>Ga0070731_10003041_pt1 | contig 15375 bp, 15 predicted proteins | sample Coa_R1_2_FD_66448 | JGI IMG/M metagenome (GOLD analysis project Ga0070731, IMG submission 66448) | Surface soil microbial communities from Centralia Pennsylvania, which are recovering from an underground coalmine fire - Coalmine... | ecosystem: Environmental > Terrestrial > Soil > Unclassified ...
TCCCGGCTGCCAGCGGAAGTTAGTCCTCTTCCTGGTGCAGCTTGAATTGCGAGGCGAGCTGCGCCTGCATCTGCGGCGGCACCGGCGCGTAGTGGCTGAACTCCATCGTGTAGGCGCCCTGGCCGCCGGTGACGGAACGAAGCCGCGACTGGTACTCGGTCACTTCCGAGAGCGGCACCATGCCCTTGATCGCCATCAGGTCCCCGCCCGTGGATTCCGTGCCGGTCACCTGGCCGCGCTTGCTGGAGATGTCGGACGCGAGGTCGCCCACGAAGCGGTCGGGGGCCGTGATCTCGATGTTCACGATGGGCTCGAGCATGATCGGCGAGGCCTTGAGGATCGCGTCCACCACGGCCTTGCGGCCCGCGGTCACGAACGCGATCTCCTTCGAGTCCACGTCGTGGCTCTTGCCGTCGTAGACGATGACCTTGAGGTCTTCGACGGGATAGCCCGCGACCACGCCATGGTCGAGCGCCTGCTTCACGCCCTTCTCGACCGCGGGGATGAACACCGTGGGAATCACGCCGCCCTTCACCTCGCTCGCGAACTGGAAGCCCGTGCCGCGCGCGAGCGGCTCGATCTTGAGGAACACCTCGCCGAACTGGCCCGCGCCGCCGGTCTGCTTCTTGTGGCGGCAGTGGCCCTCGCTTCGCTTGGTTACCGTCTCGCGATAGGGAATCTTCGGCGGCTTGGTCGCCACGTCCATCTTGTATTGCGACGCGAGCTTCTCGAGCTTCGTGCGCATGTGCAGGTCGCCCAGCCCGCGGATCACGGTCTCGTGAGTCGTGGGATGGCGCTCGACCCAGAGGCAGGGATCTTCCACCTCGAGCTTGTGCAGCACGTCGAAGAGGCGCTGCTCGTCGCCCTTCTTCTTCGTCTCGACGGCGATCGAGTGCATCGGCGTCGGGAATTCCAGCGAGCGCAGGCGGATGTGGTCTTCGTCGTGGGAATCGTGAAGCACGGAATTGAAATCGATCTCCTCGATCTTGGTGACCGCGCCGATGTCGCCGGGCACGAGCGAATCGACTTCCACGTAATCCTTGCCTTGCAACTGGTAGAGGTGCCCGGTCTTGAAGGGCTTCTTGCCCTCGCCGATGTAGAGCTGCGTGTCCTTGCTGATGGTGCCCTGGTGCACGCGGAACACCGCGACCTTGCCCACGTACGGATCCATGATGATCTTGAAGACATGCGCGAGCACGTGCTTCTTCGGGTCGGGCTCGGCGTGGAACTCCTCGCCCTCGCTCGTCGCGGACCTGAGGAACGGCGGCGGATTGCTTTCGGTCGCGTTGGGCGCGAGCTTCGCGAGGATGTCGAGGAATTCGGGAACGCCGGCGCCGGTGCGGGACGATGCGAAGCACACGGGAACGAGGTGGCCTTCGCGCAGCGCCTTCTCGAAGGGCGCGTGCAGCTGCTCGGGAGAAAGCTCCTCGCCCTGGTCCAGATAGATCGCCATCAGGTCCTCGTCGACTTCGACAACCTGGTCGACGAGCGCCGAGTGCGCCGCCTTCACCGTGGAGAAATCCGCGTCGCCGTCGGGATTGAAGAAACAGTCGACCACGTCCTTGCGGCCATGGGCCGGAAGGTTGATCGGCAGGCATTCCTTGCCGAAGACTTCCTGGATGCGCGCAAGCAGGCCTTCGAGGTCGACGTTCTCGGCGTCGATCTTGTTGATGAGGATCATGCGGTCGATGCCGCGCTTGGCCGCGGCGCGCATCATCCGCGTCGTGTTGAGCTCGATGCCGTTCTGCGCGTTGACGACGATGACGGCGAGGTCCACGCCCGCGAGCGCCGCGATCGATTGCCCGGCGAAATCCGGCATGCCGGGCGTGTCGACGAGATGGACGTGGATGCCTTTGTAGGGGAAGTTGACGATCGACGAGTTGAGCGAGTGGCCGTAGGTCTTCTCGAGGGGATCGAAGTCGGCGACTGTGGAGCCACGCTCGGTGCTGCCCATCGCGCCGATCACTCCCGTCTTCCACAGCAGGGCTTCGGTCAAGGTGGTCTTGCCCGCCCCGCCGTGGCCCACTAGAGCCACGGTGTGGATGTTCTCGGTGGTGTATTTCGCCATGGCGATGACTCCTTCCTGCTGCTTCGCAGCAAAAAATAGTCGCGGGGGATGTGAAGCCTAGATTACACCGGCGCAAAAGCTTATGCCGAGATCTCCAGCTGGACCGTGGCGCGATCTCCGGCGAGGGCCTGGGCGACCATCAGATAGGCGCGAATCGCCGAGCGCGCGTTCTCAACGGCCTCGACTTCGCTCGCGCCGCGCGCGATGCAGCCGGGCAAGTCGAGCACCTGCGCGAAGTAGCTGCCCTTCGCGCGGTGGATCGCGATGCGGAAACGTGGCGCCGTCGTGGCCATGCCGGAAACATACGCGCGCCCGCGAGCCCCACGCCGCGAAATCCCGCGAACGCGTTGGCGATTCTCGAGTGAACCGCGGCGAACGCCCGCCTAGGATTCGTCTCACCGGCCGGGCGCGAAACCGATCCCGCCGGATCCAAAGGCACCCGCTTCATGGGAGGAAGTCGTGAAGGAACTCAGCCTCGAGGAAGTGCTGCGCATCGCCGGCGGCGTTCCGGTGACTGCTGCGCTTGATGAGCTCACCTACCGTGCGCCGCAGCCCGCCGCGAGCGAGGCCGTCGATGCCTCGCGGATGCTTCCGCCGGGCGTTCGCGACGCCGAGCCGCGCTGATCCGGGCGAGAGCGGCGCCGCGATTCCGGCCGCCCCATCGTCCCGGGCCTGGTTGCTCCCGAAGGCGATCCCGCTACCCGCAACCGACGAAGCAAGGAGAAATCGATGAAGGAAGTCGAAAGGAAGGACCTGCCGGGAATCACCGGAGGACAGGCCGGCGGCGCGAACGTCGCGATCATCCCGCCGATCACGAACACGCCGACGCTCCCGCAACCCGTCCCCATCGACCCGAACGATCCGCTCGGCGACGGGAAACCGCGGCACGTCGAGCTCTAGGCGATGAAGCACGCCATAGAATCCCGCCGGTGCTTCGCAACCATGCATCGCAGGGGCGGCACGATGATCACCGCCGATGAAGTCGCGGCGGTCGCAGGCGGAGCGGCGAACGGCGCCGGATCGATCGCGCCTCGCGCCGCCGCCGCCGAAGCGACGGACTATCCGCGCAATCCCGCGGGCCCGGTCACGACCGGTCCGCTCGAAACGAAGTTCAACCGCAAGTAAGCGAAGGAAGATTCCCATGGAAGAAACGAAACCCGTGAAGGCAGGCGCCGGCGAAACGCTGTCGCCCGAACAAGTGACGAACGTGGCGGGAGGCGACGGGAGTGCGAGCGCGACCGTCGGCACTTCGGGCATCAACGTCACCCAACCCGGGCCGGATACGGGCGCCGCGCTCGTGGCCATCTACGAGGGCTTCGTGGACGTGACCTCGCACGTGATCGAGCGCGTCGTGAATGCCGTGAAGAACAACTGACGTCCATGATCCCCGGAGCGCTCCTCCGGGGCTCACCGCCATGACACCTTCGCTCGAAATGCCCGGAAGACCCAAGGACGTGCTCGTGAGGGGCGCGGTGCGCGCCTGGCACGTCGTTTTCATTCTCCTCGTCGCGTACGTGGTCGCCGAAGTCGCCGCAACGAAGCTCACGCAAGGCCTCGACCCAACAGTCCGCGGCCAGCTCTATCCGCTCTTGAATGGCAGCATCAACGCGCTCATCGCGCTCGTGTTCGTCCTGATCGTGCCGGAATTTCGCCGTTCGCTTCCCATCCTGTTCGCGATGCCGAGCTCGAAGCCGCGCGCGACCGATCTCATGTGGGCCTTCCTCGCGATGTTGTGCTGGGGATACGGCATCTACCTCACCGCGTTCCTCGCGCCGCTCATGCAGGTGAAGCCCGAGTGGTTCACGGCGATGGGATTCCACGACACCATGGCCCCCTTGGGCGCGAGGCACTTCGCCATCGCGTTCGGTTCCGTGCTCCTCGCCCCGATCGCGGAAGAGCTGATGAACCGGGGTTTCCTCATGAACCTGTGGATCGCGAGATGGGGCGTGTGGGGCGGCGTGATCGCATCGTCGATCGTGTTCGGCCTCTTCCACCGCCAGCACGCGCTCTTCGCGGCCGTGATGGGATTTGCTTTTGCGCTCGTTTATCTCAAGTACGACAGCCTGTGGCCCGGCATCGCGATGCACGCGGCATACAACCTCCTCGTATTCGATCCCCTCCTCGGGCAGGTCGTGTGGGTGAAGAACCACGCGTCGATCCAGGACCTCTCGAACTGGATCCCGGAGATGATCGTCGCCGTCCTCTTCTTCCCGGTCGCGTACATCTTCTGGCGGCGATTCCGCCCCACGCGCTAGCCACGCATGCCCGGTTCGCTCTTCCGACGAGAGTCGGAGCAGGCCCGCTCGACCCGCTGGCTCGGGAAGGTCGTCCTGATCCGTCCCGTATCGTTCGCCTTCATGACGGCGTGGGCGCTCGCCTTCGCCGTATCGCTCGCCGCCTTCTTCGTTTTCGGCGAATACACGCGCAAGGCGCGCGTGACGGGCGTGCTCGCGCCGCGGGAAGGCGTGGCGAGGATCCTCGCGCCGCAATCGGGCGTGGTCGAAGCGGTCCATGCGAAGGAAGGCGGCCGCGTGCGCAAGGACGAGCCCATGATCGTGCTCGGCGACGGGCGCACCGCGCGCGATCGCGGCGAGCTCGGCGCCGCGGTGATCCTGAGGCTGGAAGAACGCCGTCGCGCGTTGCTCGAGCAGCGCGCCTTCGCGATCGCCGCTGCCGGCGCCGAACAGGCTTCCTACGCGCAACGCCGCTCGGGGCTCGCGAACGAGATCGCCCAGCTCGAATCCGAGATCGCGACCCAGCGCGCGCGCCTCGGCCTCGCGAGCAGGGGCGTGGACCGCGCGAACCGCCTCGAGGACATCGGCTTCCTTTCGCAGGCCGCGCTCGACCGCGAACGCGACACGGCGCTCGACCAGGAGTCGCGCCTCGAGCAATTGCAGCGCGCGCGATCGTCGCTGCTTCGGGATTCCGCTGCACTCGAGTTCGACGCGGCCGGCGCTTCCGCGCGGGGCCGCGCGCAGGTCGCCGCCATCGAGATGCAGCGGGCATCGCTCGACCAGGAGCGCATCGAACGCGAATCGCAGTTCCACGCGGCCATCGTCGCGCCCGCCGCGGGCACCGTGGCCACGGTCCTCGTCGAACCGGGACAGATGGTCGTGGCCGGCACGCCGCTGGTCGCGATCGTTCCCTCCAACGCGACGCTCGAAGCGCTGCTCTACGCGCCATCGCGATCGATCGGCTTCGTTCACGAGGGCGAGGAAGTGCTCCTGCGCTACCTCGCATACCCCCACCAGAAATTCGGAATGCACCGCGCGACGATCGTGGCGGTGTCGCGCAATCCGATGTTGCCCGGAGAGCTCGGCTTCACGCCGGTCGACGGAACACGGGAACCCGTCTATCGCATCAAGGCGGCGCTCGATTCCCAGGCGATCAATGCCTACGATCGCCTCGAACAGCTCCAGCCCGGGATGCAGTTCGAGGCCGACATCCTTCTCGACCGGCGGCGATTGATCGAGTGGATCTTCGAGCCGCTCCTCGGACTCGCCGGAAGGACGTGATGGATTCGATCCCGGGCGTGCGCTTCGGCGGCGGGCGCCGCCTTCCCATGTTCCTGCAGACCGAGGCGGCCGAATGCGGCCTCGCGAGCCTCGGCATGGTCGCGTGCTTCCACGGCCATCGCATCGACCTCGCCGGGATGCGGCGTCGATTCACGGTGTCGCTCAAGGGCGCGACGCTCGCCTACCTGATGCAGGTCGCGGGCCGGCTGCACCTCGCGCCGCGTCCCCTCAAGCTCGATCTCCAGGAGCTCGCGCACCTGAGAACGCCGTGCATCCTGCATTGGGACCTCAACCATTTCGTCGTCCTTCGCTCCGCGGACGCGCGCGGGGCCGTCGTCCACGATCCGGCCTTCGGAATCCGGCGCCTCGCGCTCGACGAAGTCTCGAAGCACTTCACCGGAATCGCGCTCGAGCTCTCGCCCACTCCCGAATTCCATCCCGCGGACGACCGGCGCCACGTGCGCCTGCGCGACCTGCTCGGACCCGTCGTCGGACTCCACCGTTCGCTCGCGCAGGTCTTCGTCCTCGCCCTCGCGTTGCAGGGCATCGCCATCGTGACGCCCTTCTACATGCAATGGGCCATCGACGGCGCCGTGGTCTCCGCCGACCGCGATTTGCTGACCGTGCTCGGCCTCGGATTCCTGATGCTCGCCGTGGTCCAGGTGAGCCTCACCGCGCTGCGCTCGTGGGTGGTGCTCTACCTCAGCACGAACCTCAACCTCCAGTGGCTCGCGAGCGTGTTCACGCACCTGCTGCGCCTTCCCGTGAGCTGGTTCGAGAAGCGCCACCTGGGCGACGTCGTCTCGCGATTCGGCGCCGTGAACAGCATCCAGCTCACCATGACCTCGAGCTTCGTGGAAGCGCTCATCGATGGCGTGATGGCGGTGGTCACGCTCGCGATGATGATCGTGTACAGCGCGCCGCTCACGTTCATCGCCGCGGGCGCCGTGTCGGCCTACGGGACGCTGCGTTGGATCTTCTACGATCCGCTGAGGCGCGCGACCGAGGAGCACATCGTGCACACGGCCAAGCAACAGAGCCATTTCCTCGAGACCGTGCGCGGCGTGCAGTCGATCAAGCTCTTCGGCCGCCAGGAGGAACGCCGGTCGCGCTGGCTCAACCTGGTCGTCGACGCGGTGAACCAGGACCTGGTCACGCAGAAGCTCGGGCTCGGCTTCCGTTCCGCAAACGGACTCGTGTTCGGCGTGGAGCGCATCGCGATCGTGTGGCTCGGGGCGCTGCTCATCCTCGATGGCGGGTTCTCGGTCGGGATGCTCTTCGCGTTCATGGCCTACAAGGACCAGTTCTCGGCGCGCGTCGCGGGACTCATCGACAAGGGCATCGAGATGCGGATGCTGAGCCTGCAGGCCGACCGCCTCGCCGACATCGTGCTCACCGCGCCCGAGGAGGACGCGAGCTCGATGCCCGCCGATCCCATCGACGCGTCCCTCGAGGTGAGCAACCTGTCGTTCAGGTACTCGGAGATGGAGCCCTTCGTGCTGCTGAACTGCTCGCTCGAGGTGGCTCCGGGCGAATCGGTCGCCGTGGTGGGCCCTTCCGGCGGCGGAAAGACCACGCTCGTGAAGCTGATGCTCGGCCTCATCGCGCCCACCGACGGCAAGATCCTCGTGGGCGGCATCGACATCCAGAAACTCGGCATCGACCGCTACCGCAAGCTCGTCGGCACCGTGATGCAGGACGACCAGCTCTTCGCCGGGTCGATCGGGGACAACATCTCGTTCTTCGATCCGGCGCCGGACCAATCCGCCATCGAGCACTTCGCGGTGCTCGCCGCGGTCCACGACGACATCGCCGCGATGCCGATGTCGTACAACACGCTGATCGGCGACATGGGCGCGGCGCTCTCGGGAGGCCAGAAGCAAAGGATCCTGCTGGCTCGCGCGCTCTACAAGCGGCCGCGCATCCTCTTCCTCGACGAAGCGACGAGCGCGCTCGACGTCGCGAAGGAGAAGGCGGTCAATGACGCGATCCGCTCGCTGAAGCTCACCCGCGTCATCATCGCGCACCGGCCCGAGACGATCGCCTCGGCCGAACGGGTCATCGTGCTCCAGGGCGGCCGCGTGGCGCAGGACCTGCGGCGGGTCCGGACGGAGGCCGCGGCGCCGTGACCGTTGCAATTACAACAAGCGCCGTTGCAGAATGCTCCCGATCCAATCCACGGAGCATCCGATGCGAGCCCTGTCCTGCGCCGCGACGATCCTGCTCGCCATCGCGAGCGCGGCCCACGCGGCGAATGTCCGCGTATTCGAGCAAGCCCGCGGCGCGGCGGGCGGCGCGGCGTGGGAACACGTTCGATCGCTCGTCGCCGAAGGCCCGCAGGAGAGCCCGGGGATGAAGGGCACCTGGCGGGAAGTGGTGGACTTCGCGGAGCCGCGGATGATGCATCGCGACGACTTCGGCATCGTCCGCTACGACAGCGTCTGGTCGGGAAGCACCCATTGGCGGCAGGCCAACGGCGGTGGCGTCCACGCGCTCGATTCGGAATTCGGCAAGCAGGCCGCGCGCACGGAGCTGTGGCTCGCGCAACGGCGCTACCTGCAGGCCGATGGCGCGGGCGCCGCGGTGTCCGCCGAGGAGTCCCGCAAGAGCGGCGATGCGGCCTTCGTCGCGGTGACCGCCACGCCCGTGGATGGCCAGCCGGTGGAGCTCTGGTTCGATCCCGCGACGCACCTGCTCGCGCGCACCGTGCGCCGCATGAACATCGACACCGAGACGAAGCAATACTCGGACTACCGCGAAGTCGAGGGCGTGAAGCTTCCCTTCAGGATCGTGGACGGCGACGATCCCGCCTCGGCGTCGACGAGCGTGGCCTCGTCATACCGGCTCAATGCCGCGTCCGAAGCGGAGCTCGCGCGTCCGCAACCCCGCAAGGACTGGACCGTCGCGGGAGGGAGCACTTCGGTTCCGATCGGATTCGACGGATACGTTGTCGTCCGGGCGCGCATCAACGGAAAGCTGCTCGAATTCATCCTCGATACCGGCGGACACGACATCCTCACGCCCGCGGCCGTCGCGGCGCTCGGATTGCGCCCCGAGGGCGCGGGATTGTCCGGCGGATCCGGCGAGGGAAAAGTCACGGAGCAATACGTGCGCGTCGATCGGCTGCAGATCGGCTCCATGACGATGCGAGACCAGGTCTTCACCGTGCTGCCCATGCCCCACGGGTCGGTGGAACGGGATCCGCGCCCGCCGCTCTCGGGCATCATCGGCCTCGAGCTCTTCGAGCGCTTCGCCGTGAAGATCGACTACCGGCACAAGCGCCTCACGCTCACGCCGCTGGAGACGTATCGCCACACGGGCCCGGGCACCGCGCTGCCGCTTTTCTTCAACGACGACGAGCCGCTCGTGAAGGCGGCGTTGATGGGACGAACCGGCGATTTCGGCATCGACACCGGCAACACGGGTTCGCTGATCGTGCAGGGCCGCTGGGCGAAGCGCGAAGGGCTTTCGCAGGGCCTCGAGAAGGGACTCGACGTCACGGGCTTCGGGATGGGCGGCGCGAGCCACAACTGGGCGAGCCGCGCGGATTTCGAGATCGGCGGCGCCGCGCTGCCGCGGATCCTCACGCGGTATTCCAACGACAACGGCGGATCCTTCGCGTCGATCGTCGAAGCGGGCAACGTCGGCAACGACATCCTCGCCAACTTCACGGTCGAGTTCGACTACGGGCGCGGCGAGCTCTGGTTCCTGTCCGTGCCCGGGTTCACCGCGCCGCCCTTCAGCCGCGCGGGACTGAGCGTCACCAAGGATCGTCCCGACGCGTTCATCGTGGCGAGCGTCGTTCGCGGAGGACCGAGTGCCGAAGCCGGGCTCAAGGCCGGCGATTTCATCACGCGCGTGGATGGCATCCCGGCCGCAAACCTTTCGCTCACCGATCTGGGACGAAGGGTGCGCCAGGCGCCAGGCACCCGCGTCGCGTTCGAGGTGGAAAGAAAAGGCGAGCACCTCGCGCCAACCGTCACGCTGAGGGAGCTCCTGCCCTGAAGTCAGTGAATCGCGAGTGAGTCGCGCGCGAGGGCATTCCCGTGGATCCACACCGTCACCACGCTGTCGTAGGCCTCGACGCTTTCCAGCGGGGACTTCGCGAGCAGCACGAGGTTGGCGACCTTCCCGGCCTCGATCGTGCCGACCTTCGAATCGATCCCGAGCTCGCGCGCGTTGCTGATCGTCGCGGCCTTGAAGATCTGCGCGAGCGACATGCCGGCCTTCTGCAATTGCCGCATCTCGAGATAGCCGTTCAGTCCCGGGAGGTTTCCGTACGTGGGAGCCGAGGGCGTGTCCGTGCCGAAGAGCAGGTTCGCGTCGCGGCTCGCGAGATAGGCGACGGCGCGCTGCACCTGGCCACGAGGGACTTCGAAGCGCTCGGCCATCGTGGCGTCGGTGACGCCGGGCGCGGCGAGCACCTTCTTGAACCACTGGCCGTCGGGACTCCTGAACCATTCGAGCATCGAGGCCGGGATCACCTTCAGGATCGCCGGCATCTTTAGGTAATCGGGATCGAACAGCGCGGCGAGTCCGCCGATCACCTGGATCGTCGGTTGGTAGCCGATCCTCTTCTCGACGATGCGGTCGAGGTGGGCCTTGATTTCGGAAGGCAGGCCGGGCTGTCCGTCGAACTGGTTCCAGTTCCACAGGCCGTGCGCGATCACATCGGCGTTCGCGTCGACGGCGGAGACCTGGGATTCGAACGAGTTCGCATGGATGAACAGCAGGAGGTGCGCATCCTTCGAAGCCTTGCGGATGCGCGCGAGGGTTTCCGCGTCCATGACGGGCAGGTTGCGATCTTCCGCGAAGCCGCGTTCGATGAAGGTCTTCACGCAGGGCCGGCCCGAGTCGCGCACGCGTGCCACATCGGCCTCGGGCGTGTGATCCTCCGGCTTGTACTCCGCCGGGATGTTCCCGGGGTGCTTCGTGTCGTAGACGAAATTCGTCCACGGCTTGAAGCGCACGCCCGGCGGCGCGAAATTCATGGGATAGCCGTTGGCGAACGGAAGCGGCCCGCAATCCATCAGGTCCGGATGCAGGGGCGCATGCCTGAAGTCGTCGAGCAGCTTCTGGTCCGTCGCCACCAGGTCCACCAGCGTCGTGTATCCGTAGTAGAGGTAGGAGCGCGGCAGTTGCTCGAAGTAGGCCTTCGCGATTTCCGGCTTGAACCTGGATGGGTCGCCGACTCCGGGCAACGATGTGACGTGCACGTGGGAGTCGATCAGCCCCGGAACGAGGAATTTCCCCTTGCCGTCGACGACGGTCGCTCCCGGCGGCTTCGCAGCCTTGCCCCCGCGATCGACGAGCGCGATGCGGCCATCCTCGATGAGGACGTTGCCGGCCTCGATGCGATCGAGCTTCTCGGGCGACATGATCGAGACGTTGGAGATCCACGTGCGCTGCGTTGCCTCGGCGGCGCCGGCGAGCAACGAAGGCAACAGGAAAGCCAGGACGGCGGCAACCCGGCTCACTGCGTGCCGAGCCTCTTGCTGGTGACGTATCCCGTCATCGTCGCGCCCCGGATGCGGCATGCGTATTCACCCATCATGAACGGATTGGACGCCGACGCGGAGACGAACTTTCCCTGCGGCCCGAACGATTCCACGGGGCCCTCGAGCTTCACGCCCTGCTGCCCCGCGAGGACCTGGAGGTCCGAGATCTTCGTGGACGTCGTCACGGTGTCGCAGAAGGCGTGAATCCGCTTCGTCGACTGCCGGGCGGACAGGAAGAATCCGCCGCACACCAGCAGGACGAACGCGAGGATGATGCCGAAGGCCTTCATATCGCCAATGGTAGCCTCGAACGCCCGCCGGGTTAAAATTTCCGCATGGAAAAGAACCTCGTCACGACCGCGGAGCTGGCGGAGCACCTGGGCGATCCGGGCTGGATCATCTTCGACACGCGCCACGACATGGGCGACGTGGAAAAGGGCCGGCGCGCGTACGCCGCGGGACACATCCCCGGCGCGTACTTCCTCCACGTGGACGACGATCTCTCGGGGCCGAAGAACGGCAGGAACGGCCGCCATCCCTTGCCCGACCTCGCGGTCTTCGCCGCGAAGATCAACGACCGCGGCGTGGCGCCCGGCAAGCAGGTCGTGGTGTACGACGATCTCGGCGGCAACTTCGCGGTGCGCCTGTGGTGGATGCTGCGGTGGCTCGGCCACGATCGCGTGGCGCTGCTCGACGGCGAATGGCCACAGTGGCAGAAGGAGGGGCGCCCCGTCACGACCGAGGTGCCGCCGCTTCGCAAGGGCGATTTCGTCGCGCGGCCGCGCCTGGGCGCGACAGTCGATGCGCCGTTCGTCGAGCGCTTCCATGAAGATCCCTCAATCAGGCTGCTCGATGCGCGAGCGCCGGAGCGCTTCAAGGGTTTGAAGGAACCGATCGATCCGGTCGCGGGACACATCCCCGGCGCGGCGAACCGTTTCTGGCAGAAGAACCTGGACGCCGACGGGCGCTTCAAGCCGGCGGAACAATTGCGAAGCGAATTCGACGAGATGCTCGCGGGCATGCCGGGCGATCACGTGGTGCACATGTGCGGCTCCGGCGTGACGGCGTGCCACAACATCCTCGCCATGGCGATCGCGGGGCTGCCCGAAGGCCGCCTCTATCCCGGTTCCTGGAGCGAGTGGGTCGCCGATCCAACGCGCCCGATATCCCCGAAGGCATGACGACAATGAAAAACATCCTCTTCGCCCTTGCCGCGTGGCTCGCGATGAACGCATTCGCCGGGAACATCGCGCCGCCCACGAGCCTCGTGATCGATGGCGTCCCGCCGATCGCGGACGACCTGGTCGCGAAGGTCGCTCCCTACGCGGATTTCCGCGCGCACGGCATCGTCTCGTGGCACCCGGCGAAGCGCGAGATGCTGGTGCGCGGAAGGCTCGATGCAACGACCCAGATCCAGCTCGTCGCCGCGCCGGGCGAGAAGCCCGATCCGCTCACGGACTATCCCGACGCGGTGGCCTTCGCGTCCTTCCATCCGGTGACCGGCGACTACTTCGTGTTCGCGCGCGCGGCCGGCGGCGACGAGACCTTCCGCCTCTTCCGGCAGGACCTCGCGACCAAGGCCGTGACGCCGATCAGCCCCGAGGGCGAGCGCGCGTCGTTCATCGAGTGGTCGCGCAAGGGCGACCTCGCCGTCTACACGACGCTTCCCGTCGATCGCAACAATCCCGGCCACAAGGTCGTCACGCGCGTGCACCTGGTCGATCCGGCGCATCCCGAATCCGATCGCGTCGCGGCCGAGCTCGAAGGCGGCGGATGGGCGGGCTTCCGGTTCTCCGAGGACGGCAAGCGGCTCTGCTTCGTGCAATTCGTCTCGGCGAACGAGAGCTATCTCTGGGTCATGGAGATTGCGAACGGCAAGTCCCGCCGCGTCACGCCTTCCTCCAAGGGAGAGGCCGTGTTCTACGGCTTTCCCCATTTCACGAAAGACGGCAAGGGGCTGCTCACAACGAGCGACGAGGGCAGCGAATTCCACCGCCTCATCTACCTGCCGCTCGACGGAGGCAAGCCGCGCGTGCTCACGGCGAGGCTCCCGTTCGACGTGGATACGTTCGACATCTCATTCGACGTGAACCGGATCGCCTTCACGACGAACGAGGATGGATCCGACGTGCTGAGGCTCATGGACCTCACGACATTCAAGGAGCTGCCGCGCCCGCCGCTCGTCGACGGCGTGATCGCGAACCTCGCCTGGCGCCCGAAGTCGATGGAGATCGCGATGACGATGAGCTCGGCGCGATCCGCGGGCGACGTCTTCACCTACGATCTCAAGGCCAGCACGCTCACGCGCTGGACCAACGGCAACGCGCCTGGCGTGAATACGAGCCAGTTCGCCGAGCCACGCCTCATCAAGTGGAAGAGCTTCGACGGTCTCGAGGTGAGCGGGTTCTACTACGGCCCGCCGACGAAGTTCGAAGGCAAGCGCCCCGTGATCATCAACATCCACGGCGGCCCCGAGGGGCAGTCGCGGCCGAGCTTCATCGGGCGCAACAACTATTTCGTGAGCGAGCTCGGCGTGGCGATGATCTACCCGAACGTGCGCGGATCCGCCGGTTTTGGCAAGACGTACCTCAAGCTCGACAACGGGGCGCTGCGCGAAGATTCCGTTCGCGACATCGGCGCGCTCATCGCGTGGATCAAGGAGCAGCCGTACCTCGACGGATCGCGCATCATGATCACGGGCGGCAGCTACGGCGGCTACATGACGCTCGCCTGCGCGTTCCGGTATTCCGACCGGATCGCGAGCGCGGTGGAGATCGTGGGCATCTCCAATTTCGTCACCTTCCTCGAGCATACCGAAAGCTACCGCCGCGACCTTCGCCGCGTGGAATACGGCGACGAGCGCGACCCCGCGATGCGCACCATCCTGGAGGCGATCTCGCCGCTCAACAGCATCGACAGGATCACCAAGCCGCTGATGGTGGTGACCGGCAAGAACGATCCGCGCGTGCCCTGGACCGAGGGCCAGCAGATCGTGACCGACCTCAAGAAGCGCGGCACGCCCGTCTGGTGGATCCTCGCCAACGACGAGGGCCACGGCTTCGCGAAGAAACCCAACGCCGACTACCAGTTCTACGCGACCGTGGAGTTCGCGAAGCAGACTTTGTTGAAATAGACTGGACCCCCGCCTACGCGGGGTGACGGTCAAGGGAACAGGACCTTCAGCGACTGGCCCGCGCCGAGCATGCAGCGGCCGCTGTGGCCGCAACCGTCGATCGCATGGACCGCGTGCTTCGCGCCGTACTTGTCGTCGATGTACCTGGCGAACGCGAAGGCGCGTGAAAGACGCGTGCTGCCCTGGGCCATCGCCGCGCAGCTCCCATCGAAGCCATGCAGCGGAAGGATGTCGTACTCGCCGGCGAGGAAGGTCACGGGCCGTTCGACGATGTTCTTCTTCAGCTGCTCGTCGGAAACCTTCGCCGCATAGCCGTTGCGGTCCTTGAGGCCATAGGGCCACCGGTCGAAGCCCGTGCAGCTCTCCGCATCGTGGAAGCGCGCGAAATCCGCGTGCTCGCGCTTGGGCGGCGCCTCGTGGAACCCCGGCGCCTGCGCCTCGATGTTCGCCGCGAACGTGCTCGCCGTGGGGCGCAGGTCGTCGAGGTACGCATACGAGGAAGGATTCATCACGACGTAGGTCGGCTTCACCGCGAGCGAATCGTGCACCGTGTTCGCCATCACGTAGCGCTCGACGAACTGGCCGCCGGCGGAATGACCCGAGACCACGATCGACTTCAGGTTGGGAAACACCTTCCTGTCGTTCAACTTTCGCAACAATTCGTCGATCGCATCGAAGGACGTCACGCCGCCATCCACCGCTTCGCCACCGGTGCGCCACGTATCGTTGCGCGGCTGGCAATGCCATCCCAGCTCGCCCGCGTCGAGGCTGTCCTTGCACGAGGCCTCGGCCGACTTGAAGTGCGGCGCGACGATGATCGTGTCGCCGAGCGCATGGGCCGTGAGGCCGCCGGCGAGCGCGCTCGCGTAGTAGCTGTCGGCGTCGCGGCCGAGGCCATGGACCACGATGAGCGCCCGCGTGATGGCCGGCTCCGCCTTGTCGAGCGGGTAACTCCGGTACACGACGACTCCACCCTTCGCGCCCGGCAGCGCGAGCATTTCCGTGCAGCTCGCGTTGGCGTCCGTGCATGGAGCTTGCGCGGCGCTTGCTGCGCCGGCGATGGTGCCCAGGATGGCGATGCAGATCCGAAGCGCTTTGCCCATTCGACCCTCCGTAATCGACCGTGGCTATACTAGCCGCTCTCTCGACAGCGCACGAGGG
>Ga0070731_10003042_pt1 | contig 15373 bp, 12 predicted proteins | sample Coa_R1_2_FD_66448 | JGI IMG/M metagenome (GOLD analysis project Ga0070731, IMG submission 66448) | Surface soil microbial communities from Centralia Pennsylvania, which are recovering from an underground coalmine fire - Coalmine... | ecosystem: Environmental > Terrestrial > Soil > Unclassified ...
GTACGCAATCCGCATCTCGCGTGTCCTCGCCTCCCGGCGACGTTAGCGCGGCGTAAGCTCGCTCCGTGGAGACCTGGGACGCGATCCGCTCACGGCGCGATGTCCGCGAGTTCGCCGAGCGGGCGATCGTACCCGCCGACCTCGACCGGATCCTCGAAGCCGGCCGCCGCGCGCCGTCGTCGCGGAACATCCAGGCATGGGACTTCGTCGTCGTTACCGAGCGGGCTCGCCTCGCGGAGCTCTCGCGCGTGTGGCGAGGAGCCGGCCAGGTCGCCTCTTCGGCGGCGACCGTGGCGCTCGTGGCACCGGTGACCGAGGACGAGAACGCCCGGCGCTTCGTGTGGTTCGACCTCGGCCAGGCCGCCGTCAGCATGATGCTCGCGGCCGCCGACCTCGGAATCGGCAGCGGCCACGCCGCGGTCGCCGACGAGGAGCTCGCCCGCAGGATCCTCGGCTACCCCGAAGATCGCTTCTGCGCGTTCCTGATCCCGCTCGGCTATCCGGCCGGCCGTGGGCTCGCGCCGATTCGACGGCCGGACCGTCGCCCCTTCGACGACGTCGTCCATCGCGAGCGCTGGTAGCCACCGGAGGTCAGAGGGGCCGCGCGGATCGAGAGGAGACGGACTCGGCCCCTCTGCCTCCTGTGGTGTGCCTCGTTGCTAAGGGGGCCGGACCAGCCGATAACTGGCGCTCCCGGCGGCCGTTTACCCGATCGAGGGAGCCGGTTCCCTCGGACGAGTGACCCGCCCGCCGCGCTCACCGTCGCAAATCCGCCGAGCTTTCCGCGTGCCTACTTGAGCTGGGCGAAGCCGAGCCGGAGCTGCGCGTCGAAGAAGAACTGCACGCCGGCGACGGTGTTGCTGACCGCGGCGTACTTGATCGGGTGGTAGAGGAACACGATCGGCAGGTCGCCGAGAAGCGTCTGCGCGGCAGCCCTGTAGAGCGTCGTCAGCGCCTTCGGCGTCTGCGCCTTGCGCGTGTTGGCGAGGATCAGGTCGAGCCGTGGGCTCGAGTAGCCGCTTCGATCGTTCGCACCGGACGTGTCGACGAATTGGTAGATGTCCTTGTCGATGTCGGCGCTGCCGGAGAAACTGTCGAGGTAGGCCTGGAAGTTTCCGCTCGTCGCTTCTGCGACCGCCGTCGCGAGATCGGTCGAGTCGATGACGACGTTGATCCCGACCGCGGCCTCCTCCGCCTGGATGAACTGCGCCAGTCGGAGCGAGTCGGTCGTGTTCGGCGTCAGGAGATCCAGAGTCGGGTTCGCAACGCCTGAGGCCGCGACGAGGCGCCGTGCGTCGGCGGGGTTATACGGCGTGCACTGCACGGTCGGGTCGTAGACGGAGCTCTCCGGCGGGATGGGGGTACAACCCGGCTGGACGTCGCTGCTGAACACGACCCTCGCCAGCGTGGCACGGTCGATCGCCTCCGCGAACGCCTTCCGCAGGCCTGCATCGACCGCGAACGGCGTGTTGACGCCTCCGTATGGCAACGAGCCGACCCCGTTCTTGTTGCCGATGTTGAAGGTGACGCCGTTCCAGCCCCACGAATCTTGCGGGATCAGCCGGAGGTTGGAGTCCTGCTGGATCGCCGGCAGCTCGGTGGTCGAGACATTGTCGAGCACCTGCAGGTCGCCGGCCTCGAGCGCGGCGGTCGCCGCAGCCGCGTCGTTCTCGACCTCGAAGACGATCTTGTCGAGATGGACCGCGCCCTGGTCGTAGTAGTAGGGCGACTTGATTACGGTGATGCTCGCACCGGCGACACGGTTGTCGAACATGAAGGGGCCGACACAAATCGGATCGGTCGCGAAGTTGTTGCCGAGCTTGGCAAGTTGCGTCGGGGACATGATGATCCCGTCGTTCGTCGCGAGCAGCTGCGTCATCGGCGTGAACGGCGCGGCCAGGTGGATGACGACGGTGTACGGGTCGTTCGCGTAGACGCCGTCGATCGCCGGAAAGTCGCTCGCGCGGGCGGAAGCGGGGAGCATGAGGTCGCGCTCGATGGTCGTCACGACTGCCTGCGCATTGAGCGGTGTGCCGTCGTTGAACTCGATTCCCTTGCGCAGCGGGATCGTGTAGGTGCGCTTGTCCTTCGAGATCGTCGGCAGGGCAGCGGCGAGCTGCGGCACGATCTTCGGGTTGCCGTCGAAGTCGTAGAGCCGCTCGCATATCGTCCGGAAGACCTCGACGGCCGAGAACGTCCGGCTCAGCGTCGGATCGAGCGCGTCGGGTTCGCCGTTGCCCATGCCGACGTAGAGCGTGCCGCCGTAGTGTGTGCGGACCTGCGGTCGCCCGGCGGCCCCTCCGAGGGAAAAGAGGGCCAGCGCAGCTCCCCCAAGCAGCGTCACTGCGAAACGGGCGTACCTCGCCACCGCCGACCTTTCGGGCTGCTTGTACACCACTCCGCGCCGCGTTTCAATGGCACGATGGAGTTCGGGTTACTCGGTCCGGTGGAGGTTCGGGTCGACGGCGCGACGCTGCCGCTCGGCGCTGCCAAGCAGCGGGCGCTCCTCGCACTCCTCCTGCTCGACGCCAACCGGACGGTCGCCCGTGAGCGGCTGATCGACGGCCTCTGGGGCGATGACCCTCCGGAAAGCGCGGTCAAGGGGATTCAGCTGTACGTCTCCAATCTCCGCAAGCTGCTGCCGCCAGGGACGATCGTCACGCAGCCGAGCGGCTACCTCGTCGAGATCGAGCCGGAGCGCATCGACCTCGTTCGCTTCGAGCGGCTCGTCGCTTCCGCACGCAAGTCGGACCCGGCAACAGCGGCGCGGCGCCTGCGCCAGGCGCTCGAGCTCTGGCGTGGACCACCGCTGACCGAGTTCGGGGACGTCGCGTTCTTCCGCAACGAAGCGCGGCGGCTCGAGGAGCTCCGGCTCGCTGCGCTCGAGGACCGGGTCGACGCGGATCTCGCGCTCGGCCGGCACGCCGAGCTCGTGGGTGAGCTCGACGCGCTGATTGCGCAACAGGCGCACCGGGAGCGGCTGCGGAGCCAGCTGATGCTGGCGCTCTACCGCTCGGGCCGGCAGGCGGAGGCACTCGAGGCGTACCGGGATGCCCACACGGCACTCGACGAGCTCGGACTCGAGCCGAGCGCGCGGCTCAAGGACCTCGAGCGGCTGATCCTGACGCAGGACGCTTCACTCGAGCTTCGTCCGACGTCGTTGTTCGCGACGGATCGGGTCCCCGTTCCCGGGCCGCTCGTACCGACGCCTCCGTTCGCATTCGTCGGCCGCACGCCCGAGCTTGCAGCATTGCGTTCGGCGCTTGCGCAGGCACGGGACGGTGAAGGCGGCGTTGTGCTGCTCGGCGGAGAGGCGGGGGGCGGCAAGACCCGCCTGATCCGAGAGCTGGCGCACGGAGCTGCAGACGACGGGGTGCTGGTCTGCTACGGCTGCTCGGACGCGGCCGTGGTCACTCCGTACCAGCCGCTGCGGGAATGGCTCGGCTTCCTCGTTCGGACCTGCGAGCCCGAGGTCCTCGGTGAGTGCCTCGGCTCAACGGGCGGCGAGCTGGCGCGCCTCGTGCCCGAAGTCGGCGGTTTGACGACGAGGCCCCTTCCACCGCCGCGCGATCCGGAGAGCGACCGCTTCGCACTCCACGGCGCGGTCACAGAGCTCTTCGCGAAGCTGAGCAGGCTCCAGCCGGTCCTGCTTGCGGCCGACGACGTCCACTGGGCGGACGGCGAGACGCTCCAGCTGCTGCTTCGCCTGGCGCGCTTCGCGCCCGAAGCGCGCGTGTTGATCGTCGCTGCATTCCGAGACCGCAGCGAAGACACGAACCCTCAGTTTCCGGACCGGCTTGCCGAGCTCGAACGCCTGGACGGCACGACGGAGCTCGCACTCGGAAACCTCAGCACCGACGAGATCGGTGAGTTCATCGGTGGCTCGGCAAACGCCGACGCGAGCTACGAGCTGGTGGCTGCGATCGAGGGACTCACAGACGGCACCCCACTCCTGCTCTGCGAGCTCTGGCGTGAGCTACGAGACAGCGACGCCGTCGAGGTGACGCGAACCGCGCGCCTGACGAAACCGTTGAGCGAGCTCCGCGGCCCGGACCGCGTCCGCGACGGCGTGCGCCTGCGCCTGTCGCGCCTCGGCGCAGAGACCGTTGCTCTGCTCGAGCTCGGCGCGGTCGCGGGCCCGCAGTTCGAGCTGAAGGTCGTCGCAGCTGCAGCCGGTGTCGAGCCGGCGGCGCTCGCCGGCTCGGCGGAGGAGGCCGTTCGTAGCGGGATCATCGAGGAGCTTCCGGATCCGGCGCTGGCGCACCGCTTCACGCACGAGCTCGTTCGCCGAGCCGTTTACGACCGCCTCACCGGTCTCCGCCGCGCCGAGCTCCATCTCCGTGTAGGCGAAGCGCTCGAGTGCCTGTACTCCGCTGAGCTGGAGCAGGTTGTGCCGGAGCTCGCACACCACTTCACGCTTGCGGCTTCCGTCGGAGGGTCCGAGCGTGCAGTCGAGTACAACCTCCGCGCGGCCGACGCCGCCGTTGCCTCTGCAGCACTCGAGGACGCCGCTGCGAGCCTTGCGCGTGCCCTTGCCGTCGGTGTCGCCGACCGGCGCGAGCGCGTACGCGTGCAGATCGAGCTCGCGTGGCTCCTTGCCGAGTCTGGGCAAACGACCGAGGCGCGGTCGGTCCTCGCCAAGGCGCTCAGAGGAGCGGTGAAGATCGGCGAGCGCGGGCTCGAGGCGCAGGCCCGCGTCATGCAGGCCTGGCCCGACTGGCTCGGCGTACCCCGGTACGACATCGAGGAGCGGCGGCGGACGGCAGAAGCGGCGATCGCGACCTTCTCCGAGCTCGGAGACGCACGCGGCCTCGCGCTCGCCAGGCACTTGCTTGCATACGCGTACCGAGGTGACGGCCAGTGCGCGGCGGCCGCTGCCGAGCTCGAACGGGCGCTCCTCGACGCAGAGAGATCCGGTCACCCGCCGACGCGCAGCCGGGTCGTGAGCCAGCTCGTCCAGATGCTCTGTCTCGGGCCGGCTTCCGCCGAGGAGGCGATCCGGCGCTGCGAAGAGCTGCGGCGCACCCACGCCGGCGAGACCGTGCTCGAGGCGACGATCGACCGCGGCCTCTCGCTGCTCTACGCGATGGCCGCGCAGGGAGACGATGCCTCCGAATGCGACCGGCGTTCGCGGGAAGTGCTGGACCAGCTCGACTACCACACGCAGGCGTACTTCCTTCTGTACGCCGCCGAGGCGCAGCGGCTGCTCGGCAACGCCGCCGCCGCGGAGTGCGACCTGCTCGCGGTCTGGCGCCGGTTCGGCGGCGACGACCGCGGCGCGCAGAGCCTGCAGGCGCTGACCGCTGCGCGCGACCTCGCCTGGCTTTCGTGCGATCAGGGTCGCTGGGATGAGGCTGAGCGGTGGCTGCTCGAGGCTGGGCACTCGCTCTGGCCGATCGCGCTGACGGGCCCTTCGTATCCCGCCTCGATGCTCGTCTTCGCCGCCATGGCCCGGCTAGCCTCACACCGAGGCGAGTCGGGCGACGCGCTGGCGCTCGCGAAGCGCGCGGTCGAGGTCGGGGCGCCGAGCGACTTCCTGAACTGGAAGGCGGACGCCTCGTGGACGCTCGCGGAGGCGCAGCGGGCCGCAGGTCATGACGGGGACACGGCGCTCGCGACCGCACTGACGCTCTACGAGCAGAAGGGCAACGTCGCCGCAGCGGGGTCGCTGCGGATGCGCGCCGAAGCCGGATTCAAGCCGGCGTCGACGCGTTGACCACGTCTATACCGAGTCTCTACCGCCGTCGTGCCTCCTTCACCGCGAGCGATCGCGCCGTGCGATCGCCACGGAGCCAAGGAGGGAGCAATGAGAGTCATCCGTTTCATCGTTATCGGCCTCGCGGCCTTCGGAGCATGCATCGGCGCGGCCGGCGCCACCCCACTCGGCCAGATCACGGAGTTCAGCAGCGGTATCAACCCGGGCGCGATCGTGAACGGCCTCACGTCCGGCCCCGACGGGAACCTCTGGTTCGCAGATCGCGGCACGACCCCGGCGATCGGCGAGGTCACCGAGTCGGGTGTGATCACCGAGTACTCGAGCGGGCTGCAAGCCGGGAGCGTTCCCGGCGGGCTGCTCGCCGGCGGGATCACGTACGGCCCCGACGGGAACGTGTGGTTCACGGATCAGGGCCCTACGAAGGCGATCGGGATGATCAACCCGGCCACGCACGCGATCAGCGAGTTCAGCGCCGGCCTGAACGCGGGGAGCCTCCCCTACAGCATCACCGCCGGCCCGGACGGGAACCTCTGGTTCACGGACCGCGGCACGACGCCGGCGATCGGGGTCATCAACCCGACCACGCACGCGATCAGCGAGTTCAGCGCCGGCCTGAACCCCGGCAGCCTGCCGACGACGCCCAACTTCGGCCCTGACGGCAACATCTGGTTCAGCGACCTCGGCGCCACGAAGGCGATCGGCCGGATCAACCCGACCACGCACGTGATCACCGAGTTCTCGGCCGGACTCAGCGCCGCCGGGCCCGGCAAGCCGAATGCCGGTCCTGACGGCAACCTGTGGTTCCCGGACCGCTCGACGACAGGACCGGCCGTCGGCATGATCACGCCGGCGGGCGTAATCACCGAGTTCCCGGTCACGCTCTCGGCCGGCCGGTCCTTGTTCGCCTCGACGTTCGGGCCGGACGGGGCGCTGTGGGTGAGCGAGCGCGGCCCGGGTGGGATCATGCGCTTCGACATCACCACCCACCAGTTCACCGAGTTCGCGGCCGGCCTCAACGCGGGCAGCAACCCGGGTACGGTGGTCGTCGGTCCAGACCTGAACATGTGGTCGAGCGACAGCGGCCCGACGCCGGCGGTTATGGAGGTCGGGAGTGGCGTCTGCCTCGGCTCGTCACAGGGCTGCAACCTGTCGGGCCTGAACGTCCCGAACGTCGTCCTCGTCGGCGCCCAGCTACAGGGCGACAACCTGCCGCGCGCGCAGCTCGAGAACGCGAGGCTGATCGGGGCGAGCCTGCAGGGCGACAACGTGAACGGCGGGAGCCTCGCCGGCGCCCAGCTCCAGCTCGCGAACCTGAGCGGCGACAACCTCCGCGGCGTCTCACTCGCAGGCGCGAACCTGAGCGGTGCGGATCTCAGCGGGTCCAACCTCGACAGCGTCGACCTGACCGGAGCCGACCTTGCCGGCGCCCACGTGAGCGGAGCGAATCTGCACCGGGTGGTCTGGTCGAACACGACCTGCCCCGACGGCACGAACAGCGACGTCGACGGCGGGTCCTGTGTCGGTCACGTCTGAAAAGGCTCATGGCGGAAGGCGACCCGGTTTGGTCGCCTTCCGCTACGCCGAGCGCACGAGATGGCACGCCACGAGGTGGCCGGGCGCCACCTCGAGCAGGGGCGGCTCTTCTCGCGTCGATCGTGGCGCCGAAAATGGCTCCAAGGGGCAGCGGGTGCGAAACCTGCAGCCGGAAGGCGGCGCGAACGGGCTCGGCGGATCGCCAGCGAGCGCCTCACGGCGGCGTGCCCGCTGCACGCGCGGGTCCGGAACCGGAGCGGCCGCGAGCAGCGCGCGGGTGTAGGGATGTTGCGGCGCCCGAAACAGTTCTCCAGTCGACGCGAGCTCGACGATCTTGCCCATGTACATGACGGCGACTCGGTCGCAGATCGCTTCGACCGTGGTCAGGTCGTGCGTGATGAACAGGCACGAGAAGCCGAGCTCGTCCTTGAGGTCTCGTAGAAGGGCGAGGATCGATGCGCGCACCGAGGCGTCCAGCGCCGAGACCGGCTCGTCGGCGACGAGGACGCTCGGGCGCAGCACGAGCGCACGCGCAAGACCGACCCGCTGACGCTCGCCTCCTGAGAGCTCGTGCGGGTAGCGATACCGCAAGGCGCGACGGAGCCCGACGAGGTCGAAGATCTCCGCAACTCGTGCGTCACGGGCCTTGCGATCCGCCAGCCGGTGCAGTCGGAGCGGTTCGGCGACGGCGGTACCGCACGTCATGCGCGGGTTCAGGGACGTGAGCGGATCCTGGAAGACGATGTGGAGGTCGCGGCGCAGGGGCCGTAGCGCGCGACGCGACAGGTGCGTGATGTCGTTCCCGCGCAGGCGGATCGTTCCCTCATTCGGCTCGACGAGGCGGAGGACGCACTTCGCGACGGTCGACTTGCCGCCTCCCGATTCGCCAACGAGGCCGAGCGTCTCACCGCGTCGCAGCGCGAAGGTGACGCGGTCGACCGCGCGGACGACCCCACGGCCGGTGCGGTAGCGCTTGACGAGGTCGTCGACCTCGAGCATGGGTGTCTCGACGCCGGTCATAGGCCGCGCGTCGCGGAGAGCAACGCGACCGTGTAGGGATGGCGCGGCCTGGCGAACAGGTCGAGTACGGGCGCCTCTTCGGCGGCGCGGCCGCCGTGGACGACGAGCACGCGGTCCGCGATTTCGGCAACGACACCGAGGTCGTGCGTGATCACGACGATCGCGGTTCCGAGGCGGTCGCGGGTCTCGCGCAGCAGATCGAGGATGCCGGCCTGGACGGTCGCGTCGAGCGCAGTCGTCGGCTCGTCTGCGATCAGGATCCTCGGGTCGGAGGCGAGCGCGAGCGCGATCAGGACGCGCTGGCGAGTCCCGCCGGAGAGCTGGTGCGGATAGTCGCCGAGCCGTTGTCCCGGGGCAGGAACGTGCACGAGCCGGAGCAGCTCGACCGCCCGTGCGCGCGTCTCCTGCCGCGTGAGGCCGCGGCGAACGCGCAGAACCTCGCCGATCTGGTTGCCGACGGTCAGCACCGGGTCGAGCGCTGTTGCAGGCTCTTGGAACACGAAGGCGATCTGGTTGCCGCGCACCCGGCGCAGACCGCGAGCCGGAAGCGCGAGGAGGTCGAGCCCGTCGAGGAGCACGTGCCCCTCGATCACTGCCGACCGCGGCAAGAGCCGCACGAGCGCCAAGGCGGCAACCGTCTTCCCGGCACCGGACTCCCCGACGACCGCGAGTACCTCGCGCGGCGCGAGCGTGAACGACAGCCGGTCGACCGCGCGAACCGTTCCCTGTTCGTTCGCGAAGCTGACCGATAGATCCCGCACTTCGAGGAGCGGCGTCATCAGCGTGCCGTTCTCGGATCGAGAATGTCACGCACCTCGTCGCCGAGCAGGTTGAACGCGAGCGCCGCCAGCACGATCGCGAGGCCGGGGTAGACGGCGAGGCGCGGCGCCTGGGTCAGATACGACTGCGCGTCCTGCAGCATCACGCCCCATGACGCCTGCGGGGGCCGCACACCGAGCCCGAGGAAGGAGAGCGTCGCCTCGCCGATGATCGCGCGCGGGATCAGCACCGTCGCCTGCACGAGCAACGTCGCCGTCATGTTCGGGAGGAGGTGCCGAAACAGAATCGTCGTGTCGCGCGCGCCGCTCGCAATCGCGGCCGGAACGAACTCTGCCTCGCGCAGCGCGAGCGCCTCGCCGCGCGTGATCCGGATCACGCCCGGCGCGGCCGCGACACCCAGTGCGATCGTCGCCGTCGTCAAAGAGGGGCCGCGGATCGCTGCCAGCCCGACCGCGAGGATCACGAACGGGAACGCGAGCAGCACGTCGGTCGCACGTGCGACGATTGCGTCGACCCAGCGGCCGTGGTAGCCGGCGAGGAGACCGATCGGCACGGCGATCACGATCGCGAGGAGGGTCGAGAGGAACCCCACCTGAAGCGACGCGCGCGCGCCCCAGACGACGCGCGAGAAGACGTCGCGTCCGAGCTCATCGGTCCCGAACAGGTGCCGCCACGACGGGGGCGCGAGCAGCAGGTCGAAGTCCGTCCGGCCCGCGGATTCGGGCGCGACGTAGGGCGCGAAGGCCGCCGCTGCGACGAACAGAAGGACGACTACCAGGCTCGCGACCGCGAGTGGACGGCGCAGGAACCGGGTTCGCAGCAGCCGGCGCCGGTACGCGAGCGGGCTCGTCGCGACTGCGTCGACGACTGCGCTCACGGGCGCGCTCCAGCGAGCCTGATCCGCGGGTCGAGCAGCGAGTAGACGATGTCGACAGCGAGGTTCAGAAGCACGTACGCCGTCGCCGTCACCAGCACGATTCCCTGGATCATGGGGTAGTCGCGCGCGTTGATCGCGTCGATCGAGAGGCGGCCGAAACCCGCGATTCCGAAGACGGTCTCGGTCACGACCGCGCCCGAGATGAGGAGGCCGAGATCGAGCCCGATCACCGTCGCGACGGTGATCAAGCTGTTCCGGAGCGCGTGGCGCACGACGACGCGCCATTCACCGAGCCCGTTCGCGCGTGCGGTGCGAATGTAGTCGGCGTCGAGCGCGCCAATCATCGACGAGCGCGTCTGCCGCATCAGCACCGCCGCGAAGCCGGCGCCGAGGACGAGGCACGGCATGAGCATGTGCTCGAGGTTGCCGAACGGGTGCCGCACCGAGACGTAGCCACTTGCCGGCAGCCAGTGCAGATCGACGGCGAACCACGTGATCAGCAGCAGCCCGAGCCAGAAGTGCGGCACGGAGAGACCGATCAGCGAAGCGACCCTGGCCAAGTAGTCGCTCGCCCTCCCGCGTCGCACGGCCGCGAGAACGCCCGCCGGGATGCCGATCACAAGGGCGACGAGGAGGCTCAGCGCCGCCAGCTCGAGGGTGAGCGGGAGCCGGGTCACGATCGTGTGACCGACTGGAAGCCTCCGCTCGTCCAGGCCGAGGTTCCCCTGCAGCGCGAGCCAGGCCCAGCGGGCGTACTGCTCCGGGAGCGGCCGGTCCAGCAGGTACGCGTGCCGGATCGCGGCGACCGAGGCGGGGTCGGCGCCTTCGGCGCCGAGCGCAGTCGCCGGGTCGCCCGGAATCGCGCGTATTCCAAGGAACACGAGCAGGCTCGCCGCGAAGACGACGGAGCCGGCCCCGACGGCCCTCTTCAGCAGGAAGCCGAGGAACGGGACCGGCCCGGCGGCCGTCGCGCCCGCTGCCGGAGCCGCTCGCCGCACGCGGAGCGGCAGCCGGATCCCGTGACGGGCGGAGCGCGCCATGACGTCCCTGGCGGCGACTCTACTCCGTCGCCGACGCGGAAGCACCCCCGGGTCGGGCGGGCACTAGCGCGCCGGGACCCCCTGAAACGGGGGAGCTAGTTCGAGGGGTGCCAGGCCGATGTGCGAGACGTGGCCGCCCGCCTCGCGAAGATCGGACCGGCAGTCGCCCTGCTCGCGCTCGCAGCCGCCTTGCTGCCGGCGGCGGCGCTCCCGGCGGGAGTCGCGTCGTCGACCTCCTCGCTCGCGACGCTGCAGTCCGGCGTCCTCGCGCAGCTGAACCAGATCAGGCGCGCGCACGGGCTTGCTCCGATGACGCTCGATCCTGCCCTCAGCGCTGCGGCCTCGGAGCACACGAACCAGATGCTCGCCGACGGCTACTTCGCACACGCCTCCGCCGACGGCACGCCGTTCTGGAAGCGGATCGAGCGCTTCTACCCCGACGGCCAGTACAGCTACTGGTCGGTCGGCGAGAACCTGCTCTGGGCCCCGGGGACGATCGACGCGGCGGGCGCCGTCCAGCTGTGGATGGCGAGCCCCGACCACCGCGCGAACATCCTGGTGCCGGGCTGGCGCGACGTCGGCATCGCGGCCGTCTACGACCCGGCCGCTCCGGGCGTGTTCGACGGCTCGGCGACCGTCGTGGCGACGGACTTCGGCGTCCGACACTAGTTTCGCGCGCAAAAACTCCCGGAAAAAGGGCGAAGTACGGGCAAACCTGCCCGTTTGTCTAGTGGCGACCGTCTGACCGCTCCGCGAGCATTTCTCACGTAGGCGGGTGTTGTCGAGCGGGGAGCGAGGTAGACGACGGTGAGGACGATCGGCACGCGTGTACGTGCTTCCGGAGCGGCGAAGAAGTTCGTCGTCGTGCTCGCTGCGCTCTCGCTCTCGGCCGTCGCGGTCGTGACTCTCGCGGGCGAGACCGCGGGGGCCTCGTCGCTGGCGAGCGGACCGAACTGCACCCCGTCGGGCGGCGGCAACGTGTGCGTGCTCGACCCGACGGCCCACGACGCGTTCTCGATCACCGGCAACTCGTCGCTCTCGGCCGACCGCGACCTCGTCGTCGACTCCACCGACTCGGAGGCGGCGGTCGCATCGGGCGGCTCGACGGTCACCGCAGCTGCGATCGGCGGCCCCGGCGGCTTTGTCCAGAACGGCGGCACGTTCTCCCCCACACCCGTGAGCGCCGCAGCAGCGCCCGATCCGTTCGCCGGCTCGAGCGTGAGCCACGGCTCCTGCTCGGGCGGCGGCTCCGACGTCGCGACCGGCAGCTCCGACTCCGTCACCGCCGGCACCTACTCGTCCCTCGGCGCCGGGCTCGGCGGGACGCTGTCGCTCGGCCCGGGCGTGTACACGATCACCAGCTCGTTCTCGAACTCGAGCGACGGCAAGGTGACCGGGACGGGCGTGACGCTCTACTTCTGCCCCGGCGCGTCGTTCAGCCTGACCGGGACGAGCTCGACGACGATCTCGGCACCCGGCGGCAACAACGGCTTCGTGATCTTCTTCGACGGCACGGGCCCCTTCTCGACGGGCCCCGTTACGACGAACTTCACCGGCAACATCTACGCCAAGTCGGCCGCGGTTCAGCTCCACAACCTGTCGGTCAAGGGTGACCTCGTCGCGGACACCCTGGCAATCGAGAGCGGCTCGACCGTCCAGGTGACGCAGGGGCCGCCTCCGCCGCCGCCCACGACGACCACCACGACGACGACGACCACGCCCAAGACGACGACGACCGTGACGACGACCACGACGACGCCGAGCTCACCGTCACCGTCACCGTCGCCGTCGCCCTCGCCGTCGCCCTCGGTCACGACGACGACGACCGCGAGTCCGTCAAGCACCCCTGCGACAATCGCGCAATCGTCGACGCCGACCGTAAAGCCCAAGGTCAAGGTCAAGCCCAAGCCGAAGGTGAAGCGCAAGCCGAAGGTCCTGGCGAAGCGCAAGGTCGTCGTCAAGCACGCTCCGAAGGTCAAGAAGGTCACCAAGAAGGCCAAACCGCCGAAGCCCGTCAGCAAGCCGGCCGCCTTCACCGGGTGATCCCTGACATCCGTCTGCGAGCCCGGGCTCGCAGGAACCTCGCCCTCGCCTGCTGGATCACGCTCGTGGCGATGCTCTTGGTCGCACCGGCCGACGCAACCCGCGGCCGCGTGCAGCGGGTGGAGCCGGCGCCGACGAGCATCGTCGCGCAGGCGCGGGGCCCACGCGTGGCGATCTACCGGTCGCCGCACGCGAAGCGGCCGACCCGGTGGCTCACGAACCCGACGAGCGACGGCGGGCCGCTCGTGTTCCTCGTCAAGTCGCGGGTCGCCGGCTGGGAGAAGGTACTGCTTCCCGTCCGCCCGAACGAGAGCACCGGCTGGATCCGCGACAGCGCCGTCGTCCTCGCCCTCAACCCGTTCCGGGTCGAGGTCTCGCTCGGCGGGCACCGGGTCACGGTCTGGAACGGCGCTCACGAGATCGTCGACACGCCCGCGGGCGTCGGGCGCTCGGTCGTGCCAACGCCGCGCGGGACGTACTTCATCACCGAGCTCCTCAAGCAGCCGTACCCGAACGGGCCGTACGGCCCATACGCGTTCGGCCTCTCGGCCTTCTCGGACGTCTACTTCAGCTTCGGCGGCGGCCCGGGCGAGATCGGACTGCACGGCACCGACGACCCGAGCGCGCTCGGCACCGACGTCAGCCACGGCTGCATCCGGATCGGGAACGCGGTGATCACGAAGCTCGCCGGGCTCCTCCCGCTCGGGACGCCGGTCACGATCACGAGCTGACGGCCGTGAGCCACCAGGCCGACGGCGCGATCGTCGACTACCTGGCCGGCCGAGCCCAGAGACGGAGCGCCGACTCGTGGTACGGGAGCGGCCGGCCTGATCGCGTACTCGACCCTCTGGTTGGGCCGGGCGCGACTCGCCGGCGATCCGCTCGCAGGCCTCGGGTCGGCCGGCAGCGGCGCTCGCCGTCGTCGCCGAGGCCGCCCCGGTTCTGTTTCTCGACCGCCTGGCGCCCGAGGCCGTGGACGTTCCGGTGCACACCATCCTCGGGCGCCTCGACGATCCCTGCGCGCGGTCGCGATCCTCTTTCCGCCTACGTCGACGGCGAGGACCGGCTCGAGCGGCGGGCAGCGCTCGCCTCAGTCGGGTGCCGGAGGGCGCCGAGGCAGGCGCCGGCCTCGAACACGCGCTCGGCGACCGGCACCCAGTCGTGAGGGCTGAGGCCGTAAGGGGCAGCAGCCGCTCCGCTCCGACCCGACCCGCGCGATCGCGCTCTACGAGCGGCTTCTCGACGAGAGCCGGACGACACCGATCCTGCGCACGGTCGTACTCGAGGCCCTCGCCGACCGGCGGGCTGAATGACCCGTGACCGATCCCCTGAACAGGCTCGACTCAGCCGCGTCCGGATAAGCCATGTCCGGCGGCAGCCGCCGTCGCAGAAGTGCAACAAACAATCCACAGGCTCCGCGGAAGCCCTGCTCGGGCCCCGGGGCGAAAAGGCCACGTCTGGCGGCAGCCGCCGTCGCAGAAGTGCAACAAACGATCCACAGGCCGGTGGAAAAGGCCCGCGGGCGGCGGGTTACCAGACAAACGGCACCAGCCGGGGCGTGCGGGCGAAGTACGCCTCGTACTCGGCCGGGAACGCGCTGCGGAGCAGACGCTCCTCGAACCGGATTCGGAGCAGCTGGAGGCCGATGAACGGCAGCAGGGCGGCCAGGAGCAGGATCCGCGGCTCCGAGGCAACCCACGCGAGCGCCGCGGCGATCTCTGCGGCATAGAGCGGATTCCGCACCACCGAGTACGGCCCGTCGGTGACAAGCCGCCGGGCCTCCGGGATGATGCTGAAGCTGGTGCGTAGCCGCAGCAGCGTGTAGACCTCGAAGGCCGTGAAGCAGGCAAGGAGAGCGGCGGCTCCGTCGGCGAACCACGACGGTGGAGTCGCCAGGAGCGCACCACCACTTCCACCGCCCGCGGCGCCTACGCCGAGCAGGATCAGCGTGCCGCCGAACGCCGCGACCCGTGCAGCGAACGCACCGTCGCGTGCGACAGGAACCGGACGCGTGAGAAACAGAACGACCGGGATGGCGCAGAAGAGCAAATAAAGCCCGAGCCGGACCGGATGGCCGAGGACGTACAGCGCGTCGTGCCCGTGAGAAGACGCGATGCTCCGCTCGAGCTCAACCGCGGCCGCCGCTACGAGGACGGTGTAGAGGGCCGCCGGCACGCTTCGCCCAAAGAGGCGGTATCGCCAGCCAAAGGTCGAGACGACACGGCCCCCGGTAGCGGCCGCGTGCGAGCTCAGAGTGCCCGCGTCGCCGGAAACCACTGCGGCTCGCTCAGTGTCCCCAGAGCCCGGAGAGCTGATGGACCGCCGGGCCGAAGATGACGATGAACATCACCGGCAGGATGAAGA
>Ga0070731_10003044_pt1 | contig 15366 bp, 14 predicted proteins | sample Coa_R1_2_FD_66448 | JGI IMG/M metagenome (GOLD analysis project Ga0070731, IMG submission 66448) | Surface soil microbial communities from Centralia Pennsylvania, which are recovering from an underground coalmine fire - Coalmine... | ecosystem: Environmental > Terrestrial > Soil > Unclassified ...
CACGCGCGACAAAACTCATTCCGGGATTTCGTTTAAGAAAACTTGAAACGGCGCGACGCGTGTCCGATTCGTTCAATCCCACACCCTCCGAATTTCGCCAGAGGTGAAGGACCTCGTCGTAGTCTCGGATGGACATTGGCTGGATCGTGCAGCGCATCAGTGGCGATTACTATGGCCTCAATCGTAAGAAGGATGCAGCAGGAATCAATTCTTTCCCTTGCGGCAAAAGGGAGTAACTTCGGGGTGTGGAAGAGCCCATCCAACTTCCGATCGATGGCGTGTTGGATCTGCACACCTTTAAGCCGCGCGAAGTGAAGGATCTCGTGCTGGATTATTTGGCGGAATGCCAGACGCGCGGCATCTTTCTGGTGCGCATCATTCACGGCAAAGGTGTCGGAAATCTGCGACGAACGGTGCACTCGATTTTGGAGAAGCATCCGGAGGTGGTTTCTTTCACGCTCGATCATCCGCAACTTGGCGGCTGGGGCGCGACGCTGGTGCAGCTTCGCAGGCCGGCGGCGTGAAAAACTTCTGCCTCAAACGGACTCGACAAGACCGGGGGCACGTTCCAAATTTCCAGCATGGTTGCTGTCAATTCTACAATGCTGCCGCTCGGCACGGTAGCGCCTGACTTTCGTTTGCCGGATGTGAGTGGAAAAATCGTCAGCCTCGCCGATTTCAAAGGCAAGCCGCTGCTGGTGATGTTCATCTGCAATCATTGTCCGTATGTGAAACACATCCGCGGCGGGCTGGCGCAACTGGGCCGCGACTACGCCACGCGCGGCGCGGCGATTGTCGGGATCAGTTCGAATGACGTGGAGAATTATCCGCAGGACGGGCCGGATAAAATGAAGGAGGAGGCCAAGTCAGCCGGTTATAATTTTCCCTATCTTTACGACGCCACGCAGGAAGTTGCCAAAATCTATCGCGCAGCGTGCACGCCGGATTTCTATCTTTTCGACAAGGATCATCGCCTGGTTTATCGCGGCCAATTCGATGACAGCCGACCCAGCAACGGACAGCCGGTGACCGGCAAAGACTTGCGGCAGGCTTTGGATGCCGTACTGGCTGGCAAGCCGCTGCCTACGGGCCAAAAACCAAGCATTGGCTGCAACATCAAATGGAAATCGGGCAACGAGCCGGATTATTTTTGAGTGCGGGAGCGATTCAGTTGGGAATGGGGCTGTCAAAGCCTCACAAAACAATTTGGGGCGGAACGCGTGTTCCGCCCCGATCGTTTTTCAGGGTTAGCTTGAAATACTTTGCAATCAGAAATGCGCGGAGGCGGCTTCGTTGCCCTGCTTATCCAGCAAGAGCATCGAGCGAAGGGCTGGGGTGTGCGATGGCAATTTCTTGACGGCTACATCGCCGGACTTGTTGGCTTTGGCGGCGCCGGAAACTTTTCCGTTCACGTTTAACTTAAAGGTCGATTTGGCGGTGACGCCAGAGGCGTTGAGCGTGAACTTGTGGGTCCATTTGCCTTTGACGGCGGTGCTTCGTATTTGCGCGGTGCCAGTGGCGGACGGTGCTGCTGCGCCCGCTGTTACCCGCACGGTCGCGCTGACGTTGATCACGCTGCTCGGTGCTGGATTTGTCAGATCGCCGACGAGAATCGGGTTGCCGTTGGTGTCGGTGACGGAGATTTCAGCGATGTCCGTGGGATTAATGCCCGCCGGGAGGTCTGCTTCCGTCCGGGTCACCACCGGAAAATTGGTGAACTGGCAGTTGTTATTGAAGAGATTCGTCCAAATGGTTCCGGTGCAGAAGTTGGTGTCGGTCCAGTTGGTCCAGGAACCCCAGTTGGTAAATCCGCCAAAATTGCAGGGGATCCATCCCCCGCCCTCACCGCCACCTCCACCAAAATGATCCTGCCGGTCGCCGCCGCCCCCATTCCACCAACCCCAGCCTCCGCCGTCGTCATCATCGTCCCCATCACCAGAACCGACAGTAAATTCGCCGATGGTGACGTTGGTTCCTTCCGCGGCCAGGCTGACAACGAGTTCGTAGTCGCCGGGAGTGAGAGCGAACGTCTTCAAGTCGATAGTCGCCTGTTGATCGCCATCGTCATTGTCGGAATCAATCTTGGCGATGCCGAGCGCGCCGGCGGGGGCATTGCTGGTCGACTGCAGAACGACTACCGCGTCAAAAGTCTCAGAACCATTGATGTTACAATCGTTCGTTTCACTGCAATTGTTGGTCTGGCAATTGCCCTGTCCATCCCCGCCGTCATGGGCGCGAACAACAGGATTAAAGGCCAGGACGGTTGCAGCACACAATATTGGTATGAGGTTTTTAGCATTCATACGGCTTCGCCCGGGATTATACAGAATGGCACGGCTTGGCAAATGGGGTACCCACCCCAGATCAAGCGGGACCCCCGACCAAGGACTGCAAATTACTCATTTAACATTGAAAATTGGCTGAGCTCAATTTGAACTCTCATCCTAAAATCGGTACCGCGGGCGAATTGCAATTTGTCGTGGAGCAAAAGCATGTGATTGATTTTGCCACGGACGGGATGCCTGCTGTCTTGAGCACTCCCAATCTCATTGGCCTGTTGGAACGGACGGCGCGGCAGACGTTGCAACCGTTTTTGGAGGCGGATGAACGCAGCGTGGGTATTGAGATCGAGTTGCGCCATTTGGCCGCCACACCCCTCGGACGGACAGTCACTTGCGCCGCCCGGGTCATCCATGTTGAGGGCACAAAGATTGCTTTCCAAATCGAGGCGCGGGACGGCTCCGAGCTGATTGCGCGCGGCTTGCATAAAAGGGCGGTTATCAGGGTGCAAAGCTTTGCCGCACAGATTGAACGGCGCTACGGCTCAAAATAAGGGGAATGCCCCTGTCACAAGTTTGAGCAACGTGCTATGCTCGGCGGTCGAACGTCTGGTTTATGAAAGTTTTTCAATTGATGTTTAAACGGGAAACGGCGGTGCCGATGCTGGCGCTGTCATTTGCGTCGGGCGTGTCCGTGGTGCTGGTGCTGGCGCGCATGCTCTGGATGCGGGATACTCATTACGCTTTTCTGATCTGGAACCTGTTCCTCGCGTGGTTGCCGATGATTTTTGTGCTCTACGCTCGTGAACATCAAAAGCCGGGCGCGAATCCGGGCTGGCGGTTTTTTGCGTTTGGCACGGCGTGGCTGCTGTTCTTTCCGAATGCGCCTTACATCTTCACGGACATTGTTCACGTGACGCATTACTACAGCCATTTCTGGGTGGACCTGATGCTGGTGCTGACGAATGCGCTGACCGGATTGGTGATTGGCTTCGTCTCGCTCTACTTGATGCAATCGGAGGTGAAACGGATGGCGGGAACAGCAACGAGCTGGTTTTTTATTGCAGCGGTCGCGGCGTTGAGCAGCTTCGCGATTTGCCTCGGGCGCTTTCTGCGGCTGAACAGTTGGGATGTGGTTCGTCCGTGGAAGCTGGTTCAATCGATAGACCATTGGGTCAATGAACCTCCGAGATATACGGGTTCAACGATTTTTCCGCTCGTCTTTGCGGCATTTTTGTTCACTACATATCTGATGCTTTATGCGCTGACGCATTTGTCACCGCAGGTAAGGCAGGAAGCGGGCGCAGGGCAGGCTTCGTAGCAATCACAAATCCTCCGATTTAACCTCCCAAGTAAGCGCTCTTCACTTGTGGGTTCTGGCGCAGGGCGGCAGAGGTGTCTTGCAGGATAATGCGGCCGGTTTCGAGCACGTAGCCGTAGTTGGAAATTTCCAAGGCGAGGTTGGCGTTTTGTTCGACAAGGAGAATTCCGATGCGGCGCTCGCGGTTGATTTCCACGATTTTCTCGAAGATTGTTTTCACCAGCAGCGGCGCGATGCCGAGTGAGGGTTCGTCCATCATCAGAAATTTCGGCTGGCTCATGAGCGCGCGGCCAATGGCCAGCATCTGTTGTTCGCCGCCGCTGAGAGTGCCGGCGATCTGGGCTTCGCGTTCTTTCAAGCGTGGGAACATTGCGAATACGAAATCCACTTCTTTGCGCACGAGGCTTTTGTCTCTCTGCAAAAAGGCGCCCATCATCAGATTTTCATGAACGGTGAGGTTCGCGAAAATCATGCGTCCCTCCGGCACGTGTGAAATGCCAAGCTTCACGATTTGATGAGGTTTGAGATTTGCAATATTGCGCCCGCCGTAAAGTATTTCGCCCGATCGTGCCGCAAGCACGCCGGAAATAGTCTTTAACGTTGTTGTCTTACCCGCCCCATTCGCGCCGATGAGAGTGACGATGTCGCCATCTTGAATTTGCAAAGAGATTCCTTGCAGCGCGTTGATCGCGCCGTAGCTTACACTGAGATTTTTAAGCTCCAACACCGGTTAATTAAGAGTTAAAGCCATTTGCTTAAGAGCCGATATCAAAATGAGGAAATGGGCTCTAATTCTCATTTCCCAGATAAGCGGCGATCACTTTGGGATTTTTTCTTACATCGGCTGGTGAGCCTTCGGCGATCTTTTCGCCATAATCGAGCACGGCGATGCGCTCGCAGATGCCCATAACCACCTTCATGTCGTGTTCCACCAAGAGCACGGCGATTTTGTATTTGTCTTTGATGAACTGGATGAGCCTCATCAGTTCAATCTTCTCGCTAGCGTTCATGCCCGCCGCAGGTTCATCGAGCAAAAGCAATTTCGGTTTCGTGGCGAGGGCACGGGCGATTTCCAATCGGCGCTGGTCGCCGTAGCTCAAGCTCTGCGCAGGCGTATCATGAAATTTTCCCAGATGAAAAATTTCGAGCATCTCCGTCACCTCCGAAGCGACGCGTTTTTCCTCATTGTGAAACGCCCTGCCCCGCCACAATCCGCTCAGGACGCCGCTCGCGACGTGCCGATGAAACGCCACGCGCACGTTATCGGCCACGCTCATGCTGCCGAACAGCCGGATGTTCTGAAACGTTCGCGCGATGCCGTGCGCGGTAATCTGATGCGGCTTTCGGCCCACCAGTGATTCGCCTGAAAAAGAGACGTCCCCTTCTGTCGGGCAGTAGACTCCGGTAATCACGTTGAAGACCGTGGTTTTGCCCGCGCCGTTGGGGCCGATGAGGCCGACCAACTCCTCCCTGTCGATTTCAAAATTTAACGCGGAAACGGCAGTCAAGCCGCCAAAGCGGATAGTGCAATTCGTCAGTTGCAACAAGGTCCGCTGCGGCTCGCTCATGTCGTTTTCCTTTCGGCGAGCGCGCGTTTGCGCGGGGTGAACAAACCTTGCGGCCGCACGAGCATCAGGATGATGAGCAGCAGTGAATAAATGATCATGCGATAGTCCTCGACGGGCCGCAGCACTTCCGGCAGGAGCGTGAGCACGATTGCGGCGATGATGACTCCGACGGTGTTGCCCATGCCACCCAGAATGACCATCACGACGATTTCAATGGATTTCAGAAAACCAAATCCTTTGGGGTCGATGGACATTTTAAAATGCCCGTAGAGTCCGCCGGCGATGCCGGCAAAAAATGCGCCGACGACGAAAGCCACCATTTTGTATTTCGTCGGATTCAGCCCCATGGCTTCGGCGGCGACTTCGTTGTCGTGCACGGCGAGGAAGCCGCGCCCGAAAGTTGAGTTCACCATGGCGGTTACGGCATAAATTGTCAGCGCGGCGAAGCTAAACACCCAGAAGAGATTGGTATAGTCAGGAATGCCGTTGAGACCGAGCGCGCCGCCGAGCGATGGGATATTGCGGAAGATGACGCGGATGATCTCGCCAAAGCCGAGGGTCACAATTGCCAGATAATCGCCTTTGAGGCGCAAGGAGGGTGCACCCACGAAAATTCCCGCGATAGCGGCGACGATTCCACCGGTCAGAAGAGCCAGGAGAAACAGGACGGAGATGGCGGCATTTCCATTGCCGAGCGCAGAGAGAAAATGTGGGCCGAGAAAAATGGAAACGGCCGCCGATGTGTACGCGCCTACCGCCATGAAGCCGGCATGACCGAGCGAGAACTGGCCGGTGTAGCCGTTGATGAGATTCAAGCTGACGGCGAGGATGATGTTGATGCCGATGCCCGTGAGGACGTCGAGGTAATAGGGATTGATATAACCGGATAGAAGCTGGAGGACGAAGCTCGCAACAATTGCACCGAGGAGCAAAGTTTTAGCGCGCCCAAACATAAATCAACGGTCAAACCTTCTCGACTTCCAGTTTGCCCAGCAAACCGCTGGGACGGAACAGCAGGATGAGAATCAGCAGGGTGAAGGCGATGGCGTCGGTCCAGGTGGACCAGTGACTGCCGTTGGAAAAGCTTTCGATGACGCCGATCAAAACTCCGCCGAGGGCGGCGCCAGGAATGTTGCCGATGCCGCCCAGCACGGCGGCGACGAAAGCTTTCAGGCCCGGCAGAATTCCCATCAACGGATCGATCGCCGGATAGTTCATGGAATACAAAATACCACCGGCACCGGCCAATGCGGAGCCGAGGCCAAAGGTGAAGGAGATAACAATGTCGTTATTGATACCAACGAGCGATGCAGCGACGGGATTGAAAGAGAGCGCGCGCATGGCGGTTCCAATTTTCGTCCGCATGACGATGAAGTGCAGGCTAATCAACAATACAATCGTCACTACGAAGACCGCAATCTGATTGCTTGAAAGGACCAGGCCACCGAAGTTGAACAACTTGAAGGGAAACAAGACTGGCGAAGGCTTCGGGGCGGCGCCGAAAATAAATTGACCGGTATTTTCCAAAAACAGTGAAACACCGATAGCCGTGATGAGGACGTTCAGTTTCGAGTGCGAACGCAATGGGCGATATGCCAATCGCTCGATGACAATCCCAAGCAGAGCGCAAATCAGCATGGCTCCAATAAGCACCGCGAAGCCTCCGGGCAAAGAAGCTTTCGGGAAATATCTGGACAGATAATATCCCGCAAATGCACCCACCATGAAGACATCGCTGTGCGCGAAATTGATGAAGCGCAAGACTCCGTAAACCATCGTGTATCCGAGAGCGATAAGGGCGTAAATCGCGCCGAGCGATAATCCGTTAAGCAGTTGCTGTAAGAATTCGTTCAAGGATTAATCGTTTCGACGTAGGCGAAATGACCGTCCTTGATGGTGATGATCACTGCGGCTTTGCTGGCGTTGCGATGTTCATCGAGGGTGGTCTTTCCGGTCACGCCGGGAAAATCCTTGGTCGCGGCAATGGCGTCACGCAATTTGGCGCTGTCGGTGGTGCCGGCGCGTTTGATGGCATCGGCCAGTACCATAGCGGAATCGTAACCCAGCGCGGCCATGGCGTCCGGCGTCTCTCCATTGTATTTTGCCTGAAACTTCTTCACGAACTCCTGAACTTCCGGGGACTTGTTTTCGGACGAATAGTGCGTTGAGAAATAACATCCTTGCAACGCGTCGCCGCCAATCTGAATCAGCGGCGGGCCTTCCCAGCCGTCGCCGCCGAAAAGGGAATTGGTGATTCCGAGCTGGCGAGCCTGTAACACGATCAGTCCCGCTTCGGTGTAATAACCGGGAACAAAGATGGCGTCGGGATTGGCGGCTTTGATGGCAGTGAGCTGGGCTTTGAAATCCTTGTCGCCGCTGCTGTATTTCTGGTCGACAACGATTTCGCCGCCGTCGGCAATGAATTTTTCTTTGAAATATTTTTGCAGGCCATCGCTGTAGGCGGAAGCGGCGTCCGAGAGCACGGCGACGCGTTTTGCTTTCAGGGTGTCCTTGGCGAATTTGGCCATGACGGTTCCCTGGAAGGGATCGATGAAGCAGACGCGAAAGATGTAATCGCCCATCTCAGTGACTTTGGGGTTGGTGGATGAGGGAGAAATCTGCGGGATTTTGAATTGCTGGCAGACGGGCGCAGCTTCGAGTGAGCGGCCCGAGGCGACTTCGCCGAGGATGGCGATGACATTGTCGCGCGTGATCAGCTTGCGCACGATGGTCGCAGACTGGCCTTGCATCGATTGATTATCGTCGTAGATGAGGTCGATTTTTTTTCCGAGCACGCCGCCACCGGCGTTTATTTCATCGATGGCGAGTTGGGTGCCCTTGTGCGAGGCCTGGCCGAAGGCGGCTTCACTACCGGTCAGCGAAGCGAATTCGCCGACTTTGATGGTGTCACCGCCTGCGGTGGAGCCGCCGCCGCTTTTGTTGCAGGCAGTCGTGCACAAGAGGAGAAGCACTGGTGCCAGGATTAGTCCGCGCCAATATTTCATAAGCGTTTTTGCATCCGCAGGGTCACGCAACGACTGCGTGTTTCCGGAGCCCTTTGGAAACGGCTTCACCGTAAAGAAACGGGGTGGGCATTTCAACTCTCAATGCGAGCACGGTGCGGAATCTGCAAGGGAATGGCGCCCCACTTTATGTCCAGTCAGCGGCGGCGAATAAGGAGTGCGGCCAAAGCGACGGATAGTAATCCCAAAGTCGATGGCTCAGGGACAGGCTGGAAGGCCAATGCTGAAACCGCTCCGTAGACTGATGCTGGATAGGAGATTCGCGTTCCGTCAGGTGTAATTTCAGTGAGGCCAGCAACGGGATAGTTAGAACCCATGAACAGATCGCCGGCGGCGTCAAAAGCGAGAGCATTGGGCTGAGACACATACATTGGGAAGGCAAAGGGGAATTGCAACCCGCCTGACGTTATTTCAGTAATGCTACTATTGCCGTTATTCGCCACAAAAAGGTCGCCTGCGCCGTTGAAGGCCAGTGCGGTCGGCGCACTCAACCCTGAGGCAAAGGTGCTCTGCGCTCCGCCTGGCGTTATTTTGGTAATTGTACCGGAAACAGAACACACAAACAAATCACCCACGCTGTCAAAGGCCAGCCCAACGGGGGTAGCAGGCAATCCCGTGGCAAAGGTGCTCCGGACTCCACCCGGCGTGTATTGATAAACCGCGCGGTCTGCTACGCTAACCACAAACAAATTGCCTGCGCTGTTAAAGGCCAACCCCTCGGGCAGATACACCCCGGAGGCAAAAGTGGTCTGGACTCCACCCGGAGTGTACTCATAGATGTTGCCGCTAAAACCATCCGCTTCAAACAGGTCGCCCGCACTGTTAAAAGCGAGTCCTTCAGGATCACCCAACCCGGAAGCGAAAGTGCTTTGCCGGCCGCCCGGTGTCATTTCAGCAATGATGTTGGCGTTGCCATCAATCGAATAAAACAGATTCTGCGCAGGCGTATTGGCAGGTAAAGCGATCGACAACCATACACTCGCAAGGGCACAAATAAGTCGAGTTCCCGCCCGGTTATGCGTTGTGTTTTTCATCCTGAGAAATAGTTTGGCTCTCCGACCTTTCCTCGTGCGCTCCATACCAACATAAACTCCGCTTTAAATCAACTGTTTCTTCGCTTCCTAATCGGGACAAGTGCCTGAACTTCACGCAAACCGCGTGAAGTTCGCACGCAAAAGTCACAGCTGTGATTGGCACGATTCAACCGCGGAGGCGAGGGTCTGATGCGTCGTTCGAAGTCGAGCGACAGCTTTGGCGGGAAAAAGTCGAACCGAGGGAGTCATAGAGGATTTGGAAAAAAGCAATTGACGGAGAAGGATTCCTTACCTACCGTTCGGTAAGTTTCCTGATGGCTACGACACACGCGCTCAATTCAGAGACGCGCGGCGGAATTTTGCACGCTGCGCTCAAGCGATTTGCCCACAGCGGCTATGCGGCCGCGTCGGTGCAGCAGATCGTGGATGACGCGAAGGTTTCGAAGCCGGCGTTGTATTATTATTTTGGCGACAAGGCCGGGCTGTTCCAGGCGCTGGTGGATGAGGCGCACGATGAACGGCTGCGGCTGATGGAAGCGGCGGTCGCGCGCGGGAAGGATTTGAAATCGCAGCTTGTGGAAATTTTCACGGCATCGTTTGATTATCTGGAAAAGAACCGTGAATTGATGCGGATCGCGTTTGCGACGGCGTTTGCGGCGCCGGGGGAAATGCCGGATGGGTTGCGATACTCGGAAAAATGCGAGCGGAATTTTGAATTCATCCATTCGCTGATGAAGAAAGCTTTGGCTGCGGGAGCGCTGGACAAACGCTTCGACAGCCGCGAGCTTGCGTATGGTTTCTACGGACAGCTTAACGCATATCTGGTGTCGCAATTGTTGATGCCGGACTGCCGCCTGGACCGGGATACAGCCGAGCGGATTGTAGAATTGTTTTTGGCGGGCGCCGCCGCGAAGAAGCGGGGGCATTAATCCTCCGGAACTCAATCAAGAATTTATGAAATCGAAAATTACTTTTGCAATTGCCCTCGTGACGGTGATCATCGTCGTTTTGGGCGGAACCAAAGCGCTGCAGTTCAAGGCGCTTGCGGCGGGAGGATGGTCGCAGCCGCCGGATACCGTTTCATCGGCGGTTGCGCACGAGGAACATTGGCAGGACACGTTCGAGGCGGTGGGATCCATTTCGGCCGTCCAGGGTGTGATGGTGACACCGGAACTGGCCGGCACGGTGAGCGAGATTGCTTTCGAATCCGGCGCGGTGGTGAATAAAGGTGATTTGCTGGTGAAGTTCGACACCTCCACTGAAGATGCCCAGCTCAAAGCGTCGCAAGCGCAGTTGGAATGGGCGCAGTTGACCGTGGAGCGAAACCGCAAGCTGCGCGGCGACAGCACGGTTTCCCAATCAGACCTAGACCAGGCTGAAGCCAACTGGAAACAAGCCAAGGCCAATGCGGATGCCATCCAGGCTGCCATTGACAAGAAAACCATTCGCGCGCCGTTCACGGGCAAGCTGGGCATCCGGCAGATTAATCTTGGCGAATACGTGGATGCGGGAAAGCCGATCGTCTCACTGCAATCGCTTCATCCGGTGTATGCCGATTTTTCATTGCCACAGCAGGATTTGGCGCAGATCAAAACCGGAATGACGATTCGCGTTTCGACCGACACTTACACAAACCAGCCATTTGAGGGCACGCTGACGGCCATCAATCCGGACCTGGACCAATTGACTCGCAGTGTGCGTCTGCAGGCCACGCTCGATAACGCCGACCAACTGCTGCGGCCGGGAATGTTTGCGCGTGTGGAAGTGGTGCTGCCGAGCGATGAGAATGTGCTGGTTATTCCGGCAACGGCGATTCTCAGCGCGCCATACGGTGATTCGGTTTATTTGATCGAGAAGGCGACGAATGGACCGGGATCGGTCGTACGGCAGCAATTCGTTCACACCGGCCGGTCGCGCGGAGATTTTGTGAGCGTGGAAGCGGGATTGAAGCCGGGCGATAAGGTCGTGAGCGCGGGGCTGTTCAAATTGCGCAACGGCGGGGCTGTGACTGAAAACAATGACATCGTTCCGAAGGCGAACGAGAAGCCGAAACCGTCGGATAGCTAAGAGGGCAAAATGAAGTCTTTTACCGATTTGTTCATTAAGCGGCCGGTGCTCGCCATTGTGGTGAACCTGGTGATTTTAATCGCCGGATTGCAGGCGATCCGCTCCGTGAATGTCCGCCAGTATCCGCGCAGCGAAAACGCCACGATCACGATCACAACTGTTTACGTGGGAGCCAGTGCGGATCTCGTGCGAGGATTTGTTACCACGCCGCTGGAACGATCCATCGCGGCGGCGGATGGGATTGATTACATCGAATCAACCAGCACGCTTGGTCTTTCGACCATCACCGTGCATCTCAAGCTGAATTTCGAAGCGAACAAGGCGCTGGCGCAGATAGCGTCGAAGGTGGACCAGGTGCGCAATGATTTGCCGCCGGAAGCGGAAGTGCCGGCGCTCGATGTGGAATCGGCGGACACGCAGTATGCGCTGATGTACCTGAGCTTCACTTCAGACATTCTCGAGGCGAACCAGATCACGGATTACCTCGTGCGCGTGGTGCAACCACGGTTGACCGCGCTGGATGGCGTACAGCGCGCAGACATTCTGGGCGGGCGGACGTTCGCCATGCGCATCTGGCTGAAGCCCGACCGGCTCGCGGCATTGAATATCAGTCCGGATCAAATCCGCCAGGCACTGGCGAACAACAACTTCCTCGCAGCCGTCGGGCGCACCAAAGGTTCGCTGGTGCAGGTCAATCTTTCGGCGAATACCGATTTGCGCTCGGTGGATGAGTTCAAGAAGCTGGTAATTCGCCAGAACGGAGATCAGTTGGTGCGGTTGAGTGACGTGGCGGACGTGGTGCTCGGCGCGGAGGATTACGATAGCGAAGTGCGATTCAGCGGTGAAAGGGCGGTCTTCATGGGTGTCTGGGTGTTGCCCAATGCAAATTCGCTGGACGTCATCCGGAAGGCGCGGGCGGAAATGGATTCCATCCAGAAAGACCTGCCGACGGGCTTGACGGGCCGGGTGGCTTATGACGCCACTGCTTACATCGATGACGCCATTCACGAAGTAATGCACACATTGATAGAGACTTTGATTATCGTGGCGATTGTGATTTTCCTGTTCCTGGGGTCGGTGCGCTCGGTTCTCGTGCCGTTGGTGGCCATTCCTATTTCGCTCATCGGCGCCGTTTTTCTAATGCAGGTCTTTGGCTTCACGCTGAACCTGCTGACATTGCTGGCGATTGTGCTATCGGTCGGATTGGTGGTAGACGACGCCATTGTCATCGTTGAAAACGTGGAGCGTCATATTCGCGAGGGGCGAACGCCGCTAAACGCGGCGTTGCTCGGTGCGCGGGAGCTGGTCGGTCCGGTTATCGCGATGACCATTACATTGGCGGCGGTCTACGCGCCGATTGGTTTGCAGGGCGGATTAACTGGCTCGTTGTTCCGCGAATTCGCCTTCACACTCGCGGGCGCCGTTTTCATTTCCGGTGTCGTTGCGTTGACCCTCTCGCCTGTGATGTCGGCGAACCTGCTCAAGGCCGGCGGCGAAGAAAAGGGGTTGGTCGGCAAGATCAATCACACCTTTGACTGGATACGAAACAAATACAGCCACGTGTTGGACGCGACGCTTTCGGCCCGCCCTGCGGTTTATATCATATGGATCACTCTGAGCTTGCTGGCGATACCGATGTATATGTTTGCGTCCAAGGAATTGGCCCCGACCGAGGATCAAGGTTTCCTTTTCGGCGCTGTTCAGACCGATGCCAACGCGACCATCGATCAGATGTCTTTTTACGCGGACGCTGTGAACAAGAAGATGATGAGTATTCCCGAAGAGGACAGGACGTTCCAAATCACTTCACTTGGGCAGAGCATCGGCGGTCTCGTATTTAAACCGTGGGGAGAAAGGAAGCGGACCGTATTCCAGATACAGCCGGAAATTCAAGCGATGGTGAACAGCGTGCCAGGCGTCCGGTCGTACATCGGGCTGCCTTCCGCGTTGCCGGGCGGTTCGCAGACTCCGGTGGAATTCGTGATCGTCTCAACGGCGGATCCATTGCGCATCCTGGACTTCGCGCAGCAAATTGAACAAAAGGCGATGGCCAGCGGCAAGTTCATGTACATGGACATAGACACGAAGGTGGACCAGCCTGAAACCGAGCTGGTGCTGGACCGTGATAAGGTCGCCGCGCTGGGTTTGAACATGTCGGACGTGGGCGCGGACCTGTCGGCATTGGTTGGTGGAAATTTTGTGAACCGGTTCAACTTTGCCGGCCGGAGCTACAAAGTAATCCCGCTGTTGAAGCGCACGGCGCGCCTGAATGCCAGCCAGCTTGAGGACACCTACGTGAAAGGGCCAAATGGGCAACTCGTGCCATTGAGCACATTTTCCACATTGGTAACCAAAACCGAGCCGCGTTCGCTGAATCGTTTCCAACAATTGAACGCGGTTAAGATCTCGGGGGCGGCAATGGTCCCGCTCGACCAGGCATTGAAGATCCTTGAAGATGAATCGGCGCAGATTCTGCCCAAGGGCTATTCCACCGGTTACACGGGCGAGTCGAGGCAGTTGAGAACTGAAGGGAGCAAATTCCTGCCGGCGATGCTTCTGTCCCTGGTCCTGATCTTCCTGGTGCTTGCCGCGCAGTTCAACAGTTTCCGTGACCCATTTATCATCCTGCTTGGTTCAGTGCCCCTGGCAATGTTCGGCGCGCTGACGTTCTGCTTTCTCAAGTTCCCAGGACAAGGTGCCTTTTTTACGAATGGCTGGACGACGACGCTCAACATCTATTCTCAAGTGGGGCTCGTGACGCTCATCGGGTTGGTATCGAAGAATGGCATTCTGATTGTGCAGTTCGCGAATGAATTACAACGGCGCGGGCTGGGCAAGATCGAGGCCGTGCGTGAGGCGGCGCTGGTGCGGTTGCGGCCCGTGTTGATGACGAGTGTGGCGACGGTCTGCGGGCATTTCCCGCTAACCCTCGTGAGCGGCGCAGGCGCGGCGGCGAGAAATTCCATCGGTATCGTGGTGGTGTCTGGCATGGCGTTGGGAACGATTTTCACGCTGCTGGTAATTCCTTCGATTTACGTGCTGATCGCCAAACAACATGCGGGTGAAGAGCCGGGGGCGATCGGGCAGGAACTGGAGCTTCCGGAACCGGCGCTTGAAGCGGCGAAGGCGTGAGAATGCAACATTTTGGGTTCCGACCAGACCGGGTATATGCCGCTCCTACGGAGCTCCTGATTTCCAGAAGACTTGTTTCTACAAATATGTCGCACCTACGGTGCTAAAGGCAGGCTCCTCGTGAAAATCACGCGTTATGCGTGAAATTCACTCATCTTTGAGCAAGTCTTGTAATTAAATCCCAAGAAATTCAGTATTTTCAAACCGGCACGTGGGCTGCTAAACTGAAGGCGATGAGGACGCCTTGGCATCGCAAATTAGCATTCACCCTGGTGGAGTTGCTGGTGGTGATTGCGATTATTGCCGTGCTGGCGGCGCTGTTGTTGCCGGCCTTGACACGTGGGAAGGCGCGCGCGCAACGGGTCGAATGCATTTCCGATCTGAAACAGCTCGGCATAGCTTTCCAGATGTTTGCCCACGATCATCAGGGACGGTATCCCATGCAGGTGCCTATCGCGGATGGCGGTTCGCTGGAATTCGTGCAGGCGGGCGAGAACATCAATGGTGTTTTTTATTTCTCCTACCGGCATTTCCAAACGCTGGCGAATGAGCTGGTGGCGACCAAGCCATTGGACTGTCCCGCGGACATCGATCGCGCAGCGGCGTTAAATTTCGGCGTGCTCCAGAATTCGAACGTGAGTTATTTCGTGGGCGTGAATGCCGATTACAACCTGCCGATGTCGATTCTGGCGGGTGACCGGAACATCACGAATAACGGATATGCCACAGCGTCGCTGGTGCGCGGCCAGTATGGCCTGCGTTGGACGAGTGAGTTGCATGTGTTCAAGGGCAATATTCTGTTCTCCGATGCGCATGTCGGAGAATTGAACAATGACAATCTGGATTTTTCCGGCAGCCCGCTGGCCAGCTCGACTTTCTTCCTGCCGGCGGTGCGTTCGACTGTGCTTGCGAGCGGTCCCGGCTCTCCTCCCTCGGGCGGCG
>Ga0070731_10003045_pt1 | contig 15364 bp, 18 predicted proteins | sample Coa_R1_2_FD_66448 | JGI IMG/M metagenome (GOLD analysis project Ga0070731, IMG submission 66448) | Surface soil microbial communities from Centralia Pennsylvania, which are recovering from an underground coalmine fire - Coalmine... | ecosystem: Environmental > Terrestrial > Soil > Unclassified ...
AACCGCGGCTGCCCGCGCAAGGGCCGGCCTGGTCACGTCCCGCGGAGAAGGAATCGAATACGACCTGTGAACCAGTGGTGCCGGGAGTGGGAATCGAACCCACATGGTGTCGCCACCGCGGGATTTTGAGTCCCGTGCGTCTACCAATTCCGCCATCCCGGCGCGGGATGAACCGGAAATTATAATGGATCGGTGCATCTCTCCGACTTCGACTACGACCTCCCGCCCGGGCTGATCGCGCAGCACCCGGCCGCTTCACGCACGTCGAGCCGCCTCCTCCGCCTCGACGGCAGGACCGGCGCCATCGAGGACCTGCGCTTTCCGGACATCGTCTCGCTCCTCGCGCCGAACGACCTCCTGGTCGTGAACGACACACGCGTCATCAAGGCGCGCCTGCACGGACACAAGGATTCGGGCGGAGAGGTGGAGGTGCTCGTCGAGCGCATCCTGGACGAACGCCACGTCCTTGCGCAGGTGCGCGCGAGCAAGCCGCCGAAGGCGGGACGGCGGCTCGTCCTCGGCGGCGAAGAGGTCCGCGTCATGGGACGCCAGGGCGAATTCTGGGAGCTAGAATTCGCGGGCGGCGTGCTGGCGTCACTCGATGCGCACGGCGAAGTCCCGCTGCCGCCGTACATCACGCATCCGGCCGATGCTGGCGACGAGGCCCGCTACCAGACCGTATACGCGCGGGCGCCGGGCGCCGTCGCGGCGCCGACTGCGGGACTCCACTTCGACGAGGCGCTGCTCGCGAGGCTCGAAGCGAAGGCGGTCGCGCGTGCATCGGTCACATTGCACGTGGGCGCTGGGACGTTCCAGCCGGTGCGTACCGACGACGTCTCGAAGCACGTGATGCATTCGGAGTGGTACAGCATTCCCGAGGCCACGGTGAGCGCCATCGCGACGGCGAGGGCGGCGAAAGGCCGTGTCGTCGCCGTCGGGACGACCGCGTTGCGTGCGCTCGAATCCGCTGCAGCATCGACGGGCGAGATTCGCGCGGGGAGCGCGGAGACGCGCCTTTTCATCGTTCCGGGATATTCGTTCAGGGTCGTCGACCGGCTCGTCACCAACTTCCACCTGCCGCGCTCGACGCTCCTCATGCTCGTGTCGGCCTTCGCCGGCAGCGCCCACATCAGGAGCGCCTACGAGCACGCGGTGCGCGAGCGCTACCGGTTCTTCAGCTACGGCGACGCGATGCTGCTAGAGGCCGCGCAGGTGCGCGCGTAACCGCGTCTTCTCGACGCAGTTGGGTCCCGTGCAGTCATCGCGGGTCTCGTGGAGGTTGCTCTCGATGCGGGCCGCGGCCGTCTCCACCAGGTTCGCGATCCACCGCAGTCCTTGCGCATACCACTGGGTATCGAAATGCATGGCGTGCTCCGTCGATCGGGTCAGTGCGAATCGTTGGCGGCTTCCGGGCGCGGCACCAGCGTGATCCACGCGGGGCGCAGGGCCTGGACGATGGTGCGGCCGGGATTTCCCACGACGATCGCGTCGCCGGGGCTCACGATGTCGTCCTGGAAGCGGCCTTCCTGCGTGACCCAGACCATCCCGGTGCGCGCGCCGATGCGCACTCCCTCCGCGTCGTCGAGGGTCAGGACCTCGCCGTGCTCGAGGAAGAGCGCGGGGGTTGGGGTATTGAGTCTCATGCGGGTCTCCTTGATGAATGCATTGCGTGAATGCATAATGAGCCCCTACTACCTATGATTCAAACGAAAAAGGCGCATTCCTAGCATGACCTGCACGCATGGCTAGCCCGAACCGTGCCCTCCCGCCGCTGGATCTCCTGCGGGGCTTCGAGGCGGCGGCGCGCCACCTCTCGTTCACTCGCGCCGCGGCGGAGCTGTACCTCACGCAGTCCGCGGTGAGCCGCCAGATCCAGGCTCTCGAGGGTTTCATCGGGGTGCCGCTCTTCGAGCGACGCCACAAGGCGCTCGCCCTCACGGATGCGGGGCAGGCCTACTACCGCGGGGTCGCCCAGGCGCTGGGCGAGCTGCGCGAGGCCACGAGGAAGCTGCGCGAGGCACGGCAGAACCACGTGCTCACCGTCACGACAACCGTTTCCTTCGCCGCGCTGTGGCTCGTGCCGCGGCTCGCCCGCTTCCGGAAGGAACATCCGCGCGTGGACGTCCGGATCATGGCGACGCACGAGGTCGTGGATCTCGAGCGCGAAGGCGTCGATGTCGCCATCCGGGACTGCCCGGCGGGACGCGAGCCCGCGGGATCGGTATTCCTCGTGGGCGAGCATCTCGCGGCGATGTGCAGTCCCGACTACGCGAAGGAAGCGCGCCGCGCCGGCCTGCCGCTCAAGCGTCCCGAGGACTTGCGCCATCACGTGCTGCTCTACCTGCACGATGCGCAGCGCCGCTGGCCGTGGCTCACGTGGGCCGCATGGTTCGAGGCGATGGGCGTGGAGGATCCGACGCCCGCGGGCGCGCTCACTTTCGACCAATACGACCAGGTGATCCACGGCGCGCTGCACGGGCAGGGGGTCGCGCTCGGGCGCATGACGCTCACGCAGCAGCACATTCGCGCGAAGCGGCTGGTTCCGCTCTTCGGGCGCCAGCAACAGCTCGCGCGCGGCTACAACGCCATCTTCGCCCGCGAGGCGCGGGACCGGATCGAGGCGCGTCAGTTCGTGGAGTGGTTGCGCTCGGAGATCGCGTCGGGCAACTGAGCCGTCTCGCGCGGAAGGAGCGCGGCCGCGTCTTCGGCCGGGATCGCGGGACTGAAGAAGAATCCCTGCATCTGGTCGCAGCCGTTGGCGCGCAGGAATTCCAGCTGCTCTTCCGTCTCGACGCCCTCGGCCACGACCTTCAGGCCCAGGCTGTGGCCGAGGTTGATTATCGCAAGCGTGATCGCCGCATCGTCCGGATTGGTGATCGCCTCCGCGATGAACGCGCGGTCGATCTTGAGCGAGGCGATGGGGAAGCGCTTGAGGTACGCGAGGCTCGAATAGCCCGTGCCGAAATCGTCGACCGCGAGGCGCACGCCGAAGCGCTCGAGGTTGCGCAGCGTCCGGATCGCCCGCTCGGGATCGTGCATGAGCAGCGTCTCGGTGAGCTCGAGCTCGAGGAGCGACGGATCGATGCCGGTCCCGGTGACGATGCGCGACACCACGGTGTCGAGGTTTTCCAGGCGGAACTGGCGTGCCGAGAGGTTCACCGCCACGGGCCGCGCGGCGAGCCCGCGCATCGCCCATTGCCGAATCTGTTCGCACACCGTCTGCAGGACCCACTCGCCGACGGGAACGATGAGGTCCGTGTCCTCGAGGACGGGCACGAATTCCGAGGGCGAGAGCAGCCCGAACTCGGGATGCCGCCAGCGCAGCAACGCTTCGAACCCCGTGATGATGCCCGTGGCCACGTCGATCTTCGGCTGGTAGTGGACGAGGAATTCCTTGCGCGCGAGCGCGCCGCGCAGCGCGATCTCCAGGTGCAGCCGCCGCACCACGCTCTGTTGCATCTCCGGCAGGAAGAACTGGAAGTTGTTGCGGCCGCTTTCCTTGGCGCGGTACATCGCGATGTCGGCGTTCTGGATGAGCGTGCCCGCGGTCGCGCCGTCGCCGGGATGCACGGCGATGCCGATGCTCGCCGTGCAATAGACGGGCGTGCCGTCGAGCTGGTACGGGCGATGCAGCTCGGCCATCACCTTGCGCGCGAAGCCTCCGGCGTCGTCGGCACGTTCCATGTTGGCGAGCACGACCACGAATTCGTCGCTGCTGATGCGCGCCACCGTATCGGAGGTCCTTGAAAGGCCTTGCAGCCGCAAGGCAGTCTCGCGCAGCACGCGGTCGCCGAAGGCGTGGCCGAAGGAATCGTTCACCGCCTTGAAGCGGTCGAGGTCCACGAAGAGCACGGCCAGGCTGTTGCCGCTTCGCCCGGCCTGGGCGATGGATTGCGTGAGCCGGTCGTACAGCAGCGCGCGGGCCGGCAGCTCGGTGAGCGGATCGCGGGTGGAGAAATACTGCGCCCGCGCTTCCACGCGAAGGCGGAGGAACCGGTTCCAGAGCAGGAGGATGCCGGAGAGCGCGAGCAGCGCGACCGGAATCGCCGCGAGCGCGTAGAGGAAACGCACGTCCAGCGGCGAGCGCAGCGGCGCGCCCATCCACTTCGCGTCGATGCGATCCATCTCATCCTGGGAAATGCCCTGGAAGCCGCGCTCGATGAACGGGCGCAGGCCCGAGCCTCCACGGACGGCCCAGTGCAGGCGCGTGGTGTAGAGCGGCGCGGACTCGTTGAACTGGCCGGCGATTCCCTCGCGGTAGATGAAGTAGCGCGCGGGCAGCGTATCCATGCAGAAGAGGCGCACGTCGCCGGCGGCGGCCGCTTTCACGAGGGCTTCGGAATCCGGATAGAAGTCGAAATGGGTGACTCCGCGGTTGCGCAGCCACTCGCTGCACGCGCTTCCGCGCTTGGCGGCGACCATCATGCCGCGCACGCTCGCCGCGTCGACGATGCCCGAGAGGCCGTGGCTGAAATAAAGCCGCGCTTCCGCGTCGTCGTGTCCCTCCGAGAACTCGAACTGCCCGTCGCGCCCCTCGGTGCTCGCGATGGCGTCGATCACGTCGGCGTGGCCCGCGCGGACGCTTTCCTGCGCCGAAGACCAGTCGGCGCCGCGGACCTCGACGGGGACCCCGGTGCGTTCCGACCAGAGTTGCCATCGATCCTTGACGATTCCCTGGAGCGTCCCGTCGTCAGCGTGGAAGAGATACGGCGGATAGTGGTCGTCGGTCACGACGACGAGCGAGGACACGCCTGCCTGCGTCGCGGCCGGCAATGCGGGTGCCGGCGCGAGGAGCGCGCAGAGCAATGCTGCGACCATGGCGATGCCGACGCGTGACACTTTCGAAAGACTCCCTCAGGCGGCGTGCGCGCGGCACGAGACGATCGACTCATCGCCGACGATCTTGCGCAGGCATTCGCGCAAGTGCGCGAGGCTGCCCGCGCCGTACATGAGGAAACCGAGCCGTCCGCCGCCGTTCGGGGCGAGGGCGAGCTCGATGTCGTCCACGCGACCGAGTCCCGCGACCTTCGAGACCAGCGGCATGAATGAATTGCGCCGCGGGAAGCGCGCGGGATCCAGGCTCAGTTGCACCAGGTACGCGGGCCCGTCGAGCGCATGCGTCCTACTCGTGTGCGTGACGCCGGATTTCATGGGATGCGCTCCTTCAGGAAAAGATGGGCTCGGCGGCTTCGCCGAGCGCTTCCCGGACCGTCTCGATGCGTCGACGGGCCCGGGCGAGCAGCTCCATCGCGAGGTGCAGCGATTCGGCCGCGTCGGCGCGGTCGTGGAGCAGGGCGCGGATGCGCTCCATGTCCGACTCCGACGCTTCGAGCGCCAGGGCCATGCCCAGCGCGAGCTCGTAGGTGATGCGGGGCATCATGCCGCCAGTGCCTCGGGCTCGAGGCCCGGGGCGAGGAGCAGCGCGGCGATGTCCGCCACGATCAGCATCCGTCCCTCCACCGGCGCGATGCCACGGATGAAGCTCGAGTCGATGGACCCGTGCAGCTGCGGCGCGGGACGGATCTGCTCGGGAAGCAGCGACATCACGTCGCTCACCGCGTCCACGACCACGCCCGTGAGGCGCTCCTCGATGCTGAGGATGATCACGACGGTGGAAGCGTCCACGCCGCGCGGCAGCTTGAACTTCATGCGCAGGTCCAGGATCGGGACGATGACGCCGCGCAGGTTGATGACTCCCATCACGAAGTCGGCCGCGTCCGCGATGCGCGTCACCGGCTCATGCGCGCGGATCTCACGCACCTGCAGGATGTCGATCGCGTACTCTTCCTGGCCGAGGCGGAACGTGAGGAACTCCTCGCGCGCGCCCAGGGTTTCGTTGGCGTTCATCAGAACTCCTTCCATTCTTCTTCGATGCGGGACGAGGCGGCCTTGTTCGCAAGGCGCGGATTGTTCGCCTTGGGAAACGCGCGCGCCTGGGGTCCGCGCAAGGCGCCGTGAGCAGGCGCCGCGGCGAGCGCGGGAACCGGCTTGCGGTCGGCGAGGCGGAAGACGGCGACGGCCTCGGACATCTCGACCGCGAGGCTGCGCAGGGATTCGGAGGCCGCCGTCGATTCCTCGACGAGCGCCGCGTTCTGCTGGGTGACCTTGTCGAGCTGGCTCACCGCGGCGTTGGCCTGGGAGATGCCCGAGCTCTGCTCGGCGGTCGCGGTGGCGATCTCGTTGATGAGCTGCGAGACGCGGTTCACGCTCGACACGATCTCGTTCATCGTCGTGCCGGCGCCGCCGGCGAGCTTCGAGCCGTCCTCGACGCGTTGGACCGATTCGGTGATGAGGCCCTTGATCTCGCGCGCCGCATCGGCGGAGCGTTGGGCGAGGTTGCGGACTTCCGCAGCGACCACCGCGAAGCCGCGGCCCTGCTCGCCGGCGCGCGCCGCTTCCACCGCCGCGTTCAGCGCGAGGATGTTGGTCTGGAACGCGATCGAGTCGATCACGCCGATGATGTCGGAGATCTTGTGGGAGCTCGCCTGGATGCCTTCCATCGTCTTCACCACCTCGCCCACGACGTCGCCGCCCTTCCGGGCGACTTCCTTGGCGTTGGCGGCGAGCTCGTTGGCCTGCATGGCGCTCTGGGCGTTCTGGCTCACGGTGGCCGTCATCTCCTCGATGGAGGCGGCGGTTTCCTCGAGGTTCGAGGCCTGTTCTTCGGTGCGCGACGACAGATCCGTGTTGCCCGCGGCGATCTGCGAGGAGGCGACAGTGACCTTCTCGGCGGATTCGCGAACGCGGTCGACGATGTCGGCGAGCGAGCCGTTCATCTCGGCGAGCGACGTGAGGAGCTGGCCCAGCTCGTCCTGGTTCCCGGCCTCGATCTTCGTGCTGAGGTCGCCGGCGGCTACCGTGCGGGCCACTTCAGTCGCGCGTTTGAGGCGGCGCACGATCGACAGGATCGTCGTCACGCCCCACGCGGTGCTCACGACGATCGTGAAGATGGCGAGCATGAGGAGTCCCGCGAGCAGCGTGGTCTTGGTGTGGTCGGCCTGGGCCATGGCGGCGTCGTCGAGCGCGTCGCCCTGCTGCTGGATCTTCTTCACGATGTCGGCGAAGTGGTCGGTGGCGGCGCGGTCCATGCCGCGCACAGCCTTGTCCACTTCCAGCGCGCTCGTGGCCTTGGCGCCGTCATACAGCTTGAGCGCCTCCATGTAGCGGTGGTCGAGGTCGGCGTGCTCGCCCTGCAGGTCGTTCGCAAGCGCCGCCGGCAGCGCGAGCTTGTCGAGCATCGGCGCGAGGTTCGCGAGCTCTTCCTTGACCGTGGCGCTGCGCTCGTTGAATCCCTTGAGGTACTTGTTGAAGAGCTCCGGGTCGCTGCCGCGGATCAGGAGGTCCTTCCATTCCTGGACCTGGAACTTGAATTCGATCTGGGCCCGGCGCGCGAGGTCGCTGGCGGCTTCCACGCGGTTCTGGGTGTTGATGACCGCCTCGAGCTGCGCGCTCTGGCTCCTCAGCGCGTAGTAGGCATAGCCTGCCGCGACCAGCAGCAGCAGGTTGACGAACGCGAGCAGGATGGCAAGCCGCGCGCGGACCGACAGATTCGCAAGACCCATGATGCTCCCCTTTATCGAAAGAGCACGCATGATGAGCGAACGGGACCGCGCCGGTAATCGGCTCGATGACCCAGTACTTTAGTCTGGGGTCGCGGAAAACCCGCGGGCGCTAGGTCTTGATGCCGAGCCTGGATGCGGCGAGGACGGCCTGGACGCGAGTGGTCACGTTCAGCGCCTTGAATACGGCCGCCACATGGTTCTTCACGGTGCTCTCGGCGAGGTTGAGCTCGCGGCAGATCACCTTGTTGGATTTTCCCGCGAGCAGGAGCGCGAGCACGTCGGCCTGCCGCGGCGTGATTCCCAGGCGGGCCGCGACGTCGGCGGCGAAATCGGCCTGGGGCATGGGCGCCACGCGTTCGGGGCCGATCGCTTCCCGCGGAAGGTAGGTCCCGCCCGAAAGCACGAGGCGCAGCGCGTTGAGTATCACTTCGCTCGTGGACGACTTCGGGATATAGCCCAGGGCGCCCTGGTCGATCGCCGAGCGCACCAGCGCAGGATCGTCCTCTCCCGACATCATCACGACGGGCAGCCCCGGAAAACGCTTCTGCCACTGGGCGAGGCCCGCGAATCCCGAAGTGCCGGGCATGCGCACGTCGAGCAGCACGAGGTCCAGGTCCGGATGCTTCGTCACCGTGACCGTGGCCGCGTCGAAATTCTCGGCCTCGAAGATCTCCACGGGCTCTTCGGATCCGTGCGCGGGCAGGCGTTCCAGCACGGGCCGCATTCCTTCGCGGATCAGGTGGTGGTCGTCGACGATGAGGATCTTCACGAGGCTATTCCCCGGCCGCGCGCAGGGGTTCGCCGGCGGCGTTGTGCTCGCGCCAGACCGCTCCGAGGAGCGAGCGAAGGCGCGCGGGCCGCAGCGGCTTGTGCATCAGGTGCAATTGCGCGGCTTCCGCGGCGGTGAGGACCTCCGGCGCGATGTCGCCGGTGATCACGATGCCCGCCGCGTCGGGGAACCGCCGGCGCACCCGCTGGATCACGGCGATGCCGTTCTCGTTGCCGGGCAGCCGGTAGTCGGCGAGGATCGCGTGGGGCTCGATGGCGGCCTTCGCGAGGGCGCGGTCCACGTCGACCCCGTTCACCGCCACCGCGACTCGGCATCCCCAGCCCTCGAGGAGCACGGTCATCGCGCCGCGGATCTCGTTCTCGTCCTCGACGATGAGCACGGCGAGGCCCTCGAGGGCGTCGGCGGCGCGCGCACGCTCGCTGGTGCGCACCTGGGAGGGATCGCCGTAAGGCACGACCATCGAGAACACGGACCCGCGGCCCACGCGCGACTGCACTCGCACCGGATGCCCGAGAAGCCGTCCCGTGCGCTCCACGATGGCGAGGCCCAATCCGAGGCCCTGCTCGCGGTCGCGCTGCGGATTGGCGAGCTGGTGGAACTCGCGGAAGATGTCGTCGAACTTCTCCTCCGGGATGCCGATCCCCGTGTCCCACACCTCGATCAGCAATCCTTCCTTGCGCCGGCGGCATCCCACGAGCACGCCGCCCTTGTGCGTGTAACGCAGCGCGTTGTTGAGCAGGTTCACGAGGATCCGATAGAGCAGGATCGGGTCCGTCTCGATCACGGCGGACGAGCGCCGCACGCGGAAGGAGAGGTTCTTCTGGCTCGCCGAATAGGCGAACGAGCTGCGGACGCGATCGAGCACCTGCGTGACCGGGAACGACGACACCTGCGGCTTGACCGTGCCCGCGTCGAAGCGCGAGATGTCGAGGAGCTCGTTCAGCAGCGCCGACATCGCGATCACCGAGGTGCGGATGCTCTCGACGATGCGGCGCACGCCGGGCTCATGCACGCGCTCCTGGAGGCTCTCCACCAGCAGCACGACGGCCTGCATGGGCTGGCGAAGGTCGTGGCTCGCCGCGGCGAGGAAGCGCGTCTTGGAAAGGTTGGCTTCGGCGAGCGCCTCCTTCTGGACCAGCATGTCGGTGAGCAGCCTCGCGTTCTCGAGGCGCTTCGCGATCGAGTCCTTCATCAGCTGGTTGGAGCGCCGCCCGGTGACCGTGACGATGAGCAGGAAGAGCGCGCCCATGCCGCCCAGCACGTGGTAGATCGGGTCCTGCTGCAGCGCGGCCGCGAACACGTTGGGCACGAGCGCGAAAAGCATCCACGCGGCGTAGGCGGGCTCGTATCGAGCGTGGTCGGCGGCCTGGTACGTTGCGAAGACCACCACGATGAAGAAGATCGCGAGCGCGTTCTCGTGATGCCCGGGCGCGAGGACCAGGGTCGCGGTGCCGACCACACCCCATGCGAGGCCGCCCAGCGCATGGCCCCCGATCGCGAATTGCATGCGTTCGCGCACGTCCGCGGTATTCCGGATGGGCGCGTCATAGGCGTAGGAAAGCGCGAGCCTCGAGGCGCTCGTGGCGAGATACGCGGCGAACCAACCGAGGACGAGGCCCGCGGGCATCGTGCCCCAGATGAGCCACATCGCCATCAGGCCGAAAGGCACCGAGGCGACGAGCGAGCGGCGATAGTCGGCAAAGTGCGCGCCGAGGATCTCGGCGAGGACGGGGTCGTTGGGGTTGAAATCTTCGCGCGCCAAAGGCACGCGGCCCTAGCTGAGGGCCGCCTTCTGCCAGGCTGGATGGGTTCCTTCACGCACGCGCGAATTGGCGGACACATGCTGGCGCAGGAATTCCATCTGGTCGGCCAGGATGCGGCGGTTGGCGAGGATCAGGAACTCGGCGCGGTTCGGTATGTAAGGGGCGTATAGCAGCTGCATGTGCGCTTCTTCGGGAGTGCGGCTGCCCTTTTTCTGGTTGCAGGCCCGGCAAGCGGCGACGACGTTCATCCAGGTGTCGCGCCCGCCCCGGGACATGGGCAGGATGTGGTCGCATGTAAGGCGCAGCGGCGAGAAGTGGCCGCCGCAGAATGCGCAGATGAAGCGGTCGCGGTTGAAGAGCTCGCGATTGTTGAGCGGGGGAACCTGGTGGAATCCCTTGATGGCGAGCGCCTTGCCGCGGATGGCGACGATCGAGTTGGCCGTGATGTGGGATCGTTCGCCGGTGCGCTGGCAACGTCCTCCCCACACCGTGAAGGCTTCACGGCCGGTTTCCCAGGCGACCCGCTCCTTGGCGTAGTACCAGACCGCCTGCTGCCAGGTGACCCAGCGGTGGGGCACGCCATGTTGGTCGAGCGTCAGGATCAGTGGAAGACTTCGGTTCACCGCCGTCGCTTTTTGCCAGTCAAATCGGCAACTTGGATAATGGTGTTCAGAACCTGGGATAAATTTACCATACCGGGGAGGGACGATGAATCTCGATCGTGTGACGGCGGGGCGGGACCTGGCGAACGACTTCAACGTGATCGTCGAGATCCCCATGAACGCCGATCCCATCAAGTACGAGATCGACAAGGAGACGGGGGCCCTTTTCGTGGACCGGTTCGTCCAGACGGCCATGCACTATCCCTGCAACTACGGGTACATCCCGAATACGCTCTCGGGCGACGGCGATCCGGTGGACGTGTTGGTGATCACTCCCTTCGCGCTCATGCCGGGGGTGGTCGTCCGCTGCCGGCCCATCGGCCTGCTGAAGATGGTGGACGAGGCGGGCGTGGACACGAAACTCCTCGCGGTGCCCATCGACAAGCTCACGCCCCTTTACCGCGACATCCAGGCTCCGCGCGACCTGCCGGAAGTGACGCTCGCGCAGATCACGCACTTCTTCGCCCACTACAAGGACCTGGAGCCGGGCAAGTTCGTGAAGGTCGAGGGCTGGGGCGGTCCCGAAGAGGCGAAGAAGGAGATCGCCGATGGCGTGAAGGCGTTCAAGAAGAAGGCGCGGGCGAAGTAGTGGAGCTCGTGCGCCCCGGGATGGAATACCTGCCCAGCTATCGCGCGGCGCTCGGCCGCGGCTGGTCGGCCGACAACGTGCGCAAGATGGTGGCCGTGCGCGAGGAGCTGGATGCCATCGAGAAGGACGCGTTGGCGTTCGTCGCGCTGCTCACGGATCGCGAGGCCATCGGGCCGCCCGTGACGTTACCCGATGGCTCGCGGGTCCCACGCCTGCCGGGATATCGCATGTGGATGTGGGATGGCGAGTTCTGCGGCTCGATCGGCTTCCGCTGGCGGCCGGGCACGTCGGACCTGCCGCCCCACGTGCTGGGCCATATCGGCTACGCCGTCGTGCCGTGGAAGCAGCGCCGCGGCTACGCGACGCGAGCGCTGGCGCTGATGCTCGAGCATGCGCGCGACGAGGGCCTCGAGCACGTGGATCTCACGACGGACGAGGACAACGTCCCCTCGCAGAGGGTGATGCTCGCGAACGGCGCGGTGTTCGTCGAGCGCTTCCTGAAACCGCCCAGCCAGGGCGGCACGCCGAGCCTGCGCTTCCGCATCGCGCTGGCGTAAGCTGGGAAGCCATGAGACTCATCGCACTCATGCTCGCCTTCGCATCGCTGGCCGCCGCCGCCAATGAGTGCACCGTGAATTCCGGTTCGCAGGCCCGCGCGCTCGTGGAGCTCTACACCTCCGAGGGCTGCTCGACCTGCCCGCCCGCCGACCACTGGATCTCCGAGCTTGCCGCGCGCGGCGACAAGCGGATCGTGCCGGTCGCCTTCCACGTGACCTATTGGGACTACATCGGCTGGAAGGATCGCTTCGCCGACTCGCGATACACCGAGCGCCAGCGCGACATCGCGAAATCCCAGGACTCCGACATGGTCTTCACGCCGCAGGTGGTGATCGACGGTCGCGACTTCCGGCGATGGCCCGTGCGCGGCGACTTCGAGAGCGCGATCGCGGAGATCGCGGCGTCCCCCGCGCCGGCCAGCATCGAGATCCGGTCGAAACCCTACGCCGACCACGGCGTCGAAGGAAGCGCTTCGGTGAAATCCGCAGCGAAGAACGTCGGGCTGTACGTCGTGCTCACGCAGGATGGGCTATCGAGCAAGGTCACGCGCGGCGAGAACCGGGGCGAGACGCTCCATCACAACGCCGTGGTGCGCGATTTCGCGGATCTCGGGGCGGGCGATGGCAGCTTTCGCTTCAAGCCCCAGGACGATTGGGACCTCGCGCACATGTCACTCGTCGCGTTCGCGCAGGACACGAAGACCGGCCGCGTGCTGCAGGCCCTCTCTACGCCGATCTGCCGCTAGCCGGAGCGATCACGGGTGGCGAGGGCCGGCGCACGCCGAGCCACGCGAGCAATGCCAGCGCGCCACCGATGAGCAGCATCCCCGCGATCTCGAGCGCGGGCGGACGCTCGCCGAGCTGGACCGCGGAGGTGAGCACCGAAACCACCGGAATGCCCAGGGAATTGAGGCCCGCGATTCCCGCCGGCGTGCGCGCGAGGAGATAGGTCCAGAGCCACCAGCCGATGCCCGTCGCGACGATCGACGAGAAGGCGAGGGCGGCGATGAATTCCGCGGTCCATTGGACGCCCGCGTGCGGATGCAGCGCCGCCGGGACGGAGAGAGCCACGAATCCGAAGAGCAGTTGCCACGCCGTGAAGAGCAGCGGATCGACGCCTTTTGTCGGCCAACGCTTGGAGATCACCGACGCGAATGCCCACACCATGCCGGCCAGCACCGCGAGAAGGCTTCCCGCGAGGCTCTCGAGCCGCCACGGCGAGACGATGAGCACGAGGCCCGCGAAGGCGAGCGCCACCGCGAACCACTGGGCGCCGCGCATGCGTTCGCGAAGGATGAAGTGCGCGAACACGATCATCCAGAAGGGCATGGTGAAGACGAGGACCGACGTGCGCCCGCTGCCCGAGACCATCAGCGCGAAATTCGAGAGCAGCACGAAGAGCGCGACCTGCACGACTCCCAGCACGACCGCCATTCGATAGGCCGGCAGCCCGATCGGGCGCCGCTGGAGTTTCACGATGACGAAGAGCAGCGCCGCGCCGATGCCCACGCGCAGCGCGGCGAAGTCGAACGGATGGGCGTAGCTCAACGCCACCTTCATGGCGACCCACGAATAGCCCCAGATGAGGATCATCGCGGCGAGCGCCACCGCGGGCGCGGAAGCGTGGCCCTTCACGACGCGGTCGCGGCCGAGGGGAGCTTGCGGACCTCCATCGCGGGACCGTCGAGGGATTTCCAATGCAGCTCGCCGTGGCCGAGGCTTTCGATCTGCGCGACGACCAGCGCGTCGAATCCTCCCCCGGGCGAGGGCGCCGCGTTCACGATGGTTCCCGCCGCCTGGTCGCCGAACTCCTTGCTGTACACCGCCTGCCCGGGCTGCGGCCGTTCCGCGCCGGCAATGTGCGCGAGCGCCATGCGGCGCTTGAGGATGCCGCGATATTGCGTGCGGGCGACGATCTCCTGGCCCGGGTAGCAGCCCTTCTTGAAGCTCACGCCGCCCACGAGGTCGAAGTTCGCCATCTGGGGCACGAACGCTTCCTGGGTCGCGGCAACCACGACGGGAATGCCGGCGTGGATCAATTCGAGGTCCCACGGGTCGCGCGAGCCACGCGGAAAGTCCGATGCGATCGTCGCGGGACCGAAGGCGACGAAGCGGCCTTCGTCGAGCGCGAGGCAGGTCGCGCCATCCTTCTCGATGGCCGTCATCGGGGCCGGGACGGCGCCCCAGCGTTTGCGAATGAGGGACGATGCGCCTTCGCCCGCGATGCCGATGCGCGCGACGTCGTCGCCCACTGCCGCGATGCGCACTTTCGAGCGCAGCACGAACATCGACAGGCGCATCGCGAAAGCGGGCGCGATTTCCGCCGGGAGCATGAGGAGGAAGCCATCGGTACGGCGCAGCAGCAGGAACGTCGCGACGAGGCGGCCCTTCGCGGTGCACCAGCCGCTCCATTGCGCCCTTCCGGCCGCGAGGGCTTCGACGTCGCTCGTGAACTGCCCTTGGAGGAATTCACGCGCGTCGTCTCCCGTCACGGCGAGCAGTGCGTTGTCGGAAAGGTCGGCGGCGAATGCGGAGGGCATGGAGTCCAAGATGGATGCGCGAAGCGGAGAACACAAGTATAGCGATGCCTCGGTTGAGATTCGCATCGTGCCCTCATGCATTTCCGTCATGCTCGTCATGCTCGCGGCGGGGGCAACGCTCGCCGTGATCGCGGTCACGCCGGTTTTCGATGCCGCGCGGATCCTCGCGGCCACCTGGGTCGCATGCGCGGCGATCGAGGCCACGCATTCGCGCGCGCTGCTTCGCGGCCGGCGCGGCGTTCGCTCGCTTCGCATCCGCGGCCGTGCGATCGACGTGCAGGATGACCTCGGCCGATGGCGCGCGGGCACGGTGCGCGCGGGTTCGTTCGTCGCGCCATGGCTCACGATCGTGCGATGGCGGCCCGAGGGCGCATGGATCGATCGCGCCGTGCCGATCCTCCCGGGCATGGCCGATCCCGGCGACCTCAGGCGCCTCCGGGTGATCCTGCGGTGGGCCTGAGACTCGGGAGTCTTCGCGGTTGCTCTATACTCGCGCCCTCGCCTTTGGAGGAATCCGCCTTGAAACCTTCCGTCACAAAACGCCTCGCGATGGCCGCGTTCGCCGCGGCTGCGGCGAGCGCCTTCGCCCTCGACTATCCCGCCACCGAGAAGAAGCCCGTCTCCGACACCTTCTTCGGCCAGGCCGTGACCGAGGACTACCGCTGGCTCGAAAACGGCAAGGACCCGGCGGTGAAGGCGTGGGGCGAGGCGCAGATGAAGCTCACGCGGTCGCAGCTCGACGCGTTGCCGATCCGGCCGGCCCTGCAGAAGCGCCTGAAGGAGCTCTACTCGACCTCGCCGGTGCGCTACTTCGACATGCAGCAGCGCGGCAGCTTCTTCGCGATGAAGCGCCAGCCGCCGAAGAACCAGCCCTTCCTCGTCGTGATGAAGAGCGCCGGCG
>Ga0070731_10003047_pt1 | contig 15360 bp, 11 predicted proteins | sample Coa_R1_2_FD_66448 | JGI IMG/M metagenome (GOLD analysis project Ga0070731, IMG submission 66448) | Surface soil microbial communities from Centralia Pennsylvania, which are recovering from an underground coalmine fire - Coalmine... | ecosystem: Environmental > Terrestrial > Soil > Unclassified ...
GTGCGGACGCTGGCGCCAGCTCCGGGGACGGCCTCGGTTTCGGCCGACGATCGCGGCATCTTTCGGATCTTCGACGTTCCGCCGGGTCAGTACGTCGTGCAGGCGGCGCGGCAGTCGTTTTTCGGATTTGGCGTGCTGCATCAGGTGACGGCCGACGAGGCGCGAGCCGCCGCACGAATAATCGCTTCCGGGTCTCACACGCCCGTGACCGGCGACGGCTTGTTCATCGATCAAGGCAGGCCGTCGGACTACTCGCCGATTTACTATCCAGGAACGGCCGATGTCGCCGGCGCGGCGCTCGTCACCGTCGGATCCAATCAGGAAGCGGCGGGCATCGATTTTTCGCTGATGCTTGCTCCAACCGCGCGCGTCAGCGGCAGGGTCGAAACGCCGGGCGGCGAAGCGCCGCGCCATTTGACGATGCGATTGGTGTCGCGCGGAACGCCGGTCATGGCCGAGTCGGGTGCCGGCGTGGCCGCCACGCTGCGCCAGATCAACAACGTTCCACAGCTTTCGCCCGACGGCGCGTTCACGATCGCCTCGCTTGCGCCGGGAAGATACACGCTGATCGCGCGGGCGGCGGATGACCCGGCCGACTCGGCTGCGGGTGCATCGGCCGGCGCGCAGAATCTCTGGGCGATGCTGGATGTGGACGTCAACGGACTCGATCTCGCGAACATCCAGCTGCGCCTTCAGGCCGCGCTCCACATCAGCGGCCGCGTCGTCTTCGACGGATCGGCGCAACTGCCTGACGACGTCAAGCGGCGGATCCGCCTCTCGGCTGAAGGCCGGTTCGGTCCGGCGGCGATCGGCGGCGGCACCTTCGGCCTCGACGGGTCCGGCCTGTTCGACATCGGCAACCTCATACCGGGGCGCTATCGAATGATCGTGCAGATGCCGGCCGGCGTCTCCGGATCGTGGACCGCGGCCTCGGCGCTCATCGACGGCCGCGACGCGCTCGACGCGCCTGTCGAGATTCGGCCCGGCGACGATCTGTCGCACGTCATCGTCAGGCTCACCGACCGCAGCGCGGAGTTGTCCGGCACGATCCGCACGCCGTCTGGCGCACCGGACACCGAGCACGACGTCGCGATTTTCGCGGCGGATCAGTCGCTCTGGGGCCTGTCCGGCCGGCGGCTGCCTCCGCCGGTTCACGTCGATCGCAACGGCAGCTTCCGATTCGCGGACCTTCCGGCCGGCGACTACATCGTCGCCATTTCGACCGACATCACGGCCGATGACTTGCGGGATCCAGCGGTACTGACGGACCTGGCGTCACGCGGAGTGCGCGTCACGATCGCCGAAGGGCAGAAAGCCGTTCAGGACTTCAAGATCGGCCCGGGACTACGCCACGATCAGTGAAACCGCAGCGCTCCTGCGCCATCCATCTTCCAGTGCACAGTCGTCCAGAATTGAGGATCGAAGAGCTTGGGATCGAGCGTCACGTCCGCGCGAAGTTCTGAATATTCCTCCGTCGTCTTCGGCTTGCCGTCGACGGTAAAGACGACCTCGGGGGACATCCATCCGCCGCCGAGACGCTGATATTTGTTGAACTGCGTCTCGCTCGTCTGCGCGCCTTGCGGGCCAGATGGCTGAATCATGCGGACGAAATACAGATTGTCGCGATCGATCCAGAACTGGGGCGAGTGCAGGTCGCCGGCCTTGGCGCCGACGACGAACGCCGCGCGGCCCTGCCAGGTGTCTTCACGCACGATCGACACATCGAAGTTGAGGCCGCGCAGTTTCTCGATGACCGTCGCCGCGGGCAGCCGGTACACGTCGAAGCCGAGCACCATCAGCGGATGCACGTAGTCGCGCGTCGTCGTCAGCTTTCCTGACGTAAACCGGTAACTCTTGTCGTCCGCGAAGAGAATGCCGTTGCCGTCTTTGACCGGCGTGAAGTCGATACGCAGCTTGCCGGGCACGTCCATCGCTTCGTACCACGTCGCCACGGTCGATGTGCCGTCAGCGGCAAAGTTCGTCGTCTTCTGCACGAACGTCGCGGTCCTGTACCACTTCGGGTACCGGCGCTGCATCCCCCCGACGAGATCGTCGATCGTCGAAATCGGCTTCTGCGCGCCCGCGATGAGCGCGATCGAGGCGGCAGACATCACGATGGACAGCAGCACACGGCTTCGCAAATGCATGGAGTCTCCTGTCAACCGCCGGCACGCTCGAGATTGTCGAGCGCGCGCTCGAACTGATGACGCAGCCGCCGCGCCACGACGAGCCGCAGCACGATCGCCGCGAACGCATTCGCCGGCATGTTCCGCGACTCGAGCAGCACGCGCGTGCCCGGGCCAATCGACTCGAGCTCGATCGTGAAGGTGACGTCCGACGAAATGCGCGGAGCGGGTTTGCCGTCCATCCGCTCGTCGACGTGCTTCCACCCGAGCCGCTTGTTCGGCTCGTACGCGATGACTTCCTGTTCGATTTGCGCCTGCTTGCGTCCCCAGGCCGTGTGCATCCGCTGTCGCCGGCCGAGGCCCTGCCCCGAGAGGACCTCACACCTGGTCGCGAGCGGCAGCCACGCCGGCAGCAGCTTGGCCGGCTCGACGAACTGCCACAGCACGTCCGCCGGAATCGTGACGATCCGCTCCGCGCGGACAACGACGGGGGACACGGTGAGGATTGTAGCGAATCGATGATCGGGAATCTAGAATTGATGAACGAAGAATCGACAATCGCGAATCGCGGATCGATTGGCAATTTGCGATTGGCGATTGGCGATTTGCGATTTGCGATTTGCGATTTGCGATCAACGATTTGCGATCAACGATTGATCGTCGATTCGCGTTCACCGATTCTTCGTTCATCAATTACCGATCGCCGATCAGCGATTCTTCAGTGCGGCCTGATGATCTGCGCGAATCCGGTCGTGTTGACGTCGCGGAACATCGGCGTCCGAGGCGGCAGGAGCGCGGGCGTGAGGAAGTCGACGTCGAAGTTATAACCGCGTGTCGGCGGCGAGTAGACGTCGGTGCAGCACTTGTAGATGCCGACGGCTTGGCGGCTGCGATAGAAGCTGACGATCGATCCGCGGTAGTTCAGCGTCTGACCGCCCCAATTCTCGATGTAGCGCAGGAAGTTGTGCGCGCCGCCGTCGGTGCCGAAGTCCTGTGCCGTGCCGGCCGGCTGCGGGAACGGAATCCCTTTGCCGGCGATGACGGCCACGCGGTACCACGTCGTGGTCGCGGTGCGCTGCGTCAGATCGTGCGCCCCGGTGAACGAGTTGCGATCGTCCCAGTTGTTCGACAGCAGCGTGACCGAGTCGGCGATCACCGCCGTCGCCACGTGCGGATCGCCGAAGCCGCCATTCGCGTTCCAATCTCCCTGGATGTACACGGGATTCTCGGACACGACCGTCAGACCCGGCGCGATGATGTTGCCGAGCGATCCATTGACGAGCTTGAGGGCGCGCCGGAAAAACACCGGCGGATTGCGCCGCGCGATCGCCGGACCGAGCGTCGTCGCAGGATTTCCTTCGAGCGTCGACGACGGCTTCATCGCGGCCACGTAGGGGTTGCCCGCGACCACGGCCGCAATGTTGGCCCAGGTCAGAGCGGCGCCGCCAGGTGCGGTGTTCGGCGGAATCGGCGTCGCGCCGTAGGTGTCGAGCAGTCCGTTGCCGTTGACGTCTTCTCCCGTATCCAGCGCGCCGTTCGGCGTGCCGGAGGCCGACAGCGGATTCACGATGTCTTCGAATCCGAACTCCGCCGTTTCCGCGTTGGCCGCGTTGTGGTTGCCGCGCCGGTCGGAGAAATACACGACATAGCCGGTGACGTTCATCGAGCCGGCGCCGGTGGTGCCGATGGTGCCAGAGAACCACCGGCTGAGATTTTTCACGTCGAGGCCAATGTAGTACATCACGCCGCCGACCTCGATCGGCGCCGTCGTCGCGACGCCATCGCGATAGATGCCTTCGCGTGTGTCGTACAGCGCGTTCGGCGACATGTCGTTCGCGCCGGTCGTGGTGAAGGGAATCGGCGTCGTCAGGCAGGCGCCGCTGTTGTCGCGGGGCCGCTCCAGCAGCAGAATGGCTTTGCCGGCCACAGCCGCCGGGTTCGGGTCGCCGCAGGCCGTGCCGACCGGCGTCGGCCACTGCCTGTCCGCGATGCCGAGGTTGAGGATCTCGAGCGTGACGTCATGCCAGACGCCGCCGGTGTCTTGACGTTCGATCTTGATGTAGCCGCCGAGCATCGGCGTGCCGAGCGGCATGCGAATGCCGTAGCCCCGGTTCGTCGTCGTGGCACTCATGTTCGGCGCCACCGCGAGCGGCGGTCCGGAATAACCGGGAATCGCGGTCGCGACCGCGTTGCCGAGCGGCACCGGGGCGGTGGCCGTCACGCCGGGCAGGCCCGTGATGTCGGCCGCGTTGTCGGACAGCAGAATTCTCAGACTCGCAAACGAGTAGTACCGCTCGTTGTAGACGAGCGGGTTCGCGGTGTTCTCGTTCGGCAGGCCGCGGCGAATCAAATCGATCGGCTGCGCGCCGAAATTCGTGATGGGCAGCGTCAGCTGTTTGGCGCCGGTTCGCCCGTTCGCGACGTTGTGGTTGTAGTTGCCGGTCGACAAGTTCGTCCACTTCGGCTCGTTGAACGCCGTCCCGACATTGCCGACCAGCGATCCCTCATTCGTCGCCAGGGCACGGTACGCGTTTGGCGCCGTGATCAGGTTGACCGTGCCGTTGTAATTCGACGTCAAGGGCCAGCCGTTCGAGAGATTCGTACGGATCACTTCGCCGACCGCCGTCACCTTGTCCGACATCGTCAACGTGCTGCCGTCACCGCTGGCAAGATACAGGTTGCTGTTGGTGTGCACGCGGCCGCCGAAGTTGAAATTCGGACCGGCGAAGAAACTCAGATCGTTCTCGGAGAACAGACCGAACTGGAAGACTGGAATCGACACGGTCTGGAGCGTGCGGGTCAGACTGGCCTCAGAACCGTCGGGCAGGTGCGCCGTCACCGCCATCTGGTACGGCGTGGCTTGACCGATGAGGCCCTGAAACGGACCGGTCGTCACGGTCATCGTCGACGCCACGGGATTGCCGTTGGCGTCTTTCGGGTAGGTAATCGTGTAGCCGCTCGTGCCGTCGGCGGCGGTCCACGTCGCGCCCAGATTTGGGGGCGTCGTCGTCAGCGCGTTGATCTGCGCACCCGAGGGCGCGTAGTTGCTGTCGAACAGATTGCCGAGCGACGCGGTGAGATTCTCGAGACCGGCGTGTGCGGTGTAGAACGCCTGCGTGCGCGTCCCGTCGAGCGCGCGCACTTTCGAGTCGGTGATGATCAGCGCCGTCAGACCAGTGGCGATGCCCGCCATGAGCACGAGCGTCAACATCGCGCTTGCCAGCGCCGCGCCGGCGTCGCTCGAGCTGAGCGTAGTCGAAGGTCGAGTGGGGGTGGGGCCCCACGAGCGTTGAAATATTGATGCTCTCATGGCTATTTGTACCGGTTCACAAACGACAGACTTCTCAGGCCGACATCTGTCGCCGTCGAGTCGCGGTAGTACTGCTTGGTCTGCAGGTCGACGTCGATCGATCTCGCCGCCAAGAAGATGTTCGCCTTGCGGATTTGATTCGGACTGTTGGGCGCGACGACGAACTCGACGTTGGCCGGATTGGTGACGCCGTCGACCAGGTCGAACGTGAACTGCACGTTCTCGATGCCGAGGGCGATGGCCAGCGGCGTGTTGTTGTTGATCTGGCGCACGAGCCGCGGCAGCGTCGGGTCGGTGACGACGTCGAGGTAGTAACTCACCATGAGCATGCGCGTCGCTGTCGTCGGCGGATAGACGCCGGCCGTCTTCAAATTCGAAATGCTGCCCTGCGCGGCAGCCGGCTGATTGAGATTGAGCGAGTCACCCGGCGCAAACGTCACCATCTGCGTGCCGTTGATCGCCGTCACCATCTGCAGCGCATTCCCCAGCGGATTGGTGAACATGATCAAGTCGCCGACTTTGATGCCGTCGGGACCGGTGATCGTGGTGCCGGCGTTGACGGTCATCGTCGAGCCGTCGGCCGCGATCGCCGTGAGTGGAAATTGGCTGAGGTTGATCGTGGGATCGGCGTAGACCACCGTGACGATGTCCGTCGTCACGCCGAGGACGGTCGGGCCGAGCGCCCCGCCGGGCACGACCGCGGGCAGCGTCGTCCACGTCGGATCGAACGTGTAGGCCGTGCCTGGAGGACCCGGCCGCCGGATCTGCAGCGCGCCGGCGCCGGACGGAATCGGAATGCCGCCGCGCGGCACGGCCTCGCCGCCCTGGATGAAGTCGCGCGTCATCATCGCCATGCCGACTTCGAGGCTTTGATTCGTGTCCGACATCAGGCGCGCCGTGTCGGCCAGCCGCGCGGTGCCGGTGAGCGCCGTGAGCGATCCGCCGATGACGACCAGTCCAAGGACCATCGCGACGAGCGTCTCGGGCAGCGTGAATCCGGCGTCGTGTTTACGCATAGGAGGAGATGTACGTGGTGACGACGTATTGCATCTGACCGTTGGACGTCGGATACCAGATGATGACGGTCAATTGGCGCAGCGAGGCCGAGATGTCGCGGATCTGGATTTCGCGCGTGAAGTTGTAGAGCGGCGTCTTGATGTCGTCCGCTGTTCCGAGCAGGCCGTCCTTGCCGGGCGTCACGATCGTCTCGACCGCGCCGTCGTCGGCCGTGTTGACGAGCCCGTCCGGACCGGGATCTCTCACTTGCTGGGGACCGTCGATGAACACACCGCCGTCGGAGCCGCTCGCGCCCTTGACGTTGCGAATCTGCGCCCAGGTCAGGATGCTGTTGTCGCGCGCCTTGAAGACGCTTTCGATGGCTTCCGCGGCGCGTTGGCCCGCGACCAGTTGGTCCTGCGACGCCGTCAACCGGCGCACGCCGAACGCAATGGCGCCCTCGAGCGCCATCAGGCCGACGAGCATCAGACCCATCGCGACGAGAACCTCGATGAGGGTGAAGCCGTTCGAGTTCCGGGTTCTGGGTTCCGGGTTCTGGGTTTTCGCTCTGAACGCCATGTCTATGGCCTCCATCCCGTGCCGTTCCAGCGGTACGAACGGATGCGCGCGGTGGGGCCGAACACGCTGAGCGCGCGCGACGTGCCGGGCCGTCCCGCCTGGCCGATGAAAATCGTGCCGTTGATCGGGTTGCCGGTCTGATCCACCAGCATGCCGTCGGCGGTGAACATGATCGTCGTCGCGGTGCCGAAATAGACGGCGCTCGCGTTGCCGAACTGATCCGGCGTGTCGGGCTGCCCAGCGAACTGCATGAACTTCGCGTTGTGCTCGAGATAAATCGTCGAGATCACCGTCTGGCCGTTCGGCAGGTTGTCGCGCGTGACGGTGATGAGATTGGGATTGGTGAATTTCACTTCGATCGATCGGCGCTGGTTGATCGCCGTCTCGCGCGCCAGCTTCAGCTGCCACTCGACGACGCGCATGTCCGAGTCGCCCTGGAACGTGGCCGACAGCGCCTGAAACGATCCGAAGAACACGCCGCACATGCCCGCGATCAACGCGAGCACGAGAATGACTTCGATGAGCGAGAAGCCGCGGTCGTTGGAGGGTGCCGGCGCTGACATGACGTGATTCCGCAGTCAGTCAGAGCAAGGCCCGTACCGCCGGGCGCTTACGAAGATCGAGCGCGAAGCCGCGCCGGCTTCAGAGGGAAAACCTGCGCAGCTGTGGACCGATTACAAATCGGTGCGCGAGGAGCCGCGCCGATGATCGACGATCTGTAATCGAAAACCGAAGAATCGACGTCTCAGAACCGCTGGGGTGAGCACCGGCGATTTGCGAGCGTCTGTCCAAAGATTCCTCGACGCCCCATGGCCGATCATCGAATATCGATGTCCGTAACAAGTCTGTATGTTAGATTGAATGTTCCGACCGTGGTGGGTGTAGCTCAATGGTAGAGCACCGGCCTGTGGCGCCGGTGGTTGCGGGTTCGATCCCCGTCATCCACCCCAATTTTCGATCCTTGCATCGATGATCGGTAATCTGAAATCGATGAACGAAGAATCGATGATCGACAATCGATGATCAATCGACGATTGCCAATCGATTATCGATTGACGATTGTCGATTCTTCGTTTATCAATTTCGAATCGCCGATCACCGATGTGCGGGTCAGCCCTAAAACAGCTGTCGCCTCTGGTGCGGCCGCCAGGTCACGTTCCATTTCGTCTCAAAGCGCCGGCGGTTCTTCTCGAACAGCGCGTTGTACTGCTGCGAGGCGATCAGCGACCTGAACGCGGCCTGGCCGACGTGGTGCACGAACGTGTCGCCGGCGCAGACGACGCGAAGGCCCTCCGCCTTCACGCGATGCGCGTAGTCGTCGTCTTCGAACATGCCGGCGCCGAACGCCTCGTCGAGCGGCCCCACGGTGTCGAACGTCGACCGCCGCATCGCCACGCAAAACATCGCCAGCATGTGGATGTCGGCGACGCGATCCGCGTAGGCTCGGGCGCGCTCTCGCGCGAACGCCTCCATCTCGTTCCAGGTGCGATACTCGGCGCGCACGAACGCTTCGTTGCCGGTGAAGTTCGTCATCGGCCCGACCAGGCCGATGCGCGGATCGCGCAGGTGATGCGCCAGGCGGCTCAGCCAGCCCGGCGGCACGACCGTGTCGTTGTTGAGCAGCACGATGATGTCGCCCGATCCGCGGCGAATGCCCTGGTTGTTGGCGGCCGCAAATCCGGCATTCGTCTCGTTCTGAATCACCGTCACGTCGCGCGCCTTGGCCGCCAGCGCGCGCAGATACTCCGGCGTGCCGTCGCTCGACGCGTTGTCGACGACGACGATTTCATAGTTTGGATAGGTCGTATTGAGCAGGATGCTGTCGATGCACAGGCGCGTCAGCGCGAGGTTGTCGTAGGTGACGATGACGATCGTCGCGCGCGGCGACACGGACTGCAGCGCCGCGTCGATCTGCCGGTAGCGCGCCTGCCAGGTTTCGCCGGCCGCGAACCGGCGCCGCTGTTCGGCCAGCGCGGGATCGGTTTCCTGCAGCGCCTCGTCGAGCAGCGGCACGAAATCCGCCGACGTCCGCGCGACGTGAATCGGCGCGGGCCGCGAGGCCACTTCCGGCAGCGCGGTCGAGACGACCGGCTTGCCGCCCGCCAGATACTCGTAAAGTTTGACGGGATCGGTGGCGTCGGTGATCGGATTCACCTTGAACGGAATCATCGCGACGTCGAAGTGATAGAGGTACTGCGGCATCTCGTCGTAGGGACGCTGCCCGAGCAGCCGCACGTTGGGCAGACTCTCGAGGCGGCTGACGTCGACGTCGAACACGCCGCCCACGAGGACGAACGTATAGGCGGGCCGCTCTCGCGCGGCCCGCTCGACGAGCGCCAGGTCGAACCAGTCGGCGATCGCGCCGTAGTACCCGATGATCGGATGCGGCACGCCGTCGAGCAGCGTGTTCGGCACGCACCGCGCGGCGTAGAAATCGTAATCGGCCGCGTTGCGCGCCAACACGCCGGTGCGGCCGGCGCGCTTCCATTTTTGGAGCAGGCGATCGGCGGTGACGACCAGCACGTCCGCCTCGCGCGCCAGCGTGACCTCCTCGGTCACGAGCGCCGGCGCGATGCCGGGAAAATTCTCCCATTCGTCCATGCAGTCATACACCACGCGCCACTGCCAGCGCGATCGCGCCTCGAGTGCCAGCGGCGTCCACGAGCTGATCATCACGTAGACGATCGCTTCGGCCACGTCGAACCGGCGCCGCAGATCCTCGAGCGCCTCCATGAGCACCGCCTGGTTGCGGTTGCCGACGACCTCGCTGTAGGCCTGGGGCGGATGATCGACCGTGAGCTGCGCCTCGTACACATTCGGCGCGATCGTGGCGACCGTGACCTTCGGCTCGGAGCCGGCGGGCCGAAACCGCGACACGCTCACGTAGAACACGCGGTGACCGTGCGCCGCGAATTGCGTCATGACTTGCTGCGGCCGCTGAAATCTGAATTCCCAGTCGATGATCGAGAGGCAGATCACGTCGGGCCGGCGCTCGCGTTCGGCCAGCGGCGGCTGCGCCACGACCCGCGCGACTTCAGATGGAATCGTCGCGGGAAGCAGCGTCAACGATCCATGGAGGCGGCTGGCGCTCGCGACGTAGTCGACCGGCGCCTCGACCGCCGCCGCCGGCGGCGGCAGAAAGCGCGCGAAGGCGTAGTCAAGACGCGCGCGTACCCGCCACAGATTCGAGCGGGTCAAACCGAGGCGTCTCAATTGCGATCGCAGCGCTCGAGTCACGGCGCGCACGGACTCGCCGCCGCCAATCGCGCCGCGTCGCGCAAACCATCGAAGACACCGGCGTCGTCAAATCGCCGGACCCAGTCGTGCTCGCGCCGGAATTCGGCGACAGCCGCCTCGGCGGGTGGCTCCGACAATGCCTCGTCCACGAGGCGACTCACGTCGGCGGCGCGATCGATGATCCAGGTGCCCGGCGTGCCGCGCCGCAGCGCCATTTCGCCGAACGCGGTGCTCAGCACCGGCAATCCCAGCGAGCGATACGCGTAGTACTTGATCGGATCGACGCCGGCCGTCAGCGGCGTGAGCGCAAACGGAATCAGACCTGCGCCGAAGCCACTCATCGCCGCAATCGCCTCGGACTGATGGCACGCCGGACTCAGCCGGACGTTTGACGGGAGCGGCCCGGGCGCCGGCGCCATGCAGGGACCGATCAAGTGGATTTCGACGTCAGGCATCGCCCGCGCCGCCTCCGTCACGAGCGCCCAGTCGAACCACTGACCGATACAGCCCATGTATCCGAGTACGCGACGGGATGGGCGTCGGATGACGGGCGGGAGCGCTCGCATGTCAAAAGCGTTCGCGACCTGGACGGGCTGGAATCCGCGTGCACGGAATTTCGCAGTCAGTCCCGACGAGGACGTGAAGACGACGCGAACGCGACCGGCAATTTCAGCCTGGAGCCGTTCTTGCACATGCTTGGCTCGGCCCCGGTAGAACTCGGGGAAATCGTCCATGGCGTCGTAAAAGCTCCATGACGAGGTGAGTTCGACGAGCGATCGAAGCGCAAGATCGCTCGGCCGTCCGACGCCGATCGCGAGATCGCCGCCGGCGGAAAAGTCGATGAGCCGCGACAGCACGCGCGGCCAGAGAAACGTGGCGTTGAGCCATCGGCCGGCCGTGAGCGGCTCGAAGGGCAGACTCGAGACGCCGAGGACATCGAGACCCGCCGGCCGCGGCAAGGGCGGGAGTGCAGCAGTCGTCAGCCGTCGAAGATCGCGCGCCGCCGGCAGACGCGTGGGGTACGGATCGATCCAGAGCACCGACGATCCGCCACGATCGAGGAAGTGACGCGCGAAATAGTGAGGACGCTGCTCGTACGAGTCCCAAGGTACCGGAGCGAAGTAGAGCAGTTTCACCGATTGCCACTTATAGCAGATAATCGATTCGTGCAGCCGCCGGCCTCGCCGCCCGATCTGGGCGAGCCGCTTTACGAGGCCTTCTACGGTCTCCGCGAACAGCCGTTTGCGCTTTCGACCGATCCGCGCTTCATGTTCTGGAGCGCGTCGCACCGGCGCGCGTACGACGATCTGCTCATTGGTCTGCGCCGCCGCGAGGGCGTGCTGCTGCTCACGGGAGAAACCGGCACGGGCAAGACGACCTTGTCGCGCGCGGTGATCGACGCGCTCGGCCACCGCACGTTCTCAGCGCTCGTGCTCAATCCGTACATGGCGGGCGCCGAAGTGCTGCGCGTGATTCTGCGCGATTTCGGACTCGTCTCTCGCGAAGAAATCCGCAAAGGCGCGCTGGCCAAGGCCGACACGCCGCAGCTGCTCGACACGCTCGAGACGTTTCTGCGGTCGCTGATTCCGCTCGACGCGCGCGCCGTCGTGATCATCGACGAGGCGCAGAGCCTGTCACCCGAAGCGCTCGATCAGGTGCGCATGCTGGGCGCCTATGAAGAGGACAATCAGCGCCTGCTGCAAATCGTGCTCTGCGGCCAGCCGAACCTGCTCCAAACGCTGAAGACCGAGCCGATGCGCGCATTGAACGAGCGCATCACGCGGCGGACCGGCCTGTTGCCGTTGCTGGCGCCGGAAGTCGAAGCGTACGTGCGCCATCGCCTGGCGGTGGCCGGCGGCACGTCGACGATCACGTTCCAGCACGACGCGCTGTCGCTCGTCTCGGAGTACTCGCGCGGATTGCCGCGCCGCGTCAACGTGCTGTGCGACCGCGCGCTCGAAGAGGGCCGCATCGAGGGCACCACCGACATCACCGCGGCGATCGTCAAGCGCGCCGCGAAGTCGCTGTCGGGTCCGACGGCGGCGATGGCGGCGTCGCTCGCGGCGTCTTCAGCCGCGCCGGCGTCCGCTCCCGCGACGCCGGCCACGCGCGTCGAACCGCAGACCGCGCCGGCGAATGCGGACTTTCCGTCAGAGATGGCGCCGCTCGAATCGGTGACGATCGAATCGGATCACGCCTCGACGCGCGGTCTGCGCCTGCCGATCATCATCGGCGTCATTCTGCTGCTCGCATCGCTGGCCGCGGTCGCGTATTACGCGTGGTCGATCACGTCCGCGAGAGTGGACGTGCCCGCGCCGCGCCAGGCCGCCAACCCGGCGATCGGACTCCCCGCCACGGCGCTACCCGTGCCGACCGACGACGAAATCAGGGACCTGCTCGAGGGACGCTGGGGAACGGATCTCGGATAAAGACCCTGTATTGATACAACTGACGCTGGTATTGTTGCGACTCCGCTCGTAGTGATGGCGATCCTTGTATTGATTCATTGGTGAGATGAGTCGCTCGGCGGCGCGCGCGGATACCGACGAGCTCTCAGGTCATCAATGAATCAATACGCGGCTCCGACGTCAGCAATACGCGGCACTCGACCCGATCAATACGTCTTTTGACGGAAGCAATACGCAGTCTGTGTCGCCTACGTCGCTTCCCACACAATCGCGACGACTTCCACCGAGACTCCGCCGCGTTTGGGGCCGAGCGTGACGGTTTCCGGCGGATCCTGCTTGCTCGTGAGCTCGACGCGCTGCGTGCGCGCGAGCCAGCGGTCGAATTTCCTCGCCCACCGCGTGAACACCGGCGTGTCCATCGCCCCGGCCGGCAGCGGCAGATAGTGCGCCTTGACGGGCGCGTCCTTCTCCAAATCGCCGGGCATCACGATCGTGGGCATCGCATTTTCCCAGTCGACGGTCTTGGTGGTCGCCGTGAGCTTCACAAGAAAAGCGACGCGCCTGACGTCCTCGAGGCGGCGCTTGCGGTCCGCGAACTGGATGCGGGCGGCGCCATAGAGGCGCGGCGCGTAGGTGCCTTTCGGGTTGCCACCCGGAAGGTGAAATTGCGGGATATCCGGCGACCCAAGAGGCCGCGTCGGACCGGTGAGCTTCGGCTTGTCGTCGGGCGCCACAGCACACGACTCTAGTTCGACAGACCCGTCCCTGTCACGCCCGGGCGCGTTTCTTGGCGACCGCCCTCGGACGAGCCGTGTCTTCGGCCGCGACCGCCTTGGCGGTCTTCTTCTTGGTGCCAGACACGCGATCCAGGCTCTGGCGCAGCGCCTCCATCAGATTGACGACCTTGGGCGGCGCCTCCTCGGCCGGCGCGACGATCTCCTCGCCCGCGATCTTGGCGTCGATCATCTTGCGCAGCTCTTCCTGATAGTCATCTCTGTACTGCGTCAAATCGCCGCCGGTCTCGAAGCTGCCGATCACCTGCTTGGCGAGCCGCACTTCGTCCGGCTTCATCTTGGCCGGGACTGTTTTCAGCTCGTCGATCGCGCCCATCGATCGCACCTCGGCGGCGCTGCGGAGCGTGTACATCACGAGACCGTTCTCGCGCGGCATGATGGCGACCAGATACTCGCGTCCGTATAGCGCGACCTTGCCGACAGCGGCTTTCCCCGCCATGCCCTCGCGCATCACCGCGAACGCTTCGGCCGCGACATTGCCATCGGGCGCCAGATAGTACGGCCGCTCGACGTAGACGGGATCGATCACGGCCGCCTCGGCGAACTGCACGACGTTGATCACGCGCGTGGACTCGGGCCGCACCTTGGCGAGATCCTCCTCCTCCATCACCACGTACTTGCCCTTCTCGAACTCGTAGCCCTTGACGAGGTCGGTATTGGCGACCTCCTGCTGGCACGTCGGGCACCATTTCTTCTGCTGGATCCGCGTGCGACAGACGTTATGCAGCTGATTGAAGCTGATCGTCGCCGCCGCGTCGGTCGCGGGAAATACCCGGACGGGGATGTTGACGAGGCTGATCTTGAGGTAACCCTTCCAGGTCGGACGTGCTGCCATGGGGAACTCCGGGGAACATTATCGGTCAGGACAAGGGGTCGGCGCAGAGTGCACAGAAATGCACGGCACATCGATGATCGTCGACCGGTAATTGGCAATCGAAGAATCGGCGATCGACAATCGGGAATCGAAATCGGGAATCGGCAATCGGCAATCGGCAATCGGCAATCGGCAATCGGCAATCGGCAATCGACAATCGACAATCGGGGAATCGATAATCGGGGAATCGATAATCGACCACCGGGAAAACGGCAATCGGGGCGACAATGAGCCGATGAAGCGGACGGAATCCCCGGCAGCGGTCCGCCCGATGCTCGCGTCGCTGACCGAGGCGCCGCTCGTGCAGCGCGGCTGGATTTACGAGCCAAAGTACGACGGCATCCGCGCCATTGCCGACGTCCGGCCCGGCCATGTCGCCCTCTATTCGCGCAATGGCAACGACAAGACGGCGCAGTTTCCGGCGATCGTCTCGGCGCTCGAGGCGCTGGCGAAAAAAGTGAAGACGCCGCTGGTTCTCGACGGAGAGATCGTCGCCGTCGACGCCGGCTGGCGGCCGCTCGGATTTCAGCACGTGCAGGGCCGCATCCATCTGACATCGCCCTCAGACATCGCGAAGGCGGAAGCCAGACAGCCGGCGGCGATCATCTTCTTCGACCTGCTGCGCGACGGCGACGACGACATCAGGACGCTGACACAAGCCGAGCGGCGGCTCCGCCTGCAATCGCGAGTGAAGCCATCGTCCGGCGCGCGTCCGATGATTCGTCTCAGCGAAATTGCGGCCGACGATGGCCGCGCGATGATGGCGCGGGCGAAACGCGAAGGCTGGGAGGGACTGATCGCCAAAGATGGACAGTCGCGCTATCTCAGCGGCAAGCGCACGCCGGCGTGGCGCAAGATGAAGCTCCTCAACGAAGAAGAGTTCGTCGTCGGCGGCTGGACCGAGCCGCGCGAGAGCCGGCAACACTTCGGTGCGCTCGTGCTCGGCTATCACGAGGGCGCGAATCTGCGGTTCGCCGGACTGGTCGGCACTGGATTCGACGGCGCCGAGCTGGATCGATTGTCGAAACTGCTGGAG
>Ga0070731_10003048_pt1 | contig 15359 bp, 14 predicted proteins | sample Coa_R1_2_FD_66448 | JGI IMG/M metagenome (GOLD analysis project Ga0070731, IMG submission 66448) | Surface soil microbial communities from Centralia Pennsylvania, which are recovering from an underground coalmine fire - Coalmine... | ecosystem: Environmental > Terrestrial > Soil > Unclassified ...
CTAGCATATTTTTTGCAAGGTTTTCAATACAATTTCTCCATTTATTGCAAATAAATAATGCCCCTTTTTTTCACAAATCCACATCCCTACTGTATTTGAAGTATTTTTAAGGATCGACTAAATAGTAGATCAGGGCATTTTCGATGTTCCCTTCACGCAATTTCAACCTGCCCGTGTCAACATTGAAGTAAGTGTCTGTCTGGTTGTCTAACCCGACAAATACCGGGTTCAATGATTGAATTTTGGATTCCGCCAAACTAATGTCATGACACCTTGCTTTGAATTCAAAATTAGTGATGCTCATGTCGCATTAAATCTGGAAACCAAATTTTAAGAAACGGAATCAGCTTTCTCACCTACGTCGGGATAAACACAAGTTTACGATATTTGCTTGCAAATTTTCACTGTTGAGATCAAATCTGCTTCTTAATCGCCTAGCCTTGCTAGTTTCTGCACTGCTATTTGCAGCTGCACTGGCACGTGGTCTCAGCATCAATAATATTTTGATTGCGTCCAAGACCGGTGATATCAGCACAAGTTTCTCGAATTCAGTTTTTGTAAATTGGGTGCTTAGTGTAGTGCTGCTTTGCCTTGTAGCGATTTGGCTCCTTTTCCTGGCGGGCGATTTAAAAAGACGTAAAAGACGCGCATGGACGCAGGCAATTTTAATCGGGTTATTTTTGACTGGCTTTGGTATTGGGATGTGGTTCAGATTTCCTACATCATGGCACTTACCTGGATATTCGGTCGCCGGACTAATTCTGGTCATTCCATTATTGCTATATGCGGGCAAGTTCAATGAATAAGCTTATAATTTCAATTTAACGAGTTTCACTTTTTAGGCTATTAAGCCGGTGCGCCGGGCAGATTCTACAAACGTTAGACATGCGAGACAATTTTGAGTCAGCTGCTGGTAATTTCCTGCCTGAATTAACGAACTTTCCAAAAGCTTGCTGCCCATGCCTACTGCAACCGCACCGGCCGCAAACCAGCTACTGATGGAATCCTTGCTCAATTCAACGCCACCAGTGGGCATAAATTCAATTTCAGGAAATATCTCGCGAACTGCTTTTAAATAAGACGGTCCCAATAAATTTCCCGGAAATATTTTCACCAAACCGGCTCCATGGCTGGCCGCCGCATTAATCTCAGTGGGCGTCATGCACCCCGGTACCCACAATAAACCCGCATTTCTCGCTACTGCTCCTATGGAGGGATCGACCAACGGGCAAACAAGAAATTTTGCACCTGCTGCGATAAATATCTCCGCGTCGGCCACACTCCTGATGGTCCCAACTCCGACCTGCATGCCAGGCATTTCCTTTTCTGCCGCTTTTAGCAATACAATTAAATTTTCAACTGCGTAAGTGCCACGGTTGGTATATTCTACCGCATGAATGCCTGACTGGTGTATCGCCTTCAAAACATTCAGAGAAATCACTGGGCTATCATGGTAGTACAATGGCAGAACTCCCTGTCTCTTAATCAGGTCAATCATTTCTGAGTTGTTTTTCATGGAAATGCTGATGCTTTTATCATTTCAAATGTTTTGTTGGTAAAATCACCTTTTACGAAAAGCTTTTCAAATGCTGCCGCCGTGGAAAACTCCACTATACTTTGAAAGTCCATTTCCTCAAGGGTTCCTAAGATCAGTCCCGCCATAAAACAATCTCCGCTTCCCACTTTGTCAATAACCACCTCGGAACGTCGCACCCTTGAAGTATGGAGCTGCTGGTCCGCAAAAAGAGTTGCGTAATATTCAATTTCATTTTGACGTTCGAAACGAAAAGTATTCGCGACCATCCGACACCTGGGGAAATTGTTCATAATATACAAAGAACTTTGAAGAGAGTGCTCAATGAAGAACTCACGATCGTTATTCTCAGTCAGTGCGCCTGGATCCGGCGCACCCGCCATCACGGCTGCGGCCCAGATGTTTCCCATGATGACGTTGCAGCTCCGGAGAAGGTTAGTCATAATTTCATAAGGTTGTCTTCCGTACTGCCAAAGTTTGTTCCGAAAATTCAGGTCCACCGAAATTTTAATATTCCGCGCTTGGGCAGCAATCAGTGCCTCCTCGCAAACTAGCGCAACATTTTCTGAAAGGGCTGGCGCTATCGCGCTAAAATGGAACCAGTCAACATTTTCGAGCGCCCAATTCCAGTCAATCATTCCGGGCGCTAGTTGAGAGAACGACGAATGTTCCCGATCATATATTACCTGTCGATTTTTCAAATCCGCATCAATGGGTAACGAGTACGAACCAAACCGCGATCCGAAGTAAAGGATTTTTGAAGTATCAATCCCACGGCGGGATAGATACGTTGCCATTTGCCTACTAACATAATTTTCAGGCAACGCTGAAAAGTACTGGACCTTTACTCCCCATTTCGCAAGAGCTGCAGCTACATTAGCCTCAGCTCCCCCAAGATAGACGGGTATGCTGCCTCTTTCGAGCCAATTGCCGCCCAGGTCCGGTGCGTAGCGGAGCAAACACTCTCCAAAGCATAGTACGAATCCCATAGTATTAATGGTGATTTTCGATTGGGAGCTGGCAATGTTCAACGCCAGGTTTTACCACTCGAAGTATTGTTTTGAATTATAGTAACAAATGTCCTTGACGATTTTGCCAAACCATTCAATGTCGTTGGGCAGTTCGCCATAGTCGATATCCCCACCAATGAGATTACACAATATTCGTCGGAAATATTCATGACGCGGATACGATATAAAACTCCTGGAATCAGTTATCATTCCGATAAATTTGGCAAGTATTCCCATATTCGACAACGTATTCAACTGATTTTTCATCCCATCCTTCTGATCCAGGAACCACCACGCGGAGCCCCATTGAATCTTCCCGGCTACTGATCCATCATTAAAATTGCCAATCATAGTTGCGAAGACTGAATTAAATGCCGGATTTAGATTGTAAATTATCGTTTTTGTTAGCTTATTGTCGGCGTCCAGACTGTCGAGAAATTTTCCTAGAGCAGCCCCCTGAGGCAGGTCGGCAACCGAATCCCAGCCAGAATCCGGCCCAGTTGCGCGCATCATTCTCTTATTGTTGTTCCGCATGGCACCAAGGTGATACTGCTGAACCCATTTTTTTTCATGATTCCACTGCGCAAATTCGAAAAGAAGGGCTGATCGGATTTTTGATCTTTCTGTTGCATTCAATACAGTTCCACCCCTAATCTTGGAGAAAATTCCATCAATTTCACGTTCAGTGTAGTCATCAGCATCAATCGCTTCCAAGCCATGGTCAGATAGGGAGCATCCCATGGTGGCAAAGAAATCATGTCTGCTCTTCAATGATTCCAAATATTGGCGGTACGAGTTAATATTCCGATTAGTGGTCTTTTCAAGCTTGTTCAGATACAGGTTAAATGTTTGTGGGTTTTCAACCTCCATTGCCTTGTCGGGCCTAAAAGTTGGGAAGACCCTGATTTCAAATCCATCCTCACGAATTTTTTTATGATGCCTGAGGTCATCGACAGGGTCGTCTGTCGTGCAAATGACTTCTACTCTCATTTTTGTCAATAAATTCCGAACCGAATATTCTGGAGTGGCTAAAGCCTCATTGCATGCCTGATATATTCTGCCGGAAGATCGGGTATCCAAAACCTCATGTATTCCAAAATACCGCTGTAGCTCGAGATGGGTCCAGTGGTATAGTGGATTCCTTATGGTGTAAGGAACGGTGTCTGCCCACTTCTGGAATTTTTCAAAATTGGTCCGTTGGCCAGTGCAATATGATTCATCCACGCCATTGGCGCGCATCGCTCTCCATTTATAATGATCACCCGCCAGCCAGAGTTCTGTAATGTCTGTGAATTGGCGATCGTCAGCAATCTCTTCGGGGTTTAGGTGGCAGTGATAATCAATGATTGGCATAGGAGAAGCAAACTCGTGATAGAGCGTCTTTGCCGAATCTGACGTCAACAAGAAATTGTCATCAAGAAACTGCCCCATTGAAAATTGATTTGTAAATGCCCATTTCTAATCCGCGTAATTCCGCAAGTCCTCTTAGCCTTCCGATTGCCGAATAACCGGGGTTTATCTTTTTTCTAAGGTCGTCCAGCATTTGATGCCCGTGGTCGGGTCTCATCGGGATGCAAACTTTTCGTTTGCTCATGATTGCCAGGATTTCCCTAATTACGGCAAACATGTCTACATCGCCGTCCAGGTGATCGGCTTCAAAAAAATCGCCCACACCATTTCGAATAGTGCTTCGCAGGTGAATGAAATCGATTTGATCCCCAAACTTTCTAACCATTCCGGGTAAATCATTGTCGGCGCGAACGCCAAGCGAGCCAGTGCAAAAGCACAGCCTGTTGCTTTGGGAGGGCACGGCATTTAGCAACAGTTCAATGTCCTCGCTTGTGCTTACGACCCGGGGCAATCCAAAAAGCGGGTAGGGGGGATCGTCCGGATGAATTACCATTTTAATGCCAGCCCTTTCTGCTTCGGGTATAATGCATTCAAGAAATCTGACAAGGTGGGCTCGCAATCGCGTACTGTCAACCATTTCGTAATTTTTCAATGTGTGACTGAAGGTCGAAATTGAGAAGGCCTCTTCACTTCCAGGCAACCCTGCAAGAATATTTCTTTGAAGCGTTTTTCTTTCGACGGCCGACATCCTGTCAAAGCGAGATTTCGCGCGTTTAATTTCAGCACGACTGTAGTCATTAAGCGCCCCGACTCGCTTCAAAATGTATAAATCAAATGCCGAATAAGCATCGCGCTCGAAACGGAGGGCTTTGGACCTATCGGCTAATTCAAAATTAAGGTCAGTCCTGGTCCAATCAAGAACAGGCATAAAATTATAAGTGATTGTCCGGATTCCGGAAGCCGCGAGGTTCTTGATCGTTTGCTTATAATTCGCAATATGGCGGTTAGAGTCCTTTTGCCAGGTCTTGATGCTCTCATGAACTGGAACGCTTTCCACTACCTCCCAGGTCAAACCGGCCGATTCTATAAGGGACTTTCGCTTTTTGATATCCTTAAGAGGCCAAACTTCCCCGTTTGGAACATGGTGCAGTGCAGTGACAACTCCCGCACTTCCAGCCTGCCTAATATCCCAAAGACTGACCGGATCAGCCGGTCCAAACCAGCGCATCGTCTGCCTCATCAAAAAACCACTTTCCATTCACATAAGGATTTTCAAATTAGAAAAGCGATTCTAATGCTTTTTTTGCGCCTATTGAATCTATTAATAATAAAGATTTGGTCACATTATCAGAAAATCCGGCTAGGTCCGCAAGGTTCGTTCCCCAGAGTTCCTCGTCTCCCAGTACACTTGGAACTACCTTTTCCGCCTGAGTGCAGGACCACTTTTCATAGAGTATACCCGCCTTATCATCGTTGATTTGAAAGTCAATCTGGCCGTTATTCCCTATATAATTCTCTACATGTTTCCGACTTTTCATAAAACGGATATAACCTGCAAATCCAAAAGCTATACACGGGGGAACCGCCTTCCCCTTTGCTGGATATTTTTGCAAAATTGGTATATTCCGCATGCGCATTTTGGAGGTATAATGCAAAGCTATGCTCAACCAATGGTGTTCGATAAATGGATTCTGAAATCGCTCTAAAACCGCCTCGCCAAATTGGATTGCTTCATCAAGGCTAATGTTTGTACCAGCTACCACCGGTGCGATTTCGTCAAACATTAGTCTTTTTACAAATCGAATAAATACGGGATCCGCCATAGCATCTTTGACTGTAATAAATCCACACAGAACTGCGAGGCCGCAATTCAATGTATGTGAGCCATTGAGAAGTCGAAGCTTAAGTTCCCTGAATTTGTGGATGTTTGGTGAAATGACCACACCCTGGTCTGCCTGGGCGAATGATAATCTCTCAAGCACCGAATTGTTACTTGACTCTATAGCCCAGAGTCTGTATGGTTCCGCCATAATCATCAGATGATCCTCGTATCCCAAATCTTTTTCGACCAATTTCCGCTCAGCTTCCGGAAGCCTTCCAGGAACAATCCTGTCGACAAGCGAATTGCAAAAATAGTTATGATGAGTTATCCACCTCCCAAACGCTTCTGGCATCTGATTTTTTTTTGCAAGATTGATAAGGATTTCTCGCAGAATTGACGCATTTTCCGGTAAAAGTTCGGTCGGAATTATCACCAGACCAGCATCACTAGCACCGTTAAAGAATACAAATCGTTGATATAATACGGCAAGAAGCTTTCCAGGAAATGAGATTGGCGGCTTTGCAAAAATATTTTCACCTTCAACTTCTGTCAATCCCACCTCAGTCGTATTAGACAGTACAATTTCGAGCTCCGTGCTTTTTGCAAATTTTAAAATGGAGTCCCAGTCTTCTGAAGCTGAAAGGACCCTGCTGATGGAGGCGTTAAGAAATTTCTGATTGATGACTATTCCTTTTTCAATCCCCTTTATGCAAAGAGTATACATTGAATCTTGTTGGCCAAACTCCTCTATTCTTCCCTTGCCTGTCGATTTAACCACAACGATTCTGCCGTTGAATACGTTCTTTTTGTTCGCTTTATCTATAAAATAATCGGGGAGGCCTCTAAGCAAAACGCCCGTTCCAAATTGCAGCACTTTTTCAGGCAAATTGAAATAATCTTTGGAGGGTACGTCAATTGGCGGAGGCGATAATTCGATGTTTTGCCTGGATAAAATCATTCTGTAAATTCTTGTAGTGGCTGAACGAAGTTGATGCTCCGCTTCCGGGCAATCGCAATCAGGGCTTCCTGGAGGTTTGCTTTTTCTTGTTCGGTCGCCTTGTAAAAATAGAACCGGTATTTCTTATTCGATGTCGTTACAAACCGGACACTGGAATAGCCAAGTTGGATTGTTTTGATTTTGTTCCATTCAAAATGTGATGCCCAAGGAAACCGCCATCGGTACCTGACATAATCGTCAGTGACGAGAATATATTTCCTAATGCTTGTCCTGATAAGCTGTAAACTCAAGATTGCTACGATCAGTAAATTGACCAATATTGCTGCCCACTCTTTCTTGGATGTATGTTGCTGGAAAAGCGTAAATAACTTATAAAACAGGTAGAGAGATACCAGGATAATATAACAGAAAACAAGCCATTTTAGGAGTCGGTTCAGGAACACTGAATTGTCATTGCTGCTTTTAATATCAATTCTGTAAATGGCCATGTGGGGATGGGTGAAGCTACAAAAAAGGCAGAAAAGTTGGTTTTTTAAATTATACTCAAATTGTGCAAATGTTTCTCCCTCCGCCGCAATAAATGTTTCGATTTTTCGTTTCTTTCACCGTAAGGCTCTGTTTGGGGCCTGAATCCAATTCCTATTGTTATGAGTACGTATCAGGACCCTGAAAAACAGATTCATCACGCTGCTGCGTGGATTTTGAAATCTCTTAGCACGAACACGGCGTGGTTTGACGAAATGAGGCTTGCCGGGCGAAAAGATTTCGAGAAAAAATACCACTACATTCCTCTTATCGACATTTCGCTTACTTCTGAGAATTTTGATATCGCAACCTTGAAGGATGCTTGTTACCTGCTCAAGGAAAATAGTGACATTGACATTTATGGTGATGATTTCGAACCCTACGGAATGCTTGTGCAGATCTCTGACAAAGGACTTTCGTCATGTCAGGAATCGATTTATTCAGGTATAAAAGGCGCCTTGATAAAAAAAGGAATTACAGTAGTTGCTGCAATCGTAATATTGACTTCCATTCTTGTCGGAGTCAGGAAATCCACTTCATCGTCGCAACAGGCGAAAAACTCGATTCCGACATATAATAAGAAGATTTCAGACTTGGCACCGGCCAGTACCAGCTATTAGTCTCGAGACAATTTCTACCCGCAGAATATCGTCGGAAGTTCTTAAACTGGATCTATTTTTCAGTCGATTTTATTCTCCAGACCGGTAATCTTTCCCGTTCCGTCATCGAATGGGCTTTACCTATGCGCATCGAGCCAATATCTTCCTCGTCCGCATTTGACTTTTTGTTACGGCCCTTTGCCTTTTTGCCTTCCGATTTTTTTGATTCGGCACTGTGATGTTCGATTTTCTTTTTCATATGAACGTTTTCAAATTATCCTGAAATTTGCAATGCCAGCCAAACTTAAGATTCCGGTTCAAGCTGGAATTTAATGGGGAGATCGATTCTTGTCTTCACATTTTTCCCATGAACTGTACCTGGTTTCCACTTCGGCATTTTTTTAATTACGTTAATTGCTTCTTCGTCCAAACCGTCACCGAGCTTATTTCCAACGACCTGTGGATCAGAAACGATTCCTTTTTCATCCACTATAAATGAGATGCGGACAATCCCTTCTTTGCTATCATTTAATGCTTGTTCCGGATAGCTTAGATTATTTTCCACATACTGCGACATTGCAGCTTGACCGCCGGGATATTGAGGCATTATTTGAGGAAAGGAATAAATTCCGTCTTTGTCGGGGTGCACTTTCATTTTCTGACTCCCGGGAGAGACAGACGTTGAGGATATCATGGCTTTCCCTTTTCTTGTTTTTTTTGTGGTCGAAGCACTGGCAGCAGAATCAACGCTCTTATTCTTGCTCGTATCTATGGTTGATGATGTCGCAGTCTGCTCATTCCCTGAGTTGCACGCGGTGTACGAGAATATCATGGCTGATAAATATAAAAGCAATAATATTCCAAACAGGATCCCAGATATTTTCTTGTCCATATATCAAATTTTTCTTGATTCAATCCAACATTTTAAACCCAATTTAAGTGCCAGTTGAGATCAGGTCGTTTTGGGCATCATCAGGGCCGTAGAACATCCATTTTGTAGAAAACTTTGCTCAATTTCACATTCAAAACCTGATTCGCTTAGAAAGGAGCGTAATTGATTGGTGGCGGCCCGTCCGTCGATCTGAAATGATCGAATGCACTAACCCCCGTCCGGAACAGAACTGAGCCTGACACGTTGGTTAAGAAGGTAGCCGCTAAGTTTGAGTCGAAGATTCTGAGATATCAAGTTCTGGGCCGGCTTGAAATATCGTCGGCCTTAAATAATCTTAACATTTGGCCATAGTTCATGCTCCTTGACAGCGCATTTACTGCCATTGAAAGACGTCTTGTCTTTGTTGTAAGGGTCTTGGCGGTTTCAATCCATTTGCTAAAATACAGCTGATGTGACGGGGCAAGACTCTGAAAAAATTTCTGGGCCTGGGGCTCATCATTTAAACATGCCAACAACTCCGCTGACAGTGGAATTTTCTCCAGGTCTGGTGAAATTTGCACAAGAATAGATGCGCCTTTTCGCTTTCCAAGCGATTTACGCATTGAGGAATTGACTGCCATTATAAAATTTCCACCGCCCATTGGAATAAGTGCCACAGATTTGATTGGAAGCTTATCAAGACTGCCTTTCACCCGGAAAGATTTTTTATTGTTGGGCTTAAGCCTATCCGCAACGGCGCTTGGGACTTCAATGTATGTCCACCCTGTCTTTTCGCCCATTTGCGCAAATTGATTGAGGATGGCTTCAAACTTTACCACGCAGTTTTTTTGTTAGTCATAAATCAACAACACCTCACAATACACAATGCTAAATGCCGCTTCTGAAATCCCTGACGGCGGAATCAGTTAACATTGCACCATAAAATACAGTCTTGTTCCCTGTTCCGGCAGGGGATTGAGTCCCGATCCCCAAATACAGACTCAAAGGATAGTCATTTTTGAAAACCCTGACGAGGTTCCATTTCATTCCATCGGCAGAATAATAGAATCCAATCGACTTGGTGTCCGAAGAAATTTTTAAGTAAACCGTTGAGTCCCTGAAAACCTCATGATTGTTGTCATCCGAAACGCCGGCTGTCCGTACGGTAACGAGGCGCGGATTCATGTTTTCATCTGCCTCAAAAGCAAATTTGAACCAGTGTTTTAAATCCACGAATATAAATATCATCCCAGCGTCGTATTTGACATGATGTTCAGGCCTTAATTCCGCAACAAATGTGAAAGGCCGCCTGTTGTCCACCCTTTTTAGCAAAAGTGGGGCGTCGGACTTTTCATAAGCTCCGCCCGGCTCAATAAAAAAATCTGTATTACCGGCCGCCGTCATTATCAGACTGTCGTCAGTTCTGGGAGGTGATCGCCGAGGCGAATTTAAGCTCGAATCAAATTCGACGTGAAAACCCAGGGGATGAGTTTCCGATTGAGCGAGAATTGGTTTGTTATTGTTGCCAGTGCAAGAAGCAAGCAGGCTGAACCAAAGCGCATGATACAGACTGTTTTGCATGGTTATTTTTTGCCTAAAGTACGAAAAGCCAGGGGATCGAATTAAAATTAATTCGGCATGCAATCAAGGAGAAAAGTTGGCAATTCCTTGGATGATTATTTCGACGATAATTTTCGCTCCTTCCCTCTACTATCCTGAGTTACAGGTGTTTCATTTCTGAAGACGACTACTTTGTCAAAGACGTCTACTAACACAGGATGTGATTTGTCAATGTCGCCAGCCAGTATTTTTTTTGAAAGAGGATTAATTATCTCTTTTTGAATCAGTCGCTTCAATGGTCTTGCGCCAAACTGAGGATCGAATCCGTTTTCCGCCAGGAATTCAATTACATAGTCGCTAAACGACAACTGGATCCCGGTAGGCTCGACTAACGCTTTTAAACTATTTAGTTGAATATTAACGATGCCCTTGATTTCTTCTCTCATAAGCGGCCTGAACATAATAATATCGTCAACGCGGTTCAAAAATTCCGGCCTGATGGTTTGTCTTAACAAGGTCATTACTTCCAATTTGGCTTTCTCGGTTACCCGGTCGACATTTCCTTCATTTACGTTTTCAAATGCGTCCTGGATAATGTTGCTCCCAATATTGCTTGTCATAATGATTATCGTGTTCTTAAAATTCACGACGCGGCCTTTGTTATCCGTCAGTCGACCATCATCAAGCACCTGTAATAGTACATTCCAAACGTCGGGATGAGCTTTTTCAATTTCATCCAATAGCACGACGCTGTAGGGTTTGCGGCGGACAGATTCCGTAAGTTGGCCGCCCTCGTCATACCCTACATATCCCGGAGGTGCTCCCACCAAACGGGACACGGTATGCTTTTCCTGGTATTCACTCATATCAATACGGGTCATCATGCTATCATCATCAAAGAGGTAGTTTGCCAGCGCCTTTGCTAATTCGGTTTTGCCGACTCCTGTGGTCCCCAGGAAAATAAAGGAACCAATGGGCTTTTTTGGGTCATGAAGGCCCGCCCTGCTTCGCCTGATGGCATCAGCCACGGCGGTTATGGCTTCGCTCTGGCCTACAACCCGCTTATGCAATTCATCTTCGAGATTCAATAATTTTTCTTTTTCGGTTTGTAGCATCTTGGCCACAGGAATATGAGTGGCTTTAGCGACTGCTTCGGCGATGTCTTCGGCATCTACCTCTTCTTTCAAGAGTCGTTTTTCGCTTATTGATTCCAGCTGGGAAGAAAAATCCGAGAAGATTTTCTCCTGTTGTTTTATTTTTCCATATCGAATTTCTGCGACGAGCCCATAGTTTCCCTCGCGCTCTGCTTTTTCTGCCTGAACCTTCAAACTTTCAATTTCGGCTTTGGCATTTTGGACTTTTTCGACAAGATCCTTCTCTGCTCTCCATTTCGCTTTTAACGTGTCCCTGCTCACCGTCAAGTTTCCAATTTCTGCACTCAGCTCTCTCAGTTTCGACTCATCGCTCTCTCGCTTGATAGCTTCCTTTTCAATCTCGAGCTGGCGAATCTGCCTCTCAAGCTGATCAAGCTCTTCAGGCATCGAATTCATTTCAAGACGCAGCTTCGCAGCGCTTTCGTCGATCAGGTCGATTGCTTTATCGGGCAGGAATCGGTCGGTAATGTAACGATGGGAAAGCTCGACGGCTGCAACGATCGCTTCATCCCTTATGCGCACATGGTGGTGAGTTTCGTAACGATCTTTCAGACCCCTAAGAATTGAAATGGCGTCTTCAACGCTTGGTTCGCCAATAACAACTTTTTGAAATCGACGTTCGAGTGCCTTATCTTTTTCAAAAAATTTTTGATATTCGTTGAGAGTTGTTGCCCCCACCGCTCTAAGTTCGCCGCGGGCCAATGCAGGTTTTAAAATGTTTGCAGCATCCATTGCTCCTTCGCCGCCCCCGGCCCCAATCAGCGTGTGAATTTCATCGATAAACAAGATTATTTCGCCGTCACTTTCCGCAACTTCCTTTACGACACTTTTGAGACGCTCTTCAAATTCACCTTTATATTTTGCACCAGCGATTAACTGGCCCATATCTAGGGCGTAGATAATTTTCGATTTCAAATTTTCCGGTACATCTCCGTTTACGATGCGATGAGCAAGCCCCTCGGCAATCGCCGTTTTTCCTACTCCAGGTTCGCCGACCAGGATAGGGTTATTTTTGCTCCGCCTGGATAGAATGTGAAGGGTCCGCCGAATTTCTTCGTCGCGACCAATGACTGGATCCAGCTTCCCCTGACGCGCCAATTCATTTAGATTTCTTGCGTACCTGCTAAGCGCATGCAATTGTGTTTCCTGCGTTTGGGATCTAACCGTATCGCCCTTGCGTAGCTCTTTGACTGAGGCAATCATTCCTTTCTCAGAAAGACCAGCATCCTTAAGTAATTTAGCAGCGTTATCATTGCCCTGGACAATTGCGAGCAGGAGATGTTCGGGGGTTACAAATTCATCGCCAAAAGTCTTTAAAACAGACCCGGCCCGCAACAGTACGTTATTTGCCTCGCGGCTAATCGATTGTGCAGCTTCTCCGGAAGTTTTTGGGAGTTTATTGATCAGTTCATCCAATTTACTTTCAACCAGGTTGACAGTTACATTGTTTTTCTTCAACAAATATTCTATGGGAGAATCTTCCATCTCAAGCAACGCTTTCAGGAAATGCTCCGTTTCGATATTCGGATTTTGAAGGTTGAATGCCAATTGCTGAGCCTGCTGAATTACTTCAGCAGCTTTAATTGTAAAGTTGTTTAAATTCATAATCCAGTTTCTCCTTATCCCGTTCGTAGCAACAAACTATAAACCAAATTATGAAATGGCAAGAATGTCACTTAAAGTCGGATCAATCTGCCTGATATTCAGGTTAGCAGGGGCAGGCCTGCTATTCTGGCTGCCGGTTCAGGCCCAGCCGGATTTTAGCAGCCTGGATCAATTATTTAAACGGGATCAAAAGTCATTGGGTAACAATGTTGTGGCAGCGATATGGAAGGATGGGAAAGTCGTATACCTGAGGCAAATCGAGAAAGAACAGGGAGATTTTAGCGCGAAAACGCAGGCACCGCTTGAAGCATGTGGTAACTGGCTCACCGCTGCTCTAGTTATGTCGTTTGTTGAGCAAGGAAAACTGTCCCTCGATGATAAAGTAAGCAAATATCTTCCGATTTTTTCAACCTATATGAAAGGGTATATTACCATAAGAAACTGTCTCACTAATACTACAGGCATCCAGGTCGATGTTGGTATGAAGAAGGCGTTTGAGAAAAGTAAATTCGAAAGTCTCGAAGACCAGGTCAACAGTTTTGCCTCAAATCATGAAATCCAGACAAATCCAGGAACTGAATTTTTTTATAGTAACATTGGACCGAACATCGCTGGCCGTATATTGGAAATCGTTGGCAAGAAGGGATTTGATCGATTGATGCAGGAGAGAATCACAAGACCATTAAAAATGCGTGGAACGTCTTTCTATAATGACGAAGGAGGAGCTATTGACCCGTCTGCGGGGGGCAAATCAACAGTCAATGACTATCTCAATTTTTTGTCAATGCTTTTGAATAAGGGAATGTTCGAAGGCAAACGGATTCTTAGCGAGCAATCGGTAGCCGAGCTAGAGAAGTTGCAATTTGCAGATATACCGGTGAAATATGTACCGAAGCCTGCTATTGGTTGGCAATATACGCTGGGAGCCTGGGTGCAGGAACTCGACAGCAAGGGTGATCCATCCGTGATTACAGTTCAGGATTTTGCCGGTTCATTTGCCTACTTTGATAAATGCAGAAACTACGCGGCTGTTTTGTTTACCAAAAATAGCCTGAGCGAACCTCCAAAAGACCTATACAAAAGGTTCAAGCAAGCCGCTGACGCACAAATGCCAGCGTCCTGCCAATGATCATTAAAATAGCTCCTGGCATTTCCAAATTTTTAGATTTCATATTTCATAACCGTTCCATCGGTCATTTTTTCTTAATATTCATTTTATTTGAGCCTAAATTTGGCGAAAATTAAACATTTGTTTAATTCAAACGTTTGTTTAATTTTGTCATTTTTATCGACAAATGTTTGACGGTTGCATTTTTATTTGACACCCTTGTTTTAATCGAAAGAAGTCGTATTAAATTTTTTTTGCGATGAATAATCGAAGGAAAAGATTGAGCTATGTTTTTTTGAGCGGAATTGTATACTTTATGGTTTCAGCGCAATGCGAGGCTCAGATCACGACAGAGCGGGACACCGTATTGGGCGATGCCACCTTACAGACTTGCATTCAATATGCCTTGAAGCATTTTCCTCTCGTTCAGCAGTCTATTTTGAACGAACAGATTACCGAACAACAGATAAAAAGCAAATTGGCTGATTGGTACCCCCAGTTAAACCTGAATGCTTATTACCAGTATTTTTTTCAACTCCAACCAGTAAGTTTCAATAACGCAATTTCTTACAGCGGCACTCGCAATGTGTCTACTGTCGCCCTGGGACTGACCCAGAATATTTTTAACAGGGACGTTTTTTTGGCTAGCAGTTCAGCCAGCGATGTCAGGCGGCAGGCCGTGCAAACCAGCGCGGGCAACAAGATCGACGTCGTCGTTAATGTGAGTAAGGCATTTTACGACGTACTGTTAACTGAGCAGCAAATAGCTTTGCTTGATGATGATCTGGTGAGATTGGAACGCAATCTCAAGGATGCCGTCAATCAATATAAGGGAGGCATCGTTGACAAGACCGACTATAAGACGGCCACCATCACTTTAAACAATTCGAAGGCGGAACGAAAATCTGATGTCGAGCTTTTGAAGGCGAAACTGGTATATCTCAGGCAACAAATGGGATATACAGCCGGAAATGAATTCACAATTGTTTATGATAGCGGCCAAATGGAAAAGGAGGCATTTATTGACACAAATCAGACTATTAACTACAATAACCGAATCGAATATCAACTTTTGCTAACACAAAAGAGGCTACAATTTGACAATTTAAAATATTATAAATGGAGCTTTATTCCTAGCATATCGGCAATCGGTAATTACAATATGAACTACCTCAATAACCAGTTTTCGGCGCTATACTCGGATAATTTTCCCAGTTCAAACGTTGGCATTCAGCTGTCATTTCCAATTTTTCAGGGAGGTAA
>Ga0070731_10003049_pt1 | contig 15359 bp, 11 predicted proteins | sample Coa_R1_2_FD_66448 | JGI IMG/M metagenome (GOLD analysis project Ga0070731, IMG submission 66448) | Surface soil microbial communities from Centralia Pennsylvania, which are recovering from an underground coalmine fire - Coalmine... | ecosystem: Environmental > Terrestrial > Soil > Unclassified ...
CAGGATAAAGACACGTATATCCATCGTCGCTTCCCATGGCGTAAAGTCTCAACCAGAGTTTCCCAATCACGCAGTCGTGAACATGAAGAAAAAATCTCCTGGCTTTACTCTTATCGAACTACTGGTGGTCATCGCCATCATCGCCATCCTCGCCGCCATGCTGCTCCCGGCTCTGGCCAAGGCCAAAATCAGGGCGCAAGGCATCAGTTGCATTAACAACATGAAACAGTTGCAACTGGGCGCCACGATCTACGGCGGAGACTTCGGCGATGTCCTCCCAAAAAACGCTGCACTCAGGGTTGGTGGCGACTCAATGGCGGCAAATCCGAATTGGGTGGATGGTGTGTTTTCCTGGTCCAGCGGCGCCGGCGACATGCCTATGTACTGCGAGACAAATCCATTTTATCTCGGTGTGCAGGGAGACACTGGTTTCGGGGTTACGTTGATGGGCTCCATCGGCCCGTATGCAAAAGCTGCCGGATCTTTTCATTGTCCCGCAGATCAGTACATTGATCCGAAATACCACGCGCTACGCGTCCGTTCGTGCTCAGCCAATATGTGTGTCGGAACGCTTTTTGATCGCGGAGGCCAGGATGCGGGTCTGATAGCGCTGGGGGGAGGCACCCCTTACAAACAGTTCGAGAAGTTCTCTGATTTTGGAAGTGGTTTATCCGCATCAGACTGTTTCGTTTACCTTGACGAGAATCCGTTGAGCTTAAATGACGGATGGTTTTTATATGTTTGTCCCGGGAATGGTATCAACGACCGCCCGGCCATCAACCATGGTAATTCAAGTTCATTTTCTTTTGCCGACGGCCATGCTGAGCTCCATAAATGGGTGGATAAATTCCTGAATCCCACCAGCAATGGACAGGGACAGGATACAATATGGCTTGGCCAACACGGCACTTACCATCCGTGATGGCTCGGTTCAGACTTTTATCCATCCCAATCCCTTTTTCCGGCAGAGAGAAGTCCATCCAATTCTCGTAGCCCCCGCCCTTACATGTGAGATACTCAGGCAGCTACCTGAACCCATTTAAAAATGGGCCAAGCTTCTCCGTATTGCGATTATGAAAATGCTGCTTGCGGATTTCAGAAACCGCCTTGGTTGTAAATCGCGGAAAACATCCAGCGCCTTCACCCTCATCGAACTCCTGGTCGTGATCGCGATCATTGCCATCCTTGCTGCCATGCTGCTGCCGGCTCTTGCCAGGGCCAAACTCCGGGCACAAGGCATCACCTGCGTCAGCAATATGAAACAGTTGGGAACGGGCGCCATACTTTACGCGGGCGACAACAATGACGTTGTACCGGTCAATCTGCCAACTGAACAAGGTGGCGACACTGGTTCGCCGGCCAATGGCGTTCCGAATTGGGTGGATGGCATGTTCATGAACACCATCGGATTTCCCGAACCCGAGGAGCCAGTCCGTTGTTCGACCAATACCTTTTTTCTGGGGACGGGTTCTCTCACAGGATTTGGAGTAACCCTGGTTGGTTCTATAGGACCTTACGCCAAGGCGGCCGGAGTCTATCACTGCCCCGCCGATCAATTCGTGGACCCAGCGTACAGAACGTTCCGGGTCCGGTCATGTTCCATGAACATGTATTGTGGCAACAAAACCGCTTTGGTAAACACGAGCTATAAATCATTCATGAAGTTTTCGGATTTTGGTGGTGCTCTGGGCGCTTCGGATTGTTTTATGTACCTGGATGAGAATCCGAAGAGTCTGAACGATGGGTTTTTCTTCTTCGATTCGTCCGGAGGCTCCGTTCAGGACCGGCCGGCGATCAACCATGGCAATCTGTCGTCATTCTCCTTTGCTGATGGTCACGCTGAACTTCATAAATGGCTGGATAAATACCTGTCCTACACTTCTTCTGGTTCAGGAGCAGACACCTTCTGGCTCGCCCAGCACGGCACTTTCCAAAAGTGAGTTAAAGGCATCAGTTTATGGAGTGCGGTGGCAGAGCGTAGCGTCGGCACCGCTTTCCTTTTTGCCTTGCTAAAACACCTGATGACCGCCATAAGAGAACGCTGTCATTGGTGGTCGGCAATCCAATTATGAAAATGACTTTCAGCTCATCCGTCAGGCTCCTCGTGTTCGCGGTGCTGTCGGCCAGCTGCGCCTCCGCCGCCACGAGCATCGACAACGTAAATCGCTACGCCTACGGCGCAAACATCGGGTGGGTCAATTGGGTCGGCGACACCAACAATGGCGCTGTCATCGGTGATTGGGTTTGCTCGGGTTCCATCTATTCCGCGAATGTCGGTTGGATCAATCTCGGCAGCGGCAGCCCCACGAATGGCATTCGCTATCAGAACCTTTCCTCCAGCGATTTTGGCGTGAACCAGGATGGCCTCGGCAATCTCACCGGCTTTGCCTGGGGCGCGAACATCGGTTGGATTACCTTCGAGCAAACTTTCGGCCAGCCGAAAGTAGACCTGCTTTCCGGACGATTGACCGGTTACGCCTGGAGCGCCAACTGCGGCTGGATTTCCCTGAGCAATGCCACCGCCTACGTGCAGACGGATTATCTCAACCCCGGCCCGCTTGCTCCGAACGGCCTGCCGATTCCGTGGTTGCTGACTTATTTCGGCACGACGAATGTGAACCCCAATTCGGATCCCACCGGCAAAGGCATGACCATTGGCCAGGATTATGTAGCCGGCACGGACCCGAACAATGTGAACAGCGTTTTGGAAATCACCTCTGAATCCTTCGCTTCCGGCGGCACCAGCGGCAGTCTCACCTGGCTCAGCGAACCCACTCGCCTGTATTACCTCCAAAAGAACACCAACGTCGCCTCCACCAATTGGCTCGACAGCGGCCTGGGCCTGATTTCCCCAAGCGCCGGAAGTTCGACCACCCAGTCCCTGACTGATACCAGTTTCCCGGAACGCTTCTACCGCGTCCAGGCCGTTCTGCCCTTGTCCCCATAAACCTTCAATCCCAAACAGAGGGGAAACGTTTACTGCCAATCCCAAAGGGATTGCGCCCTCCAGCCCAAGGTTGCGAGGAACGAGCTACCTTGGGTGCGAATCCTGGAAAGAAAATCAACGCAACGGCGTTGCGGCCGACGGATATTGACGGATTAATATCCAGACGCTATCGCGAATGAAGGAGCGCAAGAAGATCCGCCAGGTTTTGGAGTGCGCCGGCCCTCCGGCGCTTTGGCGAATCGCTCAATGATCTCCCTTGGCCCTCACTTTTTTGAATGCACGCCCGTCCTGCCCCTCTTGCCGAGCCGCCCTTCGAGAAACGCCTTCAACACCACGGCGTTATTGTGTTCTACGTCGTGTGCACTGAATAACAACGTCACATCTCCGTCCTTTGCGGCTTCGAGCAATGGCTGCCAGTTCTCCGGTTTGTCGGATAATTCAGCGCGGTACCGCCGTTGAAATTCCTCCCATTTGGCCGGGTCATGATTGAACCAGTGCCGCAACGCATCGCTCGGAGCCACCTCTTTCAGCCACCCATCCATTTTCACCGCTTCCTTCTTCATGCCACGCGGCCAAAGACGATCCACCAGAAACCGTTTGCCGCCGGATTTGCCTTTGGCCTCATAAACTCGTTCGGTTTGAATCATGGATTATTGTCTCGCTGAAGGCTGCCGGCATCAACTGCAGATCATTACCAACATTGACAACCGAACATTGTCGTTTACTGATTGTAAGCAGTTCACATGAATCAACCGGACATCACCAAAATCGCCGCACACTACTCCGCCATCCTCACCGAAATCGGCGCCGACATTCAGTCGGAAGGAATCAAAGAGACTCCCCTGCGCGCCGCCAAAGCACTCGTTGAAATGACGGAAGGCTCACGGATGGATACGGACCAATTGACGAAGATGTTCAAGGCGGAATGTCAAAAAGCCATTTGCCACGACATGGTCATCGTCGAAGGTATTCACGAAGTCGGCCTGTGCGAACATCATCTGCTGCCCATTTTGATGGATCTCACCATCGCCTATATCCCTGACCTGAAAATTCTCGGCCTCTCCAAACTCTCTCGCATTGCCGGATATTTCGCCCGTCGCCTGCAAAACCAGGAACGCACGGCTCACCTCATTGCGGAATTCATCGAAAAGACCGTCGAACCTCTCGGCGTCGCCGTCCTCATCAACGGCAAACACATGTGCGCCATGGCGCGCGGCGTGCGCGACACCCACTCGACCATGAAGGTGAACGTGATGCACGGCGCTTTCCAGAAGGACCCCAACGCCCGCGCCGAGTTGTTCATGCGATTGAGCGGAAAATAGACCGTGCCGAAATTTAATCGGGCGCGTTCGACAGATTTGCGTCACTACAGCAGCGCAAGAATCACAAAGCCCAGTGCGGTTGCCACAGCCAGTTTCAAAAACAATACTTTAAGGAGAACAATCATGGTTCTTAACTTGATTCACAATGCTGCTTGATGTTATATCGTATTACGATATATATTCAAGTAGATAAGAGCAGGAAGTTCGTTGTCGCTCCGGACAGGTGCGGCGCACACAAATTGTGAAAGTCACCAGGACAGAATATGAGGCTCTGGCAGATCTGCGTTATTCGCTGCGGCAATTTATGCGGTTCAGCGAAGATGCAGCGGTCGGCGCAGGTATCACGCCCCAGCAACACCAGGCCCTGCTTGCCATCAAGGGTTTTCCCGCAGAGCGCCACATGACCATCGGGGAACTGGCCGAGCGCCTGCAGGTGCGGCATCACAGCGCGGTGGGTCTGGTTGATCGGCTGGTTTCCAGTGGCGCTGTTGTACGAAAAAATGGTGCTGCCGACCGCCGTCAGGTAAATCTCGCTCTGACCGAGCTCGGCGAAAAAACACTGGAGAAACTTTCCGCAGCTCACAAGGAACTGCTGCGCCGGATTGGTCCGCACATCGAAACCTTGCTCAAACGTTTGCGAGGATGATTTTATGAATACAAATATCGCATTTGATGGAAGCCGTTCACTCGTGGCGAGCCAGTTTTATGTCAAAACGCCGGACGGTGCGCATGTCCCGCGCTTCGGCCCGGCCATCACGATCTCACAGCAAACCGGCTCCGGCGCTCACGACATTGCCGAGCGATTGGCCGGAATGCTTCAACAAAGCGAGCCGGATCATCTCGCGCAATGGAGCGTCTTTGACCGGCAGTTGGTCCTGAAGGCCCTTGAAGAGCACCAGTGGCCGGCGCGCATCGAGAGATATATGGCCGAAGACCGGCGTTCCTACGTCCAGGACGTGATGGACGAACTCTTCGGATTGCGCCCGCCGTCCTGGGTGCTCGTGCCGCAAATCGCAGAAACGATCATGCGTCTCGTAAAGACCGGCCACGTGATTCTCGTTGGCCGCGGCTCCGTGGCAGTTGCCACAGACCTGCCCGGGGTGTTTCACGTCCGCCTGGTCGCATCGCTTCCCAAGCGCATCAACCGCATCAAAAGCGTTTTCAATTTCAATGCCGAGGACGCCGTAAAATATATCCGCCGGGAAGACCGGGGCTCGCGTCGTTACACGCAGGCTCACTTCCATGCCAACCTTGATAACGACCTGCTCTATCATCTCGTGATCAACACCGACCGGATTCCTTACAGCGAGGCGGCGCTGCTCATCGCCGCGGAGGCTCGCAAGGCTTTCGCGCGCGACGGCGATTCCTACGATAAAATTGGAGATTGAATTTCGTGCCGCCAGCCCTACCTTTCAGGACCAAATTTAAACCATCAACGAAAGAACTGTCCATATGTCTCTAAGATTAGGCGATATCGCACCAGACTTCACCGCCACCACTACCGAAGGCACCATCGAGTTTCACAAATGGCTCGGCAATTCCTGGGGAGTTTTGTTCTCCCACCCGGCTGATTTCACCCCGGTCTGCACCACCGAACTCGGGGCCGTTGCAAAAATCAAATCGGAATTCGACAAGCGCGGCGTCAAAGCCATCGCCGTGAGCGTGGATCCGATCAACTCGCATCACAACTGGATCAAGGACATTAACGAGACTCAATCCGTCTCCATGAATTTCCCGATCATCGCCGACGACAACCGCGCGGTGGCCACGGCCTACAACATGATCCACCCCAATGCTGACGATAAAGCCACCGTGCGCTCGGTCTTCATCGTCGGCCCGGACAAAAAGATCAAGCTCACGCTCACCTACCCCGCCAGCACCGGCCGGAACTTTTTGGAAATTCTCCGCGTGATCGACTCGCTGCAATTGACCGCCAATCACAAAGTCGCCACCCCGGCCAATTGGAAGCACGGTGAAGACTGCATCGTTTCGCCTTCCGTGCCGGACGAGCAGGCGAAGAGCTTGTTCCCCAAAGGATTCCGCACGGTGAAGCCCTACTTGCGCTACACGCCTCAGCCGAATCTGAAATGAAGGGCGTGGCTGAAAAGGCAAAGAGCAAACGCGCGGTAAAATCTGCAGTGCGAGAAAGCCGGACGTGGGCGGCGAGCCGTTATTTCGGCATCGACCGATACGTGGGTAACACGCCATTGGTGCGGTTGCGTCGTCTCTCCGAACTGACCGGGTGCGACATTCTCGCCAAGGTCGAATTCATGAATCCCGGCGGCTCGGTCAAGGACCGGGCCGCCCTCAGCATCATTGCTGAAGCTGAGGCGGCAGGAAAACTCAAGCCCGGCGCTACTATCATCGAAGGCACGGCCGGCAACACCGGCATTGGGCTCACCGTCGTTGGATTGGCGAAGGGTTATCACACGGTCATCGTCATTCCCGAAACGCAGTCGATTGAAAAAATTCAACTGCTGCGAACACTCGGCGCCAAAGTGATTACCGTTCCCGAGAAGCCCTACAGCGATCCCGGCAACTACAATCACCAGGCCCGTCGTCTCGCCGAGGAGAACGGCTGGTTCTGGGCGAATCAATTCGACAATACGGACAACCGCTTGGCGCATTATCAGACCACCGGCCCGGAAATCTGGGAGCAAACTTCCGGCGAAGTGACGGCGTTCGTTTCCTCCATCGGCACCGGTGGAACACTTGCCGGCACGACAATGTTTTTGAAGGAGCGGAATCCGAAAATCATCGCCGTTTGTCCGGACCCCTACGGCGCGGCGATGTGGTCATGGTTCAAACACGGGAACCTGGAAACCAAAGATGGCGATTCCTATGCCGAGGGCATCGGCCAAACGCGCGTCACGAAAAATCTGGAAGGCATCCAGATGGATGAGGCGTATCGAATCAAGGACCAGATGGCATTGACGATCATTCATCGTCTGCTCAAAGAAGAAGGGCTGTTCGTCGGGCTGTCGTCAGGCATTAACATCGCCGGAGCAGTGCGCCTGGCTTGCGAACGCGGTCCCGGCCAGATCATCACCACCCTTCTCTGCGACTCGGGTGTTCGTTATATGTCGAAGCTGTTTAACGACGAGTGGCTGCGAAACAAAAACCTCGATCCGAATCTTCCGTTGGAATCGGTTTTGGATTCCAGCAAATAACGATTTAGCAAGTCGCGGGTTCGTTGTTCTCGTCAGAAGCCTGTCATGATTTCTTTGGCTTGCAGATTTACTCATCAACTTCCCCTGAACTGTCCAACTTAAGCACATTAACATCCAGAGCCTGGGCACGGGCGCGGTCTCGCTCAAAAGTCGCAGAACTGTTGCGGAACTTTGATTGACATTTCAATCGCAGTCATGCATACTCGGCACGGTTCGAGCGATTTTGCGCTGCTCTGGATAGCCACTCTTGACGCAAGCGTTTTAAGTTGTGCTAAATCAGTCTCCAGTCATCGGTCCCCCGGGCTCCGTGCTCTCTCTGATATGAATTGCAGCCAGCATCCCACGCGTCTGCGACCCTTGGTTTCGTTGCGAGTTTTTGCAGTTGCGGCATTCGCTGCCGCATCGGTCATCGGTCGCGCGCAAATGATTGACCTGAATCATAACGGCATCAGCGATGTGTGGGAATGGACTTACAACGCCTACGGCATCAATCCGGACATCGATTCCGACGGCGACGGCTTCGTGAATTGGCAGGAAGCCATCGCCGGCACGAATCCTTTCGATTCCAACTCCTACCCGCGCATTCCAATCATCTCGAATTCGTTCGGCGGCTTCTCAGTGACTCTGCCCAGCGCACCGGGAAAAGTGTACACGCTTGAGAGCGTCGCGACGCTCGGCGATACGAACTGGATTGTAGAAACGAATGTGGAAGCGCAATCCGGCTCGAACATGACTTTGACCGTGCCCGAGTCGGCGAACGCGAAGTTTTATCGCGTCTCCATTTCAGACACAAACTCGGACGGCACCGGTCTGATGAACGATTGGGAGAAATATCAGCTCGGCCTCAACCCAACCAACGCCTTGAGCAACGGGACCCAGGATTCTCTTGGCCACGCCATGAGCGATTATGCCTATGCCAGCAACCTCCTGGCCTCGCAAAATATCGTTACCATCATCGCCACCGACCCGACCGCGACGCAACCCGATCCCGGACAAGCCGCGTCCGCTACCGGCCAATTCACCGTGACTCGCGGCGGATTTCCACTCGGCTCGATTAGCGTCAACCTTGGCCCCGGTGGCCCAGGGACTGGCTTTGCGACGGCAGGAATAGATTACACCAGCCTGCCGACGTCCATCGCGCTACCCGCCGGCAGCAGTTCAGCCAGGATTACACTCATCCCTCTGGCCAACACCAACCGCGCAACACCCGTCATCGCCCAACTGAATATTCTCCCGGGCAACGGCTACACTGTCGGTGTCCAAAGCAACGCCGCGGTCGTCATCTATCCCTCTCCCACTGCCAGCGGCACCGGTTTGCTCGGCCAATACTACACGAACTCCAGCACCACCTACGCGAGTGCCATCAATTTCAATCCTACGAATCTATTCCTGACGCGAACCGATCCGGTCATCGACTTCAACTGGACAAACGGCACCGTGCCGGATTTGAGCAACGGCCTTTACACTGTCCGCTGGACCGGCCAGGTGCAGCCGCAGTTTTCTGAAACCTATTTCTTCGACGTGAAAAGCGCGGACGGCTGCAAGCTCTGGGTAAACGATCAATTGCTCATAGACAAATGGCAGAAGCAAAACCTCACCGACCAAACGAACGACATCGCTTTGCAGGCCGGCACACGCTACGACATCCGGTTGGAATACCTCAAAACCGGCACGGCCCCGCAAGCGCATTTGTATTGGTATAGCGCGAGCCAACCCGAACAAATCATTCCCAACACGTGCTTGTATCCAACCAACAGTTTCGTCGGCGGCTCAAACGCGCCTGCCGTCATCACGAGTTCCCTGAGTGCCGTGGCATTCCTCGGCCAGCCCTTCAGTTTCACGGTCACCGCAGCCAACACCCCGCTCACGTTCACGGCGAACGGGCTGCCGCCGGGTCTGAGTTTTAACCCTTCAACCGGCCTTATCTCGGGCACTCCTTTGCTGGCCGGCAATTTTGAAGTCTCGCTCACGGCCAGCAATGCGGTGGGCGTCGGCGCATCCGTTCTCAGTATCGCCGTCCTGCACACCGACACTACGGCCGTTCGGGAATTCTGGACCAATGTTCCCGGCATAAACATCGCTGATATCCCCACGAGCACACCGGCCAATATCACCAACCTCATCGGCACGCTCGAAGGCATCTCAAACTTTGGTGACAACTATGGCGAGCGAATCCGCGGCTATTTCACTGCGCCGGCTACCGGTAATTATTACTTCTGGATCGCCGGCAGCGATTCCGCGCAGCTCTGGATTTCCGATGACAACAACCAGGTAAACCAGGTCCTGCGCGCCTGGGTCACTCCAACCAATAATCCGACGGCGCCCGGACAGAATGGAACTTCACCGCGACAATGGAATTTGCAGCCCTCGCAGCAATCCGGCTGGCTCGCGCTCAATGTCGGACAGCAATATTACTTTCAGGTCCTCCACAAAGCGGGCGTTGGCACCAATGATAACTGGTCCGTCGGCTGGCTGATGGATCCGACGGGCACCAACAACACTGCTCTGGGGGTCGTTCCCCGCTATCCGCTTTCGAGATATTATCCGCCACTTGCCGCCAACAATTCGGGAACCCTCTATTCCGCGAACCTGCTGGCCGTGCCCGGCGTCCAGAGCAAAGGCGTGGGTTCGGCCACCTTGCGCGTCAATGCCGCAGGCACGCAAGCCACTTTGAGCCTGAGTTTCACAAATCTGACCGGAACCCCTACCGGGCAATCCATTAATTCCGATCCTTATCTCAGTGATCCCGGCGAACTGATTTTTGATATATCCGCAGCGAAACCCCAGCCCGATGGCACCTTTCTTTGGAACATCAAGGCCACCGGTCCGCTGCAAATTAGTGACATCCAGCAAATCATCGCGGAAGGAAAGGCCGCCGTGGTGATCGAGAGCGCCGCTTTCCCAAACGGTGAAATCAGCGGCCACTTTACGCTGGCCAACGGTTCGCAAACCTTCACGCCACCACCGCCGCCTCCGGCATGGACCGATGATTCAGCCGATCCAAATGCGGCGGCGCGATTCCTGGCACAGGCGACTTTCGGCGCTAGTTCCAATGATATCGCTGCCGTGCAATCTCTCGGTTACGCCGGCTGGATCGCCAATCAATTTACACTCCCCCCGACACACGCCTTGCCGAACGTGCTGGCCAATCCATATTCGGATCCGACCGACCTGTATCAAAGCCCGCTCTGGTTCAGCACCTGGTGGATGAATTCCGTGACGGCGCCCGACCAGCTGCGCCAGCGCGTCGCCTTTGCGCTCAGTGAAATTTTGGTCGTATCGGAAAACGGCACTCTGCAAAATCACGCGGATGCGCTTTCTTCCTATTACGACACGCTCGTTGACCACGCCTTTGGCAATTATCGCTCGTTGCTCGAAGCGGTCACGCTTCATCCCTCCATGGGCTTGTATCTGGGCATGCGCGGCAACAGCGCCGGCAGCATCATTACCGGGATACATCCCGATGAAAATTATGCACGCGAGATTCAGCAATTATTTTCGGTTGGCCTGAACCGACTCTGGCCTGACGGTTCGCTGGTGCTCAATTCACAGGACACGCTGGTGCCGACTTATGGTCAGCCGGAAATCATGGGATTCGCCGCCGTTTTCACCGGCTGGAATTATTATCAGACCAACCAGGCGAACGGCCGGCTGCCCTCCGGTTTCAGTCCCGCGGCAAATTACACCAATCCGATGGTGCTCGTGCCGTCGCATCATGACCTCAACGCTAAACTCGTACTCGACAACGTAATGCTCCCGCCGGCGTGGGGGAATCAGCGCGTTTCCTCCACAACCAATGACGCCTATAGCTCCAATGACCTGGAACTGGCGCTGAACTCCATTTTCAGTCACCCGAATATCGGGCCATTCATTTGCCGGCAACTCATCCAGCGCCTCGTCACGAGCAACCCGAGCCGCGATTACGTCTATCGCGTGGCGCAGGTTTTCAACGACGACGGCACCGGAGTTCGTGGCAACCTGCAGGCGGTCGTTCAGGCAATTCTGCTCGATTATGAAGCGCGCAGCCCGGACCTTATTTCGCAACCCGCCTATGGCAAACAACGCGAACCCTTGATCCGGGTCACGCAACTGGCGCGCGCATTCCCGGCTCCGCCCACCGTCAGCGGCACCTATAGTGAAACCACCAACCAAACGATTACCATCACCACCGCCAGCCCGAACATGATGAATAACGGTGACACAGCATTGATGACCTTCACCGATACCTCTGGAAACGCGCCGCCAACAAGCCAACCCTACAGCGTCACTGTGAAGAGTCCGACCGTTCTGACTATCACCGCGCCGCAAATGGTGACCGGCAGCTACGGGCAGACGAACGGAGTCATTACGGCCAGTCTTTCCAGCAGCGCGCTCGCTGCAGGCAACCCGGTTTATCTCATGTTTACCACCGGTGACGCTTCCAACGGTGTATACCAGATCACGAGCATCATCGATGGTTCGCACTTCACGGTCGCAACCACCGATCTCGTTCAACGGGCCGGCAATTGCCTGATGCCGAAGCCGTCCGTGGGCGGTTATACTCAAACAGGAACGAACATCGTTGTCAGCACAACCGGCCCGCACGGCCTGGTTGTCGGAAACAGTGTCTATATCAACTTCACTTCCGGTTCGGCAGTAGACGGAACGTATACCATCGCCGCCGTTCCGGACCCGGTCCACTTCACTGTGACCGCAACGAATTCCGTGAATCAGAACCAGAACAGCCTCTCTGTTTTCCCATTGGAAGCTCCAATCCTCAATCGCTCGGGGACCGTTGTTATCCAGGAAAGCACGTGGAAAATGAGCTACACGGATACTGGAACGGCCAGTCTGTCGCAATCGCCGCTGCGCTCGCCAACCGTTTTCAATTTCTTCTATCCCGGCTATGAATTTCCCGGCGCGCTCGCGTCCGCGGGTCTCACAACGCCGGAGTTCCAGTTGACTACGGCCAGTGGTGTCTCAGCGCAAATGAATTTCATCGAAGGCGGCATTTTGAACAACACCGGCAATACGAATGGCCTTTGCAGTTTCACCACCGGCAACGGCTCCATCGTGTTGAACGTCGCGCCCTGGATGAAAACCAATCTCACTTCCAATGCCGGAATACCAACTCTGGTGAGCAACCTGAATACATTGTTGGCCGCAGGGCAGCTATCAGCGTCGGCGCAATCGAATATCGTCGGTTATGTCGCGAACACGACGAATTTCTCCTACAGCACACCCCCGAACCAAACCCAGATGCGCGACCGCGCGCGTGCTGTAATTCATCTGATCGTCAGCTCGCCCGACTACATCATTCAGAAGTGATTTTATGAAGGACAAAAATGTTTCTGTCATCACACGCCGGGATTTTATCCGGCGGGCGGCGTGCGCTGCCGTCGGCACGGCCGCGATGACTTCGGCGATTCGCGACCTGCGGTTTATGAACGCGGCGGTTGCGCAATCCAACATCAATGACTACAAGGCTCTGGTGTGCATTTTCCTTCAAGGCGGGAACGATTCGAACAATCTCATCATCCCAACCATGGCGTCGCAATACGCCAACTACGCGGCGATTCGCACACCCGTCCTGGCAATTCCGCAAAGCGCCATTCTGGGGGTTACATCGTTGAATCCGGATGGCAACACCTACGGCCTGCATCCGAGCTGTCCTGAATTGCACCAGCTTTTTGGCGAGAGCAAGCTGGCCTTTCTTTTCAATACCGGCACTCTCGTCTTTCCGCTGACGCGCGCGGCATATCTCTCCGGCTCCACGGCCAAACCGCCCCAGCTTTTTTCGCACGCGGACCAGCAGACGCAATGGCAGACCTCCGTGCCCGATCAACCCCCGACCACCGGCTGGGGCGGGCGTTGCGCGGACTTGTTGAACGCCGTCCAGCCGGACGCGCCTATTTCGCTGATGGTCACTCTCGCGGGAGCCAACACGTTCGAAGTCGGCAACCTTGTCGCGCAGTATTCCGTTTCAACCAGCGGCGCGATTTCTCTGAGCCTGCCCGGAACTCCTTCCGGTGGCGCCAGCACCAACCGGCTCCCTGCTCTGCTGAACATTCTCGGCCTGCCCTACACCAATCTCCAGTCACAGGCCTACGCGAGCGTCGCCGAATCTGCTATCAACACGAGCACTCTGCTCAACAACGCCATCTCGAATACCGCTGCTGCCACGTTTTGGACCAACGCATTCCCCACGAAAATCACTCCGCCGGAAGGCGGTGCGGCTTTTACATCCAGCTTGAGCCCGCAACTTCAAATGGTCGCCCGGCTGATTGCTGCCGGCAGTACGCCGCTCGCCAGCGGCGGCTTCGGTATGAAGCGCCAGATTTTCTTTGTCCAGGTCGGCGGCTACGATCTGCATACCGGCCAAACCAACTACAGCGCCAACACTCCCAACAACGTGCTGACCGGCGCGCACACCAATTTGCTCGCCGAATTGAGCCAATCGATGTACGCCTTTCAACGCGCAATGGAACAACTCAACCTGTCGCAACAGGTAACAGCCTTCACCGCGAGCGATTTCAGCCGGACCTTCCCCAGCAACGGCCAGGGCAGCGACCACGGCTGGGGCAGTCATCATTTGATCGTCGGCGGAGCGGTAAAAGGCCAGAAAACCTATGGCACATTTCCGGATTTGGCGATCAACGGACCGGACGATACCGGCACCGGCCGCTGGATACCTTCAACCGCCATCGATCAATATTTTGCCACGCTCGCGACCTGGTTTGGCATCGATAGCGGCAATCTCGCTACCGTCTTTCCCAATCTCGGGCGCTTCTCCACGGGTAATCTCGGCTTCATATGAGGAAATGGATTGCCGTTCTGGCCATCCTGGCTGCAGCACTCATTGTCTGGCTCTCATTCAATAAAACCAAAACAGCGTCATTCCCCCCGGCGCCATCGCGGGATATCGCCGCTGAGAATATCGCAGTATCAAATGCACTGGCGGCGCAGAACACGAATACGCTCGCCATCATTCGCTCCAACTTCGCCCGCGTTGAAACGACGGGAACATTGCCTTCGGCCACAGCCACAGTGACGTCGCATCCAAGCGGCCCGGCTGCACCGTTGCAATTCACAAACTTCGCCCCTGCCAGCGTGCTGGAAAACATGAGCCATGTTTTCCGCCAGTACAATCAAATGTTCGGCGGCAATCCCGTGGGCATCAATTCGGAAATCACCAGCCAATTAAGTGGCGAAAATCCAAAACACATCAACTTCCTTAATTCCGAAGATGGGGTGCGCATCAACGAGAAGGGCGAACTAATCGACCCATGGGGCACGCCCTATTTTTTTCATCAGCTTTCCGGAACGGAAATGGAAATCCACTCCGCCGGCCCGGACCGGATCATGTGGACTTCCGACGATCTGGTCATCAAGTGACAGAGCGAGCCTGCGAAGAGTTAACCAAATCTCACGCGATAAAACCAGTCAGGCGAAGTTGTTGTGAAGTCGAAAATTCCTTTAAAGTTCCGTTCACGCCACAGCGGGCAAAGGTCCAAACAACTCCTCCACTGCCGACCCGGCGCCCTGGTCATTGTTCGTGACGACGAAGGAAATAGTGCCGTCGGAGGATTGTGCGCAATGGATTTGGCCGCGTTCAAATGTCCAGCGCAGGCGCGAACTACCCAGGTGACTGTTGCGCAGGGTGGCGATGACCTCAATCAGAGATTGCATAAACTGGCCGAGGACCGCCTCCGGAAATGCTTCGTTGCGCGTCTTGGCGCCGCCCGAATTATTCGAAAGCCGCAGTCCGTAAGCCAGGACCGCGGGATTGCCGGCCGCGTGGTCCATCCACGATAGAAACGAAGTCCCACTCACCGAGTCCGCGTAATGACAAGGCGTCACGGAAAGGCGCACAAACACTTTGTTTTCCGGTTGGAACAGGCAAATCACGCGGCTGCCGGTTTCGCGAATTTCCAAACGGTC
>Ga0070731_10003050_pt1 | contig 15355 bp, 13 predicted proteins | sample Coa_R1_2_FD_66448 | JGI IMG/M metagenome (GOLD analysis project Ga0070731, IMG submission 66448) | Surface soil microbial communities from Centralia Pennsylvania, which are recovering from an underground coalmine fire - Coalmine... | ecosystem: Environmental > Terrestrial > Soil > Unclassified ...
CAAGCATATCGATGTCGAAGATGTCTTGTCGTCACTGCAGCGCGCCATGACGCTTCGTGCCGTGGCGGAAGCTCCTGCGACTATCGCTGCTGAGATGACTTGACTATGTTGACTGTTTCGCAACGCAACCAAAATCAGCGAAATCCCGAATGCGGCGCAGGCACCCGAATCTCGGTATTAGTGTGTGTGATCAGGACAGTTCAACAATAAGCGACACGACTGGGACTTCGGCCGTGCCGTGGCCATCCGCCGACCTACAAACGTTGGGTCATTGTCCTGTCTGTAACGACAAGCGTCGGACACTGATGTTTTCCGGATTACGGGACCTAGCATTTGGCGTGGCGTTAGGCGAATGGAACATGTGGCGATGTCAATGCTGCGCTGCTGCTTATCTGGACCCTCGCCCAACTCCAAATTCGATCGGCCGCGCCTATACTCGCTATTACACGCATCAAACTGCTGTTGCCGCGGAAAGGAAGTCAGAGCTGCTTCGATCTCTTAAGAGAACCTTGAGTACCCTCGTCCTTAATGACTACGTCAATCGGACCTACGGACACAGTCTGCCGGCGGTGCCTTTGGGGGCATTAGTATCCCGATTTTTTCCGACTCGACAGCAGCGCGCCGCGCATGCGATCAGACATCTTCCCGCCCCAAAGTCAGCCGATTCAGCGTTGCTCGACGTCGGTTGCGGCAATGGCGATTTTGTGAAGATAGCTTCAGGGCTGGGTTTTCGCTCGATCGGAATTGACTTTGACCAAAAAGCGGTTGCTTCCGGGAGGTTAGCGGGATTTGATTTGCGCGTGGGAACGCTCGCTGGGTGCAGCCTAATTTCAGACTCCTTCGAGCACATTACGGCCAGCCACGTGCTTGAACACCTTCATGAACCCAAGGAAGCTGTTCTCGAGCTTTACCGGCTTTTGCGACCGGGAGGTAGATTGTGGGTGTGTCAACCCAATCTAGACGCAATCGGGCTCAAGGAATTCGGACCGTACTGGCGAGGTCTCGAACCGCCCAGGCATCTAACGTTATTTGACACAGATGGAATGCGGCGCTTGCTCGAGTCCTGCAACTTCGTCAACGTTAGATTGCTTCCGGCGGAACCCATTGCTCGCTTTTATTATTACCAAAGTCGATGTCAGGCTGCCGGAGTAGACCCTTATTTGCGGGTCGATCCCCCAGGGTGGGGCAAAAGATGGATCCAAGGCGCCGAAAGCGCAGATGCACAAGCGGCGACGGACCCACGTCTTGGTGAAAGCCTAACGATGGTTGCTTGGAAGCGCGAATGAGTTCAGCCGGAACGAATCGCTCGTCCCCGTCCGAGTCGTTGAGTTCGCATACGTCGAGCCCGCCGCGGACCGACCTGAAGCGAAACTTCTCTTTCAACCTGCTCGGAATGATACTTCCGATCGGGATTACCTTGATAACCGTTCCGATTTATTTCGCACATATCGGAGCGCAACGTTACGGCGTCCTTTCCATTGTTTGGATACTACTGGGCTACTTTGGTTTCCTCGACTTTGGTCTGTCACGGGCTACGACAAACGCACTCGCAAAATTGTCGGACCGTCCCGTCTTGGATAGATCGCGCGTGCTCATTACTGCACTCCTTCTCAACGCCGTTCTTGGTCTCTTTGGCGCCATGGTTCTTTACTCAATCGGTGGCATTTTGGTTGCCCACATACTGAAACTGCCGGCCAGCTTGAGCGGGGAGGTAAGCGGAGCCTTTCCTTGGATTGCCGGCATGTTGCCGATTGCGCTGGTCACTGCTGTCGGAAGAGGGTCGATAGACGCGAGGGAGCATTTTCTCGCCGCAAACTTGCTGGACTTTGCCGGTGTAGTTTTGGGACAAGTGCTGCCCGTCCTCTGCGCTGTCTTTATCGGCCCAGAACTCACAGTCGTTATTCCCGCGACCTTCGGCGCGAGCTTGATTTCTGCGCTACTGATGCTTTCGTTCATCGCTAGAACAGAGCGCATCACTGCATTGCCAAGATTCGACAAGGATCGGGTCAAGGAACTTTTCGAATATGGAGCCTGGGTGAGCGTCACAAATGTGATCGGTCCGCTGCTAACGTCCCTCGACCAAATAATCATCGGCCGGATGCTGGGGGCAGCGGCCGTTGCCTATTATTCCGTGCCAATGAATCTGGTTATCCGCAGCCAAACCATGGCTTCAGCTCTAGGTCGGACCCTGTTTCCCCGGTTCGCTCGACTAGGGGCGCAAGAAGCCAGTCAATTGGCGGAAAGAACAGTAATATCCCTTGGTTACGCCTTTTGCGCCATTTGCGGACCAGCCATCATCTTTGGCAAAGGCTTCCTGGTTTTATGGATGGGCTCGTCGTTCGCCTCGCAGGCGGGCCCGATAGTGGACATATTGATGCTCGGCGCGTGGATTAACGGCGTGGCATTTATTCCGTTCTCGTTGCTCCAAGCGCAGGGCCGCCCAGATCTCACGGCTAAAATTCACGCGATAGAGCTGTTGCCGTTCGTTGCGGTCTTATGGATCCTCCTACAGCGGTTTGGCCTTTCGGGAGCGGCCCTGGCGTGGGTTTTGCGTGTTTCCGTGGATGCGATACTGATCTTTGGCGCCGCTGGAATTACACTTCGGCACGTGGCACGCCTCACGCCTGCCATACTGCTCTTGCTGATTTCATACCAGATAGCCGGCGCAGTTCGTGACTCTATCGTTTGGGCTGCATTTTTCGCGGTAGTTATGGCGATTATCAGTGGGACCGCTACATTGATGTTTGATCCAGCCTCGAGGCAATTGCTTCTCCAGCTTGGTCGTCGATTTGCAAAAGCGACAGCCTGAGGAACCCACTTCGATGACTTCGGTGTCGGTCGCAATGGCTACATTCAACGGCGCGCGTTACATCCGCGAGCAACTGGACAGTCTTGCTGCTCAAAGCCGTTTGCCGTCAGAGCTAATAATTTCGGATGATCGATCGACCGACGAGACGTTACAGCTGGTGAATGATTTCGCCGCCGAAGCGCCTTTTCCAGTTATCGTGCATCGGAATGACGAGCGATTGGGATACCGAGCCAACTTTTTGCTCGCTACGACCTTCTGCAGCTCCGACTTAATTGCTTTCTGCGATCAGGACGACGTTTGGCACGAGCGCAAGATCGAGGCTTGCATTCCCTTCTTTAACAATCCCGAGGTTTTATTGGTTTGTCATGGCGCGATTGTTACTGCAGCCGACGGAAGGCCCGTAGGATTGATCGATTATCGGAACGCCTCAAATGTAATCAATTCTCCCTTGTCCACTGGGCCTTGGCCCTTTGCATATGGCTTTACTCAGGTATTCAGGCGTTCACTGCCGTTTTTACCAAACCTCTGGATAGGTTCGGTAGATCACTGCCGCACCAGCGAGCGCATGGCGCACGACCAGTGGTTTTTATTTCTTAGCTCTGTCCTTGGCAGCGTTGCGTACATCAAGGAACCACTTGCCCGCTATAGACAGCACGACAGCAACGCGATGGGGTGGGGCGAGAGGAATGCACACCTGATCGATGGCGTTCGCTCGTTCTTTACTAATTTTGCCGAGCGCTACGCTGGCGCAGAAGCCTGGGCGCGTGCGTGCGCAGATATATTAGAGCAAGCCAAGGGAGCATGGGATGAAACATGGTCCTATCGTGCGTCAGTCGCCGCTGTCAAGTATCGGTGGCTTGCACAGCGATATTCAAATCGAAAGATCCTTTATACTGCCACTACTTCTAGCCAAAGGCTGATGGCCTTCAAAAACATCCTCTGTTCTGGTGGTTACCGGTTCAATGATCCCTACAGTTTCGGCCCGAAGAGCCTAGCAAAGGACGCGGCTCTCGGTATCCTCGTGGGGCATCATCTGAGGAAATATCGTGATGCTGTGATTGGAGGCGACGCAGTTCACTAGCAGTTCTGGACTAACAAATTGCACGTTTGAGAGTTGGCGAAGAATAGCATCAATCAATGCCTCATCTTGTCATCGACATGACGATGAGCCTGGTGAACCGAACGGCGGTTCATCATGTAAGTCAAGAAATTTACGAAATCGCGAAGGGACAGTGTAAATTGCGATATTGGCGGCTTTTTTTGCCGAAGCCGATTGATTTTACGACCTATAGTGCAATTTCAAATGCAGGAAAATTTCTTGGGCGGCTTGCCTTCCACGATTTGGACTCCGCGCTCACCCCAGCATGGCCGAGAAGTCGAACTCGTTCAATGCTATTTCTAGAACCACTTTTCGCCAAAAAAACTGAGATACGCCGAGATGATATTGTGCTCTGTCACGATATCGCCCCCATTACGCATCCGGAGTTTTATAGCCCGCTCGCTGGCCCAAGTTATACCAAGGCCTATAGACGGATTCAGCGCGCCGCTCCGCTAATGGTGTTCGTAAGTGAGTTCACAAAGACGCAATTCTTGGAGAGGTTCCCTGCTGATTATCGTCGCTGCCTTGTAATTCCATTATACCTTAAGCTTTCGCTGTCTCGCCAAGGGTCAGACGCGCCGCGCAGCAGACCTTTCATCTTAATGGTCGGCACGCTGGAGCGTCGAAAAAATTACAATATGGCGCTGGAAGCTTTCGCGAGAAGTGGCCTACCCGATCGAGGCTACGATTTGATAATCGTCGGACCGCGCGGAAATCTATCCAGGGAATTGCTTCCGTTGATTTCAGCGAATGATCGTATAAAGCACTTTGGGTTTGTCAGCGACGCTCAGTTGAAGGACTTGTACGCGACCGCAACTGCTCTTTTTTTTCCAAGTCGTGTCGAGGGCTTTGGTGTTCCGGCGCTGGAGGCGCCGCAATCGGAGCTCTTGCCGATTGTTGGCAAAGGCACAGTTCTCGAAGAAATTGTTGGGCCGGACGGTATTTTCGTCGATCCGCTGTCGATTGATTCTATGGCTCAAGGCCTGCAGCGGGTAGTCTCAATGGATGACGCGGAAAAATCCGTGAGATTAGCCCGAATCAAGGATTATCAAAGGCGCTACTCGTTGGAAAACTTTCGGATCGCGTGGTCGAAAGTTCTTTTGCAGCCAACGATATAGCTCTCTCGCCGAGATTAGGACGATTCCATGTCACCAAGTCCCGCATAACGCACCGGCATTGCACAAGTGATCTGCGATAGCCACACTATCTGTGGGCGGGTTTGCCGCCCTTTGGCGAGTGAGGCGGCGTGAATTTTAAATGGCTCTTTCGACTATTGTTGGCTTCCATTTTGGTGCTCCCTAGCAGCGGCCAGAGCTTGGGCGCCAACGTTACTATTGTGAGTGCCGAAGATTTTTTGAGCTCGCTTGGAATTGATACCCACATTGACCAGGGAGTCCCTGGAGCCTCATATATTGCGCCTTTGCGCTACTTGGGTGTTCGCAACATCCACGACGGGGGGCGTCATTGGCGGCAGGTCGAGTTGGTAAATCGACAAACTGGCGCTCGCCTTGATATGTTGGGCGAAGGCGACCTGGAGGCCATGATTTCGACCGGTAAAGCGCTGGCTGCGTCGAATGCGCTACTGGCCTTTGAAGGACCGAACGAGCCAAACAATTTTCCGATTGCGTACAATGGAAAGCTCGGCGGAGGAACCGGTTCTTGGGCGCCCGTCGCACAATTTCAAAAGGACCTTTATCAGGCGGTGAAGTCCGACCCGGACTTAAGGAAATATCCAGTCTTTGCAGTCTCGGAGGCGGGGGGCGAGACCGACAATGTCGGACTGCAGTTCCTCACCATTCCGGCTGGCGCTAAAGCGATATTTCCTGAGGGGACGCAATTTGCCGATTACGCAAATCCCCACAACTATGTTTCCAGCACCCAGAAAATCTACGTCAACAATCAGGCTTGGAACGCCGCCGATCCAACGCTGAACGGCCCCTGGGACGGACTCTTTGTGGAATATGGCCTCACTTGGCGCCATCATTTTAAGGGCTACGAAAATAGCGATTTGATGAGCCTGCCACGCGTGACCACGGAGACAGGTTGGGATTCGGTGTCGGATTTGGGCGGGGAGAGGACGCAGGGGACAGTTCTGGTGAATACCTATCTGGCCCAATTCAAGCGTGGCTGGCGCTATACGTTCATCTACCAGCTGCGTGACGGCGAAGGCGGCACAGGCAATCAAGGGGTGTTCCATGCGGATTCAACACCAAAACTTGCTGCGACCTACATTCACAATCTGACGACAATATTGGCTGATGATCGCCCTCTGGGGTCCTCACGGCAACTGAACTATTCTATAGTCAATCAACCTGCGACCGTACACGATCTGCTGCTGCAAAAGAGCAACGGCGCCTTTGAGCTCGTTATCTGGGATGAGAAGGCAAGCGGCAACGATAGAGTGGCGGTCAATTTAGGCGAGACTTACGGCACCGTTAATGTGTTCGACGTCACCGTCGGCACCAGTCCCACGCAAACTCTGAGCAACGTTGGCACTGTCGCGTTGACGCTTAATGATCACGCCATGATTGTTGAGCTGACCAAGCCTTAGAAGCTGGTTAAACAACAAACGACTAGGATTCTTCGCGTCGGGCTTCAGCGCGCAAGAATACTAGCCGTCAATCGCAGGCCAACAGTTCGAAGGATCGAACGCTGCACCGTGCATTTGGGTCCATGTCTTGCATTGGAGAGAGACGGCTTGAAAATTGAAAATCTCGCTACCGTCGGTCTAGGTGCAACTATAGAAACGGACCTCGTGATCATTGGCGGGGGGCCGGCCGGCCTGACCGTCGCTCGAGAGTTCTTTGGAACGCAGACCCAGATTTTGGTTCTCGAAAGCGGTCAATTGGAAGAAGACCCTAGATTTTCCAGTCTCGATGCCGTCGAGAGCGTAGGCGAACCAAAAGGCTCAGCACAAACGGAAAAGCGCATAGCTTTTCACGGAACCAACTCTCGCTCCTGGTCGAGTAAGACTCAAGCGTTCGGGGTGCGTTGTCGGGTGCTCGGCGGCGCGAGTCACGCTTGGGCAGGCAAGTCGGCTGCATTCGAAGATCTAGACTTCACTCAGCGCGCCTGGGTACCGCATTCGGGTTGGCCCATCGGTAGTAGCACACTCGCCCCTTACGTTGATCGCGCCGCCGAGGCGCTTAACCTCGGTCCTAATTGCTATGATGATCGACTCTGGGAGCTAATGGGGGTAACCCCTCCGCAGCCTCAGTTCGATGCAACATTACTCAGATCGTTCTTTTGGCAGTTTGCTCGTTCGCGGGTCGATAGGTTGGATTTAATGCGCTTTGGCCGAGAATTCGTACTCAACGAAGCTGCTAATGTGCGAGTTTTGCTCAACGCCACCGTGACGCGCATTGATACAAACGACCAGGGCACGGCCTTTTCGAGCCTGGAAGTTTCGACTATCGACGGTATGCGATCACAAGTGCACGCAAAAGCGGTCGTGCTCGCGGCGAGCGCGATCGAAAATCCACGTCTGCTGCTTGTTTCTGCGACAGTCCATGCCAACGGGCTTGGCAATCAAAATGATCTTGTTGGCCGGTTTCTCATGGATCATCCCAGCGCTCGTATTGGCCGCTTCAACATCGAGGATTGTGCCAAGATCGTAAGGCGGTTTGGCTTTTATGGTGTCAAGCATCGCGGCCGCTCGCACATGTACATGCATGGCCTCACTCCAAGTGCAGAGCTGCAGGAGCGGGAGGGCCTTATGCATTGCGCAGCATACATGCTTGAAGAACGCGCTGCTGACGACCCGTGGGATGCATTGAAACGCCTCTTACGTGCAGAGTCGAAAAAGCCAGTCTCCGATCTGTTTACTGTAGCTCGCAGCCCAGGGTTACTTGCTAGGGGAGCCGAAATGCGGCTATTCGCCTCAAATGCCGTTCCCGAGCGGCTCAAGGAGGCGATAATCGACTTCATGATCCGAAAAAACGCGAATTTTGTCGTCCGCAAATTTCAAGATCGCGGATTGCCGCATAAGCTTACGAGGATAGTTGTAGACGGCATCACCGAGCAGTGCCCGGATCCGCAAAGCCGAATTACCCTATCCCATAAGCGCGATGTGCTTGGCGTACCGCTGGCGCATGTCGATTGGCGCATTGACGATCAGGCGAAGCGATCGCTCCGCAGGCTCGGCGAGCTAATTGCGACGGAGTTTTCGCGCGTCCGATTGCCCGTTCCGCTCCTGGAGGATTGGATCGTCCAGGACAGCCCCGAGAACGCGGTAATTATAGACATGGGGCATACCGCCGGTACCACACGTATGTCAGACGATCCTAAACTTGGTGTGGTCGATTCAAACTGCCAAGTACACGGCGTCGCGGGGCTGTACGTCGCGGGCGCTTCAGTGTTTCCAACCAATGGGCACGCCAATCCAACCTTGATGATCGTAGCACTCGCCGTGCGCCTCGCAGATAAGATCAAGATCGATCTTGCGGCTTGAGTCTGGCGAGACGAAAACAGCTACGATGAGTCCAACAATCCTAGTTACCGGCGCAACTGGTATGGTGGGACGCTTTGTGTTGCCCGCGCTGCGCCAGCTTGGCTTCAGGGTCAGAGGGCAATACAGCAGGTGCCCCGGCCGATGCCCTGACGTCAACTGGCGGCAGATGAATTTTTTCGAAAGCTTGGATTTTTCCGCCATGGTCGCCGGATGCAATGCAGTGGTCCATCTAGCAGCGGAGACAACAAATGTAGCACGAATGAATCGCGTCAACGTTGATGCGACTCGCGAACTTGTCGCGGCTGCTAAGTCTGCCGGTGTGCGTTATTTCGGTCACGCAAGCTCGATAGTAGTGTACGGCTCACCCCGGCGACGGACTGTCGACGAGGCTACCGCACTCCTCGATCTGCGGTCTCCGGTCGCAAACCAGTACACCGCCGAGCCCTATATGCGTGAATATGCGCGCACCAAGACGCTCGCTGAATTTATCATTCGCGAAGCTCAGCCCGCATTTAATACGGATCTTTATCGGCCAACCGTCATCGCGGACCTCGACCGCTTGCTCGAGGCCGGGAGTTGGAAACGTTTGCGCAAGGCTTACGCGACCTACCGGCGAACTCAATACATCTACGCGCCCGATGCGGCGGCTGCCATCGCTCACCTGGTTGCCCGTGGTCTCGCCACTGAGAGACATCATCAAAAAATCGAAGCGTTCAACATATGTGACCAGGACTGCGGAACCTTCCGGGAACTCCTTACGGTCGCCCACATGACGACAGGAGATCCTCGCTACAAGGTGAATGCGCATGTTCCGGTTGCCCTCGATCTGATGAAAGATATCGTGAGCTGTCGATGGCCCGCCTTGCGCTATCCGCTTGGTATGGTGACGTTTTCTAACGCCAGATTGCTGGGAACTGGTTTCAAATTTCCCGTCGGTTTCAAATCCGCGCTGACCCATGCACTCTCTCGAAGAGCATGAACTTTAACGCTTCTTTGCCTTCAGGTGCTTTCAAAGCTGACGTAGCCGCTAGTTTTGACCAGATCCGATGGGGCGCTCGAAAGGGGAACCGATGAGTTCCCAAAATCCGGCGCGGGTGTGTTGTCGCCCTACGATCCCATTTTGCGTCAAGCTGAGAAGAAATTGTGCTGTTGACTTGGACGCAGGAAACGATTGTGATATCAGCAACAAACAGTACGGATTGCTTGGCGCTGATGCGTATTTTTGCAGACTCAACAGATCAAGTTTGGAAGGCTTTTGGCAAGGATGAGCCGTATTTTGGAGTGCTCTCTTACGACAAATACAGCCGAGAGAGACTGTCATCGAGCGCTTTGGAAGAGTTCTGTCAATCCGGCGAAGATGCACTCGCGGCTTTGATGTCTTCCATAGGTCGGCAGGTGATAGAGATACGGCGGGACCGCGCGTTAGATTTTGGCTGCGGTGTGGGCCGGCTTACCATTCCGTTGGCAAAGAGATGTAGTGAGACAATCGGCGTCGACGTTTCTGAAGGTATGTTGGCCGAGTGCCGAAAAAATTTAGCGCAGCGGCATGTTAACAACGTCTTGCTCTCTCATCAAATTCCCGATCTAAAGTTTGACTTGATACATAGCGCTTTAGTATTTCAACATATCAACCGGGTCAGGGGACACAATTTAATCTTGGATTGTTGGTCGAAGGTTGCCGTTGGTGGTCTACTGGCGGTCCAACTGCCGATTCGGTACAATGGAACATGGACAAATTACCAGCTGCGCAGAGTTCGGAATGCGGTTCCGATTCTGCAGATACCGTACAATCTGTTGCGAAGTCGTCCCTGGAACAGACCCGGGAGGCAGATGAACGTATGTGACCTAAACGTCCTTTCCGCGAGCCTACTCGAAGCCGGAGCCACAGCGATTACGTTGTTGCGACAGATATCGGATCGTTCCTTTGACGGGGTATATCTGCTGGCTGTGAAGGAGTTTTCGCGGGCCAATCCTGCCACAAGCGGAAATAGCTCTTAAGGGCGCTTTCGAAGCAGGCATCACCGTCAGCGTTTATGTTGTCTGATAGCTTGTCGCCTCATAAACGGGTTGTGAAAATTGATGCTCGCGTGTCCATGGCGTGATTGCGACGATCACAGCCCTGCAGGGTCCGTTATGTGAACGCGCGTCTCCAGAAGATCCATCTTATTCCGCAAATCAATCGATATAAGGCCACACTTTTCTCCAAGTCTTACGCCTTTTGTTATCGTATGGTCACTCGCATCATGCTGACACTCGGACTAGCGCTGTCCATGGTTTGGACTGCTTTGGTGGGCTATGCGCTGGTTCAGTTGGTCCGGATTTTGTTTTAGCCGAAGGGCTGCAAAATTGCAGCGTCGTTAGACACCGTCGCCTTCGTAAATCGCAGGTTTGCCCGTTCCGCACATGCGCCGTTACTCTGGGCAGGCACTCCCCGCGGCGCGTCGTTGGATAGCTTCGACCGACCCGGCGGAATTAGGAACACACCCCCGTTTCCCGCGAGGCAGAGTAAGCCTTTGATCGGCCGCAAGATCAGGTGAGTTCACGTTCGCTTAGCGCCCCGGACTTCACCACGAGTTGTTGCGACAAGGCCGCGTGATCGGTAGCCCCGGCGGCATCCATGAGGCGCGAGTTCCGGTTAATATGACATCAGGCGCTGCGGCCTTGATCCCGGCAGACCGCCGGCGCAATCTTTCGCAGACGGGAGAAAACGCCATGAGCGTCGCCGAAGTGCGGCCGGCGGCCGCGCCTCAATCGAGTGGAGGAATTCCAAGCGCTGAAACGCTGGTCGCGCGCGCACGCGCCTTGGCGCCGAATTTGCGCGAACGTGCCGTGCGGGCGGAACGCGAGCGCAATATTCCGCAAGAGTCAGTGGACGAGTTCATTGACGCCGGGCTCATTCACACCCTGCAACCAAAACGCTGGGGCGGCTATGAACACGACCACGAGGTCGCATTCGACATCGCCGTCGAGCTCGGTCGATCAACCTGCGGCTCCTCGGCCTGGTGTCTGAACTATCTCGCCGACCACGCCTGCATGCTGGCGCTATTCCCCGAAGAGGCGCAGCACGATGTCTGGAGCCACAACAAAGCTGCGTGCATCGCTACTTCCGCGGCCCCGACCGGGAAAGTGACCGCAGCGCCTGGCGGATATCGCCTCGATGGCCGCTGGTCGTGGTGCTCGGGCTTACGCCACTCGCACTGGATCATGATCGGCGGCTTGGTACAGCGCGACGGCGAGGCTCATCCGGACATGCGACTCTATCTGGTGCCGGTCGCTGAGCTGAAGCAGGACGACACTTGGTATTGCGCCGGCCTGCGCGGCAGCGGCTCCAATACCGCAGTGCTTGACGACGTGTTCGTACCTGAGCACCGCAGCGTTTCATTTTCGACGCTGCGCGACGGCACATCTCCGGGATCGAAGGTCAACGCCAATCCGATCTATGGTGCGCCATTCATCGCGGTGCATTCCTATGCGCTGCTCGCTCCCGTGCTCGGGCTCGCCCGCGGCGGCTATGCGGATTTTGTGCAGTGGACGCGCAAGCGCTACCTGACCTATACGCAGCTTAATATCGCCCAGCACGTGCCGGTGCAGATCCGTATCGCCGAAATCGCCGCGCAGATCGACGCGGCGGAACTGCTGGCGCGTCGCGCCTTCGCAACGGCGCGGAAAGATTATGCCGGCATGTCATTACAGACCCGAACTTTGCTCCGGCGCGATTTCACTTACGCGGTGCGGAGCCTGCGCGAAGCGATGGACGACCTCGTCAAGATCAGCGGCTCCAGCGGGCTGATGGATGACAATAGCGTTCAGCGCTGCTGGCGCGATGCGCACGCCATCTCTTCCCACGTGGTCATGAACTGGGATGTCCCAGCGGAGAATTTCGGCCGCATGGAGTTTGGCCTGCCGCTGAATCCAGCCTATCCGATGTTTTAATTCCACCGCCACACGCCGTAGGCGTGACCGTTCTGCATTTGCGGAGCGATGTAGTTCGGCTTGCGGTCGCCAATGGCGCCCAGCATGGCGATCCAGTTCAGGATCTCGCCGCCGACATTGCCGGCCTTGAGCATTTGATGCTCAGTGGATTCAGCGATCAGCCGGTCAATCTGCTGCTGCTCCAAAAGCTTGATAACGCGCGCCGCCCAATCCGGGTCGGGCACTCCGTCGGAGCGGCCGGGCGCCATGCGCGGTCCCCCGACTTCAAGTGAAAAGCTGCCTGAGCCCATTATCACGATACGCAGCGGCTCCGGCCACGCCTCGATCGCGCGGGCAACCGCTTGGCCGAGGGCATGGCAGCGCTGCGCCGACGGGAGCGGCGGCAGATGGCCGCTGATGAAAAATGGAATGACAGGCACGTGCATGTCCGGCGTCAGGAAATGCAGCGGTACTGTGATGGAATGATCGACCGAATAATTCTGCGTCATGCCCACATCGTAGCCAGCCCCAATCGCGACGGCACGGATGTGGGCGGCGAGTCCGGCGTGCGATTTCACGGTGTAGTTCGGTACGTCGCGCGGCTCGTCGTTCGGCGCCTTGAAGCTCGTGTCGATGCCGACAGCAAAGATCGGCAGGTCATTGAGAAAGAACGTGTTGAGATGATCGGTGTCGAACATCACGATCAGGTCCGGCCGGGTGGCAGCAAGCTCCTGCTTCTGCGCGCCGAATAGTTTCGCGATTTCGCAATCGGGTCCATCGCGCTTGACGAAATGTGGGAATATCGGAGTGTGCGGAACCCCGAAACCAGCAACGATTTGCGCCATTCAGAGCTCCTCTACCTCAGGCGACCGGCTGGCCGATCTCGTCGACCTTCACGGCGCGCATGCGCTCGTTGTAGTTACCGACGTTAAGTCCGCAGACTTCGAAGCGGGCCAGATAGCCCATGAGGAAGCCATTGACGCCCATGCGGAACAGCGTGCCGACATCGCCGGCGACGAGCGCGCGCCGCTCCTCGTCGGTGAGGTCGAGCGGCGCCAACGCCTCGGCCGGATCGGCTTTCATGGCGGCGCGAAATGCGTGATCGCGCAACACTTGGCGACAAAGATAGTTCACGGCGAAAACGGACATCGGCTGCTCCGGCGCTGACGGTGGCATCATAGGCAGGCCGCCGGGCGATTGCCACAAAGGGGTTGCACACCTAAGCTTTCGGCAAAATGCCGAGGGAGTACGCCATGGATGCGCTCACGCCGGCGCAAGAAGCGCGACGCAAAACCAATCCGGTATTTAACGATCGTAAGCTGAAGCTTGGAACCTTCGGCACTAATCTCGACCGCGGCTGCGCCATATCCACGATAGACGGCGTCCTGGAGATCAACTGGCCGAATACCCTCGAACTCGCGCGCACGTCCGAGGAAATGGAGTTCGAGGCGCTGGTGCCGATCGGACGCTGGCATGGCTTCGGCGGTTCCACCAATTTCAATGGTCCGGGCTTTGAGTGCTTTTCCTGGGCCTCGGCAATCGGTGCGTCGACGCATTATTCGGGGATTTTCGCGACCTCGCACGTGCCGACCATTCATCCGGTGATGGCGGCGAAGCAGGCAACGACGATCGACCACGTCACCGGGGGCCGCTTCGCACTCAACATTGTAACCGGCTGGAACCGGCCGGAGATCGAGATGTTCGGCTCGCCGCTGCTGGAGCACAACGATCGTTACGATTGTGCGGCCGAATGGCTGCAGATCCTAAAAGACTTGTGGACGCGCGAAGAGCCGTTCGACTTCGACGGCCGTTTCTACAAGATCAAGAAGGGCTATCTTGAGCCCAAGCCGATCCAAAAACCGTTTCCCGCGGTGATGAACGCCGGTGGTTCCGAGAAAGGCCAGCACTTCGCGGCAAAATATTGCGATATGGTCTATGTCGTGTTTGGTTCGCACGACTTCGATGAATGTAGGGCCAAGATTGATTCCTATCGGCAGCTCGCCCGCAAGGAATACGGCCGAGAGATCCAGGTCTGGAGCTACGCTTATGTGGTGCAGGGCGAGACTGAAAAAGAGGCTAAAGGATATTTCGACGAATACGTCCAGCAGAAAGGCGATTGGGAGGCGGTCACCAATCTGGTCGATACCATGATCGCCAACGCCAAGACACTCCCGCCGGCGGTGCTGGCCGAGATGAAAAAGCATTTCATTGCCGGATGGGGCGGCTATCCGCTGATCGGAACGCCGGAACAGATCACCGATGGGCTCGTACGGATGTCAAAAATGGGCCTGGACGGGACCCTGCTCAACTGGCCGCGCTATATCGAGGACCAGCGCTGGTTTAGGGATCACGTCTATCCGCTTGTGCAGCAGGCCGGCTTGCGCTGAAGGGGTGCGATCGTGGATGCATGTGACTTCGGCTGAACAGAATTCGATCCAACATAGCCGGCGCTATGGTTGCCTTGCGTCCAGCTCGGTCGGTGCGAGCATCAGACGTCTGCCCACCGGAAAGAGTTGCAGGTCGTATTTCTGCAGGACCCATCCCCAAATGCCGAACGGCGCCTTGAGCATCACCACGATGGCGATAGCACCCATCAGCATGAGATAAATCGCGCCGTAGTCAGCAAGCAGCTCCCGCAGCGCGAAATAGACCAGCATGCCGATGAAAGGGCCTTCAAGCGTGCCGATGCCGCCGATCACCACCATGAAAATGACAACCACCGTCCAGTCGTTGATGGAAAAGCCGGCTTCCGGCGAAATCCGGAGTTTTTGCAGAAATATCAGACCGCCGGTCAGGCCAGTACAAGCGGCAGTCGCCAGGTAGATGATAAACTTGGTGCGGAAAGTGTTGACACCCAGGCTCCCCGACGCCGGCTCGGAGTCGCGGATTGCCGTGAGCGCGAGGCCATAGCGCGAGCGCAACAGAAAGTAGACGATTGCAAATACGAAAAGAGAAACGGCGAGCGTCATGAGATAAACGATCGTGTCCCGCGTATCCCGGTCGGATGCAATCTCCTGAAAGATCGGAACCGTCAGCGAAAGGCCTGATCCGGCGCCGAGCACGAGGATGAGGCTTGCGATCAGCG
>Ga0070731_10003051_pt1 | contig 15340 bp, 17 predicted proteins | sample Coa_R1_2_FD_66448 | JGI IMG/M metagenome (GOLD analysis project Ga0070731, IMG submission 66448) | Surface soil microbial communities from Centralia Pennsylvania, which are recovering from an underground coalmine fire - Coalmine... | ecosystem: Environmental > Terrestrial > Soil > Unclassified ...
ATGACGTCGTGGAGGGGGTCGTTCGCCGCGGCCGAGAGAGTCAGGACAGGTGGGAGGGCTTCCAGTAGTCCTTTGCCGATGTCGCCTGAGAACACGTATGCGCCGCACAGGAAGGCGTTCGCGCTACCTCGCGGGTGGCGGTCGTCGTCTCCGTGGCGTGCCTGGAATTGCTCCAACAGCAGGCAGGTGGCGTTGGGCTCGTGGGCTATGAAGTGATCGGGGCCGCTGCGGACGAGCGCCACGTCCCCGGGCGCCAGCTGCAGCAGAGCTTGCGAGTCGTCGAGCCATAGCCACATCCGCCCCCGGATGACCGTGTGCACGGTTAGCGGGATCGTGCCGGGTAGGCGGAGGCCCCATGGGGGTTGGGCGACCGCGCGTGCGAAGGCGCCGCCGGAGGCGCGAGCCCTTACGAGGTGAGCTTGCAGAACGTCCACGATCTAAGCGTCTCACACAATAAATAGAGCGTCAAGCACATTGATCAGCTTCTGTCTGGCCTGCATGCTCAAGGAATGACGAATGCTCCTTCTAACCAATCGCGACTCGCGGGTCGGACGGCGATCGTTACCGGCGCCGGTCGCGGCCTCGGTAGGGCGATCGCCGAGCTGTACGCGCGCGAAGGCGCGCGGGTCGTGATCGCTTCGCGCTCAGCCGCGGGGTGCGCCTCGGCCGTGGAAGCGATCGAGGCGGCCGGTGGCAGCGCGATTGCGAAGCCAACTGATGTCGGCGTCAAGTCCGAGGTGGTCGAGATGGTCGTGTTCGCGGTTGAGACCTACGGGAGCCTCGACATCCTGGTCAACAACGCCCAGTCCTGGGGCACCCGGGACGAGCCGGCCGGCCTGCCTGTACCGACGCCGCTCGAGTTGTTCGACGACGCGGAGCTCGACTGGACGTTCGACACCGGCTTCCGCGGAACGTTCTGGGCGATGCAGGCCGCGTTCCCGCACATGCGCGACCGTGGCGGTCGGATCATCAACTTCGCCTCCTGGTACGGCGCGATCGGGAACGCCGGCACCGTCGGCTACAACATCACCAAGGAAGCCGTCCGCAGCCTGACGCGGACCGCCGCCCGCGAGTGGGGTCGCCACGCGATCACCGTCAACGTCGTCGAACCGGCGGCTAAGACCGACGCTGCGGACAAGATCGAGCGCGCCAACCCCGAAGCGATGGCGGCGGCCGTCGCCGCCATTCCGATGGCGCGCCTCGGCGACCCGAACCTGGATATCGCACCGGCGGTGCTGTTCCTCGCCAGCGACGACGCCCGCTTCATCACCGGCCAGACCCTCGGCGTGGACGGAGGGATGTTTCTCCACGCCTGACTCGGCGTCCACTGAGAGCAGGCTCCGTATCCCGACAACAACGGAAACAGCGAGACAGAGGAGGACTGAGGTCCATGAAGCTCCTTGGGTTGGATCACGTCGGAATCGTCGTGCGCGATATCGACGAAACCGTCGCTCGGGCGGGCGAGACCGTTGACGGAAGATCTGTTGGCGAGCGTTTCGTCGCCGACGACATCGACTTGCAAGTTCTGCTGTGCGGCGAATCGACCTTAGAGTTGATCGAGGTCCGCGCCCCCGGTTTCGGCATGCCAAAGCTCGAGGACGGCGAGACCGCGGTCATCGGCCATTTCGGAATCGAAGTCGACGACCTCGAAGACACCAAAGCCGAACTGACACGCCGAGGCGTCGCCTTGCAGGGCGAGGTCGAGACCGACGAGATCCACTTCATCTTCACGGCGCCGCAGACGACGTTCGGGGTGACCCTGCAGCTGATGGAGCACAAGGCCCGCGGCACGGGCGCGTAAGCGCCGACCGAGTCTAACGCCGCCGAGCGCCGGCGCGGACGTCGACCTCATCCGCGGCGCAGCAGGCGGGCGAGCTCGAAGCTCTGAAACTCCTCATCGCCCACACACCCGCCACGAACCCGAAGGGAGCAGGACGTGTTCGATTCGTGAGATGACCGCGATCGCGACGGCGTAGATTTCCTGATCGTCGGGGGCGGGGCAGCGGGGAGCGTGCTCGGCGCCCGCCTGAGCGAGGACTCGTCGGTGCGGGTCCTGCTGCTTGAGGCAGGCCCGGACTACGCGGCGACGCGGGACGTGCCCGAGGACTTGCTCGACGCCGACGGGTTTCCGAGCTCACATGAGTGGGGCTATCAGAGCGAACCACACGGTTTAGCAGCCTGCCCTTTGCCACAAATATGCTCGGCTCGAGATGGCTCGTCGCACGCTCGGCCCGCGCCGCTCCGACTCGCTTCAGACGTATGTGCGCTCGACGCGGATCATCGGCGGTCTCAGTGTGCTCGTCCTGGCCGGGGCGGTCGGCTGGGACTTCGTCAACGACGGGTTCTGGTCGCGCCACGCGCTTTTCACGGGCCTCGTCGCGAGTTTGATCGTTGTCGCGGTGACCGCAGCGGTGCTCAACGAGGTGCTCGCGCGTCGACAGCGCGAGCGCTGGTCTGTGCTCGCCCAGTACGCGCTGTTCGAGCTGGTTCAGACGGCTCGACTCGTGTGGACCGGTCTGCTCGAGCTCGCTGGTCTCGCCCCAGATGGAGAGCTCGACGACGCGGGGCTCGCAGCCGGCTCCGACGCAGTGCTCGATACGCCGCGTCTCGCCGCTGCGATGGGCGAGATGCTCGCCGACGCCGACCGCCGCGAACAACTCCACCGGCTGATCGGCAGGCTGCGCGCTCACGGCCAGGAGGTGCTCGGACGGTGGGCAGATGTGATGGTCAACTCGGGCATATACGCGGAGATCGTCGATCGTCACGTCGAGCTCTACAGTCGTCTGTACTGGTGGGGCAGCGTGCTCGACGAATCCGACCCGCTCGAAGAGCACCGGAATCGGCCGAGGTTGAGCCGTCTCAGCCCGGCTACTCAGGCGAGCGGACCGGTCGAGGACGAGTGGTTACGCGACAACCTTGTCGCGATCGCGCAGCTCGCGGAGTCGCTCGATCGGAGCTCGTTCGACCTTGCGATGCGGATCGTCCCGATCGAGTGGTGGACCGCGCAACTGCCCGACCGACCTTCGACTGTTGACAATCGCAGGACATAAACGCCTGATCGGCCAACGTCCCGAGCCTTTGGAAGCTCGACCCGCGGAGCGGGGGGCGCCGGGGTTCCTTCGTGATTGGTCGTTCCGGACCTGACACCGGCGTTGTGACGTCGTCGGGTTTCGCTGTCTGGGCTGCGGCGGGTCGTACCATCCTGCGGGTTGACGCTTCGCAGCCGGTACGTACGACACGCGCCGCTTTGCCCGGCGAAGGAGTCGCTGTCGCGGTCGCCTTCCCGAAGTGTCTGGGTCGCGACGATCGGCGAGAGCGGCTATTGGCTCGTTCGTCTTGATGCTCGTACGCTCGTGCGGCAGGCTCGCATCCGCCTCGCTTCGCAACCGACGGCGCTACGTTTTCGGGCTCGGATCGCTCTGGCTTGCCCCCAACGCTTCGCTCAACTCATCGAACCGCGTAGGAACCCGAGCGAGGCGGAAAGTCGCGGCTCGCGTGTAGTCGATGCCACCGAGGCCGTGCTTGGTCGAAGCGCCGGGCCCGCCTCGACAGCTCGACCCCTGCAAGCTGCGGCATTCGCGCGGCTGCGGGTCGGGGCTTGGCGGGCGCCGCTCGTGCATGCCGGCTTTCAGGCCCAGGTCTGGTCGCCGCGTGACCGCGGGCCGATCCGGAAGAGCTTCCGCCTCTGGCGGGCGCGGTCGTTTGGAGGAAAGGCACGACCAGACTCGGAGCCCAGCTCGCGTCGGGGTCCCCCGCGTCTCACACCGTCGGCGGCGTCGATTGGTGGCCGAGCCGCCAGATCGTCCTTATGCCGCGGTTCCACTCCGCCGCGGCGTGCTCGTATCCCGTGCTCACGAGTTCGAGGGCCTCCCGGCTCGGATTGTCTGTGTAGGCGATGGCAGCCTCCATTGCCGCCTTGAAGTCACGTATAGCGAGGGCGATGTCCCGCTCTGCATTCCCGAGCGAGCCGCTGTCCGGGGACGTGAAATCCGCCCGGATGTTCTCGATCCCCTCCTGGGCCGTCTGCGCGACCGAGCCGAGCTGGTTGACGTTCGCCTGCGTCGAGGACTGGCGTACCACGCGCATGGCGAGCGGAACGATCGACACACTCGAAGCGATCGACTCCGCGGCGGCGCCGTGCACACGGATCCACGAACGGGCGTGCTGCTCCTCGGCAGGTGAGACGGCAGCCCCCCGTGCCGGTGTGCCCGCCCGCACCGGTGAGACGGCCGTGATCGCGAGCATGAGCACGAGCGCTGTCATTCCTCCGCAGGCACCCGCGGGCGTATCACTGTTCGGGCGCGCATCAACAAACCGCTAACCCAATTGTCGCCGTACCGATAACTCTGGTCTGCGAGAGGAATGACCTCGTACGAGGCGAGTCAGGCCAGACCGATCTGCTGGTAGAAGGTCTGGTTGTCCCAGAAAAGAAACTCCTCATCCATCGTGCCCTGTGGGTTCCAGATCCCAACAGTGCACATGTTGACGGCGTACGCCTTGTCAGTGGGAGCGATGGTTCCGCCCTTCCCATCAGGCATCGGTTGGGTGAAGGTACCTCTCATGACGCCGGTGACGGCCGTGAGATTGTCCTTCGCCACGCGCAGCGGATGGATCTCGATTCGGGTATCGGGAGCCCAGGCGAAGATAGCGGCCATGTCTTCAGTGTGCTTGTCGATGCCGTCGGTGTAGTGCCCGTCGGGCCAGTGCACCCGAATGTTCTGGGCGTGGCTTTCACCTAGTCGTTTCCAGTCCGCGTGGGAGAACACGTCGAAGTCCAACGTGTCGAAGACCCGCAAGTGCCCTCCCTCTTCGGCCGTAAGGTTCGTCGAGAAGGGCGGACTGACAACACCACCTTCGGCGGGGTTAGGCATCGGTGTCCAGCGTGAGGGTGGATCGTCACCGCCTTCCGCGATTGCAAAGGCATAGCCCGACTGGACCGCTCCGATGGCGAGTACACCGAGCGAGATGCTGCGTGATTTCAGCAGAGAACGAACTTCCATCGAATCTCTTCCTTTCTATTAGAGCCAAGTCCGAACTCGGCCGCGTTAGGCCGAGTTCGGAACTCGAGGCTCGTGGCTCCGGTCAGACGGCCCCGACGGTCGCGGTCGCCATTCGTGCGGCCTGCCTGCCGGAAGGGCGCAGCCGCAGCAACACGAACGGCCAGCATGGCCCCGCCGCGACGGACGACGCTCAACGACACGGCGTGATAGCCGGGAGGGCTTGACGTAACTGCACCCGAAGCATCAACGGTCGCAATCGCGAATGACACGGCCACCTACCTGTTGTCCGTTTCGGCTACGAACCCTGTGACCGACGCGACGCATACCGCAAGGATGCCCGACGCTTGGTGAGTTGCCTGGCGCGACGGCCGCAGCCCGGCCCGTGGTCCCTAGGGCGCGAGGGCTACCAAGCGTGTGCTTGGCTCGCGACAGGCGTGTGCGTAGCGCCCGGCGGAAACGGCGAACGGCGGGTTCGCTAGTTGCGCTGGGGCTGTGGCTCAGTAACGGCACGATGTTGGGGCTCGGCTCCTGTTGGGGTGCTAACAGCCGCTTCCTCGGTGGGCGCGCCGGCGTGCGGGCTGTCCGCGGTGAGGGTGGCGAGCAGCGCTAGCGCGTGTGCTGTGCGGCGGCGGGGGTCGGCGTGGCGGATGACCAGCGTTTGGCCGTCGGTGCCGGCGATTTGCAGGTTCTTGTAGTGCAGGTCGAGTTCGCCCAACGAGCCTCCCGCGCTTCCTTTTCGGCTTCGAACTCCTGCCGTAACTCGACTTCGCGTTGTGCGAGCTGATCTTCGTCGCCTTCTCGTGCGCCGCTCTCTCCTGCGCGAGCTGCTCGTTGATGCGTTCATCGATCTGGTGCGAGATCTTCCAGCCCTTTTAGGTAAGCCCTCTGACGGACTCGAACCGTCGACCCCCTCCTTACCATGCGCTCCTCTCGGCAACTGGCGGCAAGCGAATGCAACGCTGTGCAGGACATTCCCGATGCGCCGATCACGAGTGGATTGCGTCCGCTTGCCACCGTCTGCGACCGCTCGGCTCCATAAGTGCTCCATGGTTTCCGGCCGGTTTGCAGCTATCTCGTGGGGGTGATGGTTCCCGTTTGACGAGCGACTCGAGAGCTGTCAGAGTCGGTTCGTCAAGTCCTGTGGGCCTTCGGGTTCGCAGGACTTGGCACTTTCTGGGCTGAGCGAATTCGACCTCCTCCTCAGGCGAGAGGGGGGTGCAGCCCTGAGGAGCGGACGTTCCGCGCCCTCCGATTGACCATCAAGGCTCGGGTGGTTGCCGTGGGTTGCGAGCGGTTGCCGATCGTCGCGTTCTCGCCGTTTCTTCGGTGGCTGCATTTGCCAGCGGTTGCCACCGTTTGCGCCCGCTCTGCTCCACAAGTGCTCTATGATTTCTCGCCTGCGGCGGCGACAGGGATAGGTCGCCTGGTCGCGTTCGTTTGAGGGTGATGTTGATTACTGCGCCTCCGGTTGGTTGGTTGCGGGCGGTGATGGTGGCGTGCTGGTGCTCGAGGAGGCGTTTGGCGATGGCAAGGCCGAGTCCGGCGCCCTCGTCCGGGTTATCCGACGCTGAGGCTCCACGGATGCCGGGTTCGAAGATATGGGGGAGGAGGTCGGGGTCGATCCCGGGTCCGTGATCGTGAACTGTGATCTCGACGCTCGCCTCGTCGTCGGCAGCCCAGCTGAGGTGGACCGGAGTGCCTGCGGGGCTGTAGCGGAGGGCGTTGTCGAGGATGTTGGTGAGGGCGCGTTTGATGCGGTCCTGGTCGACGGTGACAGCGACTGTTTGGTCGCCTTCGAGCACGAAGCTGTTGTCTCGGAGGCGGGCTGCGTGCTCGAGGTCGGCGGTGACCTCTTGGAGCAGTTCGGCGACCGGGACTGCTTCGAGTTGGAGCGCTGGTTGGGTGTAGTCGTCGCGGGTGTAGGTGAAGAGGTTGCCGATCAGGCGTTCGAGCGCGTCTGCTCTCGCTTCGGCTCGCTGCAAGTGGACGGCCGGGTTGCCGAGCCGTGAGCCGATCGCTTGCAGGTGTCCGCGCAGCGCGAAGAGTGGTGTGCGGAGGTCGTGGGCGATGCTGGTGACGAGGAATTGTCTCGCCTCGTCTGCTTCGGCTCGTTGTTGGGCGCTCTCGCCGAGGGCGGCGGTCATGCCTTCGAGTGCCTGGGCGATGTTGGCGATCTCGCCGACGCGGCTGCGTGGGACCCCGATCGTCAGGTCGCCGCCCGCGACCTTGTCGACCTGGGCGCTTAGCCTGGTAAGCGGGGCGACCATCCAGCGGCCGGCAAGCCAGACCATGACCGCGAGCCCCGCGAGCAGGACAAGGACGCCGGTGATGAGCGCGACCAGCGCCCGGGTGGTACGGGAAGCGGGCCGGTAGTAGAGGTCGACGGCCAGCGTGGCTCCCGATTTGCGCGTCCCAACCGGGAGGAGACGCTGGTCGTCAGTCCAGGACGCCGCGCCCGTCCCGACCGGCGTTCCCGTGCCCGGCTTGCCAGTCTGTCCGGAGTTGGTCGGACCTGCGGCCGCTTGTTTCTTCTGGGCGAGCAGGTTGAGGGCCGGGCTGACGTAGAGCAGGCCCTTCGTGTTCGGCCCCGCGACGACCACCTGGGCGAGCAGATCGAGTCGGTCGAGCAGGCTCGCGAATCCTTGGATCGAGCCCTTCCTTTCGGCGTGATGGGCCTCGAGGTACGCGACTGCGGTGTCGAGTCGGCTGCGGATGCCGGCCTGCTGGTGGTCGCGTTCGATCAGCCAGGCCGCGCCGCCGGCGAGCGTCGGCGCGAGCAACAGGACGAGAACGGTTGCGAGGATGAAGCTGCGGATGCGGATCGGCGCCCGTCTCATCTGCCGGGGTCGAGGCGGTAGCCGGCGCCCCAGACGGTGACGATGAAGCGCGGCTTGGCCGGGTCCGGCTCGAGCTTCTGCCGCAGGCGGCCGATGTAGACGGCCACCGCGCTGCGGTCACCATAGGAGCCCCAGACGAGCTCGAACAGCTGATCGCGGCTGAACACCTGCCGCGGATGCTCGACGAACACGCGCAGCAGCGCGAACTCGCGCGCTGTCAGCTCGACCGGGCGGCCCTCACAGCTGACCTCGTGTGCGGACAGGTCGACGTCCAGCTCGCCGAAGCGGAGCCGCTGCAACCCGCCGCCGGGAGTCGTGCGTCGCAGCACTGCTTTGACGCGGGCGACCACCTCGGCCGGGGTGGCGGACTTGACGATGTAGTCGTCGCCGCCGAGGCCGAGCCCGCGAATCTTGTCGGCGTCGCTGTCGCGGGCGCTTAGAAATAGCACCGGCACAGTCGAGTCGCGGCGCAGGCGGCGACAGATCTCGAAGCCGGACTCGTCGGGGAGCATCACGTCCAGCAAGACCAGGTCGGGACTGCCTCGCGCGAGCTGCTCGCTTGTCTCGTGGCTGCTTCCGGCAACGCGCACCCGGAAGCCCTCCGCCTCGAGGAAGTCGCGCATCAGCTCGGCGATCTGCTCGTCGTCCTCGACGACCAGGATCGACGCTCCCGTGCCCTCATCGCCGTTCACGCGGTTCAGTGTTGCCCAAACCCTGACTCGCCCGGCGCCCCGCCGCGCCGCTTTCAACGGATTTTCATCGTCGGTTCGTGCGGCTGTCATCGGGGCCGAGCGACGATGCCAGCGTGGGCCCGTTCGCCGATCCCGTCCGCTCGAGCGGCCGCAACGAGCGTCGATCAGCGGCGGCGGGGAGCCGAGCTGCGGCCATCATCGCCGCGGCTGGCCTGTCGCTGCTCGCGGCGGGCTGCGGCGGATCCGTAGGAAGCCACGTCGCGCAGCTCGGCACAACGACGACGCAGGCGAACGCAGCGAGCGCGAGCGGCGGCTCGCCCACGAGTGGGTCGAGGGCCGCCCAAGCGGTTGCCTACGCCTACTGCCTGCGCTCCAACGGCGTGCCGAACTGGCCCGACCCGAACAGCAGCGGCGTGTTCGACAAGTCGAAGCTCACGCTGCAGCAACTCGGGGTCAGCGGCTCGCGGCTTCAGTCAGCTCAGGCTGCGTGCAAGCACCTGACACCGAACGGCGGCCAGCCGCCGAACCAGGCCCAGTTGCAGCAGATAAAAGCGCAGGCACTGCAGTTCTCGCAGTGCGTACGAGCACACGGCGTCTCGAACTTCCCCGACCCCGACAGCACCGGCCGGATCCCCGACCCCGCCAGCGTCGGGATCGATCAAGGTGCGCCGAAGTTCCAGGCCGCAAACCAGGCCTGCGGCAAGTACCGGCCCCCGTACATGCCCTCAAACGCCGCCTACGACGCCTATGCCAGGACAAACGGTGGGTGATGCGTTCGGCGAGAACGGGCGCGCGGCCCGCATCGCGGCGGCGGTCGCAGCCACGGTAGGCCTCTCGCTGCTGGCTGCAGCGTGTGGCGGGTCGTCGGGCAGTCAGGTGGCGCAGATCGTCACGACGACAACGCGGAGCGGCTCATCAGGCTCGACACACGACGAGGCGCTCGCCTTCGCCGGCTGCATGCACACCCACGCCGTCCCGCTCTGGCCCGACCCCGAGCGCAACGGAACGTTCGACAAGTCCAAGCTCACCCCGGCGCAACTGGGGGTCGGCAGTTCGCAGATCGCAGTAGCGGAACGAGCCTGCCGGTCGCTGCTGCCGACCTATTCCGCCACCCCACAGCCCGGCGTCCTGGCGCAGGCGCTGAGGTTCTCCCGGTGCATGCGCGCTCACGGCGCCACGAACTTTCCCGACCCCGAAAGCAACGGCGCGATCGTCATCCCGCACGCGATGGAGAACGCCCCGGCGTACCTGACTGCCCTCAACTTCTGCGTGCACAAGTACGGGGTGCCTCCGCCCCCCAGCCCGGCGCGCGGGCGGTCTTGAGCAGCCATCGTCACTCGCGCACGCTCCTCACGTTCGCGCTCGTAGGGGTGTTCGGCCTCGCCATGCTCGTGTCTGCTTGCGGCGGCTCGTCGAGTCCCGGCGTCGCGGCGGTCCGGACGGCGACGACCTCGGCGACCACCACGACAACAGCGACCAACACCACGTCCCTTGGGAACTCGACGCAACTGCGCGAGGCGCTCGCCTTTGCCCGCTGCATGCGCGCGCAGGGCGTTCAGAACTTCCCGGACCCCAATAGTCAGGGAAACTTTCCCCCTTTGAGCCAGCCGGCGCTCGGTGTGTCGAAGCAGACGTCGCTGACGGTGCAGCAGGCGTGCAAGCATCTGCTCTCGAGCGGCGGCAGCGCGACTCCGCAGCAGCGCCAGCAGAAGATCGCGTTCGGGGTGAAGGTGGCGCAGTGTCTGCGCGCGCACGGATACCCGAGCTTCCCCGACCCGACCGGTCTCGGGTCAAAAGCGCTTCCCCCCGAGATCGACACGAACTCGCCGCAATTCCAGACGACCGAGGCAGCGTGTGAGAAGCAGGCGCAGAAAGCGCTCGGTGTGCCATGAGTGCCCCGTCCACTACTACGCCCCCGAGGTCCGACGGTGGAGAGTACTTCGCGGCCTACGTGGCGCACGAGTTGCGCACGCCGCTCGCGACCCAGCGCGCCCTGCTCGAATTGGGACTCGCCGACCCAGACGCGAGTGTGGCCAGCTGGCGGGAACTCGGCGAAGACGTTCTGGCCGCGTGTAGGCAGCAAGAGCGGCTGCTCGAAGCCTGTCTCACGCTTGCCCGCAGCAAAGGCGGGTTAGAACGGTGCGAGCCGATCGACCTCGCGGTGATCACGGCCGATGCGTTACGAGCACATGATCTAAGCAGGCTCGAAGGCGTCGTTTCGCTCGAGCGGGCGTGGATGAGCGGCGATCCCGACCTGCTCGAGCGTCTCGTCGCGAACCTCGTCTCGAACGCGATCCGGCACAACGTCGCCGACGGCCGAATCGAACTCGCAACGCGCGTCGAATCGGGGCGCGCTGTTCTCTCGGTGGCGAACACCGGCCCGCTGATCCCGGCCTGCGAAGTCCAACACCTCTTCGACCCTTTCCAGCGACTCAACTCCGACGCGAAGACTTTCGACGACGGGGTGGGGCTCGGTCTCGCGATCGTGCAAGCAATCGCTGACACACACGGCGCCTGTCTCGTGGCACGGGCTCGCACGGGCGGCGGCCTCGATCTCCAGGTCAGCTTCCGCGCAGCCAGGGTCCGACCGGCTGAGCACAGCGTCACTAGTGGTGTCCCAGCGAACCGCCCCCCGCACGGTCACCGAACTCTGATGACTTGGTGAACCACGGCGGCCACGACGTACGCCGATCACTGCGGGACTGGCTGGCCGGGGCGCAGATCGCGGCCGTGATCACCACCGCGGGCCTGGCGCTGCTGGCGGTGGCATGCGGCGGCTCACCGGGGAGTCACGTGGCCCAACTCGGCTCGACCACGACGCAGCCTGCTGCCGCGTCGAGTTCACCGAACGGGGAAGGCTCGCCGAGTTCCCGTTCCCTGATCTCCCAGCCGCTCGCCTTCTCGCACTGCATGCGCTCCGATGGCGTGCCGAACTTCCCAGACCCCGACAGCAGCGGCGTCTGGCCGAAGAGCCAAGTCGAGCTCGCAGCCGGCAACCCCCGCTTCCAGGCGGCAACCGAGGCCTGCGGGCACCTGCTCCCAGACGGCGGTCCCGGCGTCCCGCCTTCACCGGCCTTCGTGCAACAAATCCGGACCGACATGACGAAGTTCGCAAGCTGCATGCGCTCCCGCGGCCTGCCGAACTGGCCCGACCCCACCGTCGACGACCAAGGCAGGGGTAACTTCGACACGCAGGCCGCCGGCATCAACACGAACTCGCCCCAGATCAACGCCGAGATTCACAACTGCGATCACGTGTACCCCGCAAGCATCGGGATTCCCTGGTCACCATGAGGTGCCGACATCGCCATCGAATGCTGGGAGCGGCCCACTCCTCCCCCCGGCACTCCCCTCGGCCGATGGAAGCCGGTGGACGTCAATGACACAGCCGAGCGCTCAGACAAGGCAACAGAACCAACGACTGCGCAGCACGAATAACGAAGCCCTCTGACGGACTCGAACCGTCGACCCCTTCCGTTACCTGCGTCATCGTCAGCCGGTACCGGGGTTGCAGGTCTTTGCGGCCTTCGCACCGTCGGGTGTCGACGTCCACGTGCGCCAATTGGCCGTCGCGGTCTGTGAAAGCTCCATAACCGGCTCCATACCCACCGCACGTGCGACAAAGAGCAAGTCGCTCTGAACGAGAAGGCGTAAGCGTTCAGTCGGCAGGGACCCGACTCGGGGTGGCGAATGAGCCGTCGTGGAGCGGTCGGAGGCGGAGGTGATCTACGCGGCGGGGCGCGAGCCGGTAATCGGCGCGTTCGTGGCGTTGTCGGCGCGGCTGGAGGCGCAGGATGCCCAGTTGGCTGCGCTGTCGGGGCGGGTCGAGGAGCTCGAGCGGCGCCTGAAGCGAGACTCGTCGAATTCGTCGCTGCCGCCGAGTCACGACCCGCCGTGGTTGGGGAAGCGCGGCCGGTCGCGCGGGACAGATCGGAAGCAGGGTGCTCAGCCGGGGCATACGGGTCAGGGGCGATCGCTGTTTCCGGTCGAGCGGGTGAGCGAGGTCGTCGACCACTGGCCGCAGCGCTGCGCTTGTGGCCACGTCTTCAGCGCGGAGGAGCGTGAGCCGCGGGCGCGCCGGCGCGGCACCAAGTCGCGGAGTTGCCGCCGCTGGCGGTTGAGATCAGCGAGCACCGCCTGCAACGACTCTGCTGTCCGCACTGTGGCCGCAGGGTGAGGGCGGAGCTGCCGGCGGGCGTGCCGCGTGGCTGCTTCGGGCCGAAGTTGGAGGCGGCGATCGCATCTCTGACGGTGCGGAATCGTCTCTCGCGTCGGCAGCTGGTCGAGCTGATGGAGGAGCTGTTCGGCTGTCCGATCGCGGTGGGGACGATCGACGCGATCCTCACCCGCACGGCCGAGACGCTCGAGCCGGTCTACGACGAGCTTCGAACAAACGCGTGCTGCCGGTGCGCTCAATGTCGACGAGACCGGCTGGTACCTGAGCGGGGAGCCGCGGACGCTCTGGGGTGCCTTCAGCAAGCGGACCGCCGTGTTGCGGATCGCGCCCGACCGCGGCAAGCAGCACCTGCACGGGCTGATCGGCGACGAGTTCGCCGGCGTCGTCGGCTCGGATCGCTTCACCGCTTACAACAGCCTCGAGCCGGAGCGGCGGCAGGTGTGCTGGTCGCACCTGCGCCGCGACTTCACCTTCCACGCCGACCTCGGACTCGGCGCCCAAGAGACGTTCGGTCTCGACGGGCTCGAGGTGACGTGGAGTGTCTTCCTCGCCTGGAAGCAGTTTCAGCAGGACGGTGATCGCGAGGCGCTCCTGCGGCGCGTGGCGGCGATCAAGCAACAGATGTGGCCGCTGTTGGAATGGGGCTCGACCGGGAAACGGCAGCGGCACGTGCGCGCGCTCGCCAAGAACCTCTTGAAGCTCTGGCCGGCGCTCTGGACCTTCGCCGATGTCGACGATGTCGAGCCGACGAACAACGCCGCCGAACGCGGCCTGCGCGCCGCTGTCATCTACCGCAAGCTCTCACTCGGCTGCCGCTCGCAAGGCGGCGAACGCACGATCGAACTCCTGCTCTCTGTCGACCAAACCTGTCGGCTGCTGCGCCGCTCGCTCTACGGCTACCTCGCTGACGTCCTCACGGCAAAGGCCCGCGGCGACCCTGTCCCCACCCTCAGCTGACGCAAGATCGCGTGGCGGGACGCCGGGCTTGCTCTAGGTTTCGCTGCAGTTGGACTTCTTTGTGTACAGCCGGGACGCGGTCGATTCGGCACCGCTTCGCGACGATCTGGAGCTGCTGGAGCGGCACTGGTCGTACATGGACGTGTTTGCGGAGTCGATGATCGCGCGCGGTCCGACGCTCGACGCCGACCGCGAGACGGCGACCGGCAGCCTTCACGTCCTTGCGTTGCCGAGCGTCGAGGCGGCGCGCGAGTTCGTTGCGGTCGAGCCGAACAACCGTGCGGGGGTGTATAGGGAGCACTTCGTCTGGCGGTTCGAGAACCTCCTCGGTCGTTCGATGTGGGAGTTCCCGAGTCGAGTGGCCGAGCCGCGGTTCCTGATCGTCGGCCGTTCGCATCTTGCCGTGCCCGTTTCAGCGGAGGCCCTCCCGACAGAGCTGCTCGATCGGCTGATTCTGTACGGCGCGCTCACGACGCTCGACGGTGCTGAGCCGGACGGAGTCGCGTTGGCCCTTCAGGCGCCGGATCAGGACGCTGTCGATGCGCTCATCGACGACGAGCGGACAGGGCTTGGCGCGTTCGCCGAGGTCGAGATCCACAACTGGGAGTTCGGCGGCCGGCGCTGAAACGCACGGCGACCGACGGTCAATTTGTGCCGTCGCTTCATGGGCGACTCTCGCGCGATCAGGCTTGAGGAGCTTGGCGCCCGTGTGATCGGCCCGAACGCCGCAGGGATCGGCTCGCCGGGAATAGCGAACAGGTCAGAGTCGATCGCCTCGGCAGAAACGACCGGCAGGCGAAGCTCCTACTGCAGGACGAGTGTCCGCGCTGCGGTGGTCGGCGCCTGACCACCCGCGCCTGGCCTCTCCAAAAGGGCGTTCTTGACGCGAAAGCTCCATAAGCGGCTCCATTCGGGCCCTCAAAGGCCCCCCGGCCGACTGAACACATACGAGAAGGCGCCGATGTGCGGCGTTTTTGCAGAGCCATGGAATTTCGTCGGCAACTGGTGGCAACCAATGGCAATGGTTTGGCTTGTTTACGGGGTTTCTGGGCTCAGAGCGTTTGCCACTGCTTGCCACTGATTGCGCCCCTATGACTGGCCGGTGCCGGCTGGCGGGAGGTGACGAGAAGGAACATGGAGAGCAATATGGCGATCCTCGCCGCAAACGCCAGACTCGGGTTCGTGCCTCTGACGAGGATGCAGGCGCTCACCTACGACTTCAGGTGCCCTGAGCTGACCTCTTGCGTGGTCTGCATGCAGCACGACCGGTCGACCACCGGCCGTCCCGAACGCTGACCACCTAAATCTGGCTTTCACGCACCCACAGGTCTCTGCCTCGAGGCCCGGGCGTATCGCGACCACCATGTACGCAGGCTACTTGCACAAGTAACTTGGGTATATGGTAGCGTGGGTCGCATGGACAGCAGCGAAGGCAAGCGGGACACGACGACGCTGGCGGTGCGGTTGTCGGTCGCCTTGAAGCGCCTCCGATCCCGGTTGCGGGAGGAGGCAGGGGTGACCGCGACGGGGTTCACGATCTCGCAGCTGGCCCTCCTGGACCATCTCTTGAAGCAGGGCCCGTCGACTGCGGCGTCGCTGGCGGCGGCGGAGCACGTGAGCCAGCAGGCCATCGCGCAGAGCGTGGCGACGTTGAAGGCGGCGGGATTGATCATGACC
>Ga0070731_10003052_pt1 | contig 15334 bp, 12 predicted proteins | sample Coa_R1_2_FD_66448 | JGI IMG/M metagenome (GOLD analysis project Ga0070731, IMG submission 66448) | Surface soil microbial communities from Centralia Pennsylvania, which are recovering from an underground coalmine fire - Coalmine... | ecosystem: Environmental > Terrestrial > Soil > Unclassified ...
TTCGCCTGCGTCGCCGCGTCGGCGACGGATGCCACTTCCTTGCTGATCGCGTCCTCGGCGTCCGTCAGCCGCAGCAGGTCGGAGACGCTGTTCGCGCCGAGGAGCACCTCGAGCGCCGACGGCCGCCCGTTCGTGTAGAGCGACACGAGCAGACGCGCCTCGTTGAGCTGCGCCTTGCGGTTCTGCACGCGCGCACGCGCGAGTGCACGCTCTGCAACCTCGAGCCGTGCCCGGACCTCCTGCAGATGCAGGCGCGCCCCGTCGAACTGCTCCGTCACGACGCCGAGCCGCGCGTCGACGGCGTCGATCTGCGCAATCACCTGCTGCGCCTGCGCCCGTTTCGCCGCGACCTGCGCGCGCTTCGCGGCGAGCTGCGGTGACGTCGGCGGCTTCGCACCGGCCGCCGCGACCGCCGTCGCGGCGACCAGCATCGCGACGAACGGAACGAATCTGTGCGCGCGCAATCTCGGCAACTCGACGGCCCAGCCGGCTCTCCCACCGGCCTCGCGACTCTACTGATCCTGCTACGAGGTCGCCGCGGCAACTCCTTCCCCTTGAAGATCGCACGCGGACCGGTCAGACTGGACGGGCCGTCGAGTTCGACTGAAGCCCGAGGGGGAGGATCGATGCGGACGTTGGTTGCGCTGGTGGCGGCATGTGGTCTTGCGCTCGCGCTGCTTGCGCAGGCGCAGGCGAGCTTGACGGTCGGAATCAACGACGACGCCGCCACCGAGGCGGCGAGCGCAGGCTGGTTCTTCCCGACGATGCAGGCCGAAGGGCTGACCCTCGACTCGATCACGCTGCGCTGGGACGAGACCGCGCCGACGACGATTCCCGCCGACCAGGTACAGGCCGTCAATACCGTGCTCGCGTCCGCCGCGCAGGCCGGCATCACCGTCGAGCTCGACCTCTACCCGCTGCACGCCGGCGCGTTGACCGACGGCGTCGGCTGCAAGTCGACGGCGAAGCCGCTTCAATGCGGCGACTCGGTCCGCATCCAGCGTTTCGCGGCGTGGACCGCGCAGGTCGCGCGCACGTTCCCCACCGTGCACCAGTTCGTCGTCATGAACGAGTGCAACCAGTCGTACTTCGTCAACCCGCAGTGGACCGTCGCCGGCACGAACCAGTCGGCCCAGGTCTGCGGTCGCACGCTCGCCGCGGCGTACGACGCATTGCACGCCGTCGACCCGAACAACTTCGTCTGGGGCCTCGGGCTATCGCCTAGAGGCAACGACAACCCGAACGCAGTCACGAACTCGTCCACCTCCCCGGTCCGCTTCCTTGCCGACCTGGGTACGTGGTTCCGCGCGTTCGTCGCTCAGACGCACCGGACCGCGCCGCTCATGGACGGCCTCGACGTGCACCCGTATCCGGTGCCGCAGTCGCTGCCGTTCGCGACGGGCTACCCGAGCGCCGACGACGTCTCGGTCGCGAACCTGCCGCGGCTCTACCAGGCCTTCTACACCGCGTTCAACGGCACCCCGCAGCCGACGATCGGCCAGCAACCCGGCGGCGCGCTCCCGGTCAGCGTGAACGAGGTCGGGATCCAGACGTCGTCCACGGGACTGCCCGGCTACTCAGGCGTGAAGGCGGCTGCGAACGCGGCCGGCGGCGTCTTTGGCGCCTACGCGACCCAGGCCTACCAGGCGAGCTGGTACCGGCAGATGCTCGCGCTGCTCGCCTGCGACCCGAACGTCCGCGTCGTCAACATCTTCAAGCTCGCCGACGAGCAGAACCTCGGCGGTTGGCAGAGCGGCCTGTACCAGTTCTCCCCGACCGGCACGCCGAAGCCGAAGCGCTCCGCGGCGATCGTGCACGACTGGATCAGTAGCACGGGCGGCAACTGCCAGGGCCGCCTCCGTCCCTGGCAGCCTCCGAAGCCGCCAAAGCCCGTCCTCCCACCGAAGCCGGTGCCCGCGCCGCCAACGGTCGTGCCGTCCGCGGACCCGTTCCGCCCGGGCGCACCCGGCCACGACGTCAGCTACCCGAACTGCCGCCGGGCGATCCCGGCGAGCGGGTTCCTCGTCGTCGGCGTCAACGGCGGCAATCCGTTCACCGCCAACCGCTGCTTCGGCGTCCAGGCCGCGCACGCGCGCCAGCGGGGCCGCGGGCCCTTCAGCGTCTACCTGAACACCGCGTACGCGCCCAAGCTCCTGCGTCGGACCACGCCCGCTTGCCGGACGCTCGGGGCGGCGCAGGACGTCGCGCCGGCGGTGCAGCGGGCCTATGCGCTCGGCTGCAGCGAAGCTGCGAGCGCGCTCGCGGTGATCGGCGCGGGCAACCGGCCGAGCCTCTACTGGCTCGACGTCGAGCGCTCGAATCCGTGGTCGAAGAATCACAGCCTCAATGTCGCCACGATCCGCGGCCTGATCGACGCGCTGCTCGCGCAGCAGCCGAAGCCCCTCGTCGGCGTCTACTCCGCCTCGACCTGGTGGCAGCGGATCACGGGCGGCTGGCGCAGCCTCGCGCTGCCGGAGTGGATTCCCGTCGGCATCGGCGGCGTCGCGGCGCCGTGCGGCCGCGGCTTCACGAACGGCCCGGTCTGGCTCCGCCAGGGTGGGTCGGCCCGGCTCGACAGCGACGTCGCCTGCTGATCGCGGCGTTGGTCTAGCGCGCACCCCGTACGCGTGCACGAGGCTCTCGAGCACCGGCGCGGCGGCGTCCGACGGCACCGCGCGGTAGGACGGGTCGACCGCGCAGAGGTAACGCTTCGCCGCCACGTGAAGTCGGGCCGGGTCGACGACCCGGCCCTCGGAAATGGAACCCATCATCTCGTTGGGGCGCGTACGGCGGCTCGAACCGTCGTCCGGCGCCTCGCGCAGTTAGAGTTGTCGCCGTGACGAGCCGCTACGCGCCGCTCTGGACCGGGCTGACGGTCGTCTCGCTCGCGCTAGCGATCGTCGGGCTCTTCCTCTGGCCGTTCGTGTTCGAGGCCGCCGCCGGCCTCGTGCTCTTGATCGCGACGAAGTCGACGGCGAGCGCGCGCTTCACGGCGCCCGCGCTGCTCGTGATCACGGTCTGCGCGATGCTCGGGGCGACGTTCGCGGTCGTCTTCAGGCACGCGCTGTACTAAGCGGCACCGCGCGCATCGACGCGTCGAGGAGCTCGACAGGATGCACGGCGCGAACCGGCCGTCCGGCGCGGCGAAGGGCGGCCGTTACCTGCAGCAGACAGCCCGGGTTCGCGCTCGCGTAGACGTCCGGCACGGTCGCGAGCACGTGCCGCGCCTTACGGTCGCCGAGCTCGCGCGCCGCCCGCGGCTGGACGAGGTTGTAGATGCCCGCGCTGCCGCAGCAGATCTCCTGCTCCGCCGGCTCGACGAGCTCGAGCTCGGGGATCGCACGCAGGAGCGCCCGCGGCTCGGTCCGGACTCGTTGCGCGTGCGCGAGATGGCAGGAGTCCTGGAAGACGACCCGGAGCGGCACCGGTGCGAGCGCGGGGAGGTGACCGGCTGCAAGCGCCTCGTGGACGTCTAGCACCGGCAGCCCGAGATCGGCGTCCTTGAGGTGCGACCCGCAGCCGGCGGCGTTCGTCACGATCGCCTCGGCCCCCGCCGCCGCGAACGCGGCCGCCGCCTTGCGCGCCAGGGCGAGCCCCTCGGCACGACGGCCGGCGTGCAAGGCGAGCGCGCCGCAGCAGCCGCCGTAAGCGGTCACTGTCTCGTAGCCGAACGCAGCGAGAACGCGGGCCGTCGCGCGGTTCACCTCACCGAAGAGGACGCTCTGGACGCAGCCGGTCAGGAGGCCGACGCGGGCGACCCGCTCGCCGGCGGCGGCCGTCTCGCGCGGCGGCGAGACCGCTTCCCGCCACGGCGGCGCCAGCTCCCGGAACGCGCGGAACGGCGCCAGCTTCGCGAACGGGAGCGTCACGCGCATCACGCGCGGGTGTGGCAGCACCGCGAACGCGAGCCGGCGGAGCAGCCGCTCGTGCGGCGGACGGGGCACCTCCTGCTCGACGCGCTCGCGCGCCAGCTCGATCAGCCGGTCGTAGCGGACGCCGGACGGGCACGAGGTGAGACACGCCATGCACCCGAGGCAGCGGTCGAAGTGCTGCGCGACGGTGCGGTCCAGCTCGACGGTGCCGTCGAGCGTCGCCTGCATCAGCCAGATGCGGCCGCGCGGCGAGTCCATCTCCTCGTGCCAGAGCGAGTACGTCGGGCAGGTCGGCAGGCAGAAGCCGCAGTGGACGCAGTCGCGGATCAGCTCGGCGTCCATCAGGCCAGCACTCCCTCGGGATCGAACGCGGCGCGAACGCGCTCGGCCAGCGGCGACCACGGCCGGCGCGGCGCCTCGACGTACGCGATGCCCGGGCCGGGTCGCGCGAGCAGGCAGCCCTGCCAGTCGTGGGCGACCACGCTCACGGCGCGGCTCTGCAGCGCGGCCGACTCGTCCCAAACGGCCCTGGCCGGGGTCTGTCCGCCGACCTGTCTCGTCTGTGCGGCGACGGCTTCCTCGCTGCCCTCGAAGAGAAGCGCGAACCGGTTCGGCGGCAGGTGGTCGACGGCGCTCGGCGTCAGCTGCGAGACATGCAGCTCACGCCAGAACGCGCGCGGGTCGTCGACTTCGGCGACGACGGTCGCCGCGGCGGCCGGCCGCGGATGGAGCCTGAGCGCGACGCGCGCGACGAGCCCGAGCCGGCCGCGCGAGCCCGCGAACAGCTTGCCCAGGTCGTAGCCGGCGACGTTCTTGACGACCTTGCCGCCCGAGCTCGCGACCGTCCCGTCGGCGAGCACGACCGTGACGCCGATCACGAGGTCGCGCATCGCACCGTAGCGGTGGCGGCGCGGGCCCGACAGATCCCCGGCGAGGCAGGCGCCGAGCGTCGGGTCGCCGGGCGGGTCGAGCGCGAGCATCTGCTCGTGCGCCCCGAGCTCCGCCTGCAGCTCCGAGAGCCGTAGGCCCGCGTCCGCGATCACGGTCAGGTCGCCGGGCTCGTACTCGAGGACGCGGTTGAGCCGTCGCGTCGAGAGGACGACGTCGCCGCCGCCGCGCTCGATCGAGACACTTCGGCCGTCGGCGAGCACGGCCGCCGCCTCCTCCAGCGTCGCGGGCTCAGAGACGCTCGGCAAGCCCGGCTCGCTCCAGCGGATGGGCGCGGTAGGGGCCCGGCACCTCGCCGCAGAGGCGGGGCGTCGGGAAGGCCTTGCCCGGGTTCGCAAGACCCCTCGCGTCGAAGGCGGTCTTCAGCCGCAGCATCGTCTCGAGGTCGCGAGCACCGAACAGCTTCGGCATCGAGCACGCCTTGTCCACCCCGACTCCGTGCTCGCCCGTGAGCGAACCGCCCGCGTCGATGCAGACGTCGAGGATGTCGGTCGCGAGCCGTTCGGCACGCGCGGCCTCGCCGTCCACCCGGTCGTCGTAGAGAACGAGCGGATGCAGGTTGCCGTCGCCGGCGTGGAAGACGTTCGCGACGCGCAAGCCATGCTCGCCGCCGAGCTCGGCGATGCGGCGCAGCACCTCGGGCAGCCGCGTGCGCGGCACGACGCCGTCCTGGACGTAGTAGCTCGGCGAGATGCGACCCATCGCCGCGAACGCCGACTTGCGGCCGCGCCAGAGCCGGGCCCGCTCGTCGGCGTCGTGCGCTGCGTGGATCTCGAACGCTCCGCAGGCGCGCGCGATCCGCTCGACGGCGGCCGAGTCCTGCTCGACCTGCTGCGCGGGCCCGTCGAGCTCGACGATCAGGATCGCGCCCGCGCCGGCCGGGTAGTCGCACGCGACCGCCGCCTCCGCGGCCTCGATCGTGAGCGCGTCCATCATCTCGATCGCCGCCGGCAGCATCCCGGCGCCGACCACCTGCGAGACCGCCTCGCCGGCGGCGTCGGTCGAGTCGAACGCCGCGAGCAGCGTCCGCACGGCCTCGGGTAGTCGCAGGACGCGCACGGTGATCCGGACCGCGATGCCGAGCGTCCCCTCTGAGCCGACGAAGGCGCCGATCAGGTCAGGCCCCTCGTCGTCGCGCGAGAGCGTCACGAGCTCGCCGTCCGGCAGGACGACGTCGGCCGCGAGCACGTGATTGACGGTGAACCCGTACTTCAGGCAGTGCGCGCCGCCCGAGTTCTCGGCGACGTTGCCGCCGATCGTGCACACCTGCTGGCTCGACGGGTCGGGCGCGTAGTAGAAGCCGTCCGCCGCGACCGCGCGGCTGATCTCCAGGTTCGTCACGCCCGGCTCGCAGACGACGCGGGCGCGCTCGAGGTCGACGTCGAGGATCCGGTCGAGCCGCGCAAGCGAGACGACGACGCCGTCGGCGACCGGCAGCGCACCCCCGGAGAGGCCCGTCCCTGCGCCGCGTGCGACGAACGGCACCCGGTGCGCGTGACAGAGCCCAACGACCGCCTGCACCTCTGCCGCCGAGCCGGGCAGGACGACGAGCTCGGGCACGGCGCGATGGCCCGTGAGGGCGTCGCACTCGTACGTCCGGAGCTGCTCGGGCTCGGAGACGACCGCGTCCACAGGCAGCACAGCGGCGATTGCCTGGCGGAATGCGGTCTCGAGCGGCACCGGGCGCACGATACCGCCGGGTTTCCGCGGCAGCCCGGCCGGGCGGGTTGATCGCACGGGGCCGGAAAGCTAGAGAATCCCCTCGTGAAGCTCTCCGGGAGCGTCTGCCTCGTCACGGGTGCGACGAGCGGCATCGGGCGAGCGACCGCGATCGCGTTCGGCGAGAGCGGCGCCGGCGTGCTCGTCTCGGGCCGGGACTCGGCGGCGCTCGAGTCCGTGGCGGAGGACGCGCACGGACGAGCGCTCCTCTGCGACCTCGCCGACCGAGGCGCGGGCAGGCGGCTCGCGGACGAGGCGATCGCCGCCGGCGGCGGCCGGGTCGACGTGCTCGTCAACTGCGCCGGGGTCGGGCACTTCGGCCCTGCCGCCGGCGTGAAGCCGGAGGACGTCGAGCGCGTGCTGCGCATCAACGTGACCGCGCCGATCGAGCTGACGGGCGCGCTCCTGCCCGGAATGCTCGCGCGCGGCGAGGGTCACATCGTCAACCTCGGCTCGATCCTCGGACGCCTCGGGCACCGGAGCGAGGCGGTCTACGCGGCGAGCAAGGCGGCGGTCGCCATCTTCAGCGACAGCCTCCGCGAGGAGTTGCGCGGCACCGGCGTGAGCGTGTCGCTGATCTCGCCCGGGGCCGTCGACACGCCGTTCTTCGACCGTCGCGGCGCGCCGTACGACCGGCGCTGGCCGGCGCCCGTCGAGCCGGCGCGGATCGCCGCGGCGATCGTCCGCGCAGTCGGCGGCGACCGGGCCGAGACGTTCGTCCCGGCGTACCTCTCGATCGCCGTCCGCGTGCGGCGCCTCGCCCCGGGCCTCTACCGCGTGCTAGCCGGCCGCTTCGGCTGATACCTCAACCGGTAGGCCGAGCCGCCGCTGCATGATCGCGACCGCCTCCGGGCTCGAGTCGCAGAGGACGCAGCGGCGCCCGAGCTCGCGCGCGGCGGCGCCGAGCGTGCCGCTGCCGGCGAAGAAGTCGAGGCACCAGTCGCCCGGCGCCGACGACGCCTGCACGATCCGCCGCAGCACGCCGAGCGGCTTCTGCGTCGGGTAGCCAGTCTTCTCCCTGCCGGTCGGCGAGACGATCGTGTGCCACCAGACGTCGGTAGGCAGCTTCCCGCGAGCGGCCTTCTCGGCCGTGACGAGCCCCGGCGCCATGTACGGCTCGCGGTCGACCGCCTCGCCATCGAAGTGGTAGGCGGACGGATCCTTGACGTAGACGAGGATCGTGTCGTGCTTCGCCGGCCAGCGCCGCTTCGTGCGCGCGCCGTAGTCGTAGGCCCAGACGATCTCGTTGAGGAAGCACTCGCGCCCGAAGATCTCGTCGAGGAGCAGCTTGCAGTAGTGCGCTTCGCGGTAGTCGATGTGGAAGTAGAGCGTGCCGCGCTTGTCGAGCACACGGCGCGCCTCGCGTAGGCGCGGCTCGAGGAAGGCGAGGTAGTCGTCATGTCGGTCGGCGAAGGAGCTCACGCCGAGGAGCTCGCTCCGGTACGTGCGGCCCCCGAAGCCGGTACGCCCGCCGTCGGGGTCGCGGGCTGTCGTCAGGGTCAGCCGGCGCTGCGACTTGCCCGTGTTGAACGGCGGGTCGGTGTAGACGAGCGTGAACGAACCGTCGGGCAGACGGGGCAGGAGCTCCATGTTGTCGCAGAGGTAGATCGCCTCGGCGAGCACGCCTCGAGCGTACGTCGCCCCGCGGACGGCTACCCGGCGCCGTCGGTCGGGAGGACGACGCTGAACGTCGACCCGGCGCCCGTCCGCGAGGTAACCAGGATCCGCCCGCCCATGCGCGTTACGAGCTCGCGGGTGATGTAGAGGCCGAGCCCGGTTCCGCCGATACCCGCCGTCTGCCCCGGGTCGAGCCGGTGGAACTTCTCGAAGATCCGCTCCTGCTCGGACGCGGGAATCCCGATCCCTTCGTCCTCGACCTCGAGCACGATCGTGTCGTCGGGCCCGCCGCGGAGCCGCACATCGACTGAGCCCCCCTTCGGCGAGTACTTGACGGCGTTCTCGAGCAGGTTGCCGAGCACCTGCCGGAAGCGGTCGCGGTCGCAGTGCACCGGCGGGAGGGACGAGGACGCGTGCAGGTGGATGCGGTGCCCGTCGGGATAGGCGTGCCTCGTCGCCTCGATCACGCTCACAGCAAGCTCGGCCAGGTCGCAGGAGTCGCGCGCGAGCCTGACCCTGCCATCGTCGAGCTGGCCCGCGAGCAGGATCTGGTCGATCACGCGCGCGAGTCGCTCGCCTTCGCTCTCGATGACGCCGAGGAACGCGGCGCGTTCCGCCTCGCCGAGGTCGATGTCGTCGCGGAGGAGCGTGCGTGCGGCGCCGTAGATCGCTGCGAGCGGCGTGCGCAGCTCGTGCGAGGCCGTGGCGACGAGGTCGCTGCGCGCCTGTTCGATCGCGCGCTCCCGGCCGACGTCGCGGAGCGTGAACACGCTGCCCTGGCCGAAGCCGACGCGCGTGACGGAGAGCCACCGCTCCTCCTCGCTGAGGAGGACGGGGATCGTGACGGGCGCATGCTCCTGCACGCGCTCGGCGAGCTGGGGCCAGCTCGGGATCAGGTCGCCGACCATCCGACCGAGCGCATCGGGCTCCGGGATGCCGGTCAGGTGGCTCGCGGACGGGTTCCAGTACCGGACGCGGCCGGCGGCGTCGAGGAGGACGACCGCGTCCGCGACGTAGTCGAGCGCCTCGGCGGCGCGTGCGCCCTGCTCGGCGGACTGGTAGAGACGTGCGTTCTCGACCGCCTGCGCGGCCCGCCGTGCGAGCTCGCGCGCAAGCTCCAGGTCGGCATCGGTGTAGGGGCTCCTCGCCGTCGTCGTCGCCAGCGTCAGGGCGCCGATCGTCTGACCGCGCACGACGAGCGGAACGACGATCGAGGAGCGGAGGTCGAGGGCGCGCAGGATCTCGAGCTGGTTCTCGTCCCCGGCGGCCGACGAGAGCATCTCCTCGGTGATCTCGCGCACGAACATCGGCTTGCCGGTGCGGATGACGAGCGGCGCGCCCGACGGGTCGTCCGGGTCGAGCGGCCGCTGCGCAGCGAACGCTTCGGCCCAGCGACGCTTGTCCGGGTCGTCGTGGACGACGATCAGCCGCTCGAGCGCGCCGCCCGCGCCGACCATGACGATCGTGCACCAGTCGGCGAAGCGCGGCACGGCGAGCTCGGCGAGCTGCGTGAGCGTCTGTTCGTAGTCGAGCGACGCCGAGAGGAGCTCACCCGCGTCGGCGAGAAACGACAGCCGGCGTTGTGCCTCCTCGGCCAGCGCGCGCGCGAGGGACTCGCTGCGGTAGAGCCGCGCGTTCTCGATCGCCGCGGTCGCACGGCGGGCCAGCTCCTCGGCGAGATGAACGTCGGCGTCGTCGTAGTGGCGTCCCGACTCCGACCACGCGAACGTGAGCGCGCCGAGCACCCGCTCCCGGCCGACGAGCGGCACGGCGATCGCAGCGTGCGGGTCGAGTCGCGACAGGAGCTCGAAGTGACGCTCGTCCTTCGTCGTCGTGCGCAGCGTCTCGGGCGAGAAGCCGGAGAAGCGCACGGTCGTGCCGGTCGTCACCGCGCGGCTCGCCGGGGACGGACCCTCGACGGTCGCCGTGTACTCACGTGCGAGCTGCTCGAGCAGCTCGCGCTTGTCGTCGAGCGCACCGGCGACCGCGACCCGGCGGAACGTCCCGTCCGGCTCGGCGAGATCGACGATGAACCAGTCCGCGAGTCTCGGCACGACGAGCGACGCGAGCGTCGAGAGCGTCGAGTCGTAGTCGAGCGAGCTCGCGAGGATGTGGCCTGCCTCCGCGAGGAACGCGAGGCCCTTCTCGCTCCGCCGCCGCGACTCTTCCGCCCTCGCGTGCGCGACGACGATCGCGAACAGGTTGGCGATGCTGCGCAGGAAGACGACCTCGTCGTTGCCGAACGCCTCGCGGGCGCTGCTGTGCGCCACGAGCACGCCGACCGGCTCCTCCTCGCCGCGCACGGGAACCGCGGCTCCGCTCGCGAGCCCGAGCTCGACGAGGTACAGCGAACCGGGGTAGCGCGCGTCGGAGGCGTAGTCGCCGACGACGAGCGGCTCCTGGACGCGGAACGTCTCGCCGACGTGGGACGGTCCGGTGACCGGCACAGGCCGGAGCTCCTCTTCGGGCCACCCGACCGAGCTCCGGCAGAGGAGCACGCCGTCGGCCGGCTCGAGCAGGGCCGCGCGCTCCACGCCGAGACCATCGGCCGCGGCGGCCACCGCCCGCTCCCGGAACTCGTCGATCGAGGCGCCCAGGAGGGCGGCGCGCCCGAGCTCGGCGACGAGTGTCTGCTGCCGCTCACGCCGACGGAGCGCGGCGAGCGTGTCGCGCTCGACAGCTTCCGCCAGCTCGTCCCCTTGCACTTCGGCCCCCCTAGACCTCTTACGCCGCGGTCCCCATAGTATGAATGGCCCGGAGGCCGGAAGCCGGGGCGCCGCCGCGGCGCCGGCGCCGGACCATTCGAAAGGAAAGCCTCAGAGGATGGCGGCCGGAACGCGATCGGACGACGCGCTGCGCGCGAACGTCCGCCTGCTCGGGGACGTGCTCGGCGAGGTGCTCGTCGAACAGTGCGGCGACGATCTCTTCGGGCTCGAGGAGGAGATCAGGGCGCTCGCGCGCGCCGGCCGGCAGGGAAACGAGGAAGCGTCCAGGCGGCTCCGGGAGACCGTGGGCGCGCTCGACCTCGAGCGGCAGGCGCTCGTCCTGCGGGCGTTCGCGATGTACTTCCAGCTCGCGAACATCGCCGAGCAGCACCACCGGCTGCGTCGCCGTCGCGCCTACGAGCAGGAGGGCCGCGTCGGGCGCGAATCGCTCGCCGACGCGCTCGAGCGCCTCGAGCAGGCGGGCGTGGGCCCGGACGAGCTGCGCGCCGGGGCGCGCGCCCTCTCGACCGAGCTCGTGCTCACCGCCCATCCCACAGAGGCGACGCGGCTTGGCGTGCTACGCGCGCACAAGCGCATCGCCGCCCTGCTCCGCGAGCTCGATGAGCCCGACCTGCCGGCCTCGCGCGCGGCGCGCATCCGCGAGTCGCTTGCCGAGGAGATCACGGTGCTCTGGCAGAGCGACGAGGTCCGGTCGCAACGACCGCTCGTCGCCGACGAGATCCGCTGGGGCCTCTGGTTCTTCGAGGAGAGCCTGTGGGAGTCCGCCCCGCTCCTGCTCGAGGAGCTGCAGGCTCTCGTCGGCGCCGAGGCGTCGCCGCTCACGTTCGGCACCTGGATCGGGGGCGACCTCGACGGCAACCCGAACACCGGCCCGGAGACCGTCGAGCTCGCGCTCGAGCAGGCACGCGCGCTCGCGCGGCGGCTGCTCCAGCGCGACGTGCGCGAGCTCGCGCGCGCCTGGGGCATGTCGGAGCAGCTCACGGGCGCCGACACCGAGGTGGGCGAGGTCGCCGACGTGCCGCCGACGCGGAACGCGGACGAGCCCTACCGACGCCGGCTGAGCTCGATCTGGCTGCGGCTGGAGGCCGACGAGTTCGCCTCGGCGGACGAGCTGCTGCGCGAGCTCGACCTGGTCGAGGCGAGCCTGCGACGACATCGCGGCGCGCGTCTCGCGGACGGCTCGCTCGCCGTCCTCCGCCGCCGGCTCGAGATCTTCGGCCTTCACCTCGCGAAGCTCGACCTGCGTACCCACGCCGGCGCGGTGCACGCACGCGACTCGCAACTCATCGCGGTGCTCGACGCTGCCGCGCGGCTGCAGCGGCGGCACGGCCGGGTCGCGCTCGACACGCTGATCGTGTCGATGACGACCTCGGCCGACGACCTCGTCGCCGCGCAGGAGCTCGCGCACGAGGCCGGGCTGGACGTCGCCGTCGTCCCGCTGTTCGAGAAGATCGACGACCTGCGGCGCGCGGACGCGGTCGTCGGCGACTACCTCGACCGGTCGCCCGCCGACCGGCTCGAGGTGATGGTCGGGTACTCGGACTCGGGCAAGGACGGCGGCTACGTGACCGCCAACTGGGAGATCTACGGCGCCCAGGAGCGGCTCGCGTGGCTCGCGGGCCAGCGCGGCGTCGAGCTGACCGTCTTCCACGGCCGCGGCGGCTCGACCGGCCGCGGCGGCGGGCCGACCTGGGCCGCCGTGCTCGCGCAGCCGCCGTACGCGACGGTGGGCCGCCTGAAGCTGACCGAGCAGGGCGAGACCGTCTCGTTCAAGTACGGCCTGCCCGGCCTCGCGCACCGGAACCTCGAGGCCGCCGTCGCGGCGACGCTCCTGACCGGCTTCCCCGCCTTCTTGCCGGATCCGCCCCAGGGCGCGCGTGAGCTGATGGCAGACCTGTCGACGGCGGCCGAGCGCGCCTACCGCGCGCTCGTCTGGGATGACCCCGACTTTCCCGCCTTCTTCCACGCGTTCACCCCGGTCGACGAGCTCGCGCACCTCGAGATCGGCTCCCGGCCCGTGGCGCGTCCGGGCGCGACGGGGCCGGACGATCTCGAGCGGTTGCGCGCGATCCCGTGGGTCTTCGCGTGGACGCAGAACCGTTGTGTGCTGCCGGCGTGGTACGGCGCGGGAACGGCGTTCGCCGCAGCCGACGTCGGCGAGCTACGCGCGCTCTATCGCGACTGGCCGTTCTTCCGCACGCTGGTCGCGAACCTCGACATGACGCTCGCCAAGTCGAGCATGGGAATCGCACGCGACTACCTGCGGCTTGTCGACGGCCGGCTCGGCGCGCATTTCTTCGCGCTGATCGAGGAGGAGCACGCGCGTATCGTCGATGCCGTCCTCGCGATCACGGAGACGAACGAGTTGCTCGATCACAATCCGCAGGTGCAGCGCTCGGTCCGGCTTCGTAACCCGTACGTCGACCCGATGAACGCGGTCCAGGTCGAGTTGCTCGGCCGCTACCGGTCAGGCGACGCCGCCGCGCTCCGACCGCTGCTCCGCTCGATCGCCGGCATCGCTACCGCGCTCCGCAACACCGGTTAGCAACTCGGTTCGCCGTCCGACATGTTGCTCGAACCGGTGACGTGACCATGCCTGTCCTCGCAGACCTTGAGCAGGTACGCGGCGCGAACACCTTGCGACACGACGGTGAAGTACAGGGCGTAGCCGTTTCGCCGCGGGAGCGTGCGGTTGTAACGCAGGACGATCGCCGCTCGTGTGTGCGCGACGTACGCCCGCGCGGCCGGGAGGTCCGGCGTTGCCTGCACCTGTGGAAGCGTAGATCCGCTAGCGCGAAGGAGCAATAGCCGCAAGCCGTTGCCCGATCGCGCGGCGAGCCCTGTCGATCGGCGTCGACTCGCCGCTGACGACGAACTGCGCGTTCGCCATCAGCAGGAAGCCGTCGAGCTCGAACGCGAGCTGGCCAGAGTCCTTGGCCGGGTCGATCGAGCCTAGTGCGACACGCCGCTGCAGGCGTCGCGTAATCAGGCGCGAGGTCTGTCTTGCGGCGCCCTGATTGCCGGTTCGGACGCGATTAGGCGGCGGGGTGACCGTGCACGCGCTCGTAGAGCTTCGCCGCCGCCGCGATCAGGGCCTTGTGACTGGGATTGGAGGTCTTGGTCGACCCGGACCAAGCGTTACCGACGAGGTAGAAGAACGATCCGTCCGCGAAAGCGATGTTCTCGCCACCCATGTAATCCCCTGGGTTGCCGCCGTCACTTCCAAAGCCGACCGCGCCCGGAATCGCGCTCACCTTAAACGTCTCGGTAGCCGGCGTCTGCAGTTTCGTGTCGCGAACCTCCGCTGCCAGCTCGGCTCGCGCTGATGCTGCCGAACCGAGTTGCATCACGAAGGATAGGCCGTTACGTGGACCCTGCTTGTCATCCAGATACTCGGATAGCAGTCCCTTGAAGCCTTCGCGCGTCAGCCTCGCGACCTCGGTGTTGGTCTGAGCCGTGGTCAAGCCCGTGTTCAACGCGACCCACGCTTTGGCTGTGTACGACGTCGGTGCCTCGAACGTGAAGCCGGGGAACTCGCCCCGCTTGAGCAGACGCGCGGTCAACGACAACGGCGTTGGCGATGCAGCGGCGACACCGGGCCCGGCCGCGACGAGCACCACGCTTGCCGACACAACCCCGAAGAGGGACCGACGCATGTCGGCGCACAGTCTCTACGGGGCGCGTTGGCGAGTCAAACAAGGCGTCCGGTGCCACGCTGGGCGCTCGTTCTCCGGCCTGGGTTCGAGCCAACTCGCGTTCAGTCGAGACCGCACTGAGCTGCGCCAGCGTTCAGCGTTGAGGCCCGAGCGGCAGATGAAGGACGCGCTTGGTAGGCAGTTAGCGCTTCCCGCGCATCCAGTTCGAGAGGCGGGAGCCGAGAGACAGGGCCGAAGGCCGCCAGACCGTCTGCGGCGGCGGCTCTTGGAACAGCTCGAGCTTGTCAACCTCTGCGCCGGCGAAACGAACCGTCACCTTACCCTCGAAGATCAACCCAACCTGCTCGCCGGGCACGTAGCGAGCCGGTGCCGAACCGCTTGGGCTGATCGCGAGCCCGTCGAAGATGTCCTCGTGCTTGTCACCGCAGACACTGAGCACCGAACCAACCGCGGCACCATCTGCTGCGACGACAGTCCAGCCAGGCTCGATCTGCAGCCACGAGCAAGGATCAGTCGCGCTGGCGCCGTCGCTACCACTGCCCGGCGGCGATGCGAACGATCCGGCCACGACACACCACGCTAGCAGGCACCCGTGGGACCTCCGGAAGCGTGCGCGCCCGCAGTGGCATCGATGCCGGTCGGCTACCCGAGTATTGAATAAGACACACGGACCGAGGCGCGCGATCGACTGAGGCTCGGGTCGGGCTCGGGCGCGTCGGCCGTGCGGGTGCGTGCGGGGTGTCGGTCGCGGTTCTGGCTCCGAGGCTGGTCGCCCGGCCTGAGCCGGAAGGGCATA
>Ga0070731_10003053_pt1 | contig 15334 bp, 10 predicted proteins | sample Coa_R1_2_FD_66448 | JGI IMG/M metagenome (GOLD analysis project Ga0070731, IMG submission 66448) | Surface soil microbial communities from Centralia Pennsylvania, which are recovering from an underground coalmine fire - Coalmine... | ecosystem: Environmental > Terrestrial > Soil > Unclassified ...
CAACGTCGCCTTCGACGACGCGCGCACCTATTGTGCGTGGGCCCGCATGCGCCTCCCAACGGAAGCGGAGTGGATGCGCGCCGGGCGCGGCGACGGACTGTCCACGTATCCTTGGGGCGACGATTTCTCCGCAAATGGTCCGGCTCGCGGCAACTTCGGCGAAAAACCGTCGACCGGGTATCCGCATTATTCGGTGGTGCCCGAGGACGCGCCCTTTCCCGCCGACGGCTACCGCGGCATCTCGCCCGGCTGCGCTTTTCCGGCCGGAAAGAGCCCGTTCGGTGTGTGCGATCTTTCCGGCAACTTGGTTGAGTGGGTGACCGCGCGCGACGATCCCGAGGGTAGGCAAGAGCGCCAGGTGGCCAAGGGCGGAAGTTGGCTCGACGGCGATCCGTCGTGCTTCCGCTTGGCGGCGCGAGCCGAGGCCCCCCGCGACGCGCACTCGTACGTGATCGGGTTCCGCTGCGCGATGAGCTCGACGGACCCCTGAACGCGCGCTCGACGATCGTCGACGCGTTCGATTGGCTCACGCTCGGGAATCGCGGCCGCGCTCGTCACCCTTTCTTCGCGGCGCGGATTGTGAAATCTCGACGGCCGCTAGGGGACGGGCGAACCAGGCGCCGCCAGCTCGCCGGCGTGCTGGTAGAGCGTCAACGTCATGCGGTCGTTGCGGAAGGGCGCCCAGCTGAAGGTATGGGCAGGCAACGTCTCCTGACGGCGAATCTCGAGCGGATAGGTGGTGCGGATGAACGCGTCGATCTTCCGCAGCATGCGCAGCGGCTCCTGCTGGCGCGCGTTCATCTCTGGGTCCGGAAACATCCGTCCTATGAACCACGAGTTCAGATTGTCGACATCGATGGCGACCAGCGAACCCGGATAGTAGTAGTCGAACTGGAGATTGCGCAGTTGTGATTCGTCTGCATTGGCTTGGCCGAGAATCTGCCACTCGAGATCCGGAAAGTCGCCGACGAACGTCGGATACGGCAGCGCAAGGCAGCAGTCGTAGTCTCCTCCCGGTGCGGTCGCGTCCCAGATCGCCAGAACCTTGGCCTTGCGTCGCGGGAGGGAGCGCGACAAAAACCCGTACTCCTCCATGTACGCATAGGTCCAGCGATACGGGACCACCAGCGACACCACCAGGATGGCGGCGCTGGCGACGAGTACGGGCATGCGCGCGCGCGGCGGAATCCGCCGCATCTCCGCCGGCCAGCGCTCGTACAGCAACGCGCCGCCCTTTGCCGCGCCGAGCAGCAGAAACATGTCGATGCTGACGCCGTACGCCATTCCCGGGAGCTCGCTGATGACAGCCGTCGCGGAATACGCGTACGGAATCGAGAAGATGAGAAACGGCAATACGGTGGCCGCCACCTCGGCGCGATCGCGACGGCGGAGGGCGTCGTAAACGTAGTACCAGATCAGCAATACGTAGACGACGGGGATCCAACCCAACGGGTGGGGGTTGGCGACGAAAAGCATCCGCGCGATCAACTGGACAGCGAAGGTTAGCGCGTCGAACTGTCCGAGCCGGTACTGCCACGAATTGCTCTGGACGACCGCACTGCACGTCATCCCCAAGAGCCAGCCGCTGACGAAGGGAAGCCAGGCCCGCCGCGCGTGCCAGGCCCTGCGCAACCCGGCAAAATCGCGCGCGACGAAGAGGGCGACGGCGGGCAGCACGAGGCCGGCTTCGACACGCACTGGACAGGTCGCCACGGCCGCCGCGAAGAGCAATAGCTGATCGAGAATCCCGCCCCGACCATCGACGAGGCGCTGCATCGCCGCCGCTGCCAGCAACCAAAGCGGGAGCGCCAGCATGTGGGTGGAATCCGAGGAGGAGAGGCGCACGTACATCGGCGTGATCGCCACGGCCAACCCGAGAAGAAACGCCACCCGCTCGCCGTAACCGGCTCTGCGCGCGACGTGCCAGGCTAGAATCGCGCTCGCCGTACAGGTCAAGACGTTGAATGCCACGATGCCGTAGAACCCCAGCGTGAACGTCACCAGCTGGTTCGGCAACGGCATGTACGTCGTCGCTTTCGAGTAGATCGGTCCTCCGAGGTCGACGTTCGAGACGCCGGAGTACCAGTTGAACGGGAGCAATGGGACGGCCAGACGCGCCGCGACCGCTGCCCCCGCGATGAGCAGAACCCGCGATCGCGACTCGGGATCCCCGAGCAGGCTCGACGCCTCGCGCGCCAAGGGAACGAGAACGGCAATCAAGATGAGCCACGCCGCGTCCTGCACGAGGTCCACCCCCGTGTGGGGGACCCAGTTCCAGTGCAAGGCGACCGATGCCACGCCGCAGAGCCCGACTTCCCTACGACTCGGGCAGGTACGGCACGGAATTGTTCACCGTGCCCGGGCGCAAACGGCCGTCCAGGGCGCCTTGCACGTAATCGGCCACGATCGAAGCGGGGATGGCCTGGAGGCACTTGTTCTCGGCACACCGCGAATTCTTCAGATTGAAAGCCGAAATGCACGGGCTACAATGAAAGAAGGAGTAGAGAATCGTGCAGGGCCCGAGTGGGCCGTAGACGAACGGGCTGTCGGTGCTGAACAACGCCACGGTTCGCGTACGGGTCAGTGCAGCGAAGTGGCCGATGCCGTTATCGTTGCAGAGCACGGCGGAGGCGCTTTTCAGGAGCTCGAGAAGCTCCGGAAACGTCGTCCTTCCGCATAGGCTGGCGCAGCGATCGCTCTGCACGGCGCGCGTGATCTCGAGCGCCGAGCGCGCCTCACCCCGCGTCCCGACCAGCACCACCAGCAGGTCGCTGTTTTCCGCCAGGATCTGCCGGATGACGGGGATCAACCGATGGGCCGGATAGTTCCGCATCGGGAGGTTCGCACCAACGTCATGACTGACCACGAGAATCCGCTTTCCAAAAGCCCCGTCAAGAAACACAGTCGCGAGCTTCTCGAGCAATGACTCGCGGACCTCCGCATTCGATCGGTATTCCGGCAGCATCAACTCGTCGTTCCGAATCGTGCCCTTGAAGTTCGGATAGTCATCGCGTCCTTCGAAAGCAGTCTTGCTCAGCGCCAGGAAGTTCTTCGCGATGTGGACGTTCTGATTGAACGCGCAGCGGACATCGTAGATCTTCCCGCGGCTCAGACCCTCACACTCGTAGCGATGGAACCCCGCCCTACGCTTTGCGCCCAGCAGGGCCACAATGATCGCCGACGCCCTGAAGAAGAGCCCGTAGTCGATGACGAGATCGAAGCGCAACCTGCGCAGCAAGAACACCTGCTTGAGCGCCGACAATCCAAAGCCGAACAACCCTCTGTCCGCGATCGTGAACACATTCTTGGGGGGAATCAGTCGGAGCCCTGCCCAGCTCTCGCGCATACTTTCCGTGGTCAGGCAGTAGAGCTCGGCCGCGGGGTTCTCCCTTAGAAAATACGACAGAGATGGGGCAATCATATTCGCCGCTCCCATCTCGAACAGCTCGATGATCAGAATCTTGCGAGGTTTGCCGCCGGCCGTCTTCCGCGAACGGGAGATCAGAGCGGGGATCGACAACACACCGCACAGCGCGCCGCCGCCGTACCGATCCACAAACCGCAGTGCAGTGCTACCCTTCATCGAATTCGGAGAGCGTCGGGCAGGGGTCCCTCAATCCTCCATGGGACACTACCACCTGGAGACGGTGGGGTCACACGCGTGGTCGTCGTCTTCGGACGGAAACGTGCCGCCCTCGTACGGTGTGGCGCGGTGACCTGCCCCCGTCCTTGCTGGAGGGCGCGAAAAGCCGGTAGCGATCGCGGCGAACGTTCGAGAAGCTTTCGTCCGCCCATTTCCAGGACGACACGCTGACGACACTCACTTTGTACTAGAGTGCCGGACAGACAGCGCCTGAAGCTGCGCGCACGCAACCTCGCTGACGCGTCGATGTCCGATCAGCGAGAGATGGACGTAGTCGTTGAACCAGGAGACTCCGGCTTCATCTTTAAATCGATCGAACATATCCACGAACGTCCCGCCGGCTGCCGTGACGATATCGCGGCGCTTGTCGAGCATGACTGCGCGGCTCGCGTCTCGTCCGGAAAGCATATCGGTGACGAGGAAGTCGTGCAGGAAAAGGAAGTCTGCGTGGCGCGCGGCGACGCACGAGATCAAGCCGCGCAGCGCCTCCGATTGCCGGTCGAATCGCGCCAACGACATGGCCGCCGCCTTCATCGAGTTCATGCGCCATGCCTCGGCCGTGATTTGATCGCCGACGAACAAGTATGCGGTCGACAAGCCCCCGCCCCAGAAGAAATCGTCGTTCGCGCCACCGAGGAACGTCACATTGCCGTCACCGGCGACGGAGTAACCTCGGGCGCAAAACCGATCACGTAACCACGCGAAGGTCTCGCCTCCCTTGTACAGCGCCTCCGTGCTGCCGCGACAAGGAGCGCAGTCTTCATTCAGCATTACACGAATCCCGCCCCGCCGACCACGCAAACCGTCGCCTTCCACTGTGGAGTACCCCAATACCGCACAGGCAACTGGAGCCTTATCAGCGGTCGGGACGATTGATCTGCCGCGCTCGGGATTCGAGACCGTCCATAAGAAGGCGACTGCGCCCAGGAGGACGATTCCGGCGGCGATGAGAGTGCGCGTCCTGAGAGATCGTCTCCGCAGCATCACGACCGCGATGCGAATCAGCATCAGAAGTACCACCGTCAGCGATATGACCATCCACGTCGCCGTCGCCGGCAGCGGTGCGTAGAGAGAGGTGCCGAGGTGCAGCAACGATATCGCCACCGTGGCGATGCCGCCGAGGATCCACCACATCGCGGCGATCTTGACGAAAATGAGTGCGGGAAACGTCCAGTCGATCGAGCGTTGCGAGCGCCATCCGGGAGCTCGCGCCAAGGTGAGCCAATCCGGCCCGGCAATCATCGCGAATGACAAGGATTGACTTGCTTCAGTCGGTAGACGCTCGGTCAAGGAGCAGCGGCCAAGTACGATCGTCAGGCTCCTCGCCTTCATCGTCAGCGTGAGACCCAACGATTGATTCGGAAGGGCACAAGCCTGGTACAAGGCCGCAAGCCGGGCGTGGTCGGTCTTCCACGGAACGGCAGCATCCCAGGGGACCAGAGCCAACTGGCCTCGCTCGATGCCCAACGTGCGCGCGGCGCTTAGGCGCGCCGCGCCCCACGCTCTGTTGTCGACCACCGGGGCTTGCGGGTCGAGGGGGAAATCGACACCAATCACTGTATACGGAGCGAGCGGCAAGCCGCCCCGTGCCGCGAACTCGTTGCGTTCGTTGAGCGGGATCACCGCTATCAGCCCCGGCGGGATCGCCAACTCCCCGGCTGATGTGATCATCAACGTCGGCAGCATGCCGGAGTGGCTTTGCGGATCCATCGCCAGACCGACCTCAGTGCCGAACGCCTCGAAATAGCCGGTGCGGATCTGTCCGAAGGCGATCTCGTCTCGAATCCACATCCGCCGGATCGCAAATCCATCGGCAAGCGAACACAGCAAAAAGAGGACGACCACTCCCGAGCGCGAAAGACGGAGCGCTTCGGTCGAAACCTGGCCGGGGGACGACATTAGACGGTGTTCGCCGGCGCGATTCTCGAGATATCGCGGATGCACCAGCGAATTTCGTTCACCAGCGACTGTCTGGTGACGGAAAACGGCCGCAGCACTGGCGTGACTTGCCCTCTTCTTTCATATGGCGTCTGCGCGCACGGCGCCAAGGAGCGTTCGGGCCCGGCCCCCAATCGCCGTTATTCGCTGGAATCTTCCGCAACTTCGTCGATAATGGCGCGACGAGGCCGTCCAGGTTACGGATAGGTATGCGTCTCCGAAAGCGGACGTTTCAAATTGCCGCGTGCGGTGCGACGTTTGTCCTCTGCTGTGCGGCCGACGGTTTCGTGCTGCGCGGCGTTCTGACGAGCCGTGAGGTTGCTCGTGAGCAATTCCGGCGCGGGTATTTCGAGCGGTTCGGCGACGAAGTCGGCCTCGCGCTGGACGACGCCGTTCGCCCCGACATGATTCCCACGTTCCAGATGGCGCGGGACGGAGCACTCGGGATTCCACCCGGGATGATTGCCGTACTGCCGCTCGCGACGGGGACGAGATACGAGTCGCGATCGGACTCCTCCTGTGCCCCCTACGTCGTGTTCGGCGTCGAGGCACCCGTTGCCGCAGTGGCAAATGGCCCTCCCTTGTCCCCGGGGGAAGCACGGCTCGTCGGCGCAAGGACGTTGGCGCTCTCGGAAGGGCATCTCGCTCTCGTCGAGTGGGATCCGGTTCGCCCCTGGCGCGAAGACTCGGCGCGCCTGTGCGCCCTGCGTGACGCTTGCGTGCCGACCGGTGACGGCGGGGCGCTCGAAGTCGCCGCCAAGGACGATGGACTCGAAGTCCGACTCGGCGGCTGCTCCCTCGCCGCACCGCGTGCCTTCCGTGGGGAGTCGCCGCCGCTACTCGCCGGACTGGCCGGCGCCGACTGGCTCACTGTGGCACGCCGCTCGGGGTGGAGGACGGAGCAGGAGATGGTCTGGCCGCTGCTTGCCGGCATCGCGGTCAAGGTGGCGACCATTTGGTGGGGTGCAGGGATCGCTTCGGCGGCCACCGTGTCCCTGGCGTTGGCGGTGGCGGCCGTTTGGATGCCGGTGCCGGCGACCCTAGTGTGGCCGCTGACGGTGCTCCTGGGCGTCGCCGCCGCATTGCTTCGGTTGAGCATGCGAGGACTACAGAGAATACCCCGACGCGCACGCGTTCCCGTCGTGGTCGCGACCGCTACCCTGGCTGCCGCCGTGTTCGTGAGTCGCGCGAACCAGCCGGACTCATTCCCGCCCATCGTGCACATTCACGCGGAGCCCGCCCGACCCGACCGTTGTGCCGTTCTCGGCTACTCGGCCGTCAAGGGCGAGGGTCTGAGACACGAGAGCGGGGGCATTCGTACTTTCCTCGACGAGGAGTGTGGCGGTTGCCGGCAGACGACCGCGGGGCTCTGCGCCGGCGGGGAAACGCTGGCGTGGATGCGCGACGCGTTCTGCAGCAGTGACCCCGCCTTCGGGGCGCGCGGACTGGTCACGTTCCTGGGCGGCACGAACGACGACTTCTTCACCAGCATGGTTTCGATCGCCCGGCTCTTCATCGTCAGCGGGCAGGGAAGCGAACCATGGCGCCACAACGTGAGCGCTGCGGCTGCCGCGTCGCGAAGGCGGCTCGACGTGCAGACGTCGGCGATCGCGAGTCTCGGCCGCTGCATCCAATCGCGGGGCGCGCGATTTCTCTTTCTCCACGATTTTTTGGCAACCGATCTGCACGGCGGACGAGACCCTGACAGAGCTGCGATGCTGGCGGCACGACGAACCGCAGTCGAGGCGGCCGGCGGTACGTTCGTCGATCTCTTCGAACTCTTCGGACGCGAGGCCGGGGTATCGTGGTTCAACGACTACATCCATCCGTCCCTTCTCGGACACGAACGCATCGCCGAACTTGCGTGCCGCCATCTGCCTTGAGACCGGAGCTCTGAATCTGGGCGCATACAGCGACAGCCGCGATTTGTCTGGCACATTCGTCAGCTCGGTGGTACGGTCCCTGCCCTTCGGGGATTGGCCTTGGCTAACGACACGTGGATGAGTCGCCGCACGGCGCTTCATGATCGCTTCCTGGAGGTCGCGCGTGTCGGCGACGCCTCGCGCCTTGCCTTTCTCAACGGTCCGACGACGACCTGGACCGAGGAGGAGGTGGCGGAGTTGTGGGCGCGGGCGCTGCGCTCGCCGATCGGCTCGCTGCCATCGCGCAACTGTCTCTACATCCACGTGCCCTTCTGCAAGTCGATTTGTAGCTTCTGCAACTACGACCGCTTACAGCCGTCGTCGCCGGACCTCCTGAAGACATGGCTCGCCCGTGTCCTCCGGTCCATCGACGTGATCGCGCCGGCGGTGCGCCCCTTGACGTTCCACGCGCTCTACATGGGCGGCGGCACGCCCTCGGTCCTGCCCGCACGACTGCTGAAGGAGCTGCTCACGGCGGTCGACACGAAATTCTCGTGGCACCGGATGGCGTCGCGCAAGATCGAGTTCGATCCCGCGGTGATGAACCGCGAACGTCTCGAGGTCCTCTCCGCGCACGGCTTCAGGCGACTCTCGTTCGGGATACAGACCCTCGACGCAGAGATCAATGTTCGCCACAACCGCGGCCGGCAAGACCTCGAGATGATCGAGCGCTGCTTCGCCGATCTGCACGCGGTCGGCATTTCCAACGTGGCGTGCGACTTTCTGCTGGGACTCGAGGGGACGACGCCCGAAGGCCTGCTCTCGGACATGGAGACCGTCGTCCGCCGCTTCCGCCCGGAGGCGCTCGACATCTTCATGGTCACTCCCACCCACACCTACGTGGACCGGCACTTCGGCGGCTCGTGGGAAGCGTTCTGGTCCCATATCCGCCGTTTCGAGGCGATCGTCCCGGCGGCCCTGCCGGGTTTGGCCGAGCGCACAGGATATGTGGTGCGGGTGGGCCAAGGGCACCACATGATGCTGCGGCGGCAGAACCCTCTGCTCAATGTCCTGCTGCGGTCTCTACGGTCCCTTCCCGTGCCTCGCGTTCCCTTGCCACAGCTCCGTCTCCCCGTCGGGGACATCCCGCTTCCAAGGGTCTTGCAGGGTTGGGATCCGCGACAGTGTTCGTACACGGCGCTCACCAGCGAAGCGCGCCGCCCGGTCAATCTGGTCGGCTTGGGGCGTTCGGCACGCTCGGTGATCTTCGGGACGGCGGCTTTTGCAGCCAGCGACCCTGGCGACGACCCGAGGGCCGACGGTCCGGCGCACTACGTCGGCAACGTCATCGACGTCGCCGCCGAGGCGAGAAGCTTTCTAGTGCATCTGCTGCGTGACAACGACATCGTCGACCGTGCGGAATTCCGGCGCATCTTCGGTGGTGACATGACCGACATCATCGCGCCGGCTCTGGCCGCATGGAAACACGAAGGGACCGCAGAGTTCGACGGCGAGGCGCTGCGCTTCACTCCACAGAGGCGGCGCGACCGCATTCGAAGCCTCCTCTGGCTGGTCCCGGAAGACGCGATCGAGTTCGACCTGGCGCATTTCAACCAGTTGGATCTCTCGCCGGCGGCCGTCGCGCAAATGGTGGCCCCGATCAAGCCCGGCACGCCCCTGGCCGGAGGTCATACGTTCGAGGGGACTGACGCTGGCTACCTCCTGCTGCGGACGCCCGCCGGCCAGATACTCCGGATGCGGGTTTCCCCGGGACTTACCGACGCCAACCCGATCCGCCTGGTGCTCGAAAGCGACCCGGCGACGGAGGACATGGAGGGCTTGCGCCGGGCCGTCGGCCAGCTACGCGGGCTGCTAGCCTTTCATCATCGCCGGCAATCCCACGATCGTTCCGCACCGCGCTCCGTAGCGGAGCATCGGTAGTCGCTACTCGCGTCTGAAACATAGAGGCTTGAGCGCCATTCAACTCGGCATCGTAGCGTGCCTTCTGATGGCCTGGGCGGGCGTACTGCTTTGCCGGGATCGCTTCGCCTGCCCGGCCGTAACGCGCCCCACCATCAAGTTCACACATGTCTTGCCCGCTACGCTGCAAGTCGTGCTGTTCGTCTATTGGGCACGTTACTGGCCCGAGGTAATCGACCATATGTCGGTCGTCGGGATCCAGCTCGCGATCGCATACACGATCGACGTGCTGCTCGCGTGGAGCTTGCATCGGCCGTACAGTCCGAGTCTCGGGCCGGTTCCGATCGTTCTGAGCATCAATTTGTTCGTGTGGTTCGTTCCTGGAGATGTTCTGCTCTACGCGCTCGTGATTGCGATCGCCCTTTCGTCAAAAACGTTGATCTTGTCGTGCGGCCGGCACGTCTTCAATCCTTCGGTGTTCGGCATCGCCGTGGTCGCATTGCTATGCATTCTCCTGCCGGCATGGTTCCAATATCGCGACATCTCCCACGATTTCGATCGCCCGCCGCATATGGCGCACCTGATCGTCCTGCTAGCGTTGATTCCGCAGGTGCGCCTCCGTACCGCGCCCGTTGCGTTCGGTGCGGTGCTCTCGATGCTCGGGGTGATGCTTCTCGTCACTGCGCTGACGGGATATCGCGGTGGCCCGAGTCCGTGGTGGCCGCCTTGGCTGCTGACGATCACGCTCTTGGCAGGCGATCCGGCCACCATTCCGTCCGGTTCGCTCTCTCGGCTGCTCTTCGGGTTGTTCCTGGGGCTCACGTTCTATCTGGTATCACGCGGGCTCCTCCTTACGGTTGGGACGGACTTCTTTGCTAAGGTCATACCGATTCCACTGGCCAATCTGATGGTACCGGCCTTCGAACGTGCCGCACCCGCGCTGTCGTCGCGGTGGCCCGGCCTTCGCAGAGCCACGGGGAACGGGGTCTGCGTCGCTGCCTGGCTCTCTTTGTCAATCCTCATGCTGCTCGGGGATAGGCGGGCTTGAATGCGGGACATGCATCTCGACGACGCGCCACGACAGGGACGTCGGCCAGCGGGGCTGCCAACGCGGACTTCGATGTCGCCCAGTTCGCGATAGCGCCCAGGGGACGGAGCCTCTCGCCCGGAACATCGGGTTCAGCCCTTTAACCAGCTGCGCGCCGGGCGCGTGCCCGCGTTCCCGCGGCTCCCGCCAGCACCGCCGCTACGCGCTCCGCGGCGTGACCGTCCCACAGCGGCGGTCGCCGCGGCGGCGGCCGGTCTCCGGCGAGCACCCGCTCGATCTCCGCGAGCACGCGCTCGGGCTCGGTACCGACGACACGGTTCGTCCCATTCGATACGGTCGCTGGCCGTTCGGTCGTGTCGCGCAGCGTGAGGCAGGGAACGCCGAGGTACGTCGTTTCCTCCTGCACGCCGCCCGAGTCGGTAAGGACGAGATGGGCGCGCTCCATCAGCGCGAGCATGTCGAGGTAGCCGAGTGGCGGCGTAGGTCGGAGGCCGGGAAATTCAGCCAGCGCTGCCCCGAGCCCCGAGCGGTCCAATCGATCGCGGGTACGCGGGTGGACGGGAAAGACAATCGGCACGCGGTGCGCTGCCTTCCCAACGGCGCGGAGCAGCGGCTCGAGCGTCGTAGTGTGATCGACGTTGGAGGGTCGGTGCAGGGTCAGCACCCCGTAGGGCGGAGGAATGCCGAGAGCCGCGGCTGGATCGCGCCGGAGCGCGCGCGGGCGGAACCGTACCAGCGCGTCGATCATCACGTTCCCGACGTGGTGCACCGCCGCGGCGGGCCGTCCTTCGCGGGCGAGATTCGCAACCCCACTCCCCTCCGACGCGAACAGGAAGTCGCTGAGCGCGTCGATCAAAACCCGGTTCACTTCCTCCGGCATCGTGCGATCGAAGCTGCGTAGACCGGCCTCGACGTGCGCGACTGGAATTCCGAGTCGCGCCGCGGCGAGCGCCCCGGCGGCGCTGGAATTGACGTCGCCGACGACCACGACGAGGTCAGGCCGGATCTCCGCGAGCACGCGCTCCAACTGGGAGACCATTGGCCCGATCTCTGCCGCTTGGCCGCCACCGCTGGCGAGCGCGATATCGGGCGCCGGAAGCTCCAGCTCCACGAAGAGTCGCTCCGACATCGCGGGGCTATCGTGCTGCCGGGTGTGAACGAGGAGCGGCGTGAACAGATCGGGACGCGCCCGTTGCGCACCGAGTACCGCGGCCATCTTCACCAGGTTCGGCCGCGCCCCGACGATGTTGACGACGCGGAGCAACGGCGGACCGGGTACCACCTTGCGCCCGACGGTGTCCACGGGTGCGCGAATGCCGTCGGGACGAGGGGACGAATTTAGCTCGCTCGTCAATGGGAAAATCTGCTATGCGACGGCCCAGGGGAGGGAATTCGATGAACGAGCACGGCGACGGCAAAGAGGATCGCGATGAATCGCGACCCGGGGGCGATGACGGAGGCCGCCGCGACCGACGCCCGGGCGCCGACACGCGCTTCCTGCAACTAGAGGCGTCAGAGCTCTTGTATTCGGAGGCCGAAGCGGTGGTAAGGCCTGCATTGCGTGAGCTGCTCACGGAAGCCGCGAAGGACCAGCTGCGGCAGCGCTTTGGTCGGCAGATTAGCGCTTTGGCCGAACTCGCCGTCGACGACGCGCTGAACGGCCTCGAAGCGAGCCTCGAGATCGAGACCCGTATCAAGCGGCACCGCGAGGACCGCCGCACCGATGACCGCTTGCGGGAGGTGTTCGCGACGCGGCACGCCGGCAGTGAGTCGCGTGTCGCCAAAGCAAGGGCACGACGCGGCAGGCAAAAGGGATAGGCGTCTCGCGCAGCACGCGCCGCGGGATTTTGCCTTGCTGCGCGCGGTCGGCCGGTGTTAGCATCGCCGCCCGGCATGGTCCTGGAGTCGATTCATTTCCACACCGACCTCTACCGCCGCGAGGCGGTGCAATCCGCTGCGGAGAAGTACGTGCGCAAGGCCCGGGTCGTGCTCGCCGACTCGAACGGCCATATCGTCGCACAGCTCGAACCCGCCGCGCCGATGTCGGACCTCGAGTGGGGCGATGTGCGCGGCGAGTTCTGCACCGAGGCGCTCTCGCTGACGGTCACGCGGCTGCGGGACCAGACTGCGCCGAATGCCGCGGCTACCCGACCAGCGAGCGACGAGCCCCCGTGGGAGCTGCTCGCACCGTTCGCCGAAGGTGTGCCGGTCGGCCTCGGGTGGGTCCTCGATTCCCTGAGCCCGGTACGCGGCGGTAGTGCGTCACTCGCGCTGCGCCACGAGGAGCACGGGACCGCGCACGTCGCCATCCGCCGCAACGGTGGGGCCCCGCTCGGCATTGCGCACACGGATCGGCTGGACTTCCTGCTCATGAACGGCGGCAGCGGCCGGACGCACACCGAGGACTCGATCGCGCGGGCACTGCTTGCGATGGCCGACATACTCCAGCAGCACTCGGCGGCGGTCCCCGATGAGGTCGTCGCCGCGTTGCTCCCGCACGCGGAAACGCCGACGCCCGACGCCGCGAATGGCGGCGCGCCCCGAGCGTGGCAACCGTCCGCGCCGTCGATCGACGCGGCACGCGGCGTCGTCTCCACCGACGTGGGGGACGACGGCGTCAGCCGGCTCGCCTTCTACGACACGGTGCTGGCTTTCGCCCGCCACAGCCACGTGTTTCTAACGCGCTCCGAAGCGCGGCGTGTGACCGTTCAGCTCCGGCCCAAGGGCGCCGCGTCCACGGAAGCATTGACGACGCTCGCGCAGGATCTCCAGGGCGCGATCGAACAGCTCGCAACGAGGGCGAGCGCCGCGACGACGGCACGAAGCGGACTCCCGCCGCTGCCCCGTCGGCGCATCGACCTCGACGCGCTCCTCGCCGAGCTCGACGCGGCGGATCCGACGACGCTGGGTCTCGGCTTCCAGCCCACGCGGGGACCCGGTCACGAGAATCTACGCGTGCTCAACATCCGCGGCACCGGCGCCTGCAACAGCGAGTGCGCGTTCTGCATCGAGAAATTCAACCCCACCCACCGCCCGATGCCGACGACCGACGCGACGCGCCAGCTGATCGTCGACGGCGCCGGCCAGTTCGACATGCTCTTCTTCGCCAGCGGCGAGCCGACGATCCACCCGAAGCTGTTCGAGCACGTCGAGCTGGCGAAGAGCGTCGGATTCACCTGCTTCGGTATGTCGTCGCACTTCCGGACCTTCGAGGATCCCGGGTTCGCTCTGAAAACGCTGCAGGCGGGATTCGAGTACTTCGACATCGCGCTGCACGCGGCGGACCTGAAGTCTCAGCTCGACGTGAACCCGATCGGCGACGGCGGTCAGTCGCTCTACGAAGCTCTCAAGGGGCTCGCGAACCTGCTCCGCCTCGCGGACGCGCTCGGCACCAGGATCAGCGTCACGCACAAGATCGTCGCGTCCCGCCTGAACGTCACGCGGTTGCTGCCGATCTTCCGCGCGACGTACGACCGCGGTGTGCGCCACTACATCGTTCAGCCGGTACGGACGCTCGGTCTCGCTCCCGAGCTACAGGCGAAGCTCGCGATCTCGGAGGATGGGATCCTGCCACACCTGAACGAGCTGCTACGTGCGACGGAGGGACTGGGCGCGACCATCAAGCCGTACGGCTTCTCGCGCCAGAAGCTCTTCACCGGCAGCCACGTCGAGACCGAGACCAACCGGGTCAAGAACTACTACGGCAAGACGCGTTCGCCGGAGCGAGGCCGCGCGCTGCGAAAGACCGAAGCGCGCCCGACGGACGGCCGGCACTGGGTCGAAGTGTGCGAGGGGCCGGAGGCCAGCTTCTCGTTCGCGTCCGACGGCGGCGCACCGATCCTCGACGATGCGCTCGAGCGCGGCATGGACGTCCCCTTCGGCTGCCGGATGGGATCGTGCGGGATGTGTGCTGCCCGCCTCGTCGAAGGTCGCATCGACCAGAGCCAGCAGATCTTCCTGACCGAAGAGCAGCAGCAGGCAGGTTTCGTCCTGCTGTGCCAGGCACGCCCGCTGTCCGACGTCGTCGTACGCGTCTGCACGAGCGACGAGATCGACCAGCTCTGAGCCTCGACTAGCCGGCCGGGCACATCGGAGCGGCTATTTACGCTGTGAATAGCCGCGTTCGAACCTCAACGCAGCTTTTCACGGCGTGTGGAGCTGCGTTTCGGTCCCAAGGGAGCGCTTCACGGCGTGCGGAGCTCAGTTTCAGTCCCAAAGCAGCTCGACACGTCGTGTGGAGCTGAGTTTGGCTCTCAATGCAGCTCAACACGTCGTGCGGAGCTGATTTTGAGTCCCAAATGCAGCTCGTCACGTCGTGCGGAGCTGAATTTGAGTCTCAACGGAGCTCAACACGTCGTGCGGAGCTGGGTTTGAGTCCGAGATCCCTAAGTCGAGGCGGCCGGGCCATTTCATGACAGCGTTGATGCGAGCACGGCGCGATCGGCAGGCACGAACACCTCGCCCCTGACCCAGAGGCGCGTGCCGTCGCGTGCGTCCGGGTGACTGGCTCCGTCACTCGGCAGCGGCGTCGGAATCGTCACCCCCCGGTGCCGGAGCATCACGCTCTGGCCGGGTCCACTGAAAGTTTCCCTCGGCCGATCGAACGCGTGCAACGAGATCTTCCTGGAAACCCGCCGTCGGCGAGCCCTGGACGGAGACGGCGAACTGCCTGGTCTGGATCGACGTCGCGGTCGCGTTCCGCAAGTTGCCGAGCTCGACCCTGACCTCGTTGCCCACGCAATTGTAGACCCCGCTGATGACGTTGTCGCGGATACCGCCGCTCACGAGGGTGCAGTACTGGAGCCCCGCGCCCCTGCCGAGCATGTCGGCAACCACCTGCTCTTCTCCGGGCGGGATGACGGGATCGACGGTCGCAGCATCGTCGTCGTCCGCGGCGACGACGGAGGTTGCGAGCAGCGTCCA
>Ga0070731_10003056_pt1 | contig 15309 bp, 14 predicted proteins | sample Coa_R1_2_FD_66448 | JGI IMG/M metagenome (GOLD analysis project Ga0070731, IMG submission 66448) | Surface soil microbial communities from Centralia Pennsylvania, which are recovering from an underground coalmine fire - Coalmine... | ecosystem: Environmental > Terrestrial > Soil > Unclassified ...
AATTGTCGCGGAAAAGCTTTTGGCATCACGCGGGGCATGGCATCGGACATCACAGCCACGAAGCTCCGCGCATCATTCCCGGCTCCAGCGACATTTTCGAAGTGGGCGATGTGATTGCGCTCGAGCCCGGCATTTACGGCGAACATCTACAGGGCGGCATCCGGCTGGAAGATAATTACGTCGTGCGCGAGAACGGGCTGGAGAATCTTTTCGATTTCCCCAGGGACCTCTAGACCGGCGAAATCTTGACGAAGCGTACGCCTTGGCCGTCAGGTTGCACGCACCAGAAGACCACCAGCCACGAACCGTCCGGGAGATTCGTGATGGCCGGCTCGCCGAACGCGAAGCTGGTCCAATCGGCATGATCGGGTGAAGTGTCACCCAACACGGCGCGCGCGGCACGCCAGATGATCTGGTTCGACTCCACGCCGAAGGCCGGTGCGTCCGGGCGCGCGATCGCCAAATACACGCCCGCTTCGCCATATTTGCGCTGGTTGTAAATGAAGAGCGCGCGCCCGTCCGGCAAGGCCGCGAGCGCGTTCGATTGGCCGATGATTCCGGTCGACGTAGTTGGCATCCAGGTGTCCCCGCCGTCGCGAGAGATCGCGTAGACATTGGGATAATCCACCTTGCCGGCGAGATCGATGTGCCATGCCGCTCCGAGTAAACGTCCATCGGCGAGCTCAATCACCCAGGCTTCGGCGCCGCCGGAGTTGGGCTCGGCAAAGCGCAGCATATCGCGGTGACGCCAGGTGCGGCCTTCATCGTCGGAGAGCGCGACCATCACGCGGCCGCGGTCGACAGTAATCGTTGGGTCGAACGTGTTGTACGGCGAGTAACAGACCAGCCACCGGCCTGCGCGCGTGCAGCACAGAGTTCCAGGCGCTTCCACCGAGCCGGGCCCATCGAGCGGAATCGCGCGCGGCTCGCTCCACGTCGCGGCGTGACCCCGGGAGCGCGACCAAATCAGTTGATTGGGCTTCATGCCTTGGGTGGCATCGCTCCAGAAAGATTCGCCGGCGGCATCGACGGTCCAGCGCATTCCGGTGAGAAACAAGTCATCGGAATTGCCGCGGCTGATGGAGCAGAATATCGATTCGCGACCTTCGCGCTCCGGCCACACGGGGCGTGCTTCATCCCAAGTTACGCCGCCATCGGGTGAGCGGGCAAGCATGGTGGCGAAATCGTTTACGCCGAGCGCGGACTGCACGACGAAGCTGCAGATGATCTCGCCCGCCGCCGTCACCACACAGCGCGGACCGGCGGCGATGGCGGTGGGACTCGCGGGCTGGCGTCGCGAGATGTAGCCTTCGGCGAGAATGGAAATCATGTTTGTGGGACCGGCGCCAGATCAGGCCAGGTGCCGGGATTCAGCAGGTTTTCCTGGTCGATCGCCATTTTGGCGATTTCTGCGATGAGATTGTCGGCGAGCGGCCCGCGCGCGGCGGCGGCGACCACCTGCTCTAATTCAGCGATGCTTGACGCCCCTGCGAGTGCGGTGTCGGGCGGCTGACGGCTCAGCACGTAGCGGTAGGCCAACTCAACTAATCCATCCGCTGAAACATCGGCCAGGGCCATGGCCTGCTCGACCGCGTGGCGCAGTGCTGCGAGGCCTTCCGGCAGATGGCGGTAGCGGTGACTGAGCGCTCCCTTGAGCAATACCGAACGAGCGATGATGCCGACGCGGGCTGCGCGAGCGCGGTTTAGAATTTGTTTCTCCGGCCGCCGGTCGAGCAGGTTGTAAGCGATTTGCAGGCAGTCGTAGCGGCCGTCGGCGATAGCGGCGAGCGCGGCTTCCTCGCCGTAAACGCTCGCGCCGAGCCAGCCCACCTGGCCCTTGCGCTTCACATCGATTAATGCGCCCATCACCTCGCCGCGCAGTATTACATCAGCCGGCGCGCTGTGGATCATCATTACGTCGATGGCTTCGCTCTGGAGGTGGCGCAGGCTTTCTTCTACCGAGGCGAAGATACGCTCGCGCAGGATGCCTCCCGTGAGATTTTCGTCGGCGAAGTTCGGGACTTTCGACGCCAGAAAATATTCCGCGCGGCGGCCACGCAAAGCTCGTCCGATGATTTCCTCCGCGGTGCCATAGAGGCGCGCGGTGTCGATGAAATTGATACCGAGATCGAGCGCCTTGTTGAGCAGGCGCGCCGCGGCCGCCTCATCCGGCTGGACTAACCGGCCAGCCTCCGGGATTCCGTAGGGCAGACCCAACTCGACAGTGCCGAGCGAAATTTCCGACACGTCGAGACCGGTCCGTCCGAGCCGGCGATGCTTCACGTGAGATTCCGCCAATCGAAGACAGCCGCCACCAGATCTTTGGAATGTGCGTGGGCCAAATCATAAGCTTCACGCATGCGGGTTGCCGGCAAACGGTGGCTGATGACCGGCTCGAGATTCAGCTCGCCCGTTTTCATCAGAGCGAAGATGTACTCCATGTTGCGGCGCAGATTGAAGCGGATGGCGGCAGGAGCGCAGTCGATGCGTGGCGCGTAACCGGCGCCGATCAGGGTGAGTTGCTTGCCGTAGAGCCATTTCATGTCGAGCGGGTTGAAGTCTGGCGCGGGTTGCGCGCGGCCGGGGAAGCCTAGAATGCTGATACGTCCGCCATAGCGAGCGATATCGATCGATGTCCGGTAGGCTGGCCAGGTGTTCGCGGTCAGGATGACGATGTCGGCGCCGTCGCTTCCGCAGACCGCGCTCAAGTCCGCCGGAGAGCGTGCTTCCTCCGAACGCAGCGCCAGGTGCGCGCCCAACCGCCGTGCGCACTCCGCGCGACTGGCGGCGTTGGCTATGGCAATCACGCGCGCGCCCATCGCCCGGGCAATGCCCACCGTACTCAGACCGATCACTCCGAGGCCGACCACCGCGATGCTTTCACCCGCTTCGTATTTGGCCTGCCGCATGGCCGCTACGCCCAATTCGATCAGATAGCCGAGCGAGGCCTGCTCGGAGGAAACGCCTTCCGGTACTGGAACCAGCAGCTCGTCCTTTTGCGCGATGAACGCGGAAAGGTGCGGCCGCATGGAAAACACACGCTGGCCGGGCTGCAACTGTGTGACGTCTTTCCCCGCGCGCAAGACACGTCCGACATTGGAATAGCCGACGCCGCGCGGATAGTCGGGCGCATCGGGCACTTCGCGCGAGCGGCCTTCGAAATTTCCCAAATCCGTCCCGGTCGAAAGCGCGCTGACTTCGGTCTCGACGTAGACCTGATCGGGAGCGAGAGAATCCACATCGAGGGGCCGTTCTTCCAGGCGCAAGTCACCTGCGCCGTACATGATTGCTTGCAGCATTCTGGCTATCATACGTGTTGAGATGCCTGAACTGAAGTTGGCGGGAAAAGTTGCGATCGTTACCGGAGCCGCGCGCGGAATTGGGCGTGCTATTGCGCTCGAACTGGCGGGCAGTGGCGCCGATGTCGTGGTCAATGACAAAGGCCACGCCGGGCTCGCCGGCGAAGTGGTGCGCGAGATCGAAGCGCTGGGCCGCCGCGCATTTTTCTGCCAGGGCGACGTAGGCAACCGTGCCGATGATGAGCGATTGTTTGCGGAAACGATCGCCCTTTTCGGAAAGTTGGACATCCTGGTGAGCAATGCGGGCAAGGGCTTGCGCAAGCCGATGCTCGAGCTTGATATAGCGGATGTGGAAGGGCAAATGTCGGTGCTGTTCTGGGGTGCATTCCACTGCGGCCAGCTTGCGGCTCGGCAGTTCGTCCGGCAAGGGGGTGGCGGGAATATTGTTTGCATCACGTCGGTGCACGCGTTCCGGCCGTATGCGAATGCGAGTATTTATAACGCAGCAAAAGCGGCGGTGAACCACATGGCCGCAACCTGGGCAGTGGAACTCGCGCCCCATCGCATCCGGGTCAACTGCATCGAGCCGGGCTGGACGGATACGCCGGGCGAGCATGAGCAGTTTAACGATACACAAATTGAAGAATGGGGCTCGCAACTGTTGCTAGGACGTCTGGCCCGGCCCGCTGAGATTGCCAAGGGCGTTGGGTACCTGGTGTCGGATGACGCATCGTATGTGACGGGCTCCATACTGCGTATCGACGGCGGCTTCGTGCTGCCCAACCCACGGTAGCTCTATGGCACTGATACTACGTAATGGCCGCGTGATCGATGGCACCGGCGCGCCCGGCCGCCAGGCTGATGTGCTCATCCGCGGCGGGCTAATCGCCGAGATCGGCGTTGTGGGTGAAGTGGCGGGCGCGCCGGAGATCGATTGCGCGGGAATGGCCGTGGCGCCGGGATTCATTGATGTCCACAGCCATGGAGACCAGGAAGTTCTGCAACATCTGTCCAACAAAATCCAGCAGGGTGTGACGACGGAGATTGTCGGCAACTGCGGTTTCTCGCTGTTCCCGACGCGTCCCAATCCCGATGGCGAGCGCATGACAGGCGAACTGTTCGATGGCGAGCCGCGCGAAGGCATGGCGACGGCCGCTGATTATTTTGCCGCCATAAAGCAGGCCGGCACTTACGTAAACGTGGCGGCGCTCACCGGTCATGGTCCTCTGCGCATCTGGGGCATGCACATGCGCGCCGGCTCGCCGCAGCCGGAAGAGCAGGCCGCGATGGAGCGCGCGCTCGATGCGTGTCTGGAGACAGGATCAATCGGACTCTCTACCGGCCTTAATTGCATGCCGTCCAGCTTTGCGGATACTGAGGAGCTGGTTGGCTACGGCCGCATCTTGCGACAGCACAATGCTTTCTACACTACTCACATGCGGGACTACAAATTTCGCGTGGTGGAGGCCGTCGATGAGGCTCTTGAAGTAGGCCGGCGCGCTCAATTCCCGGTTCAGATTTCACATCTGCAGGTCGTCGGGCAGAAGAACTGGCACAAGCTGGAAACGGTGATCGAGCATATTGAAGCCGCGCGGCGTGAGGGCATCGATGTCGCCATGGACGCGTATCCGTATCTGGCCGGCTCGTGTTCGTTGATCCAGCTGCTGCCGGCGTGGTGCCAGGATGGCGGTGTTTCCGGATTGCTCGCGCGTCTCGAATCGCCCGCGGATTTTGACCGCATCGCGCGTGAGACTGAAGATGGGATGTCAAATGGGTGGGACGACATTGTGATCTGCAAGATCGCGCCGGGCGCGGACGCCACACTGATGGGCCGCTCGATTGCGCGCATCGCCGCGGAGCGAAATCATCCGTCTGCCGTGACCGCTCTGCATCTGATTCGGGAGCAGCAAGGCGGCGTTTGGATCATCTCGTTCAATAATCACGACGGCAATTTGCGCAAAGTGCTGGCGCATCCGCTCACCTCGATCATTACGGATGGCATGGTGGTCGAAGGCATTTCTCATCCGCGCACTTTCGGGACCTATCCGAAGCTGCTGGGCGAATTCGTCCGTGAAAAGGGATGGTTCACGCTGGAAGAGGCGGTGCGCAAGTCGAGTGGTCAGCCGGCTGAACGCTTTCAACTGCGCGGCAGAGGCACACTCGCGCCCGGCCAGGCGGCGGACATCGTGGTATTCGATCCGGCGACGATCGGCAGCGACGGCGACTATCAGCATCCGGCGCGCGCGCCCCGCGGGATTCAGCAGGTGCTGGTGAACGGACGCTTTGCTATTCGTGACGGCGCGTTGACGGACGAGAAAGCCGGAGCGGCGCTGGTTCACGCAGGGTAGGAATATGTGCAGAAATATTAAAACTCTCTTCAATTTCGATCCGCCGGTAACGCCCGAAGAAGTTCAGGCTGCATCGCTGCAATTCGTGCGAAAAATCAGCGGCTTCACGAAGCCTTCGAAGGCCAATGAGGCTGCGTTTCATGCGGCCGTAAATGAAATCGCCGGCATTGCGGAGCGCTTTCTGTTTTCGCTCGAAACCAATGCGCCGCCTAAGAATCGCGAAGAAGAAGCCGCTAAAGCCAAAGCTCGCGCAGCCGAACGATACGGTCGTTAACCCTTCTGGCATACAATAGCCAGTTCATGACTAAAAGCCGCGTACTGAAAAAACTCCGCGCCGGAGAGTGTGTCAAGATTGCCGGGATCAGCCGGCTTCCCGACCCCTGGCTGGCCGAAGTCGTTGGCCGGATCGGCTACGACGTGATCTGGTACGACCTCGAACACCGCGAATTTCCCTACGACACGATCCTGCCGATGTCGCTCGCGTGCCGCTATACCAACATGGATTTGATGGTCCGCATCCGCAAGCACGGCTACGACAGCGTGATGCGCGCGCTCGAATTCGGCGCCAACGGAATCATGGTGCCGCACTGCCGCAGCGTGGAAGAAGCGCGTCAATACGCCGAGTGGATGCGTTTCCCGCCGCGTGGCAAGCGCGGGCTGGACGGCGCGGGAGCCGATGCCGACTGGGCGCTCGCCGACACCATGGAACACATTCGCAACGCCAATGAGGAAACGTTTTTGGTGCTGCAGATCGAGGACAAGGAGGCCGTCGAGTGCGTGGATGAGATCGCGGCTGTCGATGGCGTGGACATCCTATTCGTCGGACCAGGCGACTTAAGTTTGTCCTACGGCGTGCCGTTGCAGTTCGATCATCCGCTGCTGGTGGAAGCCCGGCGCAAAGTGGCGGATGCGGCTCGCAAGCACGGCAAATGGTGGGGGACGACGACGGCGAATCCAGCCAAGGCGCAGAACATTGTCGATCTCGGCGGCCGTTTCATCACTGCCGGCGGTGATCACGGAGCGCTGCTCGATCACTTCCAGAATTCATTCAAAGCATTTGAGAGTGTCACCGTGAAGAAGTGAGGATGGCGTGGCGGCCAGCGATCCGCGGTACAAGTGGCGTCTGGTCGCATTCCTGTTCTTCGTCGCGGCGTTGAACTACGGCGACCGCACGGCGACGTCTTCAGTTTTCCCGCTACTGCGCCGCGATTTGCGGATGTCCGATCTTCAGCTCGCGGCCATCGGCTCGTTTTTTCTCTGGTCGTACGCGATTGGATCTCCCGTTGCTGGTTATCTGGCGGATCATATTTCGCGCAGCCGCTTGGTGGCCTGGAGTCTTGCGGCCTGGAGCCTGATCACGCTGGCCACTGGCTTCGCGCCCAACGCGGAAGTTTTGCTGGCCAGTCGCGCGTTGCTTGGCTTTGCCGAATGCCTGTACCTGCCGGCCGCGATCGCGCTGCTTGCCGACCATCATGCGAGCGATACGCGCGCGACGGCGATGGGTTTGCACATTGCGGGACTAAGCGTCGGTTTGGTCGCGGGCGGCGCGATGGCGGGATATTTCGGTGAACACTACGGATGGCGATTGAGCTTTTATCTGTTGGGCGGGTTGGGTCTTGTGATGGCCGCGGCCGCGCCATTCATACTGCGTGATGCTGCGCCGAAGCCGGTGGAAGTGGTTGCCGTGCCGCCTGTGCGGAGCAATCTCGGCTTGATCGTACGAATACCTAGCTTCTGGATCTTGCTATCGCAAGCCATGATCGTCTCGATTGGCACGTGGATTTTCTTCAACTGGCTGCCGCTGTATTTCAACGAGACGTATCACCTCAGCCTGGCAGGCGCGGGCTTTTCTGCGCCGCTGGTGATTCAGGGATCGGGCGTGGCCGGCGTGGCATTTGGCGGCTGGTTCTCAGATCGTGTCGCGGGCACGCAGCCCGCGCGCCGAATGCTGGCGCAAAGCTTGTTCTACTTTGCAGCCGCGCCTTTTCTGCTGGCGTTCTTGAGTCGGCCCGCTTTTGCGATTCTGATCGCCTGCATTTTTTGTTTTTCGATGCTGCGCGCTTTGGGTGGCTCGAACGAGAATGCCATGCTCTGTGATTTGCTTCCGCCCCGGCTGCGGTCGACGGCGGTCGGGCTGACCAATGCAGCGAACACGTTCGCGGGCGGCGTGGGCGTGCTGGTAGCGGGTTACCTAAAGCGCGATTATGGCTTGGGTGGCGTCTTCGGCGGAATCTCGGCGATCATGGCGTTGGGCGCGCTGCTGCTGCTGATTGGCTATCTGTGGTTTGTGCGGCGCGACCTGGCGCGGTTCACGGCGTCCACTTTCGCGCTACACTGATTTTCTTGCCGGAGGACCGGATGCCGACAGCTACCGCCGACGCGGTTGCCGCTCAGTTTCAGCGCGACGGGTTCGTCATTCTCGAGAACGTATTCACTCCGGTTGAGCTGAATCCGATCTCGGAAGAGATCCAGCGCGTGATCGACGGCAGCGTGGATTACGTCCCGGAATCCGATCGCATCTACGAACCTGGCTCCGATCCTCCGCGTTTGCGCAACGCATTTCGCCTGCATCAGTACAACCCGTTTTTCCTGGATGTTGCCCGGCATCCGCGCGTGGTCGAAGTAATGGAGGCTCTGCTGGGTGTTCCCCTGCGACTGTACGGCAGCCAGTTGTTTGCGAAGCCGGCGCTCTTGGGGACGGCTGTGCCCTTGCACCAGGACATGCCGTACTGGCCGTTCGCCCCGCCTGAGCTGATTAGCGCCTGGATTGCGTTGGACGATTCCAGCTTGGCAAACGGCTGCGTGCGTTTCGTGCCGGGCTCGCATCGCTTGGGAATGCTGCCGCACGCGCCGTCCGGCGTCAAAGGCAACTCGCTAGGATTGACGCCGCATGCGCAAATTGAAGCGCTGGGCGAAGTGCCGGTGGAAGTGAAGCGGGGATCGGTAGTCCTCCATCACTGCCTGACGGCGCATCGCAGCGAACCGAATTCGAGCGAACACATGCGCCGTGGTTTAATTTACGTCTACATGTCGCCGCAGGTGCGGCTAATTGATCCATCCAAGCTGAAAGGCGCAGTCGATTTTCCGGAGATTCATCATGAGACGTCGTGAAGCCCTGTTGACCGCCGCTGGCCTCTTCGGCATGGCGCCGGCTACCGCCAAAGCCGCGCTCGACGTTCCCGCGCTGCCCGAAGACAAGCTCTTCTCGCGCGATCCGGAAAGCTACTGGCTCAAACTCCGCCGCGAGCAGTTTCTGCTGCCGGAGGGCCGCGCGTTCCTGAACGTGGGCAGCCTTGGCGTCGCGGCCAAGCCTGCGCTTGCGGCAACGTTCAATTACCTCACGCAGTCGGCGTCTCTGGAAGGACTCACCAGCGATGGCCTGCCGCGATGGGGCGGGGAACCCTTCGATGACTGGCGCCAGGAGTTGGCTGATTTCGTCGGATGCAAGAAAGACGAACTCGCGCTTACCCGCAACACGACTGAGGGCATGAACACCATTTGCCAGGGCCTCGACCTCAAAGCCGGTGACGAAGTTCTTCTCACTGACCAGGAACATCCCGGCGGCACGTTTCCCTGGATCCAGAAGCAGGCGCGCTTCGGTGTGCAAGTCCGCACGGTGCCGATCGCGATTCCGCCGAAGAGCCCGGCGGAGATTACCGATCGCGTGATCTCCGCCATCGGCCCGCGCACGCGCATCATCAGTTTTAGCGGAATCACAACTACTACGGGTCTGGTGACGCCGATCCGCGAAATCTGCCAGGCGGCGCGCGCCAAAGGCGTCTTGACCCTGATCGACGGTGCTCACATGAACGGGCAGGTGCCGGTGAACCTGCATGAGCTTGGCTGCGATTTCTTCGCCGGCAGTCCTCACAAATGGATGTTCACGCCGTGCGGCTGCGGTCTACTCTACATCCGCGAAGAGCATTTGGACAAGCTCTGGGTGCATACCGCGACATTCAACTGGGATAAATACGATCTGAAGGCGGCGCGTTTCATGATGGTGGGAACCAACAACCGCGCTATCTTCGAGGGCCACATGGCCGCGTTGCGTTTCCTGAAGCAGATTGGCCCGGACCGTGTGTACGGCCGCATCCATCAGTTGGCGCGCGGCGTGCGCGAGCGCGTGGCCAAGCTGCCTCAGCTTGAACTGCTCACGCCCGACGATGATCGCCTCTACGCCGGCATGGTCACGTTCCAGTTCAAAGGCGTGGACACCAAGCCGCTATATGAACTCGCCCGGAAGCGGGGCATCTGGCTTGCCGGCGCCGAGAGGCTGCGCATTTCAACGCACATCCACACGCGTCCGGCGGATCTCGACGCATTCTTCCAGGCTATGCATGATTCAATCGGCATCGGTTGATGCGAATCGTCTCTCGCGGTGTTCTGAATCCTTGCGTGCCCGGCGGCGATCGCGCCGTCTCCGCGTTTCCCAGCGTGACTTGCCTGCCGGATGGCTCGCTGCTCGCGGCGTATCGCGTAGGGAAGAGCAAGGTAGATGAGCAGTCGGTGATCGAGCTGCGGCGGTCCACAGATCTTGGCCAAACGTGGAGCGATCCCTGGATGCCGTTCGAAACTGCTCTCCATGGCGTTCGCGGCTCCCTGTGGGTCTTGCACACCACTGTGATCGCGCCGGATTATTTGATCGCGTCGTCCATGTGGGTGGATCGCGAGGCCTATCCTGGCAAGCCCTTGTTCAACGAGGAAACGGAGGGATGCCTGCCCATGGTGATCCTTCTGGCGGACTCACGCGACAACGGGCGAACATGGAGCGCCTGGCGCCGCGTGCCGATGACGCCGGATATCGGCCCGCCCAGTCTGACATGTCCCGTGCTGCGGCTCGCCAGTGGCCGCCTGGCTCTTAGCATCGAGAGCAATAAGAATTTTCTCGACCGCTCGCAATGGTTCCAGAAAGTGGTTTACCTGTATTCGGATGATCGGGGCCAGACATGGACGCAGCCTGTGACTGTCTGCCAGGATCCCTCTGGCCGCATTTTCAACTGGGACCAGCGCAGCGCCGCGGCTCCGGATGGCACGCTTGCCAGTTTTACCTGGACTTACGATAAGCCAGCCAATCGCTATCTGAATGTGCAGCGGCGGCTGAGCCGCGACGAAGGCCGCACTTGGACGGCGCCCGAAGACCTGGGCTTTGCCGATCAGCCTTCACGTCCGGCATTTCTGCCGGATGGCCGCGTGGTGTTGGCCTGGGTCGACCGGTTCTGCTCGCGCTCCATCCGCGCACGTATGGCGATGAGCATGGACGCGCATTTCTCACTCGATTCGGAAATCGTCATCTGGGAGAGCCCGCGGCCTCAGCGGGAGACCAATTCTACCGGTGAAATGCTTGCAGACATGGCACTCTGGAGCTTTGGCCTGCCTTTCGCCGAAGCTTTGCCTAACGGCGAGGTGCTCGTCGTGTACTACGCGGGCGGGTCTGACGCGATGCAAATTGAGTGGGTACGGCTGGGATTAAAATAAAGGCTGGCCTGCGGGAATGAATCCGGCAGCCCGTGTCATTACGTCTATAAGAGTGAGAATATGCTGATCAAACGCCCACCCGACCTCCGCTACTCCGATGTGACGCCGAAGGACGCGTACCTTAACCGCCGCCGATTCCTGGCGGGTTTGCCCCTGGCGGGTGCTGCATTTCTCGCTCAGCGCGCGCAGGGCGGCGCCAAGCTGGAGGGGGTCGTCAAGAGTCCGCTCAGTACCAGCGAAAAAATGACGCCGTTCAAAGACGTCGCCAGCTACAACAACTACTACGAGTTCGGCACCAGCAAAGACCAGCCGGCCAATCTGGCGCGCACCCTCAAGCCGTCTCCCTGGACCGTTTCGATCGAGGGCGCGGTGAGCAAGCCCGGTGTAATGGATATCGACGCGATCATGAAGCTGGCGCCGCTGGAAGAGCGGATTTACCGGCATCGCTGCGTCGAGGCGTGGTCGATTGTGGTGCCGTGGATCGGCTTTCCGTTGAACGCGCTGATCCAGAAAGTCGAACCTACGGCCAAAGCGAAGTTCGTGGCGTTCCAGACTCTCTACGATTTGAAACAAATGCCGGAGTCGCGCTATGCGGGCATTCCGCTGCCCTATGTAGAAGGCTTGCGCATGGATGAGGCCATGCATCCGTTGGCGTTGATGTGTGTGGGCTTGTACGGTGAAGTATTGCCCAACCAGAATGGCGCTCCCCTTCGCTTAGTGGTCCCATGGAAGTACGGCTTCAAGAGCATCAAGTCGATCGTCAAAATCCGTTTCGTCGAAAAGCAGCCGCCTACCTGCTGGAACCTGGCCAACGCCATGGAATACGGTTTCTATTCCAACGTGAACCCCGAGGTGGATCATCCGCGCTGGAGCCAGGCGACAGAACGCCGCCTAGGTGAATTTCTGAAACGTAAAACGCTGCCCTTCAATGGCTACGGGGACCAGGTGGCTTCACTCTACGCCGGCATGGATCTGCGCAAGAACTATTGACATGCGGTGGTTGAAGATCACAGTCTTCGCGCTGTGCCTGGTGCCATTCGCGCTGCTCGGTTGGAAAGCGTATCAGCAGGATTTGAGCGCGAATCCTATCGAGTACATCACGCACTGGACCGGCGACTGGACTCTGCGTCTTATCGTCATCACCCTGGCCATTACGCCGCTGCGCAAGCTGCTGCGCTGGCCTGACCTGGTCAAAGTTCGCCGCATGATCGGCCTGTTCGCATTTTTCTACGGATGCCTGCACCTGACGACGTACCTGTGGCTGGACAAGTTTTTCGCCTGGGGCGAAATCGTCAAAGATATCGGCAAGCGTCCGTTCATCACCGCCGGATTCGCGGCGTTCATCACGATGTTGCCGCTGGCGATCACTTCCACAGCCGGCTGGATTCGACGCCTAGGCGGAAAGCGCTGGCAGATGCTGCATCGGCTGATTTACTTCAGCGCTTGCGCGGCGGTGGTGCATTACTACTGGCTGGTGAAATCCGATATTCGCAAGCCCGTTTTCTATGGAGCATTGGTAGTGATTCTGTTGGCCTACCGCGCGATCGTGGCGCTGCGCCGGTCCCCCAAGGCCGCGAGCGTTGCGACACCAATCAGTTCCCTCTCGCGTTGAACTAAAATAGGGCGTTGCTCCGCGCCCTGTCGATTCTCGCCGGCATTCTGTCGATCCTTTCCGTCGCCGGCGCCGCTCAAGCGCCGCCCAAAGGAAACGTAAAGCCGATGCACACCAACCGACTGATCGAAGAAAAGAGCCCGTACTTGCTGCAGCACGCGCACAATCCGGTGGATTGGTACGCCTGGGGTCCGGAAGCCTTCGAGAAATCGCGCAAAGAAGACAAGCCGATTTTTCTTTCGATCGGCTATTCCACCTGCCACTGGTGCCACGTGATGGAGCGCGAATCGTTCGAGAATGAGCAGACCGCCGCGATCATGAACAAGTATTTCGTGTCCATCAAAGTGGATCGCGAAGAACGCCCCGACGTGGACCGCATCTACATGACCTACGTGCAAGCCAGCACCGGCAGCGGCGGCTGGCCCATGTCGGTTTGGCTGACTCCGGATTTGAAACCATTCGTGGGCGGGACCTATTTCCCTCCGGAAAACCGTTACGGCCGCGCCGGGTTTCCGATCATGCTAGAGCGCATCGCAGAGGCTTGGCGCGCGGACCGGCAGAAGATCGTGGATTCCAGCCAGGCGGTGTTAGAGCAACTGCGCAAGCAGACCGAAGTGGCGCCGGTTGCCACAGGCTTGCCGGGAGCCGCGGCTCTTGATGGCGGGTTCTCCGTGTTTCGCCGCAGCTTCGATTCCAAGCTCGGCGGATTTGGCGATGCGCCCAAATTCCCACGTCCCGTGGCTCACAATTTTCTGCTGCGCTACTACGCGCGCACCGGCAACAAGGAAGCCCTGGAGATGGTGCTGGCCACGCTCAGAGCCATGGCGCAGGGCGGCATGAACGATCATCTGGGCGGCGGTTTTCATCGTTATTCCGTGGATGCGCGCTGGTTCGTGCCGCACTTCGAGAAGATGCTCTACGACCAGGCGCAGCTCGCTATCTCCTATCTGGAAGCGTTTCAAATCACGCATGACGTTTTTTACGCCGGCATCGCGCGCCGTATTTTGGACTACGTCTTGCGCGACATGACCGACAAAGACGGCGGGTTCTACTCGGCCGAAGACGCCGACAGCGTCATCGATCCCGCTCATCCCGAGGAAAAAGGCGAAGGCGCATTTTACATCTGGATGCGGACCGAGATTGAAAAAATCGCCGGCAAGCCAGCTGCGGCGTGGTTCAGCTACCGTTACGGCGTTGAGGAGCACGGCAATGTAGCCGAAGACCCGCACCAGGAATTCACCGGCAAGAACATTCTGTTCGAAGCGCACACGCTGGAGGAAACGGCGCAGCATTTTGGCAAGCCCGTGGGGGAAGTTCGCAAAGCGCTGGAACACGCGTCGGCAAAGCTGCTGGCGGAGCGCTCCAAGCGAGTGCGTCCTCACCTGGACGACAAAGTTCTCACCGCGTGGAATGGGCTCATGATTTCGGCATTCGCCAAAGGCGGCGCGATGCTCGACGAACCGCGCTATTCGGCTAGCGCGAAGCGCGCAGCAGATTTCATTCTCGGTCGAATGGTGGACGCCAAAACCGGCATTCTTTTGAGGCGCTATCGCCAGCAGGAGTCAGCGATTCCGGGCTTTTTGGACGACTACGCATTCTTCACGCAAGGTCTACTCGATCTGTACGAGACGCAATTCGAAGTGCGGCATCTTGACGCGGCGCTGAAGCTAACCGAAAAACAAACGGCGCTGTTTCTGGATATCAGCAACGGCGCGTTCTTCAGTTCCACAGCCGGAGACGCCGCCCTGGTGATGCGCATGAAGGAGGACTACGACGGCGCCGAGCCCTCCGGCAACTCGGTTGCGGTGATGAATCTGCTGCGCCTGGCGCAGATGATCGACCGTCAGGATTTGCGCGAGATTGCCAACAAAGCCTTCCTGGCATTAGCATCGCGACTCCAAAACGGGCAGGTGGGCGTCCCGCAACTCATGGTGGCGTACCAGTTCAGCTTATCCAAGCCCAAGCAAATTATTTTGGTGGGCGATGTATCGGCGGCCGACACCCAGGAGCTTTTGCGCGTTCTTCACGGCCGATTCGTGCCGGAAAAAATCGTGATGCTGGTGGCCGATGACGCTTCGCGCGAAACACTAGCGGGTTATTTGCCGGTGGTCGAAACCATGACGCGGCTGCACGGCAAAGCCAGCGCCTATGTTTGCGAAAATTACACCTGCAAACTTCCCACTGCGGACGCGGCCAAGTTCGCCGAGTTGCTACAATAGCGAGTTACCAACAAAATTCAGGAGGAAAAATGGAAAGACCAGGAGCTACGACGATGCGGGGCAACCCGCTGACGCTGATCGGCCCCGCGCTAACTGCGGGCGAAAAAGCGCCGGATTTCAAGCTCGTCGACAATAGTTTGAAGGACGTTACGCTGGCTGATACCGCCGGCCAGGTGCGCATCATCAGCGTAGTGCCGTCGCTCGATACGCCGGTCTGCGATGCTCAGACCAAGCGCTTTAACGAGGAGGCCGCCAAGCTTCCCGGCGTGAGCATCATCAGCATCAGCATGGATCTTCCGTTCGCGCAGAAGCGCTGGTGCGGCGCGTTTGGCGTGGACAAAATCAAAATGCTTTCC
>Ga0070731_10003057_pt1 | contig 15309 bp, 9 predicted proteins | sample Coa_R1_2_FD_66448 | JGI IMG/M metagenome (GOLD analysis project Ga0070731, IMG submission 66448) | Surface soil microbial communities from Centralia Pennsylvania, which are recovering from an underground coalmine fire - Coalmine... | ecosystem: Environmental > Terrestrial > Soil > Unclassified ...
ATTTCCTCCGGACGACACGTTATCTTCTATCCTCAGCCGGAGCCAGCCCGCCTTTCTCGAGACGCCCGGCACGGAGCGGCACATGACCACCAATCGCCTCGAAGCCTTCAGCGACGGCGTGATCGCGATTCTGATCACGATCATGGTTCTCGAACTGAGGACGCCCGAGGGACCGAGCTGGCGGGCGCTCGCGCCGATGCGGCCGTTCCTGCTCGCCTACGGCCTGAGCTTCATCTATCTCGGCATCTACTGGAACAACCACCATCACATGCTGCACGCGGTGAAGCACGTGAACGGCGCCGCGTTGTGGGCCAACCTTCACTTGCTGTTCTGGCTGTCGCTCGTGCCGTTCGCGACCAGATGGATCGGCGAATATCCCACGGCCGCCGATCCGGCGGCGATCTACGGAGGGATCCTGCTGGCCGCAGGATGCGCGTACTGGATTCTGCAGCGCGTGCTGATCCGCGCCGAAGGATCCGATTCGCTGCTCGCGCGCGCCATCGGCCGCGACCTGAAAGGCAACCTCTCGCCGGTGCTCTACATCGCCGGCATCGGACTGGCCTTCGTTCGCCCCTGGCTCGCCGACAGTATGTACGTGCTCGTCGCGCTCATGTGGCTGGTGCCGGATCGGCGAATCGAACGGACGCTGACGTAATCCAGCCCTCCATCACCGTGAACAGCCGCGACAGGCGGCCATCGGCCCGCCGGCGATAGACGACGCGGTGCGTCGGCCAGACGAAACCGTCGAACGAGCGATGCGCCTCGCAGAGATGCGCGCCACGTGCCGACGGCGAAAACACGTCGGCCGTGTAGTCGAGCCGCCGCAGCAGACCTTGTCGATCGAAATAGAATCTCTGCTCGCGGCAATGCGTCGCGAATCCGGCCGGATACGTCACGTCGAGCATTCGCCATGAATCGCCAGACGCCTCGCGCCGGACACCCGACTCCCGGCACTCGAAGCCGGGCCACAGAAACACAAACGGCGTGACGGTGTAGTTCCACAGCGCGTAGCCAAGAAAATAGAGCACGTCGAGATCGTCCCAGATGATCTTGCGGCGCACGACGCCCGCTGCGTCGCGCTCGACGTCGCGCTCCGCGACGACCTGGCCGTCGTCTGACTCAATACGCAGATGATTCGCCTCGAAGATCCCGACGTGGCCGTCACGTGGAAAGGGCCGGAGCGTGGCGCGCACGCGTCGAGCGTCGACGTCGACTCGAAGAGTCCGGGCGCGAGGCGACTTGAACTTCAGCGCGAGAATGTTGCCGCCGATGGTGACATTGAGCACGACGGCGTCGACGCGACGCCAACGATCCAACCCTCCGTGGGCGGCGATGGCGTCGGTGATCAGCGACATGGGCGGCGGCAACGGGGCAATGGAGCAATGGAGCAATGAGGCAATGAGGCAATACACAGGCATCGACTCATTCGTTCATTTACCCACTCACACATTCACACATTCACCCATTTTCCAATGTCGCTATCGTCCGACGCGAATGTCCTGCACTACGTGCTGGCCGTCAGCAATCGTCACGCGCGTGGCGATCGCCTGGAGGCCGCTGAGCCAGACGGCGTCGCTGATGTCGTCGGGCGGACGCTCGGCGGCCGCGGCGAGCAAATACTCGCCGGCCGGTAATCCGTGAAATTCGAATCCGCCCGACGTGTCGGGACGCTCCACGACGATGCGCCGGCTGCCGCGCAACCAATAGCGATTGTCGCGTGGATAGATGACGATCACCGCGTCGAGGCGCGGCTGTCCATCGGCGCCGGTGACCGACCCCGCGATCCCGGTCGGACTCCCCGTCATCGTCAACGCGATCTCCGTCGTCTCGCCGGCGTGCAGTTCGACCGGCAAGTCGAGCACGTCGGCGCCGCCGATGCGTGCGTCCTCGATCGACGTGGATGAATATCGCTGCTCGCCCGACTGAAAAATGTATCGTCCTGGCGGTATGCCTTTGATCGTTTGACTCGATCGATCGGAAGCGATGATCGGTTCGGGCGAGAGGATCGCCGGCAAGTCGTCCGTGAGCGATTTGAGCACGAGGCGCGCGCTGATGGCCGGCGCGTTCCGTATCGAGCCCGGCGCTGGCGCCGCGGCAGGCGCGGATGACGGTGGCTCGCCGCTCCTGGCTTGGAGGCTCAACGTCGCGCCCGGCTGCAACAGCGCTTGCATTTTGATCGGCGTCACGCCGTCGACGGCAACCGGCATCACCGCCCATTCCCGCCCCGGACTGTCGCGCAGCGCCGCGTTGAGGCGGGTCAGATCCTCGTTTGTCCGCTGTCCGCCGCCATACGAAAGGACTGGCGGCCGCTCGTAGCCATTGGCAATCAGGCGGTACTGTCCAGCGACGACGTCGGTAATTTTGACGGTGCCGTCCGCGTCGGCATCCGTCGCCCATTGGACGCGCGCTGCTCCCCGGTCGTCATCCGATATCAATGCCACCTGCACACGATCCGGCGGCTGGCCGCTCGCCGCCGCGAGCTTGACCTCGACCGACGTCGCCGGCGGCGCCTGCACTTGAACGTTGATCTCGGTCACTTCGTCTTCAGACCGCACGACGACGGCGCTCGCGCCGGCCGCGCTCTGCGCGCTGGGATAGAACGTCGGCGCCAGCGCGACGGCGACGTCCTTGCCGGACGCGTCTTTCGCTCGCCGTTCGCGCGGCGACGGATCGGCCACGGCCAGAATCGCATACGAGCCGGGAGGCAAATCGCCGAATCGATACCGGCCGCCGGTGTCGGTCGAGGCGGCAGTCACCGCGCGCATGCCGTCCGCACGCAGCGAAAGAATGCTGATGCGGGCGCCGATGGCATCGCCTTGCGGATCGATGACGCGTCCGCTGATCGCACCGCCCTTTTGCATGACGATCGTGAGATTCGAGATTCTGCGGCCGGGCAGCACGCGGATCCACACGCCCGGATCGCCCGGCTGAAATGCGCCGTACTGGGAGGTGAGATAGCCGTCCGCGATCGCCGTCAGCTTGTAGCGTCCGGGCGCGAGCTGCGCGAATTGAAACTGGCCGCCGGGTGCGGCCACCGACGACTCGAATGCCGTCGCCGGCGCGGCCACCGACACCGCGGCATCGGCGATCGGCTTGCCGGCGGCGTCAACAACGGAACCGCCGATGGCGCCGGTCGCCGGCTGCGATTGCGCCGCCGCTGCGCCCACGAGCGTCAGCGCGACGAGCGCGACCGCGCGCGGGTCAGGGAAGGTACGCATCGGCTTCGATCTCCACCAGCATGGCCGGATCGATCAGCGCTCGCACCTCCACCATCGACGTCGCCGGCCGGATGGCGCCGAAGATTTCTCCATGCGCGCGTCCGATTTTCTCCCAATGTCCCGCGATGTCGACGACGTACATCCGCGTGCGTACGACATCGCGCATGCCCGATCCGGCCTCGGTCAGCGCGGTCTCGATGTTGCGCAGCGCCTGAATCGTCTGCGCGTACGGATCGCCGGCGCCGACGATCTTGCCGTCAGCATCCGTCGCGGTCGTGCCGGAGACCGACACGTGCCGTCCCACTCGCACCGCGCGCGAATAACCGACGATCGGTTCCCACGGCGTGCCGGACGAGATGTTGTGACGCATGGGTGACAAGACCTCTGTATGGATTCATTGTTTCATTGATTCATTGCTTCATTGGCAATGAGGCAATGAGGCAATGGAGCAATGGAGCAATGGAGCAATGAATCTACTTTATTCTCATTTCCTGCTGCTTTCGCTCGCCAGGTCCGACGGTCACTTTCGCCGCGGTCTTCGAGATCTCCTCCAGCAGTTTCGCATCGTATTGCTCGCTTGGTCCGATGTCGGTGACCGCGGCGAGAAAGTACGTCCCTGCCGGAAGCCCCTGCGGACCGGCGAGTTCAAATCTTCCGTCCGTCGCCGGTCTCGTCGTCACGACGCGGCGTGATCCCGTCAGCCAGTACTTCGAGTCCGTCGAAAACAGCAGCACCGTGTAACCGGCCACGGGCCGGCCGGTTGCATCCTTCAGCGTGCCGAACACTTCCTGCTTCGTGTCGGTGAGCGTGACGACGGCGTTGTCGATCTGATCGCCGGGCTTCAGATCGACGGGCAGATCCGTCACGTCGCGCCCATCGATCGTCACCGACTCGATCGTCCACGCCAGCATGTCCGAGAAGCGATCTTGATCCGGCTGCAGTATGGCGCTCAAGAGATAGCGCCCTGGCGCCAGCCCGGGGATGGCGAACGTCTTGTCGGATTTCATCGCGGCGCCGCCCTGGAATGCGGTGAAGATGTTTTGCAGCAGCTCCGGGGCACGGGTCGAGACGAGCACGGTTGGATCTTTCGGCACCGGCACTCGAGTTGAGTGGAACACGACGGTTCCCGAGATCGACATGCCGGGCTGCAGCGTCAGCATCAAGCCGGAAAGATCTTGTCCGGTGACGACGACGTCGAGCGACGCCCACAGTTGTTGCGGGGACGCGGCTGGGTCGGCAGTCGATTGATCCGGCGCTGAGCCCCGTCGACCGGCAGCCACGGGCGCGGTCTGCGCGGTCAGCGTGTACCGTCCCGGCGGCACGGCGTACATCGTGAATGAGCCGTCCGCCGCGGATCGCACGCTGTTCTGCATCGGCCCCGGCATGCCGGGCATGCTGGATCTATTCGTCGGCTGCAGCGAAATATGGATGTTCGTGCCCGCCGTGCCGAACGGCGCCATCACCAATCCGCTGAGGCGCGCCGTCGGCACGAGCCTCGTTCTGATATCGACGCCGCCGCGTTCCGCGCCGGCCGCGACCGATACGATGCCGGCCTCCGTCACGTCGGCCGTGCCCGGGAAATAAATGGGCGCAGATCCCATCGTCTGCCCCTGCGCCGGCAGGGATGGCGCCGGCGGACCCGACGGAGGCATCGCAGGGCCACCGCGCGACGGCGGTGGCATCGGCACAGGTGGACCGATGACGGGTGGAGGGCCGCCCGCGCGATTCGATTCGCGCACGGCCTGAAGACCGGCCTGGATTTCTTCAGCCGTCATCGCCCGCACCTCGCCAGGTCCATTCGGCAGTAACGGCACGACGACGACGTAGTCGCCGGGCGGCACGCCATAGAGGCGATATATGCCACGCTCGTCCGAGCGGCCCATCGTGCCGTTCGAAAGCAAGAGATTGAGTGGCAAGCCCAACGGCGAGACCGCGCCGACAACGCGCTCGCCGTTTCGCATCTCGACCGGCAGCAGCCGCGCGGTGGCGTTGGGCACGGGCGACCCGCGATCGTCCGTGATGATACCGGTGATGACGCCGCCCCGGATCATCGTCATCGCGATGTTGGTGACGCGTTGTCCGTCCGCGACGCTGATCGCCGTGCCCGGACTCCCGGGGCGTCGAGCGCCGTATGCGGCGTCGAGAAAAGGCTCTTTGGTTGCGCCAATCAAATAGCGTCCGGCGGGGAGTTTCGCGAACGAGAACGCGCCGTGCTCGTCGCTCTCAGCGGTCTTCACATAGCCGTTGTCGATGCCGATGATCAACACCTGCGCGCGAAAGATCGGTTTCGACTCGCGCTCGTCCGTCGCCGACACGGTTCCGGCGATCGTCGCGGTGCCGATGAGCGGCGGCGCCGACGGCGTGTCGCGCGAGGGACGCTGCTGCGCGTGCACGCCCACTGCTAAGGCCAGCGCGGCGCCAAGAACCACGGCGAAGATCCACCGCGACCGCATCAGCGCGCTCCGCTCTTGAGATCGAGCGTCTTTGATTGTCCGTCGGCGATGACGATTCGGGTCGCGATGCCGAGATATGTCTCGAGGGCGCCCGGCGCGTCCCAGTCGATGAAGTGATCGCTGTTGGCGGCCGCAATGTAGTACTCGCCGGCGGCCAATCCAGTGACGCTGTACTGGCCGTAGCGGGATGTGCGCACGAGCTTGATTCGCCGCGACACGGCCGCGAAATCGTTCCACAGACGATCGTCGGTCGGAAACAGGATGACGGCGGCCTGCGGATCGCCGTCGCCTTTGGCGTCGCGCACCAGGCCGGTCACGGTGCCCGCGGGCTTATCGCTGAACGTGAGAAGCACACTCGTGACGTCAGTGCCCACGATCTCGAGCGGCTCATCCAAGGCGTCATGCCCGTTGATGGTCGCTGAGAGCGGCCGCCATATTGTCGGGGGCCCGGCAGCCACCGCAGCGGTGCCGGCGCCCGGCGCTGACGCATCGCTTCCAGGTGGACGAACGATGAGCGTGCCGACGCGAAGGAAATATCGTCCAGGCGGCACCGAGCCGGTTTTGAACGTCCCGTCGGACTCGACGCGTCCGCGTGGCGAGGCGATCGACGGATCGGCGGCCTCGAGTGTGACGGAGATTTGCGTGAGCAACTCCGGCGACGGCGGGTTCGTGCCAACGAAGTCGGTGCGTCCCGTCACGCGTCCGCCGGCCGTCAAAGGAACGGCGATGTCGGACAGATCGCGTGCACCAACGGTGATCGGCATTGACGCGCTGAAGACAGGCGTGTCGGACGCCGGCGACAGCGGCGGAGCACCCGCAGCCATGCCGCGTCCGTCAGGCGCCGAGAACGGCGAATTCTGCCGCCGCGACGTCGCCTCGAGCTGGTACTGCCCCGCCGGAACGCCTCTGAAGACGAAATGTCCACTCGCGTCCGTCGAGGCCGACGGCGTGTTGAAGTCGAGATCGACCGCTCCGTCGCCGACGCCCCTGAGCCGCAGGTTGACGTTCGAGGTGGAGGGATCGAACTCGGCGGAGGTGACGGCGCCTGCGACCGTGTGCGCCGGTACCGCCTTGATGCTGAAGTCCACGTTGCCGCGCTCTGCGCCCGGCTCGACTGAGACGGTCATCGCGTCGCGCGTCTGCAGCGCCGCCGGATACAGCGTCGGTGGATACAAGCGCACGCTCGGATCGATCTGCACGTTGTCGTCGCCGCGCTCGACGAATTTCGCCAGAACCTTCATCGCGATCGCTTCGTCTGTCATCGCCAGCGAGATCATCAGACGTTCGCCGTCGACAGCGTCCGAACGCACGCCGACGAGATAGTCGCCGGGCATCACCGACCCGATGCGATAGGCGCCGGTGTCATCACTGGTCACGCCCGGTCCAGCGGACGTGTAGCGCCACGCGCCGCCGATCGCCAAACGCTTGAACAATTGCACGGTCGCGCCGGTGACCGGCGCGCCGGTTTCGTCAAAGACCGCGCCCGAAATAACGGCAAACGGCCAGAGCCGCAGTGTGACATCGCCGCGCCGCTCGCCGTCCAGAAGCTCGATCGGTCGTCCCTGGCCGCGCGGAGAAGTCTGTCCGGACGCGCCGCCGAAGTAACCCGCCTTCGCGGCCGTCAACGAAAACGATCCGGCCGCAAGATCTCGAAACAGAAATCGTCCCTGACCGTCTACGAGTACCCGCGACGGCGCGGCTGCAGCTCCGCGTCCGCCCGCCGGCGCCGCTCCGCGCGCGCCGCCGTTCATGCTGACCACGGCGTCGGCGATAGGACGTCCCGTCGTGCCATCGACGACTTGTCCCATCAGCAATCCTGTGCCGGGCGTGGACGCGGAGGTGGACGACTGAACGGGGCCGCCCTGTGCGGCTGCTGACTGCTGCGCGCCGCGAACCGCGCCGCCTGCAGCCACCGCGCCGGCCAGCCCAACCGCGATCGCCGCCTGACGCACCCGCCTCATGCCAGGAGTATGAACGAAGAACACATGGTTGTTTCGACGCACCGGGACTTGCTCCGGCTTGGGAATATAGACGGCCTGTCGCGCCGTTCGTTCCGATCTACATTCACAAGAAAGACGATGGTTTTCGTCGGGACCGCAGGCTGGTCGATTCCGCGTGAGGCGCGCCGATGGGCCGGCGCGGCCGGCAGCCATCTGCGCCGGTACGGCCGCGAGTTCGCCTGCGTCGAAATCAACTCGTCTTTCTATCGGCCGCATCGCCGCGAAACCTACGTCCGCTGGGCGTCGGCCGTTCCGCCGGGTTTCAAGTTCGCGATCAAGTGTCCGCGCGAGATCACACACGAGCGGAAGCTTCGGAACATCGACGCGGCGCTGACAAGATTTCTCTTTGAAATTTCCGGCCTGGGTCGAAAGCGCGGGCCCGTGCTTGTCCAGTTGCCGCCCTCGTTCGAGTTCGATCGACGCCGGGTGATGCAATTCTTCACGCGTCTGCGAACGGCCGATCGCGGTCCGGTCGTCTGCGAACCGCGGCATCCAAGCTGGTTCACGGACGACGTTGACCAGCTCTTGCGCCGATTCCGGATCGCGCGGGTCGCCGCCGATCCCATTCGCGGCGCCGGATCCGGCTGTCCAGCCGGTTGGACAGGCATTGCCTATTTTCGGCTGCACGGTTCGCCTCGCATGTACTGGTCGCGGTATCACCCCGAGTACATTCGGACGCTGGCAAGCACACTTCGCCTGCTTCCTTCGCGCACACAAGTGTGGTGCATCTTCGACAATACCGCCGCCAGCGCGGCCATCCAGAACGCGCACGAGCTGGCCCGTACCTTGCAGTGTCACGGTTCGAGGCATCAATGACGGACGGCAACGTCAGCGCCAAAGCCGCGGGACTTCGATACGTCACGCGCGATACGCCCGGCATCTCGCGTCTGCGCGCGGGCAAGGGATTTACATATCGCGACGCCGGAGGCGCGAAGGTTCGCGACAAGGCGACGCTCGATCGGATCAAGAAACTCGTGCTGCCGCCGGCCTGGCGCGACGTCTGGATCGCGGTCGATCCGCTGGCGCACCTGCAAGCCACCGGACGCGACGCCGCCGGGCGCCTCCAATATCGCTATCACTCGTCCTGGACGACCGTGCGTGATTCGACGAAGTACGATCGCATGCTCGCGTTCGCCAAGGCGCTGCCGATGATTCGCGCGCGCGTCGCCGCCGACATGCGCATGCCCGCGCAGTCGCGCCCTCGCGTGCTGGCCACCGTCGTCCAGCTGCTCGAGCGCACGCACGTCCGCATCGGCAACGACGAATATCTCAAGGCCAACGGATCGCACGGCCTGACGACGCTGAAGAATCGCCACGTCGCGATCAAGGGCCGGCATCTGCATTTCGCATTCAAAGCCAAGAGTGGCGTCCTGCAGGAAGTGGATGTCGAAGACGCGCGGCTGGCGCGCGCGGTGCGCGAATGCCAGGAGCTGCCGGGGCAAATGCTGTTTCAATATGCGGCCGAAGACGGCGCCGTCAAAACGGTGTCGTCGGGCGACGTCAACGGATACTTGCGCGAGATTGCCGGCGACGACTTCACCGCCAAGGACTTTCGCACGTGGGCCGGCACCTTGACGGCGGCCGAGTCGCTCGCCGCGGCGGCGCGCGAGGTGTCCACGCGCGGCATCAATCGCGCGATGGTCGCCGCGTTCGACGCGGCGGCGCGCTCGCTGGGCAACACCCGCGCGGTGTGCAAGCGCAGCTACGTGCATCCAGCCGTGCTCGCCTCGTTTCAGCAGGGCCGCACGTTGGCGACGATCAGGACGCGCGCGGCCGTTGAAGGATTACAGGCGTCGGAGATCAAACTGGCCGCGCTCTTGCGCGCGCACAAGAGTCATCCTCCTCGATTGAAGGATGCGCTCATCAGAAGCCTCAAGGCACAGACGAAAGCGGCGTGACCCTATCGGCGCGCGAGCAAGCCAATCTCGATCGAGGCCGTCTGCACGTGGTGCCCGTCGAACGTCGCAGCTGCGTACCTCGCAAGCGCCTGAAGGCTCACGGTGCGACCTCGCAAGATTTCATAGCCCGCCGCCGCCTCATACGCCGGACTCCACCACGTCGTCTTGACCGATGGAATGGCGGACGAGTGGTACACGAGCTCTGAGGCGCCCACGCCGCCTTCGAGCCAGACCCGCGGCAGGATCCATTCACGGAGCGCGGCATGAGCCGCCAGACTGCCCCATCCCGCCGGAGATTGACCGATCGCCGCCGGCCGCTCGAACACACTCAGCAGCGCCAATCGTCCGGTCAACGCGACGCCGCCCTCGACATCGATTACGCCGACCGTGAGCGCCTCGGGCAATGTGGCGCCGGCCGGCAGCTGCGAAAATTTGAACGGCGCATCGGTGGTGCGCTGACCGCCACCGAAAGAAAGCCCGAAGAGCCACGGGCCGCCAAGATGCGGAGGATTCTGCGCCAGCGCGGGGAGGGGCGATGCGACCGTCAGAATAGATCCCACAATCATTCTGACGATCGCCCGCTTCATTCGATCATCATATTCCCGCTCTCACGCGCGCGACGCAAACAATATTGCGCACTATACCGAAAGGCCTGCATCGTCGTACCTTTCGGAATAGACCGACGAGCGCAGACATCGACGGCTGTTAAATACCAACCAGAGCGATGTCTGGCACATCGATGATCGACGATCGGGAATTGATGAACGAAGAATCGACGATCGGGAAATCGGCAATCGGATCGTCGATTGCCAATCGGCGATCGATCGTCGATTATCACTCCCCGATTCTTCGTTCATCAATTACCGATCACCGATCATCGATGTGCGTGTTGTCACTTTGAGACGTGCTTCCACTCGATCTTCACGCTCACCGACGCGCTCAGCGTCGCCGCGTTGAGATTGCTGCGAGACACCGTGCGGCCGATGTTCCCCGCGACCGTCACCGCATCGTTCAGCGAGTAATAGATCTCGCCGGCGACATCGGTGCGCGATCGAACCACCGAACCCGACGTGCCCTGAAAATACACACGCGTCGCGTACGCGTACGCCACCAGGCCGGCGATCGTGACGCGATCCGAAAGCGTCCGCTCCGCCTCGATGCCGGCAGACGCCACGCCGCGCGAGAAATACGTGACCGTGCCGTACACGGCGCCATTCTCGAATGCGTGGTGAAGCGTGACCGGCAGCGCGTAGTTCACGCGCGACACGCGCAGCGCGGGATCCTTCGCCACCGCATTCCCGAGAATCTCGACGAGGGGCGAAATCGCCAATCCCAGAAAGGAGTAGTCAGGATCGAGAATCTGGTATTTCGACTGAATGTAGGCGTCGCCCAGACCGCTCGTGCCTGAACCGCCCGTGTAGCTGGCGTGCGCAAACGACGCGCTCGCGCCGAGCTGCAGACGATCCGTGACGCCGTACCCGAAATCCACCCAGGGCAGATCGGTTTCCGCACCTCCGATCGTGTTCCAGCGCGACCAGCCCATTTCGACTGAGCCGCCTCCCTGGTCCGGAGTGTTCGCATCATCGAGCCATGTCGACAGGACGCGCCGGCTCGAGTTGATCGACGGATCCACGCTGCCGGGCGCGGCCGCGGTGCCTGGCGTTGGACGCTTCCGCACTTTCTTCGATTGAGCCAGCGACGCGCCGGGGAGCGCTGCGATCAGCAGCAACGCGGAAATCGCGATCCGCATCGAACGTGTCATGAGGATGTCCTTGCTGATTCAACGGGGACGGGACTTGCGGGAATGCCGATCCATCGGGCGCCCGTGGGAACGGCGGCGCCTTTCATCACGAGCGACAGCGGCGCGATCGACGCGCCGGCCTCGAGCACGGAGTCATAGAGCACGACCGCCATGTGGCCCACCGACACGTCGCGGCCAAGCGTGACGACGGACGATTTCATGATGCGGTCTTCGAACAGATGGTTTTGGATCACGACGCCTTCGCCGAGGACGGAGAACGGCCCGACGCGCACCAGATCAAATTCCGAGAACAAGGTCGTGTGCACGCGGGCGCCGGAACCGACGTGGCAGCCCATCAGCCTCAAGGCCACGTTGAACAGCGGCGATCCGACGAGCGGCCCGAGCGCGGGCGCCGCCAGCGTCTCCCATGCGCCGTTGACGACCTCGTTCCACCACACGTACGGGCACCAGAGCGGCTTGATCACGGGCCCAAATCGCCCCATGACGACGGATTTGAATCCGGCGACCGCAAACACGACAAACGCCGCCAGCACGCACGCCGCCACCGGCAACAGCAGGCACGTCGCTGTCAGTGACAAGGTCGCGTCCGCAATCACCACCAACTCCAAGGCCGCCGCACCGGCTGCGAGGGCGATGAAGCCAGGAAGCAGAATCCGGATCGCATCGACGAACAGACGGTGCGCGACCAGTCCGCGCGTCGGCTCGAACGTCACCGTGGCATCGAAGCCTTCCACTCGACGCCGGTGTGGAAGCCTGAACGGCGGCGATCCGAGCCATTCCGTGTGATCGGGCGTCGTCGACGGCTGCAGCGGCGGCGTGGAGAGCACGCCGACGAGACATCCATCGCCGAGATGCGCGCCAACCGGCAGAACGGCGCTGTTGCCGATGAAGCTGCGACGTCCGATGCGGCTGACATCGACGTGCAGACGTCCGCGAAAGAATCGCCGGCCGCCGATCATCGATCCATCGGCAAAGAAACTCTGGTCGCCGATGTCGAACAGGTCAGGCGCGCCCTGCGAGATCGTCGAGATCTCCGCGAGCCGGCCCACGCGAGCGCCAAGCAGCCGCAGCCACGGCGCAAGATGGATGGTCGTGTAGAGCGGATGTAAATAGATGCGGCTCAGGTGAATGAGACTGTCGACAAACCACTTCCGAACGACAATCGCGCTGTTGACGGGATACGTGCCTGGACGGATGCGTCGAAGAACGACTGCCTTGAGCGCGGCGAGCCACAAGCAGAGCGACACGACGGTGACCGGCACCGCGGCCACGAGCGCCGCGATCAGAATGATCAACGGCCGCTCTCGAACGGCCCACACGATCGCAGCGCCTGGAGCCAGCGACACCAGCACCGCCGCCTCCAGAATGAGCACGAGCGTGAAGTAGGCAATGCTCATCGCGCCCGGTGCGCGGACGGGCTCGTCAGCGTTTTCGGGTACGGGTACCGGCCCTGGAGCGGCGGGCGATCCGCGCCAGGATTCGCCGGCGGGAATTATCGCGCCTTCCGGCAGCAGCGACAGGTCGCCGAGCCTGGCATCGTCATTCATCCGGGCGGCGATACCGAGTGCGCTGTGGATGCCGACAAAGCAGCGGCTGCCGATGTCGATGCGGCCGAACTCGACCATGCCGTCGGCCATCCGATAGCCCAGCAGGTGCGACTCCGCGCCGATACACGTGTCATCGCCGATCGTGACGAGATCAAATGCCGCACAGATCGGCGTATCGATGATGCAGCCGCGGCCGATCTGCGCTCCCATGAGGCGGAAGTACGCGCTCATGAGCGGCGTGCCGCACAACATGCCCGCGCCGCTCATCGTCTGAATGCGGCGAGCGAGCCAATAGCGGACGTGCGCCAGGCCGTAGACCGAATCTCGTCCCTCTTTGTAGCGTCCGACGATGATCCATTTGAGGGCGATTGTCAGCGCGATCCACAGGGGAAAGCCTGCCGTGGTGATGGCGAGCAGCATGCCGAGGCCCGCTTCCATCGAGCGCGAGCCGACGATCACGGAATGCACGACCATCCAGACGACGAAGGGGATGACCGCGGCGAGTCCGTAGAGTGCGACAGACCCGATCGTCTGAAGTCCCACCGCCGCGGCGCGTTCCCAGGCAGGAGTGGCCCCAAAGACCTCGTGACTGGTCGGCCGCCGCGCTTCATTTTCCTCAGGCGCCGCAGGCTGCCGCGCGGTCGTGGACAACAAACGCGCGAGCCCGGCGATCGTCGGATGCGCATACACGTCGCGCAGCGCCACGTCGACTTGTTCACCGGTGTGCAGCGCATTCACGAGCGACGTCGCCATAAGGGAATCGCCGCCCAGATCGAGGAAGAAATCGTCCTCGACTGAAATCGGTGACGTGCGCAGCAGCCGCTCCCACAACACCGTAAGACGCGCCTCGATTGGCGAGCGCGGCTGCACGATTCGGCGGCCGGACTCGACCAGCCGCCGCTGCGGTACCGGCAGGCTGCGGCGATCCAACTTGCCGCTCGACAGGCGCGGCAGATCGGCCAGCGTATCGACGAACGCCGGCACCATGTACGGCGGCAGATGCGAGCGCAAATGCGTGAGCAATTGGCCGCGGTCGATGTCCGCGCCCGCCACCAGATACGCCGCGAGCTCTGTCTGACCGTCGTGCTCGGAAACCGTCGCCGCCGCGGCGGCCACTCCGTCGAACTCCTGCAGGACCGACTCGATCTCGGCCAACTCGATTCGGAAGCCGCGGACTTTCACTTGCGAGTCGAGGCGTCCAAGGAACCGCAAGTCACCGCCGGCATCCGCTTCGACGAGATCGCCCGTCCGGTACATGCGGGCATCGATCGCGCCTGCGAAGGGATCGGCCACGAACGCTCTCGCCGTCAGCTCGGGTTGATTGAGATACCCGCGCGACACGCCGACGCCGCCGACGAACAACTCGCCGGGGCCGTTTGCGACCGGCCGACCGTCGGGATCGAGGATGTACGTGTGATAGCCGGCCAGCGCGCGGCCGATCGACACGGCAGTGTCAGTGCGGCATTCCCACGACGTCGTGTTGACGGTCGCCTCGGTCGGACCGTACACGTTCAACAGCCGCCGACCCGGACGCGTCCACGTCCGCACCAAGTCCGGAGGACACGGCTCGCCGCTGAGGACGATGAGCCGCAGCGACGGGATGTCTTCGGCCACCAGTCGAAGAAATGTCGGCACCGTCGAGAAATATGTGACGGCGTGTTCGGCGAGATAGCGAGCGGTGTCGCGTCCGTCGCGCGCGAGCGCAGACGGCCCCACCACGAGCGGCGCGCCGCCGGCAAATGCCAGCACGTACTCCTCGACCGATCCGTCGAAGCCGAGCGAGAATCCCTGATAGACGCGATCGGATTCCTCAATCCGGCAGATGGCCTGGAACGCCGCGGTGAACGCCACGACGTTCCGGTGCTCCGTCATGATCCCTTTCGGGCGGCCCGTCGTTCCCGAGGTGTACATCACGTAACACAGGTCGCATGGCGTGATACCGGCGAGCGCGGCGTCGATGCGATCCGCTGATTCGAGTGCCAGGAGTCGATTGGTTTCGGGCGCGTCGAGGATGAGAAGAGTCGCGTCGGCGGTCACGCTCCGCGCCGCCTCAGCCAGCGCGCCTTCGCTCAGCAGACAACAGGCGGCGGCGTCTTCGAGAATGTGCCGGATGCGCTCGGGCGGATACACGGGATCGATCGGGACGTACGCCGCGCCTGATTTGAGGACGGCGAGAATCGCGATGATGGCGCGCTCGGATCGCTCGAGGTAGATCGCGACAAACCGTCCGCGGGCTGCACCGCGCGCGCGCAGCAGCCGTGCAAGGCGATTGGCCTGGTGCTCGACCTCCGCGTAGGTCAGCGATCGGTCGCCGCAGACGACGGCGCACGCCCCAGGACGCCGATCCGCTTGCTGCTCGAACAGGTGATGAACGAGCGACGGTGCGCCGGCCGCGGACGACATCTCACTCGGACGATGGCGCATGGGGCCG
>Ga0070731_10003058_pt1 | contig 15308 bp, 17 predicted proteins | sample Coa_R1_2_FD_66448 | JGI IMG/M metagenome (GOLD analysis project Ga0070731, IMG submission 66448) | Surface soil microbial communities from Centralia Pennsylvania, which are recovering from an underground coalmine fire - Coalmine... | ecosystem: Environmental > Terrestrial > Soil > Unclassified ...
GCCGGAGCGCTTGAACAGCTTTAGGCAGCGGGTATGCGAAATACTTGTATTCGCCGAGGCCGAAATTGTGCTGCGCCATGACGATGCGTTTCCGGAATCTGTCATCGCGATCATAGAGCGCGGCGATTTCCGAGCACTCATCGGCGTTGAGCAATGTTCCCGTCGTCGCGAACCCCTCGTTATCGAGGCGCTGCGCGATTAGGCGCCAGTCGATCGCGGTGATGCGGTCCGATAGCGGCGTGGTCATCGCATCCTTATGCGCATTTGGCCCTTGCCATGGCAATTCCGGACTCGCCAAATTCGGCCCTCATGCTTCGACAAGCCCGGCATCAAGGTTTAAGACAAGAACGCTTCAGCCCCGCGCCTGTCGAAGGGTGAGGTGCGGTCAATTGAAGGCGAACACTTCGAACGGCATGGGTCCTCTCAAAGGCATTCGGATTGTTGAGTTCGCTGGCCTGGGCCCCGTGCCGTTTGCCGCAATGCTGCTCTCGGATATGGGAGCGGAAGTGATCCGCATCGACCGCAAACCTTCGCGTTCACCGCGCGCAAGTGAAGTCCATCTGCGGGGCCGTCGCGCCGTGGCGCTGGATCTGAAAAAGCCCGAAGCGACGGAGGCGGCGCTCACGCTGATCGAAAAGGCCAACGCGGTCCTCGAGGGCTTCCGGCCCGGCGTGATGGAGCGCCTGGGCCTCGCGCCCGATGTCTGTCTCGCGCGCAACCCACGGCTTGTGTACGGCCGCATGACGGGCTGGGGACAGACGGGTCCGCTCGCGCATGCCGCGGGACATGACGTCAACTACATCGCGCTCGCGGGCGCGCTGCACGCCATCGGTACCAGGGACGGAAAACCGATTCCGCCGCTCAACCTCGTGGGCGACTATGGCGGTGGCGCGCTCTATCTTGCTTTTGGAATCGTGTGCGGGATTCTTGAAGCGCAACGGTCCGGAAAAGGCCAGGTGGTCGACGCGGCCATGGTGGACGGTGCCGCCTCGCTGATGTCGGCATTCTACGGAATGTACGCCGCCGGATTCTGGCAGGACGCACGCGGCACGAACCTTCTCGATACCGGCGCGCCGTTCTACGACACCTACGAAACCAGAGACGGGAAGTGGGTCGCACTCGGTCCTCTCGAGGCCGAGTTCTACCAAACGCTCCTCGGCAAACTGGGAATCGAAGACGTTGACGCGGATGCGCGGTTTGATCGCGCCCGCTGGCCGGAAGTGAAGGAAAAGATTGCCCGCGTTATCCGGACGCGCACGCGCGATGAATGGGATCGGCTGCTGCTGGGAACCGACGCCTGTTACGCGCCGGTGCTGTCGCTCTTCGAAGCGCCACGGCATCCGCACAACGTCGCGCGCAATCTGTTCGTCGAAATCGACGGCGTGACACAACCCGCGCCCGCGCCGCGATTCAGCGCAACCCCGGCGGAGATCCAGGGACCGCCACGCGGTGCCGAGACCGAGGCCGTGCTGAAAGGGTGGGGATTTTCGCAAGCCGAGATCGATCGGCTGAGTACCGCCGACGCGATCTGATCTTCTCACAGGCAAGCACCGCTGACAGCCGCGCAGAGCGCGGCCCGTCAGCGGCGAGACGCGGCCGTGTGACCATCGGGCTTATGGCCTCAATTGCCGAATGCGTCCTTTTCCCGCCGCGATGCACTGCCCGCATGCGTCGGTGGAACAGTGGCGCATTTTGATTTTGTCAACGTGTCGGTGTTGCCGAAATTCGTACGTTCATTGTACAGTTGCAGGGTCCCCGTCATCGTTGACGGATCCAGGTTCACGGTGAAATCGACGGCGCCGCAATTGCTGGCATCCGCAGTTTCCGCGCGATAGCCCATGACGATGCTTCCCGACTCGGTGTAGGCGCTTCCGACAACACCCCAGTGTGAAAGGCCGGCGCAGGTTTGAAGAGCGCGCCAAAGGTGACCCCGGTCAGCGGATGATAGCCGAGCGATTGCAGCGTCGAGGCGGCGCCGTCGAACTGGGTGTTCACGGTTCCACTGAATGACGTGAAACATGTCCGTTTTGCCAGGGCTGCCGTCCCGGACGCCAACATCGCGAACGCGGTAGTGGCCGCGGCGGCCTGATTTGCCCAATGTTTGATTTTCATGGCTCTTCCCCCTTTGCAGTACATTCAAGAGTGGGGAAACCGTCCGCCAGAAACCTGCAGGGAGTCAAGAGAGACAGGCGGAACTACACCACGAGTTCGCACCAGACGGGCACGTGATCGGAAGGACGGTCGCGGCCGCGCACATGTTTGTCGATGCCGCAGCCCTTGAGCCGATCGGCCGCCTGCGGCGAGAGCAGGATGTGGTCGATGCGGATGCCGCGGTTCTTCTGCCAGCAGCCCGCCTGGTAGTCCCAGAAGGTGTACTGATTGGGTTCGGCATGGCAGGCGCGATACGCGTCGCTGAAGCCCAGGAATTCAATCCGCCGCAGGGCGGCGCGCGATTCCGGCTGGAACAGCGCGTCCATTTCCCACGCTTTGGGATCGTAACAGTCTTCCGGGCGCGGAATCACGTTCATGTCACCCATCAGCAGCAGCGGCTCTTCGAGCGGGATGAGGGCCTCCACATGCTTCGTGAGCCGTTCCATCCACGCGAGTTTGTACGTAAACTTGTCGCTGCCGATCGGGTTCCCGTTCGGCGCATAGATCGACGCCACGCGCACGACGCCGTTCTCGGTCGAGACCACGGCTTCGATGTAGCGGCAATGGTCGTCACCGTCGCCGCCGGGAAGGCGCGGGGCGATGTCCTCGAGCGGATGCTTCGAAAGGATCGCAACGCCGTTGTAGCTCTTCTGCCCGTGTACGGCGCAATTGTAGCCGAGCGACTGCAATTCGAGCGACGGAAAGGCCTCGTCTGTTGTTTTCGTTTCCTGGAGGCAAACGATGTCGGGCGACGCTTCCTTAAGCCATTCCATGGCGGCGGGCAGACGTGCCTTGATGGAGTTCACGTTCCAGGTGGCGAGTTTCATTGGAATTTCGGCGCACCGTAGGGAACCGACGGCGTGGTACAGCGATCGACACGCCGTGGCGTCAGCGACATCTGCAGTACGTCTTCGTTCCAGCACTCGTCAAACACGGAGCAATAACAAACATCGACAGCGAGGCTGCGATTGAGGCGCACCTGATTGAGCCGGTTCCAGGCGTCTGCGTCGGTCGCTGAGCGCGGCAGAGTAATGAACGTAATCGTTTCTCCGGGACGCAGCACGCGACCCGTGATGAGATCGATCCACAGACCGTTTGACTTGTCGTACCGATACCCGCAGCACGCTCGAAGAAAGTCGAGGGCGTTGTGCATCGCCACGCCATTCCATTTCAATTCCGCCGATTCAATCTTGGCCGGGCCGACTCCATCGTTGGTGATGCGCAACTCGATGGCAGTTCCGTCGTTGCCCCCGACATTGCCCGTGCCGTAGTCGAGATAGGGCCAGGAATTCGCCTCGACCAACTTCACATTGGCGTCGGCCATCCGCTCCAGCGTCCGGCTGTGCACGATGGCAATGATCAGGGACGAAACGGAAACGAGCAGGATGCAAATCGTGATCGCGACATCGAAAAGACGATTGCCGCTCTTCCGCGGCTCCAAATGATGTTCCGGGTCGCTGTGCATCGAAAGCCGGTGGTCAGACCGAGAAGCTCGTGCCGCAGCCGCAGGAAGAGGTGGCGTTCGGATTGTTGACCTTGAAGGCGGCGCCGATCAGGTCGTCGACGAAATCCAGTTCCGCGCCCTTGAGGAAATCGAGCGACATGGGATCGACGAGCACGGTCGCGCCTTCCCGCTCGATCACGAGGTCGTCATCCGCCCGGGACTCGTCGATCGCAAAACTGTACTGGAATCCGGAACAGCCGCCGCCCGTGACTGCCACGCGCAACATCGCCTCGCTGCCCTCGGCCGAGAGAATTTCGGCAATGCGGTGCGCGGCGCGGGATGTCATGGTAAAGGGGGCTGGTTCGTGCATGTCCATCGTCGTCTGCCGGGTTGTTGCTGTACCTTATGTAAGACTTCGAATCGCCGGAGCAAAGACCGTGACCGCCCCGCCGGGCCGCCTCCTGCCGCCGCTGTTCGTACCCTCGGGGTCGCTAGCCTCCTACGCGTCGCGGCCGGAGTCGAGCCGGGGGCGTCTTTATCCGGAGCCGGAAAGCCCCACCCGGAGCTGTTACCAGCGCGACCGTGACCGTATCATCCATTCCGCCGCTTTTCGCCGCCTGAAGCACAAGACCCAGGTCTTCGTCCAACACGAGGGCGATTATTACCGCACGCGGCTGACCCATTCGCTCGAGGTGGCGCAGATCGCCCGGTCGATTGCACGTGTGCTGGCAGTCGATGAGGATCTCGCCGAAGCGCTCAGCCTTGCGCACGATCTCGGGCACACACCATTCGGTCATGCCGGCGAGGAGGCGCTCAACATTGCGGCCGCCGCCATCGGCGGCTTTGACCACAACGCCCATGCGCTCCGCCTGCTAACGACGCTCGAGCACCGCTACGCGGCATTCGACGGGCTGAACCTGACCTGGGAGACTCTGGAAGGGCTGGTGAAGCACAATGGGCCGCTGCTTCGTCTGGGCTCCGTCGTTCCGCTCGCCGGTCCGATTGGCGGGTTCGATCGGCAATGGACACTCGATCTCGAAAACTGGCCGGCCATGGAAGCGCAGATCGCCGCCATCGCCGATGACATAGCTTATGTGAATCACGACATCGACGACGCCCTTAGGGCAGGACTTTTTTCTGTGGACGATCTCGCGCTTGCGCCACTGGTGGGTCTGATGGCCAAGGAGGTGGTGACGCGCTTCGGAACGCTCGAGCTTGGCCGCTTTATCGGCGAGACGGTTCATCGGCTGATCAGTGCGCTCATCGATGATCTCCTGACCGAAACGCGCGGAAGACTCGCGCGAACGCGTCCCGGTACGCCCGCCGATATTCGCCGCCATGACGGCGCCATCGTGTCGCTCTCCTCCGCGATGGCGGAAAAGCTGTTGCAATTAAAGGAGTTCCTGCAACAACACATGTACCGTCATCCACGCGTCGTTGCGCGAACGGCGATTGCAAAAGAGGTGGTCGCCGGGCTTTATCAAAGACTGCTCGACGATCCCGGGCTGATGCCCACGGACTGGCAGGGCGCGGCCGACGGGGCGGGCGAGGATGGGACGGCACTGGTCGTACGCGATTACATTGCCGGCATGACCGACCGTTTCGCGCTTGCGGAACATCGCCGGATATTCCGGACCGAAATCGAGCTTTGATGATGCTCGCGGGTGATTCAGACAGGCCGGAGTGCTAGCGTGGGCCGGGCGAGATTCGGGGTGCTGCGATGGCCGGTTCCGAGCGGCGCTACGAGCCGACAATTGATTTGCAAGGGTTCGACCTGACCATGAATGTGGACGCGGTACACGAGCCGTCCCGGCTTCCCCTCGTCGTCGTCATCGCGCTTGTGGTCCTCGCCGCTTTTGCCGGGGTCGTATGGCTCGCTTACACGCAGGGCGTCGAGCGGGGCAGGGAGTCTGTTTCCCGGGAACTGACCGCCGAGCAATTCTGGAAACTGCGCAGACCCGCCGCGCCCGCGTACACGGGGCTGAAGATTTACGAGCCGCCGAGCGCCGCTGAGCAGACCCCCAAGACAAGCGCGGCCAAACCAAAGGCGGCAAATGCGGTGCCGGCCCTCCGGCCAACAGCCGCCGCCCCCGATGGTCCTTCACCGCAAATCAACACGCTGATGGAATCCGCTACCCCCGACCAACTCGAGGCCTCGCCTGCGCTGCCGGAGGGCAACAAGAAATCGATCACACCCCCGACCAGGGCAGAGGCCGCAGTTCCTCAACAGGCGCCGCAGCGGGTAGCAACGCGTGCGCCGACGGAACTGAGCAAACCTGCGGCGGCGCCGCCGGTGACGACACATCCGCTCACCGAGCCGGATACGCTCGCTCCTGCCCCGGCAACCACCCCGCCGACCGCCAGGACATCGGCACTGCCGACCGCCAAAGCAGGGGCGCCGCCGGCGGTCAAAGCACCGGCACCGCCCGCTGCCAAAGCTCCAGCGTCGCCCGCCCACACACCTGTCACGGCTGCTCCGCCCGCAGCTGCTCCGGTTTCGGCCTCCGCGGCAACGAGTACGCAAGCGGCAGCGGTGAGTGGAATCTTGCTGCAGATCGGTTCGTACAAATCGGACGCGGAGGCGCGCCACTCATGGCAGGCATTCAAGTCCGAACACGACGCGGCAGCGCCTTACCAGCCCGATGTGAAACAGGTTGAACTGGGAGCGAAGGGCACCTGGTACCGGCTGCGCATGGGACCATTCCCGGACAAGTCATCGGCACTCCAGACGTGCCGGAAATTGAAGGCGGACGGGGCGAGTTGCCTTCTCGCGCAATAGCGGTTTCCCACCATGCGTACGCGCGCGATCTACGGCTGTCTGGGACCGGAACTGACGCCCGACGAGTGCCGCTTTTTTCGCGACTCGAAGCCGTGGGGTTTCATCGTTTTCGGCCGCAATATCGTGGATCGTGACCAGCTGCGGGCCCTTGTTCACTCGCTTCGCGAATGCGTCGAGGATAAAAACGCCCCAGTGCTGATCGATCAGGAAGGCGGTCGTGTGGCGCGTCTTCGCCCGCCGAATTGGCCCGAACGGCCGAGCGCCGGACGGTTCGGTGCGTTGCATGCAACATCTCCCGAACTCGCGCGCGAAGCGGCCTATCTGAATGCGCGGCTGATGGCGAACGATTTGGCGGAACTCGGCATCACTGTCGACTGCGCACCGGTGCTCGACCTGCCGGTCGAGGGTGCCGACGCGGTGATCGGCGATCGCGCGTTCGGCACCGATCCCGCTGTAGTGATCGATCTTGGCCGCGTGGTGATGGAAGGCATGCTGGACGGCGGCGTGCTGCCGGTGATGAAGCACGTTCCCGGACACGGACGCGCCACCGCGGATTCCCACAAGACGCTCCCGCGCATAACGACGTCTCTCGACGATCTCAGCGCTTCGGATTTTGTCACCTTTCGCAGCCTCAATCATTGTCCGCTCGCGATGACGGCACACGTTGTGTTCGATGCCATCGACCCGCAGCGGCCGGCGACGACAAGTCCGAAAGTGATCCGCGACGTCATCCGCGGCGAAATCGGTTTCGAAGGCGCGCTGATCTCCGACGACATTTCGATGGGAGCGCTCAAGGGGCCGATTGCCGTGCGCACCAAAGCGGCGCTGTTCGCCGGCTGCGATCTCGTACTTCATTGCAATGGCGGCATGGCCGAAATGATCGAGGTCGCTTCGGAAGCAAAGCCGCTTTGCGACGGATGGCTGAAGCGCTGCGAAACCGCGCTGTCGCATTTGAATCCGCCCGAGCCGCTTGATGCCGAAGCCGGCGAAGCGCGGCTCGCACAGCTTCTGAACGGTACAACATGAGCGATTTCGACGATACTTTTGTCGAGATCGAGGGCGCCGCCTCGCCCGACGAGGCGCTGGTCGTCGCGGTCGATGGCTTCGAAGGGCCGCTCGATCTTCTCCTGTCGCTTGCGCGCAACCAGAAAGTCGATCTCGCGAAAATCTCGGTGCTCGAGCTGGCCGAGCAATATCTCGCCTTCGTCGAGTCGGCGCGCTCGCGCAATCTCGAGCTTGCGGCCGATTATCTGGTGATGGCGGCGTGGCTCGCCTATCTGAAATCGCGGCTGCTTCTGCCGCAGGCGGCGCCAGAAGGCGAAACGCCGGCCGACCAGATGGCCGAACTTTTGCGGCTGAGACTGCAGCGGCTGCACGCCATCCGCGAAGCGGGCGCGCGGCTCATGGCGGGCAATCACCTGGGGCGCGAGATCTTTGCGCGCGGCATGCCCGAACCGGTCGAGGTGGTGAGGGTTCAGGAACAGATCGACTCACTTTACGATCTTCTGACCGCCTACTCGCGCGAACGGCTGAAGAGCGTCGCCGTGCGGGCCTACAAGCCCGGACATGCGCCGGTGCTTCTGATCGAGGAGGCGCGGGAGCGCCTCGAGCGCATGCTCGGGCGCATCGGCAACTGGAGTGCGCTCGCGCGGCTGTTGCCGCCGGAATGGTCGAGTGGCGTGCGGCGGCGCTCGGGCATGGCCAGCACGCTGCTCGCCTGCCTCGAACTGGCGCGCGACGGGAGGATCGAGCTTAGGCAGCTCAGGCCCTTCGACGAAATTTACGTGCGGGATCGCGGTGTGCGAGAGGATACGGAGATGGTGTGATGAATCAGGTGGTCCGACTGGCGGATATCATGGCGAAGGGAGAAATCGAGGAACACGCAGGGCCGGAAGAGGTTGCGCCGCGGCTCGACGCCGAGCATTTGCGCATGCTCGAAGCGATCCTGTTTGCCGCCTCCGAGCCGCTGGACGAAGCGGCGCTCGGCCGCTTGCTGCCGCAGGGTACGAGCGTTGCGGCGCTGCTTGCGGAATTGCAGGAAATCTACCGCGCGCGTGGCGTGAACCTCGTGAAGGTTGCCGGGAAATGGCAATTCCGCACCGCGCCGGATCTGAGCTTCCTTCTGCGCCGGGAAAAACCGGAACAGAGGCGGCTCTCGCGCGCCGCGATCGAGACGCTTGCCATCGTTGCCTATCACCAGCCCGTCACGCGCGCGCAGATCGAGGACATCCGCGGCGTGGCGCTGTCGAAAGGCACCATCGATGCACTGATGGAAGTGGGCTGGGTAAAGATCCGCGGCCGCAAGCGCACCGTCGGACGGCCGGTCACCTACGGCACGACCGAAGCGTTCCTTGTACATTTCGGACTCGAAAGCGTCGGCGATCTTCCCGGCGCCGACGAACTGAAGGCGGCCGGCTTCCTCGATGCATTGCCGGCCTCGGGATTGGACATTCCTGCACCGTCAGAAAACCTTGCGCCCGACGAAGATCCGCTCGAGGAAAGCGACCCGGGCGAGGGCGAAGACAACGCGGTTTAGTTCCTGCGACGCATGACGCCTCATCCGCTTCACCGCGTTGCACGCGGCTTAGCTGCTCTCATTGGGAGCAGACGATCGTCACGCAATGCGAGCCTCACGCCTTGGCTGACGCTCGCTTTGTTACATCGCCGACGAACCGCCGTTCTGCAGCTTCCACTGGACGTTTGTCGTCCATGGCGCTGCCACGGGCTGGCCGTTCTGCATGGCGGGCTTGTACCGCCAGTTCTGGGCGCAACGGATGGCCGCGCTATCGAGCATATCGTGGCCGCTCGATCCCACGACCTGCACGTTCGACACGCTGCCGTCGGTATTGACCGTGAACCTTACGCTGGTCGTGCCTTCCTGATTGAGGCGCTGGGCTGCCGCGGGATACTCGTTCATGCAGCTGTGCGACGCACCGATCGAGACAGGGGCGGAGATACCTTGCGGTTTTGGGGGGGCTGGCGGCGCTACGGCTGCGGTCTGTACGGGCGGCTGCACGACCGGGTGCGGGGGCATTTTCGCGACCGTGATCTGGGGCGGTGGCTGCGGTGTCTGAATCTCGATCTGCGGCGGTGGCACACTCGCGACCGTGGGTTTCACGAGCTGCGGCGGCTGCACGATGGGCTGTACCTTCGGCGGGGGCGTCGTCTTGAGGACTTCCGCCTGGACGATATGAGGAATCAGGCGAGCACCCGAGAAGGTGAGACCGGTCGCGATCACAAAGACCGCTGCTGCCACGAGCATCAAAGAACCCGTGAGCGCCACGACCTTCGACTGGGCCTGGCTCTGCTGCGCAATGACATGTGCTGGTCGTTCCACCCTATAGCCTCCTCTTGGGACGCCCTGCATAGCCTCCTCTTGGGACGCCTTGCTGTCTTCGTCCCGCCGTACGTTCGTTAACTGATTATGAATTTGGGCGCCGGATGGTTCCAACGCCCGCCTCCTTGCGACGCAGGAATTTATTTTGCATTTCGGGAAACCGCGCCGTGTTCCTGCCCTTCGATACATTTTTCCATCGAGAGCAATATTTGCTGGTGTCTGTGCACAAAGGCTAAGTGCAGTCTTTATTCTAAACCCCTCGGGTATTCTCCGGCTGCGGGAACAAACGCTGCGGCGGTACCGTTGGAGCTCGATCGGGGCCGATGGTGCGTGCGCAAAAAATGACCATTCCAGCGACAGCACCGGCGGGTACTATGACAATGGCAACCAAAGTGGTTGGTCGTGCGTCAGTGGTTGTCCGCGCGCCGGGGATGTGCCCGGTCTTCCTGCTCCGGAAACGTGCCTGACTTGATCACGTTACTTCTTTCCGCCGTCCAGTTTCACCAGTACGGCGTCGCCGTCGTGGAGGGCGAGCCCGAGGCGGCCCTCCCGAAGTGCGATGGCGTCGTTGCCGAACACTTCCGCGCGCCAGCCGTGCAGCGCCGGTACATCCTCGTCTTCATGCGCGGCGATCTTCTCGATATCCTCGGTGTTGGCGATGAGCCGCGCGGCGACGCCCGCGGCTTCCGCGCGCTGACGGAGCAGCGTCTTCAGGAGATCGATGGCGGAAGGGGAGGGCTCGCGTTTGCGACGCGTGCGTTCGGCCTGCCAGCCTGGCGGTGCTTCGGCTTCGCGGCCCTTCGCGATCGCTGCCATCAACGCCTTGCCCATCCGCGAGGCGGCAAACCCTTTCGGTACCGCACGGATGTGCTCGAGCGCCTGTGCCGTCTCGGGCGGATGTGAGGCGATTTCGAGCAGTGCCTCGTCCTTCAGGATGCGGTTGCGGGGCTGGTCGCGCGCCTGCGCTTCCTGTTCGCGCCATTGGGCCACCGCGGCGAGCACGGCGAGAAAGCGTTTGTTGGCGGTGCGCGGCTTCAATCGCTTCCATGCCATGGCCGGATCGGCTTTGTACAGTGACGGGTCCTGCAGCGCCGCGATTTCCTCTTCCACCCAGCCGGCGCGACCGGTGCGCTCGAGCTGCTTCGCCAGCGCTTCGTACACCACGCGCAGATGAGTCACGTCGGCGAGAGCGTATTCGAGCTGGCGCCTGGTGAGCGGCCGGCGGCTCCAGTCGGTGAAACGCGCCGATTTGTCGATCTCCACATGGGCGAGGCGGCGCGCGAGCGTCTCATAGGAGGCGGATTCGCCGAAGCCGCAGACCATGGCGGCGATCTGGGTGTCGAACAGCGGGTGCGGAATGACCCCGCCCTGCGTACAGAAAATCTCGATGTCCTGTCTTGACGCGTGCAGCACCTTCAAGACCGGCGCGCCAAGAAGTTTGTAGAACGGCGAAAGGTCGAGACCGTCGGCCATGGGATCGACGATCGCCTCGATACCGGGCGCTGCGACCTGCATGAGGCAGAGCTTCGGCCAGTAGGTCTGGTCGCGCATGAATTCGGTGTCGAGGGCGATGTAGGGCGCCGCCTTCAATTCGGCCGCGAGCGCCTTCAATCCCTCGGTGGTATCGACAATCGGAAATGCCGGTGGCGTTGGTGTCATCCGCTCTTCTTTGCATGTCACCGGTCGTTCTCTGGCCGGACTGTCCGTGCATAGCAGGGCGGAGCGGGGCCGCAAATGCGGCCTTTGCCCCGAGGAGGCGCTGCTTGACCATGGGGCGTTTAGCGGCCACATAGCCCCGCTTTCCCTTGGTATCCGGCCATGCATGCCTATCGCACCCACACCTGCGGCTCGCTCCGCCTTGGCGATGTGGGTAAGCGCGTGCGCCTTTCGGGGTGGGTGAACCGCCGGCGCGACCACGGTGGGCTCCTGTTTCTCGACCTCCGGGACCACTACGGCATCACGCAGGCCGTCATCGAGCCGGACTCGCCCATGTTCGCCGAGGCCGACAGGGCCCGCTCGGAATGGGTGGTCAGCGTGACGGGTCCGGTCGTCGCGCGCACGCCGGAAACGGTCAACCGCGACATGGCGACGGGAGAGGTCGAGGTGCGGATCGAGGAATTCCAGGTCCTCTCGAGCGCGCAGGAATTGCCCTTCCCGGTATTCACCGAGGCGGAATATCCCGAAGAGGTGCGGCTCAAATACCGTTTTCTCGACCTCCGGCGCGAGCATCTGCACAGAAACATCACACTGCGTTCGAATGTGATCCAATCCATCCGCAGGCGAATGATCGCAGGCGGATTCACCGAATTCCAGACGCCGATCCTGACCGCGTCATCGCCGGAGGGCGCGCGCGATTTTCTTGTGCCCTCGCGGCTGCATCCCGGGAAGTTCTATGCGCTGCCGCAGGCGCCGCAGCAGTTCAAGCAGCTGGTGATGATCGCGGGCTTCGACCGCTATTTCCAGATCGCGCCCTGTTTCCGCGACGAGGACGCGCGTGCCGACAGAAGCCCGGGCGAATTCTACCAGCTCGACCTCGAAATGAGCTTCGTGACGCAGGAAGATGTGTTCGCCGCGGTCGAGCCGGTGCTTGCTGGCGTCTTCGAGGAGTTTGCGAACGGCCGGTACGTTTCGCCGGCGCCATTCAAACGCATTTCCTACGACGAGGCGATGCTCAAATACGGCACCGACAAACCGGATCTGCGCAACCCCCTCCTCATCGCAGACGTCGGCGATGTCTTCAACCGGGCCGATGTCGAATTCAAGGCATTCAAGAACAGGACCGTACGGGCGATCCCGGCGCCGGGAGCGGGGGCGCAGCCACGCTCCTGGTTTGACAGGCTGAATGAATGGGCGCGCACCGAACTGGGCGCCGTCGGCCTTGCGTACATCGTGCTTGAACAGGCGGGCGATGGAATTGCAGGGAAGGGCGGCATTGCCAAATTCGTTCCGCCCGAGGCGCTGAGCGACATTGCGGCCCGTGCAGGAGCCCGCGCGGGCGATGCGATTTTCTTTGCGGCGGACACGGCCGGACGCGCCGCCCTTGTCGCCGGCGCAGCGCGTACGCGGCTCGGGCGCGACCTCGGCCTCATCCGCGAAGGCCGCTTCGAATTCTGCTGGATCGTCGACTTTCCTATGTACGAGTGGAACGAGACGGAGAGACGAATCGATTTTTCGCACAACCCGTTCTCGATGCCGAATTTCGACCGCGCGCGCTTCCTCGCGCTCGATCCATCGGATCGTGAAACAATTGTGACGACAAAGGCCTTCCAGTACGACATCGTCTGCAACGGTGTCGAGTTGTCGTCAGGCGCCATCCGTAACCATGATCCCGACGTGATGTTGAAAGCGTTCGAGATTGCAGGCTATACGCGTGACGAGACGGAGCGGAAATTCTCGGGGATGTTGAGCGCGCTTCGCTACGGCGCACCGCCACACGGCGGCACGGCGCCGGGCATCGACCGCATTGTCATGATGATCGCGGGCGAAGATAACCTGCGCGAAGTGACCCTGTTTCCGATGAACCAGCGCGCCGAGGACCTGATGATGGGGGCGCCTTCCCGGGTCTCGCCGCGTCAACTCAAGGAATTGCACATTCGGCTCGTCGATAACGAACCGTCCGATTGAGGAAGGCAGGGGCACATGGCGGCAAAAACATTGAGTCTTTTTCAAAAGCTGACTAAAAGCGCTTCCAAACCGGATCCACGCGAGGATGTCATGGCTACCCAGGACGCACAGGGCAAGAAGGACAAAAAGGACAAAGCGGCGCGAGCCGCCGGCAGAGAAAAAAGGAAGGAACGCAAGGCCGAGAAGCAGGCCAAGCGCCAGGAAGCACACAAGAGCAAGGAGGAAAGGGGTAAGCCGTCCCGCCTCTGCTCGCTCGGGACCGTCGAGGTGAAGAAAGGCAGTGACGGCTTCCACGTGTCGGTCGGCGGAGGCAAGGGCTTTGTCATCGCGCCCGACAAGACCAGCCAGGTCCTGCGCGATCTCGAGACGGCGATCGTCGTCATCCGCGGTCAGCTGTAGCGCTCATTCAATCGCTTCGCGACTGAAAGGCTGGGCACCTTCTCCCTCAAGGGGAGAGGGTTTCGGTCGTCGAAACACGTACGGATCCGGCGGAGATTTTCCCTCTCCCCTTGCCGCCTTTGCTGAAGCTTCGGCGGTCGAGTGTACGCGAGGCGTGAATAGGACCCCATGACACTCCGGCTTTATTTTCACCCGCTGTCGTCATTCAGCCAGAAGGTGCTGATGGCACTGTACGAGAACGGCACTCCGTTCGAACCGGAAATCCTCCCCGCCGGCGATACGGCGGCCATCGCGGCGTTGAAGAAAATCTGGCCCATCGGAAAGTTTCCGGTGTTGCGCGACGAGGCGCGCGACCGGACGGTGCCGGAAACCAGCATCATCATCGAATATCTGGCCGAGCATTATCCTGGACCGGTCGAACTTGTACCGAAAGATCCGGAGCTTGCGCGCCAGATGCGGCTGCGCGACCGTTTCTTCGACCTGCACGTCAACGTGCCGATGCAGAAAATCTTTACCGACCGGCTACGCCCCGCCGGCGCAAACGACGCCTTTGGCGTCGAGCAGGCAAAGGAAGCGCTTGCGACGGGCTATCGCGTCATCGACGGCGCAATGGCGGCGAAGACCTGGGCATTGGGCGATCGGTTCAGCATGGCCGATTGCGCCGCGGCGCCGGCGCTCAATTATGCGAACATGGCTGTACCGCTGGGCGAAGATTTCCCGCACGCGGCCGCCTATCTCGCCCGGCTGAAATCTCGCCCTTCCTTCGCGCGGGCGCTCAAGGAAGCGGAGGCGTATCTCTCGCTTCTGCCGAAGTAATCGCCGACGCCGGCGGGATTTCGTTAACAATCGCTCGGTAGGGTTTGCGCCGAATTCCCTTTGGGGGGCGTGCCGATGCGATCCTTGCGATACATATCCCTGTCTTTGGCGACGCTCGGCGCTTGTGCTGTGCCCGCCGCTGCGAGCGTGGTGATTTCCAGCGCGGCCACGCAGAACATGAACTGCTATGCCAATGCGTGCGTCCCCACCGCGCCTGAGGCGGTTCTCAATGTGCTGGACCTTGAAAACATGCTCGCAACCGGCGGTGCGAAAGTCTCGACCATGGACGGGAGTGGTGTTTGCATGTGCGGGGAGGCAATTGTCGGGCTACAGATTTCGTTAAGGAATGATTCGTACATTACGCGCCGGTAATTTGGGGCGTGGCCATGCGATCTTCGGTTCTATTCTGTCTGACTCCTCTTGTGCTTTCCGTGACGGCGTCCCCGTCGCAGGCCGATGTGACTATTTCCAGCAGCGCAACTGCCAACATGACATGCTCCGGCGGGGTGTGCGTGCCGACCACAGCTGAAGCCATCCTCAACGTACACGACCTCGAAGCGATGCTCGCTTCGGGCAGGGTGAAGATCACGACCACCGGGCCCGGCGTACAGGCAAGGAATATCAGGGTTGATGCACCGTTCCAGTGGTCGGCCGCGACGACGCTCACCCTCGACGCGTTCCGTTCGATCGAAGTCAACCGCAAAGTGACTGTCGCCGGTGGAGGTGGGGTCTCGCTCACCACGAACGATGGCGGCAGC
>Ga0070731_10003059_pt1 | contig 15306 bp, 17 predicted proteins | sample Coa_R1_2_FD_66448 | JGI IMG/M metagenome (GOLD analysis project Ga0070731, IMG submission 66448) | Surface soil microbial communities from Centralia Pennsylvania, which are recovering from an underground coalmine fire - Coalmine... | ecosystem: Environmental > Terrestrial > Soil > Unclassified ...
GCCATGCCGCGCAGCTTTGCGAACGCGGCGCGGGCTTCCTCGCCCGGGCCGTAGGCGAGCGGCATCCAGCCGTCGCCGTATTTGACGACCCGCCTTAAGGTCGCCTCGGCGTGGCCGCCGTACCACAACGGCACCCGCCCCGAGGCCGGGCGCGGGTTGATCCCGACATCCTCGACTCGGTGCCACTTGCCGGTGAAATCGACGTGCGGCGCGGCCCACAGCGCCTGCATCACTTCGACCTGCTCCTCGGAGCGGCGGCCGCGGTTGTGGAAATTCTCGTTGAGGCCGGTGAACTCGACCTCGTTCCAGCCGACCCCGATGCCGAGCCGGAAGCGGCCGCCCGAGAGCACGTCGAGCGAGGCCGCTTGCTTGGCGACCAGCACGCTCTGGCGCTGCGGCAGGATCAACACCTGGGTCGAGAAATCTTCGATTTTCGTGCAGCCGGCGAGGAAGCCGAACAGCACGAAGGGGTCGTGGTAGAGGTCGGTCGAGCGGGCGCGGCCCTGCGTCCACTCGGGCCGGCTCGCGACGTTGACGCCGAGCACGTGGTCGGGCGCCGCGATCCCCTGGTAGCCGATCGCCTCGGCCGCCTGCACGAAATCGCGGATCGCGCCAGGCTCGCCGCCGATATCGACGATCGGCAGCGCGACGCCGAGCTTCATGGCGAGCTTCATGGGCCCACCCCCCAGGCGATCGCGTTGCGCAGCAGCGTCGTGAAGCCATCGCTCTCCCAGGGGGCGCGAAAGGTGGCGGGCGTCGTGTCGGTGGGGTCAGGCGCGCGGCCGGCGCGGATCGCCGGGTTGTGGCAGTGGCCGAGGCCGAAATACGCGACGCCACCCTCGCCCACCGCGCGGCTGTAGCCGACGACGCGGCTGCGCCCATCGGCGAGGAGCGAGGTGTCGGCGCCATAGAGCGCGCGGACCGTCGGCCACTCGCCTGCCGCGCCATAATCCGCGGTCAGCAGGATCCGCGTCGCGCCGGGGTCCTGCAGTTCGATGAAGTAGGGTTCGTCCGCGACGACGAACGACGCGCCGAGCCCCTGCGTCAGCGGCGAGTTAGCGTCCGTCACCTCGACGCGAAACGCGCAGATCGGCGGATGCGTCAGAAAGCGGCTGCCGAGCAGCGCGTGGTGCTCGGTCTTGACGGTGCGGCGCATGCGCACCCCCTCGACTCGCTCGGCGCGGCCGCCGCTGGTGCCGTGTAGCGCCAGCCAATGGCCGCCCGCCTCCAGCCAGCCGCGCAGCGCGCGGCATTGCGCGGCGTCGGGATAGGGGCCGGCGACGTAGGTCACGAGAAGGCGGCTGGTCGGCAGCCATTTCTCAAGGTCGGCGAAATCGTTGGCGACCGAGGCCGGCACGTCGCGCTCGGCGAGCAGCGTCAACAGCCGCAGGCGGGCGTAATCGTGGTCGTGCCCGCCCATCGAGCCGGGCGGAAAACCGCCGGTAATGACGTGGGCGCGGCCGGAATGCTGCTCTGCCATCGTGTCACCTCGATCCTCTGCAACGGCTGATTTTAGTTTCTCACTTTGCCGCCATTCTCGGCTACCGCCGCGTTGCGCCGACGGGGCAGTTGCGCGCTGTTGGCACTTACACCAAATTACGTATTCTCACTACCGCAAGCATCGAGCCATATGGATAAGCCACATGGATAAGATCGTCCCGGCGGCCGAAGCCAACCGGCGGTTTTCGCGGCTCCTTCGAGCGGTTCGCGAAGGCGACAGCTATGTCGTGACGGCGCATGGCCGTCCGGTCGCCAGGATAATTCCGATCCGCGACGACGACGCGGTAAAAGACAAGGCGCGGGAGCTTCTCCTCGCGCGCCTGCGTTCGCAAGCCGCGATCGATGTCGGCCGGTGGACCCGCGAGGAATTGTACGAGGAGCCGGCGTGAGGATCGCCCTCGACACCAATGTCTTGGCCTATGCGGAGGGCGTCAACGGCGAGGCGATGCGGCAGCGCGCGCTCGATCTGATCAGCCGCTTGCCGCGCGACGAGGTCGTGCTGCCGGTGCAGGTTCTCGGGGAGCTGTTCAGCGTGCTGACGCGCAAGGCGGCGCGCCCGCGCGCGGCGACCCGGGCCGCCATCCTGTCGTGGTGCGATGCGTTTTCGGTGCTCGGCACCTCGGCCGCCGTGATGCTCGCCGCGATGGATTTGGCGGCGGACCACCGGTTGTTCATTTGGGACGCGGTGATCTTCGCCTGCGCCGCCGAGAGCGCCTGCCGGCTGCTGCTGTCGCAGGATTTGCAGGAGGGATTTACCTGGCGCGGCGTAACCGTCGCCGATCCCTTTTTGCCGACCCCCCATCCCCTGCTCGCCGGGTTATTGCGATGACGCCGCCCAGCCTGCGCGTCGCCTCCGATGTCGGCGGCACCTTTACCGACAACCTCGCCTACGACGATGAGGCGAAGCGGGTGACGGTCGCCAAGGTACCGACGACGCCGGAAAACCGCGCGCTGGGCACGGTGCGCGGTCTCCTGCGCGCGCTGGCGCTGCAGGGGAAGGCCGGCGGCGATGTCACCTATGTCGGGCACGGCATGACGACCGCGACCAACGCGATCCTGCAGCGCACCGGCGGGCGCACCGCCTTTGTCACCAACGAGGGCTTCCGCGACCTCTTGCTGATCGGCCGGCAGAACCGCCCGAGCCTTTACGACATCCGCCAGACCCGGCCCCTGCCCTTGGCGGCGCGCGAGGATTGCCACACCGTGCGGGGCCGGCTCGACCGCGACGGGCGCGAGGTGACGCCGCTCGACGAAGCGGGGCTGCGCGAGATCGCCCGGCGGCTGCGTGCCGACAAGGTCGCGGCGGTCGCGGTCTGTCTCCTCCACGCCTACGCCAACCCGGCGCACGAGCGCCGCGTGAAGGCGATCCTGGGCGACGCGCTGCCCAGCATCCCCGTTTGCATCTCGACCGACATTCTCGCCGAGTTCCGCGAATACGAGCGCGCCAGCACGGTGCTGCTCAACGCATACCTCCTGCCGGTGATGGAAAGCTACCTGGCGAGCCTCAGCGAACTCCTCACCGACCCCGCCGCCGGGCTCGGCCTCGCGCCTGATGTGCCGGTCATGGTGATGGAAGCCTCGGGCGGCCTGATGACGCTGCCGAGCGCCCGCGCCAAGCCGGTGCACACGGTGCTGTCGGGGCCGGCCGGCGGGGTCGTCGCCAGCGCCCACCTGGCGCAGCTCTCGGGCTTCAGCGACATCATCACGCTCGACATGGGCGGCACCAGCACCGACATAAGCCTGGTGCTCGGCGGCCGGCCGCAGGTGACGCGCGAAGCCGGCCTCGCCGGCGCCCCGATCCGCATCCCGGTCATCGACATCAACGCGATCGGCGCCGGCGGCGGTTCCGTTGCCTGGATCGACGAGGGCGGCGCGCTGCGGGTCGGGCCGCTCAGCGCCGAGGCGGTGCCGGGCCCGGCCTGCTACGGCCGCGGCGGGGTGGCGCCCACCGTCACCGACGCCAACCTCGTGCTCGGCCGGCTCGGGCCCGAGACGCGGCTCGGTGGCGAACTGGCGCTCGACCCGGAGGCCGCGGCGCGCGCGATCCGCGAGCGCATCGCCGCGCCGCTCGGCCTCGACCTCGTCGCCGCCGCTGCCGGCATCCTGCGCGTCGCCAACGCGACGATGGCGCGCGGTGTGCGCGTCGTCTCGGTCGAGCGCGGCCACGACCCGCGCCGCTTGACGCTGGTGCCGTTCGGCGGCGCCGGGCCGATGCACGGCTCGCCCCTGGCGCGCGAACTGATGATCCCGCGCCTTCTCGTGCCGCCGACCCCGGGGATCCTGTGCGCCCTCGGCATGCTGGTCGCCGATCTGCGCCACGATCTGGTGCAAACGAGGCTCGCGGCGCATCGGGGCTTCGCGGCCGCCGACGCCGCGGCAGTTTTCGCGCCGATGCTGGCCGAGGCTCGCCGCCTCCTCGCCGCCGACCGCATGCCGCCCGAGCGCCAGCGGATCGAGCTGCGGGTCGATATGCGCTACATCGGGCAATCCTACGAATTGCCGCTGCCGCTGCCGGAACCGGAGCTGGATATTGAGAATTGGGCGGCGGCGTGGGCCGAGCTCGCGTCCGCCTTCCATGTCGAGCACGCCCGGCGCTTCGGCCACAGCGACAGCGCGGCGCCGGTCGAAATCGTCAGCTTCGCGGTGACCGCGACCGGCCTCATCGACACCCCCGAGCTGCCGCGCCCGCCGCAGGGCGGCCCGGAGCCGCCGGGGGACGCACACAGCGGCACCCGCCGCGCCTTTTTCGAGGCGGCGGGGCCGGGAGGCGGCGGCGATTGGCTGGCCGCGCCGGTGTGGCGCCGCGAGGCGCTCTTCGCCGGCAACGCAATCTCGGGGCCGGGCATCATCGAGGAGGTCTCGGCGACGACCGTCCTCTACCCCGGCGACCGCGCCCGCGTCGACGCGCTCGGCAGCCTCGTCGTGGAGGTTGGCGGGTGATCGCGTTTTAGAACATGTCTTCCCGGCGCAAGCCGGGACCCATTCGGCAGCAATTCGGGAGGCGGCCCGATGGGTCCCGGTTTTCGCCGGGAAGACAATTTGGCTTTACAATCTGGCTTTATTGCCAAACCCAGGGACGGGTGAGGCGGGAGGAGAGAAACCATGCGGCAAGTCGACGGCAAGGTCGCGATTGTCACCGGCGGCGCGTCGGGGATCGGCGCCGCCTGCGCCGAGACGCTGGCGCGCGAGGGCGCCCGCGTCGTCGTCAGCGACATCGACGATGCGGGCGGCAACGCGCTCGTCGCGCGGATCGTCGCTGCCGGGCACCAGGCCATCTACCTCGCGCACGACGTCACCGACGAAGCGCGCTGGCAGGCGGTCGTGGGCGACATCGAGCGGCGCTATGGGCGGCTCGACATCCTCGTCGCCAATGCCGGGATCGGCATCATGACGCCCTCGATCGTCGACATGAGCCTGGCAGATTGGCGGCGGCAGACCGCGGTCAACCTCGACGGCGTCTTCCTCTCGGTCAAGCATTGCCTGCCGCTGATGCGCAAATCGGGTGGCGGGGCGATCGTGATGACCTCGTCGATCGCCGGGCTGCGCGGCTCGGCGACGCTGGCCGGCTATTGCGCCACCAAGGGCGGGGTGCGCCTCTTCGCCAAGGCGATCGCGATGGAATGCGCTTCGCGTGGCGACGGCGTGCGCGTCAACAGCGTGCATCCCGGCATCATCGACACGCCGATCTGGGACAAGATCAACCCGGCCGCCATCGGCCGCAACGCCCCGATCGACATCGAGGAACACGGCCGGCGCGGCGCGCCTTTGGGCCGCGTCGGCACGCCGCAGGACATCGCCAACGGCGTCCTCTTCCTGTGTTCCGACGCGGCGAATTACATCACCGGCACCGAGCTGGTGATCGACGGCGGCATCACCGGCGGCCAGATCGCGCGCAGCGGCCCGTTGGCGATGAGTTCGGCCCATGAATGACGCGCCCCCGCTGCGCAACGCGCCCGCGCCGATCATCGATCCGGTGACGCTCGAAGTGTTGCGCAACGCGTTGGAATCGATCGCCGACGAGATGGGCGCCGTGCTGAAGCGCACCTCGTTCTCGCCCAACATCAAGGAGCGGATGGACGCCTCCTGCGCGATCTTCGACGCCGACGCGCAGCTCGTCGCGCAGGCCGAGCATGTGCCGGTGCATCTCGGCTCGATGCTGCGCGCGGTCAGCGCCACGGTCGCGGCGGTCGGTACGGTCGAAGAGGGCGACGTCGTCATCGTCAACGACCCCTTCACCGGCGGCTCGCACCTCCCCGACATCACAATCGTCGCGCCGGTCTACGCCGCCAATGGCGCGAAGGGGCGCCATATCGGCTACGTCGCGACCCGGGCGCACCACGCCGATGTCGGCGGCATGGAGCCGGGCTCGATGCCGGGCAACAGCCGCGAAGTCTACCAGGAGGGGCTCGTCATCCCGGCGGTCAAGCTCTACCGCAAGGGCCGGCTGCAGGAGGATGTGCTGCGCTTCATCCTCGCCAACGTGCGCACCCCCGAGGAGCGCCGCGGCGACCTCAACGCGCAGCTCGCGGCGCTCAAGGTCGGCGAGCAGCGCCTCGGCGAATTGGCGCAGCGCTACGGCAGCGATCTGCTGGTCGCCGGTTTCGCCGCGATCCTCGACTATGCCGAGCGCCGCATGCGCCGCCGCCTCGCCGGATTGCCGCCCGGCACCTACCGCGGCGAGGATTTCCTCGACGACGACGGCAGCAGCGACGAGCCGGTGCGCGTGGCGCTGGCGATCACCGTCTCGCCCGACCGGCTGGTGCTCGATTTCGCCGGCTCCTCGGCGCAGCGCCCGGGCAACATCAACGCGGTCGCGCCGATGACCTATTCGGCGAGCTTCTTCGCGATCAAGATCCTGACCGACGCCGAGATCCCGGTGAACGCCGGCACCTTCCGCAGCGTCGAATTGAAGATCCCGGAGGGCTCGTTCCTCGCGGCGCGGCTGCCGGCGGCGGTGTGCGCCGGCAACACCGAGACGACCCAGCGGGTCGCCGACACGGTGCTCCGGGTGTGCGCCCAATTCGCCCCCGAGCGGGTGCCGGCGGCGAGCCAGGGCACGATGAACACGATCGCGATCGGCGGTCACGACCCGAGAGGAAGCGAGCCGGGCGGCCGGCCCTACACCTATATCGAGACGATCGGCGGCGGCCAGGGCGGCCGGCCGATGGGGCCGGGCGACGACGGCATCCAGTGCAACATGACCAACACGATGAATACGCCCATTGAAGCGCTGGAGATCACCTATCCGCTGCGGGTCGAGCGCTACGAATTGCGCGCGGGCTCGGCCGGCGCCGGGCGGCATCGCGGCGGCAACGGCCTCGTCCGGGCGATCCGCGTGCTGGGAGAGGAGGCGCGCGTCTCCCTGCAATGCGAGCGCCGCCGCTTCGCGCCCTATGGCCTCCATGGCGGCGTCGACGGCAAGCCCGGCCGCAACGCGGTCATCCGTGCCGACGGCAGCATCGAGGAGGTGCCGGGCAAGGCTTCGCTGTCGCTCGCCGCCGGCGACATCATCGTCGTCGAAACCCCCGGCGGCGGCGGCTGGGGCGATAGGTCTCGGCTAGAATGACGCTCGAAGAGTTTCTCCGATGGGAGGACGGCACCGACACCCGGTATGAGCTCGTTCGCGGGGTGCCGGTCCCTAGACCACTACAACCGAACGCACACGGAATGCTGCTAGCGCGGCTCTGCTCGCTGATCGATCCAGGGCTCGAAGCCCGGCAAAAGCATTTCGGGTTGCCAGCCTCGGCCGTCGCCAGCCCGAACGATCCGGGTACCTGCTATTTGGCCGATTTCGTTGTCGCACCGCTGCCGATTACTGTGATCGTCAGCTGGCGTACGAGCCAGTTCTGATTATTGAGATACTGTCGGACAGCACAGAGGAGAGTGATCGCGGGAGTAAGTGTTCCGACTACCGCGATATAGCGAGCGTGCAGGAAATTGTGCTGATCGATTCGCGCTATCGTCGCGCCGAGCTGTACCAGAGACGGGGATCTGGTTGGACCCGGATAATCTCAGAGCGTTCGGGTGTGGTGTCGCTGTCATCGGTCGGTATCGGAATCTCAATGTCTGATCTTTATCAGGGGCTCACCGTCGCCGAAGACACAAGGACTGCTGAGCCCTGATGCTGCAACGCCTTTACGCGCGCATCCTCGACATCTCGGCCGGGCCCTATGCGCTGTGGGCGCTGTTTGGCGTGGCGTTCGCCGAGAGCTCGTTCTTCCCGATCCCGCCCGACATCCTGTTGATCCCAATGATCCTGGCGCGGCCCGCCCAGGCGTTCCGCCTCGCCCTCCTCGCGACCTTCGCCTCGGTGCTGGGCGGGGTCGTCGGCTACGCGATCGGCTATTTCCTGTTCGACGCGATCGGCCGGCCGATCCTCGAAGCCAACCACGCGATGGCGGGCTACGAGGCGTTGAAAGCGGGGTTCGCGCGCTGGGGGGTGTGGATCATCATCGTCAAGGGGATGACCCCCATCCCCTATAAGCTGATCACGATCGCCAGCGGGGTCGCGCATTTCGACTTCCTGTCGTTCATCGGCGCCTCGCTGGTCTCGCGCAGCCTGCGCTTTCTGCTGATCGCCGCCCTCTTGTGGTGGTTCGGCGACGCGGCGCGCGAGTTCATCGAGCGCCGCCTGATGCTGGTCACCAGCGTTTTTGCGGTGCTGCTGGTTGGCGGCATCGTCGCGGTCGCCATCTATAAGTGATGCTGCTGACGACCCGGGGTTTTGCCGGCTTTGTGCTGATCGCGAGCGTTATCGTGCTCGGGACGGCGCTCGCGTCGCAATATTGGGGCGGCCTCGCGCCCTGCGAATTGTGCCTGTTGCAGCGCTGGCCGTGGCGCGTCGCGATCGCGCTTGCGCTGGTCGCGCTGGTGTTCGGCCGCCGGCCGGCGCTGCCGTGGCTGGCGCTGGCGCTGGGAATCGTGTTCGCGACCGGCGCCCTCTTCGCGTTCTATCATTTGGGGGTCGAGCAGCATTGGTTCGCCGGCCCCAGCGCCTGCACCGCGCAAAGCGGCACCGCGATGACGCTCGAAGACATGAAACGGCAGATCCTCGGCACCGCGCCGGTGCTGTGCGACAAGGTGCAGTGGTCCCTCTTCGGCGTCTCGATGGCCGGCATGAACCTGCTGGCGTCGCTCGGCATGGCGGCGATCTGCGCCGTGGTCGGCGTTTGCAGCCGGCGCCCGACACCCTCGGCGCGGGCAACGGCATGAGCGACAATTCCGCCCCCGGACGCCCGCCCTACCTGCCGGGCGAGGCGCCGCAAGCGGCGGATATCGCGAGCATGATCCGGGTCGACCATGCCGGCGAGTACGGCGCGGTGCGGATTTATGACGGCCAGCTCGCGGTATTGGGGCGCGGCCGGGCGCGCGACGAGATCCGCCACATGGCGGAAGCGGAACAGCGCCACCTCGCCGCCTTCGACGGGCTGGTGCGGGCGCGGGCGGTGCGGCCGACCGTGCTGCAGCCGCTCTGGCATGTCGCGGGCTTTGCGCTCGGCGCGGCAACGGCGCTCCTCGGCGAGCGCGCCGCGATGGCCTGCACCGTCGCGGTCGAAGAGGTCATCGACGAGCATTACCGCGCCCAGGCCGAGGAACTCGGCGACAGCGACCCGGCGCTCGGCGCGACGATCCGCGAATTCCGCGCCGAGGAAGCGCGGCACCGCGCGACCGCGCTCGAGCATGGCGCCGCCGAGGCGCCCGGCTATGAACTGATCTCCGCCTGCGTCAAAGCCGGCTCGCGTTTGGCGATCTGGCTCTCGACGCGAATCTGAACATCGTACGGGAACGACGCTTGCGGGTTGAAACCGGTCGCCATAGGCCGCTATCCTGTCGCACTGCAGCGAAAACGCGGCATCCAGCGGTCGGCGCACATCGAAAAGGAGCAAGAAGCGCGATGCAACAGAAGCTCATTTCCGGCGACAACCACATCGACCTGACCTATTGCCCGGCCGATCTGTGGTCGTCGCAGGCGCCGGCCAAGTGGAAGAAGCTGGCGCCGCGCGTCGAAGAGCGCAACGACGGCCAGCACTGGTTTGTCGACGACCAGGACCGCGGCATGTGGAACGGCGTCGGCCCGGGGTTTCTGCCCTACACCAAGGGCGCCTTCGACCATATCGACGAGATGCAGGGCCTCGGCTTCGAGTGGAACTGCTTCCCCGGCGCCCACCCGCGCCCGACGACGCCGGAACTGCGCCTCGCCGATCTCGACCGCGACGGCCTCGAAAAGGAAATTATTTACGGCTGCCTGATGGTCAACGACCTCATTGATTCGGCCGATCTGCGGGTCTGGGTCAACGCGCGCTACAACGATTGGGCGTCCGATTTCGCCAAGCGCTCCGACCCCAGCCGGGTCTTCCCGCTGGCGATCATCCCCAACACCGACCCGAAGGCCGCCGCCGCCGAAGTGCGGCGCTGCGCCAAGATGGGATTGAAGGGCGGCGACCTCGCCTTCAAGCGCATGACCCCGCCGCTCTACCACCCGGCGTGGGACGCGCTGTGGGAGGCGGCGGCCGAGTGCAAATTCCCGATTTCGTTCCACTCGACCGGGTTCAAGGCGGTGCGCGCGCCCGATACGCCGGAGATGGAAAAAGAGGTCTTCACCCAGTGGCGGCTGGTGCGCTCGACGCTCTTCCAGCTCGATACGATGGAGGTCCTGGCCTCGATCCTCGCCTCGGGCGCCTGCGAGCGCTACCCGGACTTCAACTTCGTGCTCGGCGAGTCGGGCGTCACCTGGCTGCCCTACGTGTTCGACCGCTGCGACACCGAATACCACGACCGGGCGCGCAGCCTCGGCTTCAAGATGAAGCCGTCGGACTATTTCCGCCGCCAGGGCTTCGTCACCTACCAGCAGGACAAGTACCTGGAGCCGATCGTGCCGCTGGTCGGCGAGGACAACATCATCTGGGGCGCCGACTACCCGCACCCCGACTGCATCTGGCCCAACTCGAAAGAGACGCTGGAAAAGAACCTCGCCAGCTTCTCCCCTGCGGTGCAGAAGAAGATCGTCTACGACAATGTCAGCCGCCTCTACGGGCTGAATTAGTTCTGTAGTCGGTCAGGTTGAGCCGCCCCTTCTATTCGTCATGGCCGGGCTTGTCCCGGCCATCCACGAGACGCTCCACGTGGATCCCCGGGACAAGCCCGGGGATGACGATATAAGGGTGATCGGCCTTCAATGGATTCCGCTCTAATTCGCTCCCGTCAGCCCCGCGTCAGGGGTTACGGCACCGGGCGCGGCGGGAAGCGGCGGGCGGGCGCGGCGAAATCGTGCTGCGCCGCGACCAACGCCAGTTCGTAGCGGCCGAGGCGGGCGGTCGTCTCGATCACCGCGAAGATCGCCGCCGCGGTCAGCGCCAGCGCCTCGGAGAGCGCCGCGCCGCGCAAGAGATGCGCGAGAAAGAGCGCGGCGGTGACGTCGCCGCAGCCGTTGAGGGTGACCGGCAGGCGCGGGGTCTCGACCGCCCAGACGCCGTCGGGGCCGGCCGCCAGCATCGTGATGTGCGCGGGATCGGCGTCGAGGCTGGTCAACAGCACGATGCGCGGCCCGCGCGCGCGCAACGCGCTCGCCGCAGCGGCCGCTTCGGCGAGGCTGGCGACCGGGGCGCCGGTCAGGTATTCGAGTTCGAAACGGTTCGGCGTCACGATGTCGGCGAGCGCCAGCGCCTCGTCGCGGAAGAATTCGGCGATGCCGCCGGTGACGTAGGACCCGGTATCGCTGTCGCCGATCACGGGATCGCAGCAGAAGAGGGCATTCGGGTTGGCGCTCCGCACCCGCGCGACGATGTCGAGCAATACCGGCCCGGTCGCGGCGTCGCCGAGATAACCCGACAGCACCGCGTCGATCTGCGGCAAGACCCCGAGCGCGGCGATCCCCTCGAAGAGTTCGGCGATCGCGCTCGCCGAAATTGCCGCGCCGCGCCACTGCCCGTGCCCCGTATGGTTGGAGAACGCCACGGTGTCGAGCGCCCAGGCTTCGATGCCGAGGCGCTGCAGTGCGAAGACCGAGGCGGCGTTGCCGACATGGCCATAGGCGACGCGCGACTGCACCGAGAGGACGCTCGGCATCAGCGCCGGCGCTCGCTGACGTCGAAGACGTGCTTGAGGGTCAGCAGCACCGCCAGCGCGCTGACGACAAAAAGCGCGATCCCGGCATCGTGCAAGCCGCCGTAAGCGAGGCCGCCGGCGACAATGAGCCCGGCCAGCCCGAGCGCGGCGAAGATCGCGATGACCAGCGTGAGGTTGCGAAAATCGTCGACCAGCAGGCCCGCGCAGCACCCCGCGGCCTCGCCGTCGAAGCGGTTCTTCAGCCGGATGAAGCCGAGCGCGATCGCCGCCAGGCTGAGAATGAGGCCGCAGCGATAGTCGCCCGGCGCGGCGTCGGCGCTGGCGAAGGCGGCGCCGAGCACGGCAGCGATCCCAAGCGCCGCGAGCTGCAGCCAAAACCCGATCCAGGCGCCGTAGCCCTGCGCCGCCTCTTCGCGTGTTATCTGCGACTGGTTCATCTCAGCGGCGCTCTCGGCCCTGCCCGTTTCGCGATCATGCGATTATACCGTTAACGAGCTGTCGAACGGAGGTTTCCGATGCCCGCGTCGATTGGGCCGCGCCGCAGCGTCTTGTTCCTGCCGGGCTCCAACCCGCGCGCCATCGAAAAGGCGCGGACCCTGCCGGCCGACGCCCTGATATTCGATCTCGAGGATGCGGTCGCCCCGAGCGCCAAGGAGGCGGCGCGGGCCGGCGTCGCGGCGGCGCTGGCGGCCGGCGGCTACGGCAAGCGCGAACTGGTGCTGCGGGTCAATTCGCTCGATACGGCGTGGGGGGAGGCTGACCTGGCCGCCGCCGCGAGGATGCCGCTCGACGCGGTGCTGCTGCCCAAGATCGAGGACCCCGCGCGGGTGCACCGCTCGCTCGACCTATTGGGTGCGCACGGCGCTCCAGCCGGGCTTGCCCTCTGGTGCATGATCGAGACGCCGCTCGGGGTGCTCGCGGCGCCGCAGATCGCCGGCGCCAGCCCACGCCTCGCCGCGCTCGTTGTCGGAACTTCGGACCTCGCCAAGGATTTGCGCATCCGCGAGACGCGCGACCGGCTGCCGCTCTTGACCGTGCTCGGCCTCGTCGTGCTGGCGGCGCGGGCCCACGGCCGGGCGGTGCTCGACGGCGTCCATCTCGACCTCGCCGACGCCCTGGGGTTCGCGGCCGCCTGCCGGCAGGGAAGCGAACTCGGCTTCGACGGCAAGACGCTGATCCACCCCGACCAGATCGCACCCGCTAACGCCGCCTTCTCGCCCTTGCCCGAGGAGGTCGCGCGGGCCGGGAGGCTGATCGCCGCCTATCGCGAGGCGAGCGCGGCCGGCAAGGGCGCGGCGCGGATCGAGGGGCGGCTGGTCGAGGCCCTGCACGTCGAGGAGGCAGAGCGCACCCTGGCGCTGGCCGCCGCGATCGCCGCGCGCGAGGGCGGCTGACCCGCGCGCTACGGCACGCTCTCATCGGGGTAGACACCCCACAGATCGGCGCGCCGCAGCCAGCCGGAAATATCCTGTGCCTCGACCCGGCACCAGGCGCCGCGGCATTCGAGCAGCCGCGCGATGACGCCCGGCTCGGCCCGCGCCACCATCCCCGCCGCCGCGTCGGGCTGCCGGTACAGCGGCCGGTCGGCGCCCTTGCCGTCGACCACCACATAGCGGCGCAGCGTCACCATGTGCTCCTGCACCCAGCCGTCGGTGCCGTCCCACTCGCGCACCCGGCGCCAATGCTCGAACTGGGCGGTGACCTCGACCGGCATGTCGCGCTTGGTCAGCACCCATTCGATCGGGTATTGCCGGCCGGGGCCGGTGCGCAGATTGACCTTGTCGGCATGCAGGCTGGCAAAGCGCGGCACCTTCAGTTCCGCGTTCTGCTCGAGCATGGCGGCAGGCGCGCCGCCGCTCATCGTCAGCAGCAGGAGCAGCAGCAGGGCGCCGAGCGCGCCGGTGGTGCGGGCCATGTTCCCCCGATGGGCCCAGTGCGTCGCGCCCGGGATACGGCCGGGGGCGCCGCCGGTCAAGCGGCGCGCGGCAACCGAGTCAATCCGCCGCGGCGGCGGCGCTGGCGCCGCAAGTCGGGCATTCGGGGTCCTTGGCGATTCGGATGCGGTGAAAGCGCACGCGCAGCGCGTCGTAAATGAGCAGCGTGCCGTCGAGGCTGTCGCCGAGGCCCAACAGCTCCTTCAAGACTTCGACCGCCTGCAACGTGCCCATGACGCCGGCGACCGCGCCCAGGATGCCGGCTTCCTCGCAGCGCGGCACCGAGTCGGGCGGCGGCGGCTCGCGGAAGAGGCAGCGGTAGCACGGGTGCCCGGCGCCGAGATAGGGGCGGAAGGTCGAGAGCTGCCCCTCGAACGGCGACAGCGCCGCCGCGGCCAGCGGCTTCTGCAGGCGGAAGCACTGTTCGGTCAGCAGGTAGCGCGTCGCGAAATTGTCGCTGCCGTCGGCGACGAGGTCGTATTGCGCGATGATGTCGGCCGCGTTGTCGGGAGCGAGCCGCGTCGGGTGGGTCTCGATGCGCACGTCGTCATTGACCGCGTTGAGGGTGGCGCGGGCGCTCTCGACCTTGAGATCGCCGACCCGCCGCGTCGCATGCACGATCTGGCGCTGCAAATTGGTCAAATCGACCCGGTCGTTGTCGATGATGCCGAGGGTCCCGACCCCGGCGGCGGCGAGGTAGAGCAGCATCGGCGAGCCGAGCCCGCCGGCGCCGACCACCAGGACGCGCGCGGCCAAGAGCTTTTCCTGCCCCGCCTCGCCGACCTCGTCGAGGATCAGGTGGCGGGCATAGCGTTGGAATTGCGCTTCGCTGAGTTCCATCACAAGCCTTCACAGAGTGCGGCCGAAAGAGGCGGCCGCCGGCAATGCCAACGGCAACGGGCCGTCATTGCGAGGGGCGCCGCGACGAAGCAATCCCGATGGAATGAGCCTCGTAGGCATGAGATTGCTTCGCTTCGCTCGCAATGACCAACCCAGAACCAACGCGCCGGCGGGTCAGGTCTCGGCGTCGCCGCCCGCGGCGGGGCGGCCCGCGACGCCGGCCTCTTGCGCCCGGGCGCACAATTCCTCGAGGGTCAACGCGTCGAGCCGGCGCATCGTCTCCTCCTCAAGTTCCAGCCATAGCGGGCGGACGACCCGGTGGCCGAGCGCGCTGCCGGTCGGGGCGCTGATCGGGTCCTCGCCGGTTTCGAGGTGGCGCACCGTGCGCACGATGTCGCCGAGGCTGATGCGGCGGCGCTCCCTCGCCAGGCGGTAGCCGCCGGAGGGGCCGCGGATGCCGACGAGGATCTTCTCGCGCACCAGTTCCTGCAGCACCGGCTCGAGGTAGCGCCGCGGGATGCCCTCGCGCTCGGTGATCTCGATCGAGCGCACCGGCGCGGCGCCGCCGTTGTAGGCGATGTCGAGCACCGCCTCGATCGCGAACAAGAGCTTCTTGGTCAGCCGGATCATGGTTCAAGAGTTTCGCCGCAGCGTCCCTTGAGGACAAGGGCGAGCGATTCCGGTCGAGCCGAAGCCGCCCTCCTGGCGGCCGCCGCCGGCGGCAAACTCGGCGACGACGGTAAACTCGGGCCGCGCGATGCGGGTGAAGACGAGCTGCGCGATGCGCTCGCCCGGGTTGATCGCGATCCCCTCCCCGGCCTGGCCGGGCTGCGGCGGATTGCGGTTCCACGCCGAGATCAGGCAGGCCCCCTGGTAATCGGCGTCGATCAGCCCGACCGCGTTGCCGAGCACCAGCCCCGCGCGGTGGCCGAGCCCCGAGCGCGGCAGGATCAGCGCGCACCATTCC
>Ga0070731_10003060_pt1 | contig 15304 bp, 15 predicted proteins | sample Coa_R1_2_FD_66448 | JGI IMG/M metagenome (GOLD analysis project Ga0070731, IMG submission 66448) | Surface soil microbial communities from Centralia Pennsylvania, which are recovering from an underground coalmine fire - Coalmine... | ecosystem: Environmental > Terrestrial > Soil > Unclassified ...
AGAAACATCACCGATATCTTTACTAAATAGAATTTTTTTATTTTGAATATAAACAGGCTGCTTTAAGGCAGCCTGTTTATTTTAGAAAGTAAGTTTTATTTTGCAACTCCATGCTACAGGTAAGGTGCATGGAATTGATCAATCAAAAGAAGGATCCATAAATCTTGAACATTGGTGCAAAGATTATTCTGGACAGACACTTTCCAAAATTCTTAAATTGCATGAAATTTGCATAACGGACGGCTAGTAATCCAGGACGCAAATAAATTTTGAATTCTCGGTGCGAATCTCAAAAATGGATTATCCGTACACATCCGCAAAAACCCGTAATCCTGCACAATACCTATGTGATTCCGGTGCTCGAATTGTCAGAAAGACTCGGAACTTCCGGATTTTTATTATTGCCGGTCGATACTTAAAACCGCTTTGAAGTAAGGCAGATCAGCTGCCCAGGCTGAGGAAATTAAAAATAATCCAAATAAAAAAAATTAAAATATCTTGTTTATGAAGAAAATGGTATTGTTTGTTACATTAGCGATTGGTGTATACATTGCAGCACCAGCACAGTCCATATCTTTTACGGGCTCTGTGCGCAATGAAAACGGTTTACCGTTATCGTCAGCATTGGTCAGCCAGAAGGGAACAAAAACAGCCATGTATGTGGATTCTCTGGGTTTTTTTAAAATCAACATTAATTCAAATGCTGTTTTAATCATTGCCGCACAAGGATATCTTACCGATACGCTGTACGTTGGCAATGACGACAAAGCTTTAATCATTTTGAGGAAAGGAACAAAAAATTTAGATAGTACAGACAATGCTGGATCATCCAAACCTGGCACATCCAATAATATCAATACTGCTCAGAATCAGATTGTTGGAAATACTTTGCAGGATACTTATCAAAATATGTTTAACGGACAAACTTTAAATTCTGCTTATGTGCAGGGTCCAAGTACTGCCCCAACTGTAGTCCACAGCATAAGCAGTTCACCTGGCTTTGGTAACACCTTTGCGGGTACATTTTTGCCACAATTTACCCATACCGAAGAAACAAGAGGAAGCAAATATCTATTTGATAAATGGGTTAACGGCGTAGTCGTAGATACATCCAGCAATATCATCGACAATAAAAACTATCTTTTTAACTATAATAAAATTTCCAGGGCGATTCTCATGACAGAAGATATGAAATCAGCAATTGAAGTGAATAAGGACCAGGTCAAAGCATTTGCCCTAAAAGACCAGAATGGTAGATTTTATATATTCGAACAGGTACCCGGAATGGAGAGTGGAAATTTTGTGCAGCAGCTGGTTAAAGGGAATAAATATTATTTATATAAATCAATAAAGACAAAGTTCGTAAAATCAAATTATCGGACAGACGGGTTAACAGAGATCGGTAATAATTATGATGAATATGTTGATGAATTTCGTTATTACGTTTTACCCGCAGGGTCGAAAGAATTTAAAGAAATTGAATTGAAAAAGAAATCTGTGAAATCTGTATTTGTTAATGAAACTGCTAAAGTGAATACCTATTTTTCGCAACATGCAGATGATTCTGTCGATGAGAATTTTTTAACCGGGTTGATCATTTTTTTAAACCAGTAACTGCAACGCCGGAATCATTTTCTGCCCAATAAATCGAAAAAATATACATATCGCTGAACCAATAACGGGATACTGTTGTTTTTTAAGCAAGCCAGATTCGATTTAATAAATATTATTTACATGAAAAGGATGAACTTAATTGTTTGTTTTACAGTTTTCATTAGCAGGTTACTTGCCCAATCTGCCTCAGTCAGTGGAAAGATCATGAATGAACAGGGTTTCCCCGTTCCTTTTGCTTCAGTAATTTTGCAGGGAGCAAAAACCGGGGTTCATGCTGACTCAATTGGATTTTTTACCATTAATGTAACAGCCAATGCTTATTTGGTGGTCACCGCAGTGGGGTATGTTGGGGATACAGTAAAATTAAATGGTGAAAACAATCTGTCCATCATGCTGAAGAAAAATCCTAAGAACATGGATAAGGTGGTCATTAACGGACAAACTGAACAGAAACCTAATTCGTCAGCAGCTGATAATACGACGATAAACGATCAGGCAATTGGGAATGGACTCCATGACACTTATCAAAATATGTTCAATGGACAGACAATCAGCTCAGGTATGGGACCGGGAGGAGGGATGCCATCGAGATCAGTAAGCAGCTCACCTGGTTTTGGAAACACATTTTCGGGTACTTTTCTTCCCCAATTTACGCATACCGAGGAAACCAGGGGCAGCAAGTATTTATTTGACAAATGGGTTGGCGGTGTTGTGGTGGATACTGCCAATAATATCATTGACAATAAATCGTATCTTTTTAATTATGACAAAATTTCAAGAGGCATACTCATGACCCAAGATATGAAATCAGCAATGGAAATCAATAAAGATCAGGTTAAAGCATTTGCGTTGAAAAGTGATAATGGCGTTTTCTATATTTTTGAACAGGTGCCTGGTTTGGAAAATGGAAATTTTTTGCAGCAATTGGTTAAAGGAAATAAATTTCTGCTCTATAAATCCATTAAGACAAAGTTTATCAAATCAAATTACCGCACAGACGGGTTGACAGAAAGTGGAAATAATTACGACGAATATCTTGACGAATTTCGCTATTATGTTTTGCAGGTCGGTGCCAAAGATTATAAGGAAATTGAATTGAAAAAGAAATCCATAAAATCTGTACTGAGCAACCAAACAGATAAAGTAAATGCCTATTTCTCCCAGCATGCAGACGACTCAATAGATGAAAGCTTTCTAAAAGGATTGATTATTTTTCTCAACCAATAGCATATTTGAAGTATCCATTTTTGCGGGACTTACTGCAATGAATACACTTGAAAAATTCAATGGAATCACTCAACACGTGAAAAATCGCACCCTGTTTGAGGATTATTTGAAAAATAAGCCTGCAAATTTTATTAAATTGCAGGAAATAATTATCATGCCTGAGCAACAACCCACTAATCAGTTAAATATTGAGTTGAGCGAACAGGTTGCTGAAGGTGAATACGCCAACCTTGCAATCATCACTCATTCGCACGCTGAATTCGTAATTGATTTTGTAAACGTTATGCCGGGAACACCAAAGAGCAAAGTAAAATCAAGGGTTATTTTTACTCCTCAACATGCAAAACGCTTTATGAAAGCATTGACGGAAAATATTTCCCGTTTCGAATCTGCAAATGGCAAAATACAGGACTTAGAAGAAGTGCAACTCCCATTGAATTTTGGTGGACCTACTGCGCAAGCTTAATAATGTATTCGTGCTTTTAAAAGGCACACAAAAAGAATAACTACTTTCATTTTTAGACGTATAAAAATAAGTGAGTAAATTTATTTTAATATTAGCAGCACTTTTTGCAAATCTTTCCAGTTTGAGCAGGAATTGTTATTCAAATGCTTTACTCATTGAGGATGGAAAAGGGCGATTAATCCATGGAAATACTGGCGACACTTTACCTTTTAAAGTCAATGCCATAGCCCCTTTCATTGATTATTTTAACGATGCTAAGTATTTATTCAGTAAATGGGTGAAAGGAGTGGTGGTCGCGAGCAACAATGTGGAAATCGCCAACGACACGTATTTTTTCAATTACGATAAAGTGTCTAATAACTTATTGCTCACTATCGATTTAAAACAAATAATCGAAATTGATAAAAGAGAATTTAAGGAGTTTGTTCTGAAAGATGGATCTCATGAATACCGCTTTGAGCATATGCCGGTAATTGATGATAAAAAATTTTTTCAGGTTTTGGTAAAAAATGATAAATATTCTCTTTACAAATGGACATTTACAAAACTTAAAAAGACAGAAACCTACTCCTCTTCCTTTTGGGAGCTGGTTGACATTTATTTTTATTATGTGGTATTTCCAAATGGTCGGTTTTACAAAAAGATTAATTTGAAAAGAAAATCAATTGAAAAAAATCTTGCCATGGAGCCTGAAAAAGTTGACGCTTTTTTTTCATTGCATCGGAACAATGACATTGATGAAGCCCTTTTGGTTGACCTGATCAACTACCTGGATAAATGATTCATTTAAAGTATTCCTTCATCAGCAAAACTGTAATATCCTTCTTCACTCACAATAATGTGATCCAGAATCCCAATTTCGAAATATTTTGCAGCTTCTTTTATTTTTAAGGTTACCTGCAGATCCGCGCGACTTGGTTTTAAATTTCCTGATGGATGGTTGTGGCAAAGAATAATACTCACCGCACCTTCTTCCAGGGCTTTTTTTAAGATTATTCTTGGGTCGGCGACAGTTCCGGTCATGCCTCCGCTACTGATGATTTCAAAATGATTGATTTTATTTGCCCGATTAAGAAAAACAACAGCAAATACTTCATGGTGAAGGTCCCGAAGCATAGCCTGCAGGTAATTGGCAATTTCCCGGCTGTCCTTTACAACGGTTTTCCCGAGCGAGGTCACACCTTGTCTTCTTCTTCCTAATTCAAGAGCAGCTGCGATGGCAACAGCTTTAGCCTCGCCTATCCCTTTGATCTTCATTAGTTCTCTTACGGATAATTTCCCCAGCTGAGCGAGATTGTTCTTTCCCAACTCCATAACCTCCCTGGCCAATTCGACCGAACTCTTATTTTTAGTGCCATTATTGATTAAAATGGCCAGAAGTTCGGAATCGCTTAAAGCCATAGGGGTTTTACTAAGCAATTTTTCCCGCGGACGGTCATCTTTAGCCCAATATTTAATTGAGTGTTTTTGCTCTTGCATAGAAAAGGATTTGCAACTATTTTCAAGGTATAATATTAATGTCATTCTATAATAATTATATAGACTAATCGTTAATAAATTGTATCCGTGAAAACTAAATCCATAATCCAATGAAACCAAGAACTTTCAGCGCTATCGGTGGATGGCAATCGCTTATGTTTTGTGTAGGCATCTATGTTGTTTCTCTTTTCTTTTCAATTTTTATCTGTTCATCCGTTTTCTATGTAGTCAATTCAAACGGAACAGGTTCCAAAGCCAACAATGTGGCAAAGGCAGTGGCTGCGCCTAAGATTGACAAACATGTACTGGCGTCAGTAACGAAATGATTGAATTGAAAATAATTGGATTTTAACTTGTTTGGTTTTTATTTAAAGCCAAAAAGACTTGAAATGCACCTGAAATTCAAGTCTTATTAACATGATCAGTTGATAATTTTTTCCAACTCCCTGTTTCGTTTTTTCTTTTTGGTCCTATCTTCGCGCCACACAAATTTCATATGGATTCCAGCGCCAAGATATTTTCAGGTACCGCGTCTCAGTATCTTGCTGAAAAAATAACCCAGCAATTTGGTAACATACCCGGAAAAATAACCATCCAGCATTTCAGCGATGGTGAAATTCAGCCAATTTTTGACGAGAGTATCCGGGGAGATATGGTTTTCTTAATTCAAAGCACTTTTGCCCCCTCTGATAATTTATTTGAATTGTTATTAATGATAGACGCAGCCAAACGTGCGTCTGCTTATAAAGTTGTCCCCGTAATTCCATATTACGGCTATGCGCGCCAGGATAGAAAAGATAAACCCCGCGTAGCGATTGGTTCTAAATTAGTTGCCAATATGCTCGTTGCAGCAGGAGCCGACCGCATCATAACCATGGATCTGCATGCTCCGCAAATTCAGGGGTATTTTGATATTCCGATGGATCATCTCGATAGTTCAGCTATTTTCATCCCTTATATTGAGCAACTTAAACTGGAAAACCTTACCTTTGCCGCCCCCGATGTGGGAAGTGCCAATCGTATCCGTGAAATCGCATCCTATTTTAATGCGGAAATGGTCATTTGTGATAAACACAGAAAGAGGGCAAACGAAATTGCGAGCATGGTGGTGATCGGCGATGTTGAAGGAAGAGACGTGATTTTAATCGACGACATTTGCGACACCGGAGGCACCCTGGCAAAAGCGGCAGGCCTGATAAAAGAAAAAGGAGCTACGAGTGTCAGGGCATTGTGTACCCACCCGGTGTTGAGCGGTAACGCCTATGCAAATATTGAAAACAGCGTTTTAGAGGAATTGGTAGTTTGTGATACGATTCCTTTGCGACAGCAATGTTCGAAAATAAAGGTGTTGAGTGTGGCGGAGCTTTTTGCAGTGGCGATTCGTAATGCTTACGAAAATAAAAGTATCACGAGTTTGTTTATTCATTCCCAGTTAAGAAATAAATGAGAGAGTAAATTTTAAATAAACATAAATGAAGACAATTACAATCGAAGGACAACTCAGGACCGAACACGGGAAAGCAGCCGCCCGCCAAATTCGCTCTGAGGAAAAAGTGCCGGGTGTAATTTACGGGGGTGCAAAGGAAATAAATTTTTCAGCTCCGGTAACGGCATTCAAAAATTTAGTTTACACACCGGATTTTCAATTGGCACAGGTAAGCCTGGATGGTAAATCGTACCATTGCATCATGAAAGACATCCAGTTTGATAAAGTGACTGATGCGCTCATTCATATTGATCTGCTTGAATTGGTTGAGGACAAGAAAGTGATCGCAAACATCCCGTTAAAATTTACCGGAGTTCCCGAGGGGGTTAAAGAAGGCGGGAAGCTTGTCATTAAAATGAAAGCACTAAAAGTTAAAACATATCCGAAATACTTGCAGGAAAATATTAAGGTAGATCTTACCGAATTAAAACTTAACGGCAATATCCGCGTGGAAGATGTGAAAATAGAGCATTACGAAATACTCAATTCCCCACGAATTCCCGTGGCTTCTGTTGTATTGACGCGTGAATTGAAACAGGAAGAATCAACAACTGCGGTTCCTGCTGCGGCAACCCCTGGGGCTACAGGCGCAACTCCGGCTGCAGGCGCACCCGCTGCCGCACCCGCTGCCGCAAAGCCTGCTTCTAAAAAATAATTATTGGATTAAATTCATCCAAAACCCGGCTTTAGTCTGGGTTTTTTTATCATTTGCACTTTAGGTTTTGAGAGATTTATTCGGACAGCCAGGGTTTACCCGGCAGGCCAAATTCTGCTTCTCAGGATAAGACTACCCGGCAAGATCATGTTTTTCGGAGTGCAAGAACAAGAGATAAAGCAGATATCAATTCAAAAATATTGATTAAGAATAAAATTCGCCGTTTCTTCTCTATGTGCAAAAGCAGATTGGGGAGGAGATTCAAACAGAAATTAGGTGCTTGTTGCCGTTAGGGTGTCATAAACGGTATCGCGCCCAGTGCACAGACAGTGACGAAAGAGTGGTGGACAACGAAAAGAACCGGACTCAATGAAAAGTGAAAGATTGAAAGTAAATGTGTCGATCAAATTTTTTAGTTTTAATTTACTTTTGAACTGCCATGAATAAATTTTTAATTGCCGGTCTTGGGAATGTGGGCGCTGAATTCGCCGGAACACGCCATAATATCGGATTTGATATTGCCAATGTTTTTGTTCATAAATATGGTGCCAGCTTTAAGAGCGAACGGTATGCCGGAGTTTCGAAAATAAAGGTAAAAGGTAAACCGGTAACCTGCATAGTGCCGACAACTTATATGAATTTGAGCGGTCATGCTGTTAAATATTGGCTGGATAAAGAAGGAATAGCGCTTAGTAATTTATTGGTTGTTGTTGACGATATTGCTTTGCCACTAAATAAAGTAAGGTTACGACCTGGCGGCAGCGATGCCGGTCACAATGGATTAAAAAGCATTCAGGAGGTGTTAGGCACAATTGACTATCCAAGGCTAAGGTTTGGAATCGGCAATCATTATCCAAAAGGCATGCAGGCTGATTTCGTTTTAGGCAGATGGTTTGAGAATGAAATTCCGCTGGTAAAACTTAAAATAGAAAAGAGTGTCGAGCTCTTGGAAAGTTTTATCTACGCTGGCATTGAACAAACTATGAACTTATATAATAAATTGGAAATAACGTTATGATTTGTAAATCGGAATCATTATTTTCGTGAATCATTAAACCTGCCTTTACCTATTTATTCAATTTCCTATAGTTAGCCGTAAGTCGTTCCCCCCGGTCTTTTAGTCCGAATGAAAATTTAAAAGAATTTTCTGTTTAAACCCTTATTTGGATATGAAAATATTTTGTCTTGGCCGTAACTATGTCGCTCATGCAAAAGAGCTTAACAATGAGATCCCTGAGGAGCCTATTGTATTTATGAAGCCTAAAAGCGCTCTGCTTCAGGCGCATACGCCATTTTATTACCCGGAATTTACCAACGAGTTGCATTATGAATGTGAACTTGTTCTCCGTATTTCAAAAAATGGAAAATACATCCAGGATCGATTTGCCAATAAATATTATGATGCGGTAACTGTAGGAATCGATTTTACAGCGCGCGATTTGCAAAACGAATTAAAAGAAAAAGGTCTGCCCTGGGAGAAGGCAAAGGCCTGGGATAACTCGGCAGCCATAGGAAAATGGATTCCGCTCACAAATATCAAAAACAAAAAAGACATCAATTTCTGTTTGTACAAAAACAAAGAACTGGTGCAACAGGGAAATTCAGGTTTAATGATCAATAATTTTGATAAGGCGCTTGCATACATTTCAAATTATTTTTCTGTAAATATCGGCGATCTCGTTTTTACCGGGACGCCCGCAGGAGTGGGAGAGTGTGTTGTCGGAGACGAAATTGAAGGTTTTATTGAGGATGAAAGTTTGCTTTCTCTAGAAATTAAGTAAAAATTATTTTTTTGATTTTTTCAGGCAACCATCTTGTTTTACAGGATGGTTTGTTTTTTATAAAGAATCATATCTTTTACATTTGTCACAAAGATCCCTAGTAGATGATCAGTTCAGAAATTTTACTGAAAGCATACCGCCTGATGTGTACTGCCAAATCCATGGCAGAAACATATGAGCACAATCGTCAAATTTGCAGATATGTTCATTCCACTTCACGGGGACATGAAGCCATTCAATTAGCAGCTGCGTTTAATCTTTTGCCTTGTGATTTTGCAAGCCCTTATTATCGTGATGAAAGTTTATTGCTGGGATTGGGTTTCACACCTTATCAACTGATGCTGCAATTGCTTGCAAAAGCAGATGATATTTTTTCCGGCGGTCGCGAATATTATGCTCATCCGAGCTATAAAGGAAATGATAGACCAACAATAATACATCAAAGCAGTGCAACAGGAATGCAGGCAATACCTTCGACGGGAATAGCACAGGGAATTCAATACCTGGAAGCCATTCAATCCCCCTTGTTAAAAAAAGGAAAAGACAATGAGTTACCCGTTATCATTTGTTCGATGGGGGACGCGAGTATTACCGAAGGAGAAGTGAGTGAAGCTTTTCAATTTGCAGTATTGAAAAAATTGCCGATAATCTATTTGATACAGGATAACGATTGGGGGATCAGTGTTACTTCCGATGAAGCTAGGAGAATGGACGCTTTTGAATATGCTGCCGGGTTTTCGGGCATGGACCGCATACGCATTGATGGTAGTGATTTTGAACAAAGTTTTGAATTAATGAATATGGTTATTAAGTCCGTTCGGAAAAATCGCGGACCATATCTTGTTCAGGCAAAAGTCCCATTGCTAAATCATCATACAAGCGGAGTTAGAAAAGAATCATATCGGAGCAAAGTCGATCTGGATAAACATTTTACCCATGATCCGTTGCCAAAATTGAGACAACAATTGAGTGCTTCAGGAATATCGGAAAGCGAAATATTACTGATTGAAAAAGACGCGGAGAAAAATGTACAGGAAGCGTTTCATCAAGCTTCCAGGGCAAGTGATCCTGATATGACTAAAGTCGGAGATTTTATTTTTGCAGAGACTTATGTACAAGAAGAAACCGGAACCCGGTCTGCCGGGGGGGAAAAAATATTAATGGTTGATGCCGCCTTGCATGCCATTACCGAGATTATGGAAGAATTTCCTGAAGCGGTTTTATACGGACAAGACGTCGGAAGAAGGCTTGGTGGGGTATTCCGGGAGACGGCAAGACTTGCAGAAAAGTTCGGTGATCTTCGGGTATTCAACACGGCAATTCAGGAAGCATATATTGTTGGGTCAACGGTCGGCATGAGTGCAGTTGGCATAAAACCAATTGTTGAGGTTCAGTTCGCAGATTACATTTATCCGGCAATAAATCAGCTTGTGTCGGAAATCTCGAAATCTGCTTACCTCAGTTGCGGAAAATTTCCCGTGCAAACTTTGATTCGCGTTCCCGTGGGAGCTTATGGGGGCGGGGGTCCTTATCATAGTGGAAGTGTTGAAACGACATTACTTTCCATAAAAGGAATTAAAATAGCTTATCCGTCAAACGCTGCCGATATGAAAGGTTTGATGAAAGCCGCTTTTCTTGATCCTAATCCTGTTGTCATGCTTGAACATAAAGGGTTATACTGGAGCAAGGTTCCCGGAACAGAAGAGGCAAAAACAGAAGAACCCAAAAGCAATTATATATTGCCGTTAGGAAAAGCAAATATTATTCTGCATGCAGATGAAGATAAAATATTTTCCGGGGAAACCTGTTGTATTATAACTTATGGCATGGGCGTTTACTGGTCAAAAGCGGCAGCAGAAAATTTTGAAGGACAAATTGAAATTGTTGATCTGCGGACATTATTTCCATTGGATGAAGAATTGATTTTTGCATCTGTAAAAAATCACGGTAAATGCCTTGTGCTGACAGAAGAACAACAAAATAATTCTTTTGCTGAAGCGCTTGCTTCAAGAATTTCCAAAAAATGTTTTTCCTATCTTGATGCGCCTGTTGAAGTGTTGGGCGCTTTAAATCTTCCCGCAGTGCCAATGAATATTAATTTGGAAAATGCCATGCTTCCCAATGCCCAAAAAGTCGCCCTCAAAATTGAAGAACTGCTTTCTTTTTAAAATTCTGTTATTACTCGTTTTAAGCTAAGGTTTTTCCAATAATTCTTAAATATTAATCGTATCTTGTCCGCTTTGTAAAACTCCACCATACATGCCTTCAAAACAAGACTTTGTCTATTCTGACCAATGTGAGCCCCATCGCATACGCACAAAGCAAATTCTAAAGCAACATCCGGAAATTCGCGGATTGATCGGCAAAAATCCAAATACCATTTTTGCCATAATCGGAATTGTCACCTTCCAGATCGTGCTTGCATGGCTGGTTTCAAAGCAATCGTGGTGGTTGGTTTTTGGAGCAGCATATTTATTGGGAGCATTTGCCGATCACGCATTATTTGTAATGATTCACGAATGCGCACATAAATTATTATTCAGAAATCAGGTAGCAAATCGTTTATCGGGGATTCTTGCCAACCTTCCGCAACTTTTTCCAAGTTCTGTTTCTTTCGAGCGATACCATATTAAACACCATTCTTTTCAGGGTATCCATGAACTGGATGCCGATCTGCCAAACCGTTGGGAAGCAAGACTCATCAATAACTATTTTATTGGTAAAATAATATGGTTATTATTTTATCCGCTCTTCCAGGTTTTTCGCGTTTCACGTTTGAAAGAGATCAAACCTTTTGATAAATGGATTGCTTTGAATTTTGCAGCCGAGATCATTTTCACCGCTGGTATCTGGCTTTTGTTCGGACCTAAAGCAATTATTTATTTGCTTGCGAGTTTTTTCTTTTCCGTTGGCTTGCATCCTCTTGGCGCAAGATGGATTCAGGAACATTATCTGACCTATAAAGAGCAGGAAACCTACAGTTATTACGGTGGCTTAAATACCATTGCTTTTAATGTAGGGTATCACAATGAGCATCATGATTTCCCTTCAATCCCCTGGAACAAGCTTCCGCAAATCAGGCAAACGGCTCCGGGATTTTATAACACATTGTACTATCACACCTCGTGGTTTAAATTATTTTTCCGTTTTTTGTTCGACAAAGAAATTTCCTTATTCTCCCGTGTTGTCCGTAAAGAACGGGGTAAGGTAGCGCTCTCCGATCAGTCCGTTCCCGATATGGACCTGATAAAAAAATCGGAAGTGGCAACTACGACAGCATGAATATTTTCTTATTCTTAGATTTTGAACTACCGCCAAAGATCTTTCCGGCAACGGTCTGACACATTTCCACAATAATTTTATTGAAAGCTTTCCAATGCATGAAATCCTCTAATTGGTAAATCCGGAAAGGTAATTTATGCGCACAATGCATTTATTTTCTTCAGCAATTGCGCATTGTCAAAAGGTTTGAGAATGAATTCATCAGCGAGTGATGTGGCAATGGTATCTGCTGAAATAACCCCAGCAGAGTATAAAATGACAGGAATGCTCGCAAACTCTTTCAGTAATTTTATTTCGCGGCATAATTCCCTTCCATCAAGCTCATCTAAATAAATATCCATCAATATCAAATCGGGTTTGATCTCCAGTATTGTTTCCTGGAATTTATCAGCTTTGAAGGCAGTATGCACTTCCATTCCCGCCTGGCTAAGTATCATGGAAACCATTTCCAAAAGATCTTCATCATCATCGACAATCAGCACCCTTGGCATTTTGTAAGGTTATTTTTTTATTTTAGAGAACGAAAATACCATTGTAATCAAATTGGAAAAATATTTGTATTAAAACTGTGTCTTAGTTTGTCTGATTACCGGAATATTTTTCTTACCCCGTTAAACACCATGATACTTCATGCTTTTAAATTACGATGCTGACGACCATAGAGCCATGCTTGCTGCCATTATTGATTCATCTGATGATGCAATCATCAGTAAAAGTCTTGAAGGCATCATTACCAGCTGGAATAAAGCAGCAGAAAGAATGTTTGGTTATTCAGAGCTTGAAGCAATCGGTAAACATATATCAATATTAATACCAACCGAGAGACAAGCCGAAGAAGATCGGATAATTTCTTCTATTCGAGCCGGTAAAAGAATAGAGCATTACCAAACCGTTCGAGTTACCAAAGAAGGAAAAGAAATAAATATTTCCCTCACTGTTTCGCCGATAATAAATGCCCAAAATAAAATTATCGGCGCCTCCAAAATTGCCAGGGATATAACCAAACAAAAAGAATCTGAAGAATTAAACAGGCAATATGCCAGCAATCTTGAGATAATTAATTCGACGGGAAGAACGATAGCGGCAGAGCTGAATGTCCATGAAATTCTCCAAACAGTTACCGATGTAACCACCAAACTTTCGGGGGCGGCTTTCGGCGCTTTTTTTTACAATAAGACAGATTCAAGCGGCGAAACTTACCTGCTATACACCCTTAGCGGAGCTCCGCGGGAGGCATTCGAAAAATTTGGGATGCCCAGAAATACTGATGTTTTTCGTGTAACATTTAGCGGTGAAGGCATTTTGCGCTCAGACGATATTACAAAAGATACACGGTATGGGAAAAATTTTCCGCATTCGGGCATGCCGAAGGGACATCTCCCTGTAGTGAGTTATATGGCCGTACCCGTAATTTCACAGGCAGGTACTGTTATTGGCGGACTTTTTTTCGGCCATCCGAAATCTGCAATGTTTAAAAAAGACCATGAAATACTTGTTGGAGCAATAGCCGCGCAGGCCGGAATAGCATTGAATAATGCCATGCTGTATGAGGAGATTCGTTTGCTCAATGAAAAGAAAGATGATTTTATTGGGTTCGCGAGCCACGAATTAAAAACACCTTTGACGACCATCAATGGTTATTTGCAGTTGGTCGATCAAATGCCAGCGTTAGGCGAGGAGGTCATTCCAAAAATAAAAAAACAAGTGACTCGCCTTTCAACGATGATCGCAGACCTGCTTGACATTTCTAAAATACACACTGACCATTTCGAACTGAATTTTATAACCACAAATCTGTATTCCCTCATTAAAGACAGCATTGAAATGGTTAAGCATTTAGACGCCAATAAGCATAGGATAAAATATGACCTGCCTCTCGAGGATGTGAATATGAATATAGACAAACAAAAAATGGAGCAGGTATTGATTAACCTGCTTTCCAATGCCATAAAATATTCAGATGGCGGAACTGAAGTTCAATTGAAAGCCATCATTTTTGGAGATCAAATTCACATCAGTGTCATGGATCAGGGAGCAGGAATCGCTTCAAAACACCTCAGTAAAATATTTAGCCGTTTCTATAGAATTTCAACTTCAGGTAAAAAAATGCCCGGCGGATCGGGACTTGGATTATTTATCTCAAAGGAAATTATCCAGGGTCATCACGGAAAAATCTGGGCAGAAAGTATAGAAGGGAAAGGATCAACTTTTCATATAGTTTTTCCCATCAATCCGCAAAAAATACCGGCATCCCCAAAATAATTTTCTGCCGAAAAATTTTGCACCCGTCTCGACATTCATTAGACTATTCTTGGTTCTCGCCCATGGATGGCGCCAATTCACTGAACTACGGGTTTACTAAATTCATCTTTTTATTTAATTTTAATGACCTTGTATTGTATTTCAATCACAACAACTGCTATGACAAATAAATTGCCCCAGAAAAGTATTTTTTATGTATTGATTTTTATTTCGTCATTCAAAATCTGTTTCGCCCAATCCGGGAACGATTATATTCCCTGCAGTGAACTGCCAAATTTGATGCAGCATTTTAATGCCGATTATTATGCGTTGGAAAGGTTTTATACGCCGGCGGGCAATGATTCTCCTTTTGGCTTTAATGGCGGTGATAATGGCGCATCATCTCCTGAAAAAAGAGAACGTATGATAAAGCTGTACGAAGAATACTTGCAAAGGCTTTCTCTACTTGATTTTGGTACGCTTTCGCAGGAATGTAAAGTAGATTATATTCTTTTTCAGAGAGATCTAAATAATAAAGTACAACGATCCACCGTAAAGGCCGCTGCTTATGAAAAAATAAAACAATGGATTCCTTTTGCAGACGAGATCAACACTTCAGAAAAACTGCGTCGCCGGGGAACACACCTAGATGGTGAGAAAATCGCAAAAGAATGGTTCAACATCTGCAATGAAATAAAATCGCTGGAAACAAAATTAAAAGATGATAAAACCATTTCATTTGAGTCAACTTATGACGCCGCGGATAATATTGATAATCTTAAGAATGAGGTAGAAAGTGTATACCAGTTTTATAACGCCTATGATCCGTTGTTCTCCTGGTGGGTTCCACGATCTTATAAACCATTAGATAGTTTGCTCGCAGATTTTGCGAGATCATTCAAAACAAAAAGAGAAAGCATCGCACTGCCGGATAAAAGCGGTATTGTCGGGCAACCGGTGGGCCGGGATGAGTTGATTCGTCAACTGCAATATGAAATGATCCCCTATTCGCCGGAGGAATTGGTGGATATTGCCAATAAAGAATTTGCCTGGTGCGATGCAGAAATGCTGAA
>Ga0070731_10003061_pt1 | contig 15302 bp, 16 predicted proteins | sample Coa_R1_2_FD_66448 | JGI IMG/M metagenome (GOLD analysis project Ga0070731, IMG submission 66448) | Surface soil microbial communities from Centralia Pennsylvania, which are recovering from an underground coalmine fire - Coalmine... | ecosystem: Environmental > Terrestrial > Soil > Unclassified ...
ACGGCGAACTTCAAACCTAGCGCCGCGCAGGCTTCGGCGACACGGCGGGGTTCATCGTAATCGACGGCCAGGGGCGCGCCCTTTTGCACCGCGCAGAATCCGCAGCGGCGGGTACAGACGTTGCCGAGGATCATGAACGTCGCTGTGCGGCGGTTCCAGCAGTCGCCGATATTGGGGCAGGCGGCGCTTTCGCAGACTGTATGGAGCTGCAAGGCCTCCACCAGGTGCTTCAAGTTTCGGTAGTTTTCTCCAACCGGCGCGGGAGCGCGCAGCCACTGGGGCCGTGGGCTTCCGCCTGGAGAAGACGGTTCAATCGTGACCAGCACTCGCCTTCATTGTAGCGATTCGGGTTTCGATGATGCGGGATTGATCGAAATTTTCCGCGCGATCGAAGAAATCGGGCGCCATTTCATAGGCATGCCGGGGGATGAATCCGACCAGTTCGGACGCCAGAATTTCCGTGCCGAGCGCGCGGACGGTCTGGTCGATCGCCGCATAAAGATGGTCGAGCGGGATGGCGGCGTAATTGGTCAGGTTCATGGAGACCTGGGCGCAGCCTCTCGATGTCAGATAGCGGCCCATGGCTTTGACGAATCGAAAACCTCCGGACGATTCGCGAATCCTGCGGGCGGCCGCTTGCGCGATTTCGGTATTCGCCGTAGCGAGGTTGACGTTGAAGGCGATCAGAATGGGCCGTGCGCCGACCATGGATGCGCCGGCGGACGGGTGCGCCGGAATGTCGCCGATATCGGGGGGGCGGCCATCAAATCCTGGCCGGCGGACTCGTTCCAGACGCTCCCGCTCCGGAAGCTTGGCGGCCGATTCGTAGAAGTACACGGGAACTCCGAATCGATTCCAGATGGAGGCGCCGGCGCGATGGGCGATGAAGACGCAGTCGCTGAGCGTTGCGCCGGCCAGGGGAACGAAGGGAATCACGTCCGCGGCGCCGACTCGGGGATGAACACCCTGGTGAGCGTTCAAATCGATTAATTCAGCGGCTTTGCCCGCGCCGCGGATTGCGCCTTCGGCCACCGAATCAGGAGCGCCTGCAAACGTCACGACGCTGCGGTTGTGATCGGTATCCGATTCCCAGCCGAGGACCAGAACGCCGGGCGCGCTGGCGATGGCGTCGACGATGGCCTGCACTTTCGACGCGTCGCGGCCTTCGGAAAAATTAGGGACGCACTCGATCACCGCAGTACGATCATAGGGAGTGCGGGCAAAGCAAAGCAAGGCAAATCACGGCAAGGCAAACCAAAGCAAGGCAAATCACAGCAAGGCCGGGCAAAGCAATTCAAAACACGGCAAGCCGAAAACGCTGGACCGGGTGTTGTCCCAAGCCGGCATTGCTTCGCGGACCGAGGCGCGAAGCTGGATTGGGGCTGGCCGCGTGGCCGTGAACGGGAAAATTTCGCGGTCGCCCGATGTGTGGGTCGATCTGAAACGGGATCGCGTCACTGTGGATGGCAATGCGATCGCGGCCCGCGAAAAAGTCTACCTTCTGCTCAACAAACCCAAGGGTTATCTGACGTCGTACAAGGATCCGGAGGGCCGGCGGACGGTTTACGATCTGCTGCCGGACGCGCGCGAGTGGATTTTTCCCGTAGGACGGCTGGATCTGGACACCAGCGGGCTGCTGATTCTGACGAACGATACGGCGTTTGGGGACTTTATCACCAGTCCGGAATCGAAGGTGCCGAAAACGTATCTCGTGAAAAGCTCGGTGCTGTTGACCGACGCGCAGTTGGATCAACTGCGCCAGGGAATCGAACTGACAGACGGTCCGACCCGGCCGGCCGTGGTCAGCCGGGTTCGCGACTCGGCGAAATACACATTTTTCGAAATCACGATTACGGAGGGCCGCAACCGGCAGGTCCGGCGAATGGTGGAGGCTCTCGGCGTGCCCAATGGCGCGAAGGTGCTCAAACTGGTGCGGACGGCGATCGGCGGGATTGAAATCGGCGGACTGGAAATCGGAAAGCATCGGATGCTGACCCGGGAGGAAGTAAAGACGCTTGCCGGGCTGAAGCGTGGCCCGATCCTGCATAATAAGATGTTCGATGCAAACCATTCGTCCGGAGACGCCGGAACAGCTCGCTGAGGCGCTGCACGGCCTGGCGGCGGACCACAAGAAAATCCTGCTGGGCGGGAACTTTTCCAAGAATTGTCTCGGCGGCACGGCTGAGCCGGCGGACGCGACGGTCTCGACCTGCGGGTTGCGGCGGCTGCTTCAGTATGAGCCGAGCGATCTGACAGTCAGTGTTGAGGCGGGGATGCCGTTTGCGGATCTGGAGCGCACGCTGGCGGAGAATCGCCAGATGATTCCGCTCGACCCGCCCTGGCGGGAGCAATCGACGGTCGGCGGCGTGGTTGCCGCGAATTTGAGCGGTCCGCGGCGGCGGCTTTACGGGACGGCGCGCGACATGATCATCGGAATGAAGTTCGCGACGCTGGAAGGGCAGCTTATCGACAGCGGCGGCATGGTGGTGAAAAATGTCGCGGGGCTGGATATGGCGAAGCTTCTGGTAGGTTCTTTCGGGACCTTGGCGGCCATGGCGATTGTGAACTTCAAGGTCTTTCCGATGCCGCCTGAGTCGAAGACGTTCGTGATGGACTTTGCGACGGCGGCGGAAGCTTTCGCGGAGCGCGACCGTATCCTGCGCGGCGTGTTGCAGCCGTCGGCGATCGATATCGTGAACTGGCCCTCCGGATTCAGGCTGCTGATCCATGCCCAGGGAAACCCCGCGGTGCTTCGACGCTTCGCGAACGATCTGCCGAAAGCGCGCGTGGAAGACGAATCGGTCTGGGACGAGATCTCCGGGTTCACGCAGCGGTTTCTGGCAGAGAATCCCAAAGGTGCGGTGGTGCCGATCGCGACCAAGCTCAGCGAAATGCCCGCGGCGATGGCGAAGCTGACGGCGCCCGCGATCGCGCGCGCCGGCTCAGGAGTAATTTACGCGCATTACGCCGAGAATGCCCCGGCGCGGGCCTGGAATGGCGATTTCGAGACGATGAAACGAATTAAAGAAATGTTCGACCCCGAGCATTTACTGAATCGGGGGCGATTGTATGGCCGCATCTGACGCGACATTTTCGGATGCACCTCGGCGCGCGGATCTGGACAAGTGCGTCCACTGCGGGCTGTGCTTGAACGCGTGTCCGACGTACCGGGAATTGCATGTCGAAATGGATTCGCCGCGCGGGCGGATTTATCAGATGGTCCAGGTATCGAACGGGGCTCCGATCACAGAGTCATACATGGAGCACATTGACCTGTGCCTGGCCTGCCGCGCCTGTGAAACGGCATGTCCTTCGGGCGTGAAATACGGCCGTCTGGTGGAGGCGGCGCGCGCGGATATCGTAAATCGCGGTCCCAAGACTGGGTCCTTCCTGCGCACCCTGGTGTTCGAAAAGCTGCTGCCGAGCCGGACACTTCTCAAATTCGCCGGGTACGGGATGTACGTGACGCAGAAGCTAGGGCTGGACAAGCTCGGGGGGCTGCTGCCAGGGTTGCGCGCGATTACGCCGCTGGCTCCCAAGGTCGAGATGCCGTTCTTCTACTCGCAGGTGGGGCGGGTGTTCCCGGCGAACGGGGAGCGTAAGCATCGGGTGGCGTTTCTGTCCGGATGCATTGCGAATCTATGTTTCGCGCGGCTCAACGAAGCTACCGTCCGCGTCTTGCAGGCCAACGGCTGTGAGGTAACCATTCCTGAAGATCAAACCTGCTGCGGGGCGCTTCACGTTCATGCGGGATTGCGCGACACTGCGCGAAAGCTGGCCCGGCAGAATATCAAGGCGCTGGCGGACGGCGGTTTTGAGGCGATTATCACCAACGCGGGCGGGTGCGGATCGACGCTGAAAGAATATGACGAACTGCTCGAGGACGATCCGGCGGCGAAGCGATTCTCCGGGCTGGTGAAGGACGTGAATGAATATCTGGCGTCGATCGAGCTGAACACGAAGATGGGCGAAGTTCGAGCGACGGTGACGTATCAGGATTCCTGCCATCTGGCGCATGGGCAAAAAGTGCGGTCGGCGCCGCGGCAGTTGCTGAAGCAGATTCCCGGCGTGACGATCAAAGAGATGAAAATGTCGGATGCCTGCTGCGGAAGCGCGGGGATTTACAACGTCCTGCATACGGATTTATCCATGTCGCTGCTGGATAAGAAAATGGAATCGGTCAATGCGACCAAAGCCGAGCGGATCGTCACGGCGAATCCCGGATGCATGCTGCAACTGCGCGCGGGCGTCGAACGGCAGGGCCATGGGCAGCGCGTGTTTCATGTGGTGGAGATGCTGGACGAGGCGTATCGGAACGCGAATCGAGTGGTCAGCGAGGGATGCGTGTAACCCGTTCTGTCTATGAACGACCTGCAATACGCTGCGCGGACGCTGTCAAAAACTCCCGGGTTTACACTCGTCGCGGCAGGGCTGCTCGCCGCCGGGATCGGGGCGAATGCGGTCATCTTCAGCGCGATCGATGCCGTGCTGCTTCGCCGGTTGCCCGTGCGTCATCCGGAAGAGCTGGTGCGTCTGGTTCAGCGGACGCCGCAGCTCGGCACACGCAGTTATTTTCCCTACGAGATGTATGCGGCGATCCGCGATCATTCGACGACGCTCACGCAGCCGTTCGGAGAAGAAGAGTGGCGCGTCGCGATGAATCAGCCGGCCCCGGCCGAGCAGGTCCGCGTGACGATCACGACCCCCGAGTATTTTGAGGCGTTAGGTGTTCCGGCGCGCTACGGGCGTGCGCTCACGGCGGCCGATGCGGTGGAAACGCCGGGTGAAATTCCGGCCGTGCTCAGTTACGGATTCTGGACGAGGCGCTTCCATGCCGATCCGAACGCGGTGGGCGGCGCCATTGTTCTGAACGGGCACCGGTTCACCATTGTCGGCGTGATGCCTCGCGAATTCAACGGGACTTCGCTCGATACGTCGCCGGATGTCCGGCTGCCGCTGCGTGCTTCGGAATTGGTGGGCCCGCAGGATTATCGTTCCAGCACGACTCACAAAATCGAATGGTCGCTCGATCTGGCGGCCCGGCTGCGACCGGGCGTTACGCGGGCCCAGGCGCTGGAGGAGACCCGGGCGTTATGGCGATCGACCGTCGAAGCGATTTACAAAGGGAGTCCGGACGGCGTCGGGCGGCTGGATTCTGAACTGCGCCGCGGCGTCGATCTGGATGCGATCGATCGCGGGGTCTCGATTCTGCGCGATAAGTACGGGGCCGCTTTGAAACTGCTGATCACCCTGGTCGGCGTGCTGCTGCTGATCGTTTGCGCCAACGTGGCTGGATTGCTATTGGCGCGGGGCGCGGCGCGGCGATTGGAACTGGCGGTCCGCTTAGCAGTCGGGGCGACGCGCGGGCGGTTAGTCCGGCAGGTGCTGTGCGAGAGTGGTCTGCTCGCGGCCTTCGGAGGCGTCGGCGGCGTGACGCTGGCGTTTCTGGTCACGCCGGTTCTGGTGCATGCGCTGCCGCCGATGCGCGATCTGGGGACGGGCAAGCTGACGCTCTCGATTCCAATTGCGCCCGATGCGCGAGTATTGCTGTTTTCTTTGGGAATTTCTGCGCTGACGGTATTCCTGGCCGGCATGGCGCCTGCGCTGGCCGCCTCGCGGGCGAGCCTGGATTCGATCTTGCGCGGCGCGCGATCGGCGGGAGGCTGGCGCGGCCGCCAGGCACTGCTGATCGTTCAAGTGGCTCTATGCACGCCGCTGCTGGCGAGCGCGGGGTTGTTGCTGCGGACCTTCGAGCGGCTGCGCGCCGTCGGGACGGGATTCGACCAGGATCATCTGGTCACATTCACAACGGATCCGTCGCTCGCCAGTTATACGCCCGAGCAGACCAGGAACCTTCGACAGGCCCTGCTTGATCGCGTGAAAGAGCTACCGGGCGTGATCGACGCGGCCATGGCGACGCGACCATTGATGCGGGGCAGTGGAGTGAAGATGAGCATCGCGCCCGCCGGCCAGCAGGTTCGCGACGACGATTTTCTGAACACCAGTATCAACAATGTGACCGTCGAATACTTCGACACGATGGGACTTCGAGTCGTCGCCGGCCGGGTGTTCACACCGGGTGAGCTGCACGCGTCCAAACCGTCAAAAGTCGTGGTGAATGAGGCGTTTGTACGCCGTTTTTTCTCGGGCGTGTCGCCGATCGGCCGACATTTTGGGAGCGGCTGGCACACTCTGGCGCAAGCGCAGTTCGAAATCGTCGGGGTGGTTAGCGACGCGAAATACCGGTCGCTTCGTGAACCGATGACCCCGACGTTTTACGGCGGGTTCACCGAAGGCGACGGGACGCAGCCGCTCAACTTGCAGGTGCGGACGAGAGGGCGTCCGGAGTCGATTATTCAGCCAGTCGTACGGACTCTGGCCGCGCTTGATCCGGCCCTTCCCTTTACCGAGATCGGTACGATGGCCGAGGAGATCGACGCGAGTACCGCCGGCGAGCGGCTCACGGCCACGCTTGCTTCGATTTTTGGAGCGCTCGCGGCCGGGTTGGCGGCCATCGGAATCTATGGCTTGCTCGCGTATTCGGTGGTCCGAAGGCGGCGCGAAATTGGCATTCGAATGGCCATCGGGGCGCGGCCTGCCGATATCGCCGGAATGATCGGACGTCAGACGCTGACCATCGTCGCGTCCGGAGTCGCGATAGGGCTGGTGGGTGCGCTGGCTGCCGGAGCGGCGATTCGGGCGCTGTTATTTGATGTGGCCCCGCAGGATCCCATTGCGCTGGCGGGCGCGGCGGCATTTCTGGCGATCGTCGCTGCCATCGCTGGAACCATTCCGGCGACGAACGCGGCCCGCATTTCGCCATCCACCGCATTGCGCGAGGAATGATCGCGCCAGCAAGACTAGATTCTCTTCCTGATCGCCGCCTCGCCCATTTCTATCCAACGATTGATATTCTCCGCTTTCCAGTGCAGGGCGTCGTGCATCGATCCAAGCGGCCCGTCGGTCTTGATGACCGTCAAATCGACGCCGGACGGGACCGGCGGGTTGTGGCCCACCGTGGCACGGAATCCTTTCACGAAGGGCTTGATCAGCGATCCCGGAATTTCCGGCAGCGCGTGCAGGGCGATAATGCGCGTCGCGCCCGATTCCACGGCGCCCCAGACCGGGAGCGGATTCAGCAGGCCGCCATCGCTGTACCAGCGCCCGTGAATGCGCTGCTGCGGGAGAATGCCGGGGATCGCGCAGGATGCGGCAAGATGACGCCAGGTAATCTCGTCGCCCCGGAAGATCTTCGGCTTCATGCGGAGAAGATCGGTGAGGACCACGGCGTAATCCTGGCGCAGGGGGTGAAGGCGCATCAGTTCCTGAATGGTGGCGGGGAGATTGCGGAAAGAAGCGAGACTCGGCTGGCGCCAGAACGCGATGAGCTGGTCGGGGGTGGCGCCGCCGGCGATGGCGTAGCCGTTTAAAGACCCGACCGAGGCGCCGACGATGAGGTCTGGCGAAAAATCCGGGGCCAGCGCGCGCCAGGCGCCTGCCTGCCAGGCTCCGAACATGCCTCCGCCGGACAGAACGAGTGCCGTTTTCATGATCTCTTACAATAAGAACGTACTTTGATTCATACGTACTACTCATGGAATTTGATCCCACGGCTTACGGACCTGAAGTGGTGCGAATTTTGGCGCTCGACGGGAACGGGCAACGCTTGATGCCGCTCACGTGCGGGGCGCGCGCTTCTCGGGAAGGATATCCGTTGTTGAAAGCAAGCAAGGCGGCTGGCCTGTTTTCGGACCCGCGCGACGTGGACGCAGCCATGGCGGGTCTGTGGCTGTATTTTTCATGCTTCGAAGAGGCGCATAGCCTGGCGCAGGATTCTTCCACAAAAGAGTGCGAACTGTGGCATGCGATTCTGCATCGCCAGGAGCCGGATTCGGGAAATGCGGCGTACTGGTTCCGGCAGGTCGGCTCTCATGCGACGTTCCCGAAGCTCGCGCGGGCCGCGGGAGAGATTTTGGACCGGATTCCGGAAGCTGAATTTCGAGCGGGCGGGAAATGGGATCCGTTCGCGTTCATCGCGTTCTGCGAGCGAGCCAGGACCCAGCCTGGTTCGGCCCAGGAACGGGCCGCGCTCGAAATTCAGCGCGCCGAGTGGCAGATTCTCTTCGACTATTGCGCGAGGCCCGCGTGAAGGCTCGGACGGGCCTGTGGCTGGTTGCGTTGGTGGCTGTCGGAGGTCTCATTTGGGCGCTGGTGAGATGGAAATCGGACCCGCCGGAGGTGCAGTTCGCCCGCGTGACGCGCGCGACCATTCACAGCTCTGTTCCAACCAACGGACGCGTGGAGCCGATCGAATGGGCTTCGGCGCGGGCGGAACGCGCGGGCGCGGTGCAGAAGATTTCGATTGAGCGGGGCCAGCATGTCGGCAAAGATGCGGTCCTGGTGGAGCTGGATGCGGCCGAGGCTCGATCGGCGCTGGCGGCGGCGCAGGATCGGATTGCGGAGGCGCGGGCGGCGCTGGATGTGATCTCGCGCGGCGGCCGTGCGACAGATTTGGCGGACATCGCCAGCGGATTGTCGAGCGCGAAGCTGGAGCTGGAAACGGCGCAAAAGGAAGCCGCCGCCCTGGAGCGATTGGCATCGAAACAAGCGGCCACGCAGGTGGAGGTTACCGTCGCGAAGCAGCGAGTGGAGCGCGCCCAGTTGCAGATTCAATCGCTGGAGCAGAAGAGAACGGCCCTCGCCGCTTCTTCGGACCGGGCATCGGCGCAGGCCCGGCTCGATGGCGCGCAGGCGGCCGCCGCGCTGGCCGAGGCGCAGATCAAGCAGAGTGTCGTGCGGGCGCCGATTGACGGAGTGGTGTACCAGTTTGACCTCAAGCCGGGTGCGTACTTAAACGCCGGGGACGCGGTTGCGTCGATCGGGCGGCTGGACCGGGTGAAGGTGAATGTGTTCGTCGATGAGCCGGATCTGGGCCGCGTGGCGAAGGGGATGCCGGTGATCATCACGTGGGTCGCAAAGCCGGGACGGCAGTGGGATGGCGAAGTCGACCGGACGCCGACACAGATCGTCGCGATGGGAACGCGGCAGGTGGGTGAAGTGGTGTGCGTGATTCGGAATCCGGACGGAGATCTGCTGCCGGGAACGAACGTCGATGCGGAGATCCGGGCGGAGACGGTGGAGAATGCTTTGACCATCCCGAAAGAAGCCCTTCGGACGGAGCGCACAGAATCGGGAGTACTGGCGCTGACCGGTGATCATCTGGTGTGGAAGAAAGTGAAAGTTGGCGTTTCCAACACGACCCGCTCGCAGGCGGAGGGTTTGAATGAGGGCGATGCGGTCGCGTTGTATTCGGATAAGCCTTTGAAGGATGGGATGGTGGTGAAGGCGGTGTTTCCGTAGGGTAGTTCCCGACCTGCCTCTGGAAACGTTAGAGGAACGCCTTGCCCAACTGAAAGTGCATGTGGTCCCGATGGTTCTTGCGCAGAGTCGGGTTCGGATAGTCGGGATGAATCGTCTGGCCCGCCGAGAGCGGTTGATTCGCGGCGAATGTGTGTGGGGACGAGTCGCCTGACGACGTGCATTGTTCGTTCACGAAACCGTACACATCGGAGAAGAAATCGTAGGCCGGGGTGTCGAGGCCGGAGCGGAGGCGATAGTAGGTTTGCGTCGCCGGCCCCCAACGATTTTCGAACGACGCGACGCCCCACAGGTTCTGGTTCCAGGTGACCTTAAGTTCGGTGCCGTCGGCTTTGTAGACCGGGCTGCGAGTCCAGTCCGCGGTGACGTCGAAGCTGCCCTGTTTGGTGGTCGCGCCGTAGAAGTCCATGCAGGTACCCACTTCGTGGCAGTTCTTGGATTTGTTGTCGGCGCCTTTGCCTACGCCGCCCCAGACGATGGCGGTCGCGCCCCATTCCTTGGCCAGAAATTCGGCGAGACGGAGCAGTACGATGGCAAATGTCGGCGTCGGCGCGAAGTGCTTGTCCTTGACGGTGTGAAGCGAGCCGTTGGTCGCGCTGAAGGCTCCTGAGGCATGCAGGAAGTCGACGCCCGCCATCGAGGTCTTGACCAGAATCTGGCGGCCTGGTTTGGGGTCAATGATCTTGCCGTTGTCGTCGACCTTCACGTGTTGATCCAGGGTGATGCGGCCGTGAAACACCAGGTGCATCAGCAAATCGAAGGCTTCCTGATCCGTGAGATCGCGCGCGGCTTTGGACGCAAAGGTAGGGACCGGCGCATAGTTGAGCAGGAACTGCGCGCCGCGCAGAAATTCCCCAAACAGCGTGCTGATTTCCTGCCCGAGGCTCTTCGTGGACGCGGGGTGCGTTGGTTTTCCCATCTCCCGCTAGACATACCACATGTTGTTCGTGGACATCTTGCTTGCGTCCTATGTGAATCACCTTAGTTTGATGTAGATGCGGGCATTCGGCGGTACTCCCTCAGTTCTTGTTTGGCAACAGACTTTAAACCGGATTGCGAGTAGAATTCGGCCATGAAATCCATTTGTCTTTTGCTCGGCAGTAGCGTAGCGATGTTTGCGCAAGTTGCCGGTGACATGGCCTGGAAGGAACTGGCCGATGGGAACGGGCGGTGCATGATGGGGAAGGCGCGCCATCCGCATCAGGACGAGGCGCGAAGAAAGGAGATCGCGCAGGGCCAGCATCCGATTGCCGCGGTGCTGAGTTGCTCGGATTCGCGAGTCGCGCCGGAAGTCGTGTTCGATCAGGGCCTGGGTGATTTGTTTACGATTCGGGTGGCGGGGAATGTTCCGACCGACGATGTCATCGCGAGTATGGAGTATGCAGTGGAGCATCTGGGAACGCGGCTGATCGTGGTGATGGGGCATCAGCGATGCGGGGCCGTGGACGCCGCGCTCAAGGGCGGCGAGGCGGAAGGGCATTTGCCGGTGTTGCTTGACTGGATCAGACCGGCAGTCGAGATGGCGCGAGGGACGAAGGGCGATCCTCTGGATTTCGCGGTTCGGGCGAACGTACGGAATGTAGTCGAGAAGCTAACGAAATGCCAACCCATTCTGGCGGAGAAGATCGAGCGGGATGAGGTAAAGATCGTCGGCGTCCGATACGAGTTGGATAGCGGGAAGGTCGAACTGGTGAAGTAGAAAAGACTGGCAGGCCGGGGACCTGCCCTACTGTCTAAGCCTCCTGTGTAAGATGGACCATGCGGCTATTTCGTTTGCTCCCTCTTTTGGCGGCCGGGACCCTCTTTGCCCAGGTGCCGGATCACTACTACCGGACGTTCTCCCACACGAATCCGGTGTTTCTGAAGATCAAGCCCGGTCAGGTGATTGTTACTAAAACGATCGACTCCGGCGGGCAGGATTATCTCAGCAAGCAGGTCTCGGAGGGCAGTAATCCGCTTACCGGGCCGTTCTACATCGAAGGCGCGGAGCCGGGTGACGCGATACTGGTCAAGCTGCGGCGCGTGCGGTTGAATCGCAATTGGGGTTCAACGGGATACCGGCTGGGACTATTTTCGGTGACGCCGGAATCGCTCGAGACGACGTATCCAAATCATTACAAAGCCGACGTGATCCGCAAAGGCCGCGACAATGTTCTTCCCTGGGACATCGATTTACAGCACAGCACAGTGAAGCTGCGCGAACCTGCGAGCGCGAAGGTCAAGCTCGAGTTTCCGGCGCGCCCGATGCTGGGCTGCATCGGAGTGGCGGCGCCGGGCGATTTCGCGCCGACTTCGGGACCCGCGGGAAGTTACGGCGGCAATCTGGATTACAACGAGGTCGCGGAGGGCGCGACCGTGATCCTGCCCGTGTACCATCCCGGCGCGCTGCTGTTCATGGGCGATGGACACGCCCTGATGGCGGATGGCGAGCCCACGGGAACCGGCGTCGAAACTTCGATGGATGTGGAGTTTTCGGTGGACGTCAAGAAAAAGGCTCAGGTGACGGAGCCGCGGCTGGAAACGTCGGATGAGTTGATCAGCCTGGGGGCGCAGCCGGAGTTTGTGAGCTCGCTGAACCGGGCGCTGCAGGTGGCGACCTCGGATATGGTCCGGTGGCTGGTGAACGATTATCAGCTCGAGCCATGGGCCGCGCACCAGTTGATCGGAGCCGTCGGGAAGTATGATGTGGTCACTGTCGCAGGGACTATGGCGCTGCGGGTTCCGAAGAAGTACCTCGCGGCGAAATAAGCCCTACTCGCGGAGTCCGGGACGGCCGATTTACGGGCGAGGGCTCCACATGCGAAACTTCGGCCTGTTTACGATTCTCTGTTTACAAGCTGTTGCACCGGCCTGTACGGCTCAAAGCTCCGATACGGCGGTTGTGGCGGTCCTGAACCAGATGGAGCAGGCCATCCAGCGTGGGGATTTCCCGGCTTACACTTCCCTGTTCGACGCTGAAACCCGAGCAAAAGCTTCCAGTGGACCGGAGAAGATCCCGGCCCGGCCGACGGTCCGGTTTCAGGCAACCAAGACGCTGGTGCGAGGCGACAGCGCGGCGGTGATCGCCGCTATGACCGATTCCGCGAAGCCGGCGATGAATAATCACGTGACTTTTCGTCTGGTCCGGGAGAACGGCGCATGGAAGATCGCGGACCAGTTGTGGAGCGATCCGGCTCCGGACCCGGTCTCGATCTATGCGATTGTGCCGCCGGAGAGCGGAGCGTTTCTGCGGGCCGGATCGCCGTGGCAGGGAGTCGCGCCGGCGGTCCCGAACACCAAATACTTCAGGCCGGAGCAAATCCGCTGGAAGCTGCAGGCGACGTTCGATGAATCCTTCTTGTACCTGCGGATCGATGCGGGCAATGAGCTGCCAGCGGTGAACAGCGAGGTTCCGGGCGAGTTTCCCAATTTGAAGAGTCCGGTACAGCGGGGCTGGCCGGCGATGACGATCAAAGTCGTCACCGCCCAGAAGAGCTGGGACTACATGTTCACCGCGGAGGATCAGGTCGGGGATCAGGCGACGTTCGACGAACATGGGAAAGCGAACAGTCACCATCATTACGTCGCGTATTCGCTGAGGCTTTGGAAAGGGAATGCGACGGTGTTCAGCGCGGCTGCGGGGGCTCGGGATCAGTTGGTCAGCGTTCAGGGCCGCTGCCTGGATTTGCGAATTCCGCTGAAGACTTTGAACCTAGATGGCGCGCGCGGGATCAAGTTGTTCATCGGGGATGCGAATTCGGCCAGCCAGATCGAGCCTTACGCAGTGGCGGGATACGGGCTGTAGTCGCGCCGCAGTCTTCCGCCGCGGTATGTTGAACGTTCATGGCACTAAGGATCGTGGACGCGACAGAGCTGGACGTGGCCGTCATCCTCGAAATGATTCAGGGGCTGGCGCTGTACGAGAAACTCGCGCATGAGTGCGTCGCAACGGAGGAGAAGCTGCGCGAATCGCTATTCGGAAAGCAGCCGGCGGCGGAGGTCGCGCTGGCCTACTGGGACGAAGAATGCGCGGGGTTTGCGCTGTTCTTCCCAACCTATTCCACGTTCCTCGCCCAGCGCGGACTGTATCTCGAAGATTTGTTCGTAAAGGCGCACTGGCGGGGGCGCGGCGTCGGATTCGCGCTGCTGAAGCATCTGGCGAAAATCGCCGCCGAACGCAATTGCGGCCGCGTCGAGTGGGGCGTGCTCAATTGGAATGAGCCGTCGATTCAGTTTTACAAGAGACTCGGCGCCGAGCCAATGGACGAATGGACGAAGTACCGGCTAACGGGCGAAGCGTTGCAGAAACTGGCCGTTCATGAACAGTCACTAGAAGACGCGGCGGGTTAAGCGGGCGACGCTGAATTTGGCGGTTTCGGCCACGGCCATCACCGTCATGACACCAGCCTGGACCGGGTCGGTAACCACCAGGTCGGCGGCATCGGGAACGCTTCCCGCCATATTCAAGCTGACTACGAGCAGCCCGGCCGCGCGGACCTCGCGCACTGCCTGCTCGATTTCGCCGCCCATCAGAGATCCGGCGAGAACAATCGCTTTCACTCGCGGGAGTCTCGCGCTGGCTCTGACAGCCGCTGCCAGCGGCTGTTCGCCGACCAGCGGGATGGTATCGACGGAAATGTGTTCGCCGCGAATGTTGTGCCGGTCCGCTTCCGTGATGGCTCCAAGAGCGACCTGTCCGACCTGAGCTCCGCCGCCCATGATGATGATGCGCTTGCCGTAGACCCGTTCCATGGTTTCGACATGCGAAGCGCGGCGGACCACCGGCAGTTTCTCGAGCGCCGCCAGGAGCGCCGAGGGGTCCGCGGGAAGATCGATTTCGAAAACGATCCGCGTATCGGCAACTTTTTGTTCGACGATTTCGACGCTGAGGATGTTGCCTTCCTGCGCGGCAATGACGCCCGTGAGCTCGTGCAGGACGCCTGGGCCGGACGCGGTGACAATCTCGATAGCGGCTTTCATCACAGTTCGATTTCGTACTTGCGAAGCAGTTCGGGCCAGTGACCGTGGGCTTGAAGGAGCAGTTCGGCCACTTCGCGGATGGCGCCGGAACCGCCGGGGGCTTGGGTCACGTAATGCGCCACGCGCTTTACTTCGGGGCGGGCGTTCGCTGTAGCGATCGCCAGCCCTACGCGACGCATGACGATCGCGTCGGTCAGATCGTCGCCGGCGTATGCAATTTCAAGCAGCGGAATCCCGGATTTCGCTACGATCTCTTCGAGGATCGGAATCTTCTCGATGTGGCCCTGGTAGATGTAGGTCATCTTGACCTGGCGCGCCCGTTCTTCCGTGGCTGGGGAAACGCGTCCGCTGATGACTCCGGTCTGAATGTTGTACCAGGACAGCCATTGCAGCGCGATCCCGTCCTGGGAATCGAACATTTTGGTCTCGAAGATTTTTCCGTCGGCCGTGGGCACGTTGATCAGATGGCCGTCGGTAAGGACGCCGTCGACGTCCATAATCAGGAGCCGGATGCGGGACGCGCGAGTGTGGATGTCGGGGGTCATGAGATGTCAGTTGGCCTCGTCGATTCTTTCTTCAGATGTACTAACGCTGCTTCACAAGCTAGGCGAAGTTCGGGGAGCTTAATCTGCACAATGTCCCACAGACGATCGGCACGGATCGCGTCATACTCGTGACGCAGGATCGCTACGGCATTTTCGATGATATCTTGAAGCCGCCGCAGGGGCCATTCAGGAGGCAAGTGCGCGATCCCGGTCCGCGACATCGACATCGACATCGTGCGCAGCATTCTCACCCCGGGCGAGCGACCCGAACACAGAAACACTTACCACTCCGACGGCGCGAAGTTCGTGTTCATGCCCTTTCAGGGTCGCAATGATCTGCTCGCGCTCCATGCAACCATTTTGTCAGAGATAGAGCTCGCGAAAAAGTGAAGCATCGTTTCTGTCACTCTTGGTAGGCTT
>Ga0070731_10003062_pt1 | contig 15289 bp, 15 predicted proteins | sample Coa_R1_2_FD_66448 | JGI IMG/M metagenome (GOLD analysis project Ga0070731, IMG submission 66448) | Surface soil microbial communities from Centralia Pennsylvania, which are recovering from an underground coalmine fire - Coalmine... | ecosystem: Environmental > Terrestrial > Soil > Unclassified ...
GTAAGATTGCCCAAAGTCACAACCGCCGAAAAGAATGCTGGCCTCGCAGGTTCGACCAATGTGGCTGCGACTGTCAGGCCCGCTTAACTGCGGATTCTTCAAAGCAGGGCAAGCTGTTGCCCGCTCGGTTCACGCAGGCTGCTCACTCCCAGCCCCAACAGGCGCAGTGGACGTGACACGAGTTTTTCGCGTCCCAAAAGGAAACACGCCAACCGGTAAATGTCTCCAGCTTCTGTCAAAGGTTCCTCCACCGAGAACTGCCGGGTTAACGTTGTGAAATCACCGTAGCGAAGTTTCACCTGGACTGTATGTGCTCCCAGACGGCGCCGCTTCAGTCGCGCCGAAATATCGTCGGCCTGTTCACGCAAACATCGGCGGAGGATTTTTCGATCCTCCGTGTCGTGCAGAAATGTTTCCTCATTGCTGATGCTTTTGACTTCGTCGCCCAATTCAAGCGGGCGATCGTCCTCGCCAAAGGCAAAGCGCTTAAGCGTCGGTCCAAATGAACCCACCAGCGCGCGAAGGTCGCCGGGATAATTCTGCAACGTGGCCACGGTGTCGATCCCCGCGCGGTTCAAAATTTCCTCAGTCTTTTTGCCCACACCGTAAAGCGATCGGACGGGCAGGGGACGCAGGAATTGGACTTTCTCGCGCTCTAAAATCAGCGTGAGACCATCCGGCTTGCGGTGATCGCTGGCAATCTTCGCCAGAAGCTTGTTTGAAGCAATGCCGATGGTCGCGGTCAATTGTCGCGCCGTCCGAATGGATTCCTTTATTTGTCGCGCCAGCGGCACCGAGTTTTCCAATGATGCATCGAGCTCTTGCGCCTGGCACAATGAGGAAACATCCACGTAAGCTTCGTCGATCGACATCTGCTCGACCGTCGCGCCTGAATCAGCCACGAGGCGCATAATCTCGCGTGACTCCTGCCGGTATACATCCATGCGCGGCCGGACGAATACTCCCTTCGGGCAAAGTCTTCCCGCCGTCGCGCTGGGCATCGCCGAACGCACGCCGAATTTCCGCGCCTCATAGCTCGCGGCGCACACGACACCCCGTTGCGTTGGTGGTGCTCCTACAATAACCGGTTTGCCGCGCAATGAAGGCGTATCACGCTGCTCGACTGAGGCGTAAAACGCATCCATATCGAGATGGAAGATGACGCGGTGCATCAGCACTAATGCGGCCAGAGGGTCAGGTTGTGCTTGTCCAGAAGATAGTTGATTTTTCCCGGCAACGGCCAGTAGAACACCAGAACAATCAGCGCGATGGCTAACAACGGTGCGAAATCAAACTTTCCAATTCGCAACGGCACCCAATTCAGTGAAAGAATATTTCGGGAGGTTGTATTGACAAAATCCCACACGGGATTGTTTCCCAGGTAAATGTAACTGGTAATCACATGGATCAGTAGAATGCCGACGAGCAGAAACTTCAGGCTGAGATAAGCGTTCAAGCTGAGGATCAACCCTTGAGCCAGCAATACGGATTTACTCCTCACGGGACTGATGACGCCTATGTGAACGAGCAGCGGGTGGCATAGCATCCATAGCGCGGTGCCGGCCACGAATGGCAGTGCTATCTGCACAATCAAGGGCCAGCGTGCTGGACGGCCAAGCTGGAGAAGCAAAAGCTTTTGAAACGGATCCGGGTTTGTAATTCGGCGGTTGATCACTGCGAGCCCCAGCAGCCAGAGGTAAAAGATGAGGAGTGCCAAAAGAAAACTCAGCAATGAAAACAACAATGCAGACCGATAAAAAACGTGCCCGCCGTGCGTCAACGGAAAAGCGAGAGAGAGGACGGTCAGATTCAGCTTCGGCGTCCAGTTCACTGCCGGTCCGATCTGGCCGTAGAATACTGCCCGGACAAATAACAACGCACCCAGCGCGACAAGAAAATGCCATCGTTGAAGCCGCATCGGCTCGGCCCGTCGCACAGTGCCTGCGAGAGTGGCAGGAGTCAGACGATTGATTGGATCAAGCCTGATAGTTCGCCAGTTCAGCCACAGGAGGAGCCCGGCGATGTTCAGGACGAAATCAATGAGGTCGAGCAACATGAAACGTCAAATGTGAAACAGGAGACCACTGTGGACGGCTTCACATTTCCGTTTCATCCGCGCGTCACATCATTTTCAGCAGCGTGTCGGCCATTTCACTCGGCGTGGCTGATACACCAATACCGGCCTCTTTGAAAGCCGCAATTTTTGCAGCGGCCGTGCCTTTGCCGCCACTGACGATGGCGCCCGCATGTCCCATGCGGCGTCCGGGAGGCGCTGTGGCTCCAGCGATGAAGCCGGCGACGGGCTTTTTGCAATTCTTTTTAATCCATTCGGCGGCTTCTTCTTCCGCGCTGCCGCCGATTTCACCGATCATGATGATCCCATGCGTGTCCGGGTCATCATTGAACATCTTGATGACGTCTAGGTGCGACGTGCCGTTTACAGGATCACCTCCGATGCCGACACAAGTGCTCTGCCCGACGCCGCGCTCGGTCAATTGCCACACTGCCTCGTAAGTCAACGTCCCGCTGCGCGAGACAACTCCAATGTGGCCCTTCTTATGGATATATCCCGGCGCGATCCCGATACGGCAGCCCCCGTGCGAATCTTTACCTTCGCCGGGAGTGACAATGCCCGGGCAATTTGGTCCGATCAACCGCGTGCGCTTGCCTTCCATCGCGCGCTTCACCTTGACCATGTCATTCACCGGAATGCCTTCGGTGATGCACACAACCAATTCAAGCCCGGCGTCCACGCCTTCGAGAATCGCATCAGCTGCAAAAGGCGGCGGAACGAAAATGACCGAAGTCGTCGCTCCCGTCTCTCGCGCGGCCTGCGCGACGGTATCAAAAATCGGCACTTTGTTTTCAAAAAGCTGTCCGCCTTTTCCCGGCGTTACTCCGGCGGCGATTTGTGTGCCGTACGCAAGCGAGAGCTGCGCGTGTTTTGCGCCGAAACTGCCCGTGATGCCTTGGACGAGGACTTTCGTGTCAGGTTTAACGAGAATGGACATGATAGATTATAGAGATTGCTTCTGTTCCCGAATTTTTTCCAGGTGAATTAGTGCGAGCTTATCCTGCGTGCGGTCCAATGCTTTCTTCGCGTCAATGAGCGCGGATAGACTCAAGATTCTGCAAGTCCCAATGGGCAAATCCACTGTTATGCTTCTTTTCTTTGTTTCTTCGAAATCGCCAACCCCTTTAATTTCGCCGAGACAATCCAAAACACCCAGATCGGTGCGAAGGTAGACATTCTTGAGGCCACGTGGAAAATCTTCGGCGACACTAAACGGCAAAAGCCGTGGCGTTTGGCGATGAACCGGATTCAGGCCAGCCAGCGCCTTTTCGAGCCGGAGGAGGTTTTCTTTTGTAAAAGGCATGCAAACATCCACGTCACGGGTTACCAATGGCACCCCGTGAAACACTCCTGCGAGCCCGCCGACGACAACATATTCAACATGCTCGCGATTAAGGTGTTCAAGAATTTGACTAAGTTGTTCCATCTTTTCGAATCTTAGCCTGTTCCAACATTCGGACTAACGAGAGGGCGCGTTCGTTTTCCATCAGGCGTTGCCAGGGAGTCAGTCGCAAGCTATCCGCGAGCAGCGACAGATCGATATCATCGTCAGACGACGCATTATAAATTGGCGCGGTTTCTTGCAGCCGGACTGGTTCGTTGTTGGAAGAGTCGGACACAACCTTATTTCTGATGCCGCTTGTGAATACAAATAGTGTTGCCGTCCGGGTCCGAGATGAACGCCATCTTGCAAACCGGTGTCGGAAAGGGTTCCATCTTGAATTTCACGCCCTTTGACTTGAGTTCCGCAATGGCGGAGTCGAAATCTTCCATTTCCAACCCGACACTGCAGCCATCTGAACGCGGATGCCAATCCGGAGCACCGGCACCGAGCGCGAGCGTGCCCGGACCGATATCGTATTCCGTCCATTGCATGCCTCCCGCTTCTCCGACTGTCATCGTCGGTTTCAGCTTGAGGATCTCTTCGTAAAATTTTCGTGCCCGGGCCATATCGGTGACCGGGTAACAAGTGAATGCAATTTCTATGACCTTCAACATAATGTCAGTTTAAGACTTAACAGCCTTTACTACTTTCTGCGCCGCGTCCGCCATCGAATCGCCGGTGATGAGTGTCAGACCGGATTCTGCGAGGGTTTTCTTGCCCGCGGCGACATTGTTACCTTCAAGCCGGACCACGAGCGGCAGTTTCAACCCCGTTTCCTTCACCGCCGCGACGATGCCGGTAGCAATGACATTACAGTCCATGATGCCGCCGAAAATATTGACCAGGATTCCTTTCACGTTCGGATCCTGCAAAATGATTTTGAAAGCCGCCGAGACCTGCTCCTTGCTTGCGCCACCGCCGACATCAAGAAAGTTGGCGGGCATGCCGCCGAAATGCTGGATGATGTCCATCGTGGCCATTGCCAGTCCAGCTCCGTTGACAAGGCAGGCGATGCTGCCATCGAGCTTGATATAATTCAGGTTGAATTTGCTGGCCTCGATTTCCAGCGGCGCTTCCTCGGCGAGATCGCGCATCGCTTGAATATTCGGGTGGCGATAGAGTGCGTTATCATCGAGGGAAATTTTGGCATCAACCGCAAGCAGGCTCGGTTTGCCGTCCGGGTTCAGCACGATGCACAGCGGATTGATTTCGACAAGTGACGCGTCGCATTCCCACGAGGTTTTGTAAACTCCAGAGATTATTTTTGCGCCTTGGGAAATCAGATCGCCCGTTAACCCAAGAGCGGTGGCGATTTTGCGTGCCTGATACGGCATGATGCCCACGGCGGGATCAATCCATTCCTTGACGATTTTCTCCGGCGTTTTCGCGGCCACTTCTTCGATGTCCATCCCGCCTTCGGTGCTTGCCATGACAATCGGACGCGAGTTGGCGCGGTCGAGCAACACGGCGAGATAGAGTTCTTTCTGGATATCGGGTGCGGCGGCAACCAGCAATTTGGTTACGAGCCGGCCTTCGGCGCCCGTCTGCTTCGTCACGAGGACATTGCCGAGCATTGCTTTGGCCACATCAAAGACTTCGTTCGCAGTTTTGAGGAGTTTTACGCCACCCCTGAAGCCACTTTTGAAAGTCCCCTTGCCGCGGCCGCCGGAATGGACCTGCGATTTGACCACTATCATCTTCGCACCGTCCGCAAAGAGCTTTTCAGCGATCGCCTTGGCTGCTTCGGGCTTTTCGCAAATGTCGCCGGGCGGGACGACCACTCCATATTGTGCGAGAAGTTGTTTGGCCTGATACTCGTGTATATTCATCGAAAAATTTTGTCTGAAATGTCAAATGACGAATGGACATTCCATTCGTCATTTGAACTCATAATTCGTTAAATTATTTCCGATCTTTGATCGGAACGTAATGATTGAGCGTTGGTCCCGTGTAAATCTGACGCGGACGATAAATGCGCGTGGGTTCTTCCATCACTTCCTTATAATTCGCAATCCAACCCGGCATGCGCCCGATGGCGAACAAGACTGTGAACATTTCAACCGGGATGCCCAACGCCCGCATGATGATACCGCTGTAAAAGTCCACGTTCGGATACAGCTTGCGTTCGACAAAATACGAATCGTGCAGCGCCGCGTCCTCGAGCTTCTTGGCAATGTCCAGCAGCGGGTCGTTAAGACTCAATTTGGCCAGCACATCGTCACACGCTTTTTTGATAATCTTGGCGCGTGGATCGTAATTCTTATAAACGCGATGACCGAAGCCCATCAGCTTCTTGCCGCTGGTTTTGTCCTTTGCGGCGTTGATGAACTTGGAGCCGTCGTCACCCGTCTTATGGATATCTTCGAGCATTTCCAGCACGGCCTGGTTGGCGCCGCCGTGGAGCGGACCCCAGAGTGCGCACACGCCTGCCGCTGTACTGGCAAAAAGATTTGCTTTGCTGGATGCCACCATGCGCACCGTGGAGGTTGAGCAATTCTGCTCGTGGTCGGCGTGCAGGACGAAAATGAGATCAAGCGCCTTCACCACTTCCGGCCTCATCTCATAATCCTTGAAGGGCAGCGAAAACATCATGTGCAGGAAATTCGCCGTGTACTTGTAATCCGGTTTTGGATAAATGATCGGCAGCCCGCGGGATTGCCGATGAGCGAAGGCGGCGATGGTCCGGACTTGCGAGATCAAACGCGCAACCTGCACCTGGAACGCGTCAGGATTTTCGGGTGAGAAAAGATCGAGATCGAAGCAACCGGCGGCATTGATCATGGAAGACAGGATTGCCATCGGGTGCGCCGTCGGTGGAAATCCCTCGAACTGGTGCTTCATGCTTTCGTGCAGCAGTTCATTTTCAGTGAGCAGGTCCGAAAATTTGCGCAGCTCATTGCTGCTGGGCAGGTGGCCCCAGATCAGGAGGTGCGCCACCTCGATGAACGTGGACATTTCTGCCAATTCTTCGATGGGGATGCCGCGGTAGCGTAAGATGCCCTTTTCACCGTCAATAAAGGTGACCGCGCTTCTGCAGGAACCGGTGTTGCCGTAACCGTCATCAAGCGTGATGCAACCCGTTTCACTGCGGAGGTTTGAGATGTCAATACCGTGTTCCTTTTCACTGCCTTCGATGACTTTCAGTTTGTAGCTGTTTCCGTTCAGTTTCAGTTCGGCAGTGTTTTCCATACTTAAGCAACTTTCGTCGAAAAATCTGTAAGCGCAAAAACTATTGAAAAGAAAAAATACAGGCAACCACAAACGGCATTTCACTTGAATTAAAATTCATGCCCGGGCAGAGTGCGGCTTTGTGAAAAAAGCAGTTTTTGTGTTTCTGCTGGCGCTGTTGCTGGTGCCAGGTGAATGGATGTTTGCGAGGGCTCCCTATGTTCGGCCCAATTATGTCCGGCTTGGCGAATGGGCGCGGGCAAATGTTTTTTTGGTGCGCTGGTTGGAGCGCGATCGCACGCTCGAACTCACCCGTGGCGACACGCGACTGACTTTCAATGTTGATTCCCGTTCGGATGCCCGCAAGGCACAAATCAATGGCGTCCAGGTATGGCTGGCGTTTCCCGTTCTCGATCAGAACGGCAACGTTTTCATTTCGCAGACCGATCTCGCGGAAACGATCGCTCCGGTCCTTGCGCCGCGGGCCAATCCTGCGGGTATCAAGGTCAGGACGATTTGCATTGATCCCGGCCATGGAGGCAATGATCCCGGTTACCAGGTCGGTTCGAACGATGAAAAGAAGTATACGCTGCTGCTGGCCGAAGAAGTTCGCGCTGAGTTGAAAGCGGCGGGTTTCAATGTCGTGCTGACGCGCACCACGGATGTGAAAATTCCTTTGGAAGACCGTCCGGCTTTCGCACGAAAGAAGGGGGCGGACTTGTTCATCAGTCTCCATTTCAATGCGAGTGAAACCGCGCGCAATGAAGTCAATGGCACCGAAACTTTTTGCTGCACGCCTGCCGGCGCGACGTCCACCAATGCTCGCGGCGAGGGCGATACGCGGTGGGTTGTGGGGAACCGTTACGATGAGAGAAACATGCTGCTCGCCTACGAATTGCAAAAGTCATACGCCAATAATCTGGGCGTGGAGGATCGCGGGGTGAAGCGCGCGCGCTTCCAGGTGCTGCGTGAGTCGACGGTCCCGTCCATTTTGATTGAAGGCGGCTTTTTATCGCATCCAACGGAAGGCAAAAAAATTACCGACCCTGCCTACCGCAAGCAAATGGCCCACGCCATTGTGCAGGGAGTTCTGGCTTATAAGAAAGCGGTGAGAGGTTAAGAAGCTCTTTCAGGGAGCGGAAGTGAACATTCAATCCGCTTTGCTTTTTCCGCCACGCTTCCCTCCGGCGGTCAGCACAGTACCCGTCAGGACACCAATCGCGAAGAATCCGAAATACATCAGCGCGGCAGGAAAGGATTGCTTACTCTTCAGCAACGGCGGCATGGAGAGATCGACATTTTGCTGATTGTGCATCCCCATCAGCACGAGCAGCGACAGGATCGCTATCATGAAGAGGGTCTTTAAAATCAATTTCGGATTCATAGCTCGGTTCAATCGAGGCTAGGCGAACGGGCGGGGAAACGCAAAGCGATTTCGAGTGCGATCACGATCGGATCGCGGCTCTGTGAGCCGCAGCAAGGTAACAGACACAAAAGGCTCAGATTAATCCACGGCTGCAATTCCGAATGTTGCTGCGGGTCGCAGACCCGCGATCCGGTGAAACTTTAAACTTTGAACTTTGAACTTTGAACTTTGAACCTTAGCTTCGGACCTGTGAGCATTGTTACCAAAACCGGCGATAGCGGAACGACTTCGCTGATGTATGGCCGGCGAGTGCCAAAAACGCATCCGCGAGTCGAGGCGTACGGCGCGGTGGATGAACTCAATGCTGCTCTTGGCCTGGCCCGTGCCACTGCAATACAGGAGTTCGTGCGGGATAATCTATTGCGAATACAGAATGAGTTGGTGGTGCTCATGGGCGAACTGGCCACGGCTCCGGAAGATTTGCCGCGGTATCTGAAGGATGGCTTTGCTCAGCTCGCGGCTGACAAAACGGCCAGGCTGGAGGAGGTCATCAACCAGATTGAACCGAAGATTTCGTTGAAGGATTGGGCGATGCCGGGGGACACAGTTCTGGGTGCGGCTCTGGACTCGGCACGCGTTGCCTGCCGTGGGGCGGAACGCCGGGCATGCGCACTTCAGGAAGCGGGACAATTGAGCAACGGTGAGATCATTGTTTACTTGAACCGTTTGAGTGATTTGCTCTGGCTGCTGGCGCGTTTTGTGGAACTAAAACCCGTTAAACAGTCGTAAACCACAAACAGTTCGTCGCCGACGCGCTTCATCGATTTCAGTTTCAATTGCGTGGCGTCGGATAACTTCAAAACGCCAGTGCCTTCAGCAATCGTAGGCGCGCGGCGTCCGCCAAAAATCTTTGGGCAGATGGTGAGGTGCAATTCATTCACCAGCCCGGCCCGGAAGAGCGCATCGTCCAATTCGCCGCCGCCTTCGCAGAGCAGGCGTTTGATTTTCCACTTCTCACGCAGCCACGCGAGGGCCGAGCGGAAATCGATTTCTCGTTGGCCGCAGACTTTGATTTCGGTGGCTGCGGTGCGAAGCGCATTTAACTTCCGCGGGTCGGCCCGTTCGGTCGTGAGAATGATGACGGGCGAGAATGCTTGTTTAAAGACTTCCGCATTTGGATCCACGTCACCGCTGCCGCTGACGATGATCCGCAAATTATATTCCGCCAAGCCGCGCCGCGTTCTCATACGGCGATATTTCAACGGCCCGGGGCCCATGTTGATGGGATTCGCGTTGACGGTGCCCGCTCCATTCATCACGGCGTCTGCCGTAGCGCGCAATTCCAGCAGGTTATCGTGGTCGTGACGGCTGCCGAAGGACGAGATGGCGCGGTTGGCGGTGGCAATTTTTCCATCCGCGGTGATTGCCATGTTGATGAAGACAAAGGGAAACCGCGGGCGAAGTTTCGAGTTTTGGGTTTTGGGTTTTGAGTTCAGGCTGGGCGGGATTGTAAATCCGAAGGCCGAAATCCGAAATCCGAAAGAAGGCCGAAATCCGAATTCAGCCCATCCGCCTCCGTCGAACTACGGCGCGACGGGAAGACGCAGAGGGGGGAAAGCGCAAGGAATTCAGCCATGATCCCGCCGCGGCAGGACGGAAGGCAACGGAGATAACGGGAGTCTGAGAACCGGATCTGGATGTAATATTGCTGCGGCTGGTGCCCCTTCACCCTCACACAGCCGCGCTCCGAACCGATACGCTTAAGGATTGACGACGTTCACATTTTGTCCGGTGATGCGGCCTTTGATGTTCGACACCACGTTGTTCGTGTCAATTGTGACCTGGATCGCCGAGCCCTTGCTGATCAGGTCGGACGCGCTCAACACGAGTTTTGTCCCTTTGGTGGCATTGAAAGCGCCTTTGACGGCGTAATTGAACACCTGTCCGGAGTTCAACGTGATCGTTGCCGTGCCGGACACTTTATTGTTGGTGGTGGCAAGATTGTTCAGCGCCAATGTCCAGGAGCCGTCTCCCAAACCGCCGCTGCCGACCTCGGCGGTCGTGTTGGTAAAACCCTCCGTTTCGAAGACGGAGGTGCCGCTCGAGGAGGCCGTTTCCTTGTGAGTTCCAGAAATTGTTTGAGCGGCGCTATTGATGGTGGCATTGATTTGTTCACTCAAGGTGATTTTGCTCGGTTTGGTTTCGAGCGGCAGGGTGCCAATCCCGGTAGCCGTAATTGTAAAAACCAGGTGCGCACCGCCTTTGGTGGAATTGATGGCTCCTTTTGCAGTCACGGTCACTGGATATGACAGCGAATCGCCGATGCTGTCAACGACAAGGGTGAGGGTTATGGGAACGTTGGTTTCCAAACCGTTTACTTTTCCCTTCCCCGATTGCGTGAACTCCGTAGCAATGGCGGCATGCGCCTCAATACCGCCGTTGGTTGCATTTAAATTCAGGTTCGTGAGGACGCCGCCAAAATCCCAGACGGCATTGGTGGGATCGGTGACGGTGCTGATGTACGAGCCGGACGGGGGGGTGGGGCCTGTTGCGGATGCCAGGAACGGCATGAGCAAGGCGGCGCTGATGCCGAGGATATGTAGTTTGTACAGAGTGGTTTTCATGGGTTGTGGTTCTGATTTGGTTTTGGGTTGGGCTTGCAGGTTATTCTTGTGTTCACGGATGGATTTGCAAGTTCTTAATGTGGGTGGAAAAGGGGGGAGTTTTAGGGTTTCCGCGCTGCATCCGAATGAGATCAGCATTTAACGCGAAGACGCAAAGGGACGCAGGCGCAAAGATATTTCGATGGCTACAGGAGAATGAATACCGCAGCCATTCGGAAAGCGAGAAGAACGGGCGGTACTGCCGTGCTCAAGAAAACAAAGGGAAGCCTTCGGACTTTGGTTTCGAGTTCACGCCGGGCTCTTAATTGAAAATGACGATGACGCTTTCGGTTAAAACACGTACGAGATCCCGCCATAGAACGAGCGGCCGTCACCAGGGTGGAAGATTTCGAACGGCCCGTCCGGACCTTTGGCATCCGGTATGGGGTCAACGGATGCAGCGTAGATTTTATCGGTCAGATTCTTTGCTTCAAAAAATACCGAGAATCCATTTTTAAACGTCCAGCCGGTTTTGAAACCCAGCAACAAATACTCGTCGGCAAACAACGTATTCATGTGGTCCACCGGATAGCGTGTGATGTTCCATTGCACATTCGGTCCCGCGTAAAATCCGCACGGCGCTTCATACATCAATTCCGCCTGGTAAAGATGGATGGGGATGCCGCCGATACGGTTGTCCCCGAAGGTTGAATTATGAACAAAATGAAAATCGTTGAGCGTGTATGACTGGTTGAAGGTGAGATGATCGTCGAGATTGGTCCCGCTGTGCCGTACAAAAATGGAATGCAGCAAATCAATCTCCAAGCCGGCTTCGATTCCCTGGTGCTGGGTGCGATCGATATTTACCGCGCCGATATCCACTCCTTGTGCGTTATTGATCTCGAGCAGTTCGCTGTGCACCCATGAATGGTACAGTGACAATTCCCATGAAAACCGCCCGGCTTCTCCCCGCGTGCCGACTTCCGCAGTCCAGGCCCATTGGGGATCCAGCGGTGTGAAAACAAGACTGCCGGTGCCAAACGGAGGCGGAGGATTATCGTCATCAAAATCGAGCATGTTGTCGAAAGACGGCGGCTGCCAGCTTCGGCTGAAGTTTGCGTAGATCTGGCTTTTGTTATCCAGTTCGTAGATCGCGCCGACTTTTGGATTAGCTGCCCAGAAAGTCAGACTGGCGGACTGATTGCCGCTGTCGGTATGGTTGAACTCGTCGGTCAGCCGGCGCTGGGCGTAAATGCCCTGGATGCCGGCTAGTAACGACAGCTTCTCCGTTACGTATTGTTGATCCTCCGCAAACAAAGGAGCGTTGATGGACAATTCAGTATCTTTGCCGGTTTGCGCGCCTTTGTGGCCGTCGATGTTTTGAAAGTCGCCATCGTTTTCCATCTCCACGGTCGGTGTGAAGCCGATGGTAAAATGGTTGGGGCGGTCAAAGAGCTGGAAATCCGTGACGGAATTCAGGAGCCAGCCGTAATTGTCGGAATAATATCCCTGGATGCCGTCCGAATTGTCCGCGTCGAAAAGCCCGCGCTCGAGCAAATTCCGGTGCCACCAATACATTCCGGCATTCGCATGCTCATTGTCGGTATCAAAGCTGACCTTGTCCGCGAGGCGAAGATAATACCATTCCTTGTTGGCGTCCTGAGCGATGTATTCCGGATCCACCTGCTGCGGGTCGGCGTTCATTTCCTGCTTGGTTATGCCACCCGGTATCAACCGGTCGGTTCGTGTCGCCGAGAGATAAAACCGGTTTTGGAGGTTATCCGATATTTGGTAACCCAGGTCGGCGAAAAGGTCCTCAGTGTTTTCAGAACTGTGCTCCCGAAAACCGTCCCGCATGCGTCCGGTCGCGGTCGCGTAATAATCCAGCGGCCCTTCCACGCCGCCGCTGCTGATTTGTGCGCGCATAAAACCATAGCTGCCGCCCTCCAGGCGAGCCTCGAAAGGAGCCGCATCATAACCGGTCTTGGAAACAAGGTTCACCGCGCCTCCCAGAGTGATGGCTCCATACTTGAAAGCGTTTGCGCCGCGAAAGACTTCCGCATATTTGATCGAGCCAAGGCTGAAGTCCTCAAGAATCACTTCGCCGTCGCCCTGGTTGAAAGGAAAGCCGTCCAGCAGAAAGATCACACCCAGAGGCTCATCTTCCGACAGAATGCCCGAGCCGCGGCTGGAATATTTGGAGACCTCCATGCCATTTTCGCTTTGGAGCGTGATGCCGGGAACGCCGTTGAGCAAATCCAGGAAACTCGAGCCGCGACTGGTGCTCATCACGGAATTACTCCGGATGGTCAATGCGCCCGGCACCTGGCGTTTCTGCGCTTGTGCGGCATCGAAGGACGGCGTTCCGGTTGGGGCATTTGTTCCCACAACGGTAATGGTCGGTAACACGAGCGGAGCGTTTGTGTCCTGCGCAAAAGCATGCGGCGTGTATTCCACAAGAATAACAACCGAAAGAAGAATAAGAAAACGCAGGGATAACAGCTTCCTGAACATGACAACGGGGCACACCCGCCTTTTGTAATTTAACGGCGAAAAAGAGGCTAGCGGAAAGCTGCTATTATTTAGCGGTAAATTGCTGAATCACGTTCGAGGGCTTTCAGTGGTCAACGATTGTCTTTAACGTTGGAGAGTAAATCTAATCGGGACGGCGATTTCGGATTCGACCGGGACGGTCCCAATTCGGGCGGGATCGAATTCCCAATCTTTGACGGCCTCAATGGCAGCGTCGTCCAGAAGCGGGAACCCGGAGGATTGTTTCACTTCAACCCGTTTCGAATGTCCTTCCGCGCTGACGACCACGCGCAACAAAACCGTTCCCTCCTCATGCCGACGCAACGCCGACGCGGGATACCGGGGCGCGGGATTTTTTCGATAGTCCGGCCGCGCGCGCGCGGCAACTGTTTGGGGCGTTGCCACACTATCGTTGCGCGCAGGAGAGTCGATCGCAGTGGTTGCCGGGGGCGGACGTGCCGGTTGCGCGACCGCCACCAACACCGGTTGCGCGGGCGGCGATGTGACAGGTTCAGGCTCAACTCTGGTCGCGAGGGGGTCCGGCAATTTCGATACCTTTTGAACCGTTTGCTGATCGACAGGAGGAGCGGGATTTACTGGCTCCGGTAGTTTGATGGGTTTGGCCGGTTCAGGGAGTTTTACCGGCTGCGGGGGAATTATGGCAGTGGCCTTTGGTGTTGTGACTGGCGGTGAATCATCAGGAACAACCACCACGGTGAGGAGTTGCTGTTCATCGTCGCCAGCCAATTGCGCGGGATGATGGAAGAACCCGGCGTACCCCAGCACGCCGAACGCGAAAGCATGGATGCCTAAAGATAAGCACCAGGCCAGTCGCATGGAATTCATGCCCTATCTTCTTTGAATTGTGCTGAAAGTGCAAATCGGAGTTTGCTTCACACAGCGAGTCGCGAACTGCTGGCTCTTCGAGAACGAGGACGAGGAGGAATGGTTGAAAATAGCTATTGCCTTTGCCTCGTTCTCTGCTAGGTTTTCAGCCCTTTCCGGTGAAGCCGGAGGGGAAAACGGCCTCAATTCCTGCGCTCGTGTGAGGGCAGGGGCCATAATAACACTGAAATCAATCCCGTGTTCCGCGGGATGTCGTTCGGCGAATCGCCGGCGATCTTAACCAAAGGAAAATTGTGATTAGTATTGGCGTTAAGGAATTGTTGGAATCGGGCGTCCATTTCGGACACCAAACCAAACGGTGGAATCCCAAGATGAAGCCGTTTATCTTCGATGCCCGCAACGGCATTCATATCATCGACCTGAGCAAGACGCTCGGGCAGCTCGAAGCGGCCTGCAACTTTCTCGCTGCGACCGTCGGCAAAGGCCAACGCGTGCTTTTCGTAGGCACCAAGAAGCAGGCGCAGCAGGCCATCAAGGAAACTGCGAAGGAAGCAGGACAGTTTTATGTCACTGAGCGCTGGCTCGGCGGCACGTTGACGAATTTCCAGACCATTAAGCGCTCCATCGCGCGGCTCAAACAGATCGAGAAGATGGAGTCGGATGGCACCATCAATAATTACGTGAAGCAGGAGCAATCCATGATTCGCCGCGAAGCCGCCCGCCAGGTGAAGTACTTCGACGGCATTCGCGCGATGGACAAATATCCCGGCGCGATGTTCGTGGTGGATATCAAGCGCGAGCACAATGCGGTGGCTGAAGCGCGCAAGCTCAAGATTCCCGTGGTGGCTATCGTGGATACGAATTGCGATCCCGATCTCGTGGATTATCCGATTGCCGGCAATGACGACGCGATTCGTTCCGTGCGCATGATTCTCGCGACGGTGGCTTCGGTCATTACCCAGGCTCGCGGTGAGTATGAAGCCAAGTACGGCCGTCGCCGTGGGGGCGAAGAAACCGGCGAGGCACAGGAAAAGTTTGAAAATGTGCAAGCCGTGGAAGTCGCCGCCGGCGATGATCCGACGACGCCTGAGAGCACGCCGGAATAAAGGCGTTGGATTGATGGATGAGGATTTGTAGGGACGTTCTTCGTTAATCCATAAATCCAATAATCCATTCACTCAACTTTGAGCATTAACTTTTGACTATGATTATGGCTGAGATTACTTCCGCAATGGTGGCCAAGCTCCGCGAAATGAGCGGCGCCGGCATGATGGATTGCAAGAAGGCATTGGTCGACGCGAACGGGGATATGGAAG
>Ga0070731_10003063_pt1 | contig 15284 bp, 12 predicted proteins | sample Coa_R1_2_FD_66448 | JGI IMG/M metagenome (GOLD analysis project Ga0070731, IMG submission 66448) | Surface soil microbial communities from Centralia Pennsylvania, which are recovering from an underground coalmine fire - Coalmine... | ecosystem: Environmental > Terrestrial > Soil > Unclassified ...
TGACCGACCGCGTGCAGAGCATTCGAACCTATCCGGCCGTCGCCGACATTCGCCGCATGGTGTCGCGCACGGCCTATGCGCAGCTCAACTATTCGCCGCTGCTGCTCGCCGCAACCATCGTCGGTCTGGCGCTGACATATCTTGCCCCGGTGGCGCTGGCGATCTTTGCCGAGGGCGGGCCGCAATTCATCGGTATTTTCGTCTGGCTGTTGATGGCGTTTGCCTTTCGGCGGACGCTGCGCTTCTACGGGCTGTCGATCGCGTGGGCCCCGGCGCTGCCGGCGATTGCCGCGATGTATATGGCCTTCACCGTGGATTCCGCCTATCAGCATGCGCGCGGCCGCGGCGGCATGTGGAAAGGCCGTGCTCAAGCCGATCTTGCGAAAAAGCCCAACGTCTCGGAATCGCGATGAACGACGCAAGCGCATTACGGTCGGGCAAGGGGCATCGGGACGAGAATTTCCCGGTGGCATCGTTCCTCATTCATCCCCGCCATCGCGGCGTGATCCTGGCGTTCTATAATTTCGTACGCACCGCCGACGACATCGCCGATCATGCGACCCTGGAATCGGCCGAGAAGCTTCGCCTGCTCGATCGGCTGGAAGCGGGGCTTAACGGCGGCAACGCCGCCGACGCGGTCGCGCTGCGGCTGCGCGCCGCGCTCGCCGAGCGTGCGCTGTCGCCGAAACATGCCCAGGATCTCATCGCCGCGTTCAAGCTCGATGTGACCAAGCTGCGCTATCGCGACTGGGACGATCTGATGTCCTATTGCGCGCTCTCGGCAATGCCGGTCGGCCGTTTTGTTTGCGATGTCCACGGCGAAAGCCGCACGCTGTGGCCGCTCAACGATGCGCTGTGCGCCGCACTGCAGATCATCAATCATCTGCAGGATTGCCGGGACGACTATCGCAATCTCGACCGGGTCTATGTTCCCCAGGACGCGCTGGCGGCGAGCGGCGCGAGCACCGAGGCGCTCGGCGGCGAGCGCGCCTCGCCCGCATTGCTCGACTGCCTGCACAAGCTTGCAGCGCGAACCGAACAGCTGTTGCGCGACAGCGACGGTTTCGCCGCGGCGATTGCCGACACGCGGCTCGGGCTTGAAGTTGCCGTCATCAACACCTTGGCGCACCGCCTGACACGCATTCTCGAGACCCGCGACCCGCTGTGCGAGCGCGTGCACCTGCCGTTGCCCGCCGTCGCCGCCATCACGCTGCTCGCGATTTTAGGCGGCGCCTCGCGCCGCCTCGGCCGGCGTTTCTCCGCCGCCGCGCAAAAGCCGCGGGGTGCGTGAGTGAACGAGCCCACACCGGCGGCCGAGCGCGCCTCCCGCAGCTCGTTCTATACCGGGATGCGAATCCTGCCGCGCGCACAGCGCGAGGCCATGTTCGAAATCTATGCGTTTTGCCGCGCCGTCGATGACATTGCCGACGATCCCGGCCCGCGCGACCAACGCAGCGCCGCGCTCGAGCGCTGGCGCAGCGATCTCGCCGCGCTCTATGCCGGCTCACCGCCGCAGCATCTCTTGGGATTGGCGCAAGCCGTACGCGCCTTCGATCTCGCGCATGGCGATTTTCTGGCGGTGATCGCCGGCATGGAAATGGATGTCGTCGCCGATATCCGGGCGCCCGATATGGCGACGCTCGATCTGTACTGCGACCGCGTGGCTTGCGCGGTCGGGCGACTCTCGGTGCGAGTCTTTGGCATGGAGCGCGACGCCGGCCTGGCGCTGGCCCATCACCTTGGCCGCGCGCTGCAACTCACCAATATTTTGCGCGATCTCGACGAGGACGCGGGTCTGGGCCGGCTTTATTTGCCGCGCGAGGTGCTGCGGGACAAAAGCATCATCAGCACCGATCCGGTCACCGTGCTGGCAAATCCGATGCTCGGTGAGGCGTGCGCCGTGATCGTCGAAATGGCCAAGGGACACTTTGCCGGAGCAAACACGATCATGGCGCAATGCGCGCGCCGCAAAGTGCGGGCGCCGCGCATCATGGCCGAGGCCTATCGGCTTATTCTCGGCCAACTGATCGCGCGCGGCTTTGCGCCGCCGCGCGCGGCGGTGCATTTGCCGGGCGTCAAATTCTTGCTCATCGTGTTGCGCAATCTGCTGTGACGCATTTATTGCCATGACTGCAACCATCCACATTATCGGCGCCGGGCTTGCCGGCTTGTCGGCGGCGCTGAGGCTTAGCGCTCGCGGCAAGCATGTCGTCGTCCACGAGGCGACCGCGTTCGCCGGCGGGCGTTGCCGCTCCTATCACGACGCCAGCCTCGGCATGACCATCGACAACGGCAACCATCTATTGCTGTCCGGCAACCACGCGGCGCTTCATTATCTGCGCGACATCGGCGCCGCGGACCGCCTGATCGGTCCGGCCGCGGCCGAGTTTCCGTTTGTCGATCTTGAGAGCCGGCAGCGCTGGACGCTGCGCTTCAACGACGGCCGCCTGCCATGGTGGATTTTCGCTTCCGGGCGCCGCGTGCCGGAAACGCGGATTTTCGACTATGCGGCACTGGCGCGATTGTTGTGGCCGCCGGCAGGGAAGACGGTCGGCGAAGTCATATCCTGCAGGGGCGCACTTTACGCGCGGCTGGTCGAGCCGCTGCTGCTTGCCGCGCTGAATATCGACCCGCCGCAGGGCTCGGCCAAGCTCGCCTCCGCGGTGATCCGTGAGACGCTCGCCGCCGGCGGCCGTGCCTGCCGGCCGTTGATCGCGCGCGAGGGCCTGAGCGCGACACTGATCGAACCCGCGCTCGGCGCGCTGGCGCAACGCGGCGCCACGGTGCGGCTCGAGCATCAGCTTCGCGCCATCCGCTTCGGCGGCAAACGCATCGACGCGCTCGATTTCGGCGGCGAAACCATCGCGCTTGCGGAGGAGGACGCCGTCGTGCTCGCGGTGCCGCCTTATGCCGCCGCCTCGCTGGTGCGCGGCCTCGACGTGCCGAACGAGTTCCGCGCCATCGTCAACGCGCATTTCAAAGTCGCACCGCCGGCCGGAACGCCGCCGATCCTCGGCGTCATCAACGGCACGGTGGAATGGATTTTCGCTTTTCCCGGGCGGCTGTCGGTCACCATCAGCGCGGGGGACCGGTTGCTCGGCACGCCGCGCGAGGAACTCGCCAGGACGATCTGGGCGGAAGTGGCAAGCGTCACCGCACTGCCGGCGGAATTGCCGACTGGCTTGCCGCCTTGGCAGATCGTGCGCGAGCGCCGCGCCACCTTCGCCGCCACGCCGGCCCAGGATTTAAAGCGTCCCGGCGCCGAGACCGCGTGGCGCAACCTTATTCTTGCCGGAGATTGGACCAATACCGGCTTGCCCGCCACCATCGAAGGCGCGATACGCTCCGGCAACCGCGCCGCCGAACTGATTGCAGGCCGCTGAATGGACGGTCAAACAATGAATTTTCATGTGACGGAACCGACCGGCGTCGAACCCGACCTCGACCGGCATATCGATGCGGCAGCGCAGGCGCTGCTCGCAAGCCAGCGCGCCGACGGCCATTTTTTGTTCGAGCTGGAGGCGGACGCTACCATTCCGGCCGAATACGTGTTGCTGCGCCACTACCTTGGCGAACCGGTCGATGCCGCGCTGGAGGCCAAAATCGCCGCCTATCTGCGCCGCATTCAGGGCGGCCATGGCGGCTGGCCTTTGTTCCGCGACGGCGAGTTTGACATGAGCGCGACGGTGAAAGCCTATTTCGCCCTGAAGATGATCGGCGATGAGCCGCAGGCGCCGCATATGCACCGCGCCCGCGAGGCGATCCGCCTGCGCGGCGGCGCCGAGCGGGCCAATGTGTTCACGCGCTGTCTGCTGGCGCTCTACGGCATCGTGCCGTGGCGCGCGGTGCCGGTGATGCCGGTCGAGATCATGCTGCTGCCGAAATGGTTTCCGTTCCACCTCGACAAGATTTCGTATTGGAGCCGCACCGTGATCGTGCCGCTCCTGGTGCTGATGGCGAAAAAGCCGCGCGCGGTGAACGCCAAGGGCGTCACCATCGGCGAATTGTTTCTCGATCCGCCGCAATCGCTCGGGCCGGCACCGAAGGCGCCGCAACAGAAGGCGGCGTGGTTCTGGTTCTTCCGCGCCGTCGACAATGTGCTGCGGGCAACGGAGCCGCTTTTCCCGAAGCGCATGCGGGCGCGCGCGGTGGATCGCGCCGTCGCCTGGGTCGGCGAGCGATTGAACGGCGAAGACGGGCTTGGCGCGATTTTTCCCGCCATGGCCAACAGCGTGATGATGTATGACGCGCTCGGCTATCCGGCCGATCATCCGCAGCGCGCCATTGCGCGCAAATCGATCGAGAAGCTCCTGGTCGTGCACGCGGACGAAGCCTATTGCCAGCCCTGCGTGTCGCCGATCTGGGACACCGGGCTTGCCTGCCACGCGCTCCTCGAAGTCGGCGGCGAGCGTGCGGTCGGCGCGGCGCGGCGCGGCCTCGACTGGCTCAAGCCGATGCAGGTGCTCGACGCGCGCGGCGACTGGATCGCGCGGCGTCCCGATCTGCGGCCGGGCGGCTGGGCGTTTCAATATGCCAATCCGCATTATCCCGACGTCGACGATACCGCCGTCGTCGTTATGGCGATGAACCGCATGCAAAATTTCGGCGACGCGGACTACCGAGCCGCGATCGATCGCGCGCGTGAGTGGATCGTCGGCATGCAGAGCGAAAACGGCGGCTGGGGCGCCTTCGACGCCGACAACGACTATTATTATCTCAACAATATTCCGTTTGCCGATCACGGCGCGCTGCTCGATCCGCCGACCGAGGACGTCAGCGCGCGCTGCCTGTCGATGCTGGCGCAGCTTCGCGATACCGATAGCGCAACCGCCAGAGGCGCGATCGATTATCTGCGCAAAACGCAACTCCCGGACGGCTCGTGGTACGGCCGCTGGGGCATGAATTACATCTATGGCACCTGGTCGGTGCTCTGCGCGCTCAACGCCGCGGGTTTTACGCGCGAGGCGCTGGAACTGCACAAGGCGGTCGATTGGCTCGCCGCGATCCAGAACGATGACGGCGGCTGGGGCGAGGACGGCTCAAGCTACAAGCTCGACTACAAGGGCTACGAAAAGGCGCCGTCGACCGCGTCGCAGACCGCCTGGGCGTTGCTCGGCTTCATGGCCGCCGGAGCGGCCGATCATCCGGCGGTTAAGCGCGGCATAAAGTATCTCGCCAAAACCCAAGGCGCCGACGGTTTCTGGAACGAGGAGCGCTACACCGCCACGGGTTTCCCGCGCGTGTTTTACTTGCGCTACCACGGCTATGCGAAATTCTTCCCCTTATGGGCACTGGCGCGCTATCGCAATCTCAAGAGCGGCAATATGCGCGCAGTGGCGTGGGGGATGTAGCGATTTCCATTCGCTGCGAGGCTTTCGCCCGATATGTTATTCGGGCCATATCAACGGACCATGGTGCATCACGTTTGAGTTCGAAGACGGCGACGCTTGCCGCGTCGACTTCGAGCAATATCACTGAGGAGAACAATCATGGCTCAGGTCGCCAAGCGCAATCAGGCCCGCTGCCCGACGCATCCGGGTGCCTTGCTGCGTGACGATGTGATTCCGGCGACAGGCCGTACCAAGGCCGAGATCGCGCAACTGCTCGGCATTTCCCGCCTATGACATCTTGCGCGAACGAAAGCCTGTCTCGCCATCCGTCGCGGTCCGGCTTGGCAAGCTGTTCGGCGACGGCACGGCAGTCTGGGTGCGCATGCAGGGCGCCTACGATACCTGGCATGCGGAGCGCGAAGAAGACGTAAGCAAAATTCCGACGCTGCGGACGAGGGCGGCGGCGTAGCTCCTTGCCGCGTCGGTCGGGGGGGAAGGGCGACGGCCGCCGAGGCCTGCGCTACGCGCAGGCACCTCAGGATTACGGTTACAGGTGGCTTACGCCGCGCTCGCCGAAGTCTGCGCCGCTTTCGCGGCCTTCTCGCGTGCTTCGTTGGCGCGGATTTCCGATAGCTTCTGCTGCACTTGGCCGTCGAAAATGTATTGCGCCGGCCGCTGCTCTTCGAGCGAGATTTCCGGCGCCATCGGGCCCTCAGTCTTGATGCCCTTCGAGGCGATCATTGCGGCCTGCAACGGATGTTGCATCATCGCCTCGGCGGCGGTCGGTTCGTAGCCGCAATGCGCCATGCAATTTGCGCACTTTTCGTAACGGCCGGTGCCGTAGGAGTCCCAGTCGGTGGTATCCATCAATTCGTCGAAACTCCTGGCGTAGCCTTCGCCGAGCAAATAGCACGGCTTCTGCCAGCCGAAGACGTTGCGGGTGGGCATGCCCCACGGCGTGCAGTGGAATTCCTGATTGCCGGCGAGGAAATCGAGGAACATGCTGGAATGGGTGAGATTCCAGTTCTTGTCCTTGCCGAGCGCAAAGACGTTGCGGAACAGTTCCTTGGTCTTGCGGCGGCTCAGGAAGTGCTCTTGGTCGGGCGCCCGCTCGTAGGCATAGCCGGGCGAAATCGAGACGCCGACGCCGAGCTCGGTGGTGAGATCGAGGAATTTGGCGATGTCTTTCGCCGGGTGGCCGTCGAAAATCGTGCAGTTGACGTTGACGGTGAAGCCCTTGGCCTTGGCGGCCTTGATCGCGGAGACGGCCTTCTCGAAGCCGCCGTCCATGCACACCGATTTGTCGTGATGCTCCTTGATGCCGTCGAGATGCACCGAGAAGAACAGATAGGGCGACGGCTCGAACAGGTGCAGCTTCTTTTCCAGAAGCAGCGCATTGGTGCACAGCGAGACGAATTTCTTGCGCGCGACGATGCCTTTGACGATCTCGCCGATCTCCTTGTGAATGAGCGGCTCGCCGCCGGGGATCGCCACCATCGGCGCGCCGCATTCGTCGACGGCGTCGAGGCATTCCTGCACCGAGAGACGCTTGTTGAGGATGGCGTCGGGGTAATCGATCTTGCCGCAGCCGGTGCAAGCGAGATTGCAGCGGAACAGCGGCTCCAGCATCAGCACCAGCGGATAGCGCTTACGCCCTGCCAAACGCTGGCGCAGCACATAGGCGCCGACTTTCACCTTTTGTCGCAGAGATACACCCAAAGCCAGATCCTCTTTTACTTGTGTAATGCCCTTGTGTAATGCCGCCGCCGGATGCCGTTTCGTTCAGACTTTGCAATTCAGACTTTGGCTGTCACGCGTCCGGCGGTGGCGCCGCCGGTCAATTCGGGCGGCAGGCGGAACTCGATGGTTTCGTGGCGGCCATGCAACTGGCTGACATCGACCGGACCGAGCCGCCGCAGCGCGCTGATGACGTCCTCCACCAGCACTTCCGGCGCCGACGCGCCCGCGGTGATGCCGACGGTCCTGGCGTCGCCGAACCAGGCCGGATCGAGCTCGCTGCCGTCGGCAATCAAGAAGCTCGGCGTGCCGGCCTCCTCGCCGATCTCGCGCAGCCGGTTCGAGTTGGAACTGTTCTTGGCGCCAACCACCAGGATAACGTCGACCAGTTCGGAGAGTTCACGCACCGCGGTCTGCCGGTTCTGCGTCGCGTAGCAGATGTCGCGGGTCTCCGGTCCGACGATGTCGGTGAAGCGGTTATGCAGCGCGGCGATGATGCCGCGGGTGTCGTCGACGGACAGCGTGGTCTGGGTAACATAGGCGACCGGCGTATCGGCCGGAATGTCGAGCTTGGCGACGTCGCTTTCGGTCTGCACCAGCGTCACCGGCTCGGCGATCTGGCCCATCGTGCCCTCGACCTCGGGATGGCCGGCGTGACCGATGAGAATGAGCCGGCGGCCCTGGCCGACATAGCGCTTGCCCTGATTGTGCACTTTAGTGACCAGCGGGCAGGTGGCGTTGAGCACCGGCAGATTGCGCGATGCCGCCTCCTCCTCGACGCTTTTCGCCACCCCGTGCGCGCTGAAGATGGTCACCGCATTGGCCGGAACCTCGGACAGGTCCTCGACAAACCGCGCGCCTTTGGCCTTGAGGCTCTCCACGACATGCTTGTTGTGCACGATTTCGTGACGAACATAGACCGGCGGGCCGTATTTCTGCAGCGCCCGTTCGACGATCTCGATGGCGCGCACGACGCCGGCGCAAAAGCCGCGAGGCTGGGCGAGTATCACTTTCATCAACACCTCCCGGCCCATCGGCCGGCTCAATGACAGGTTCTGTCGGATCTGTGTTATGTCGGGTCTGCGGCCATGCGCCGCAACAACCCGGGCGCCGCCAATCATGTCCCAGTTATATGTCTCAGTTACTTGGCTGCGAAGTCAGTACAATCAACCCCGGACAACTTCGTTAAGATCATGCTCGGCGCGGGCCGGGCGGTCGATGACCCCTTAAACAGCCTCATTGAACGGAAATATCGCCCGTTGTCCAGGGGAGCGCCGGTGTTCCCAAGGCCGTCTCGCGCCGCTTTGCGCCGGTCGTCCCCTCCCATCCTGCAAAGGCAACGCGTTTGCATGCAACCGGTTCGGGCTTTTAGACGTTGGCGGCCCAAATGGTTGCAAATAGCGGGTACCCGGTATGCCACCACGGCAACCGGAGGAAAACGGCCGGCAGATAGGAAAATATCCAAGATTTCACTTTTCCGCCCATTCAGGGATTTAGGACCATCCAACCCAATTGAGCCGCCTCCTTTTCGCCGTTCTCTTGACGCCTCAAACGACTGCGTTCATCCACCTATCCCATCGAACCCTCCGATTTCCCTGATCCGCCCATGAAGACCATCACCGCCTTTGTTGTCCGCGCGATCGATTTTTGCGCGCAAAACGTCTGGCCGGTGATTGGCATAGCGATCTTGCTTACCGTCGTTTCGGGCTGGTACGCCGCCACGCACTTTTCCATGACGACGGACGTCAACCAGCTCATCTCGCCGAATATTCCGTGGCGGCAGCGCGAAGCGGCCTTCGAAAAAGCCTTCCCGCAATACGAAACGATCGTCGCGGTCGTCGATGCCCCGACGCCGGAACTGGTCGACGAAGCGACCGCTGCGCTGGTCGGCCGGCTGTCGCAGCAGAAGGAACTGTTTCGGTCCATCGACCAGCCGCAAGGCGGCAGTTTTTTTGCGCAGAACGGCCTGTTGTTCCAGAAAACGTCCGATCTCGCGCAGCAGATGGAAGCGCTGACGCAGGCGCAGCGCTTGATCCAGGTGCTCGCCGGCGATCCGTCGCTGCGCGGTGTCATTCAGGCTTTGCAATTCGGTCTCCTTGGCGTGCAAGGCGGCCAGATCACGCTCGACAATATGACCTGGCCGCTGACACTCGCGTCGAACGCGGTCGAACGGGTCGATGCCGGACAACCGGCGAGCTTTTCCTGGCATGAACTGGTGCAAGGCCGCGCCGCGACGCCGGACGAACTGCTTCGCTTTCTTGAGATCCGGGCGTCGCTCGACTATTCCGAGCTGGAACCCGGAAAGCGGGCGACCGACGCGATTCGGGCGGCTGCCAAGGACCTCGATTTCGCATCCAAATATCAGGCGCGCCTGCGCCTGACCGGCCCGGTGCCGATGGCGGACGAGGAATTCGCCACCATCAAGGAGAATGCGGGCCTCAACGCCACCGTGACGATCATCGTGGTCCTCGTAATCCTGTGGCTCGCTTTGCGCTGGGCGCGGATCATTTTCGCGGTGTTCGCCTGCCTTGCCGTCGGGCTTTCGCTCACGGCCGCGGTCGGCATGCTGATGGTCGGCACGCTCAATCTGATATCGGTCTATTTCGCGGTGCTATTCGTCGGCCTCGGCGTCGATTTCGGATTGCAATTCAGCGTCCGCTATCGGGCCGAGCGGCATCGGATTGACAACGTCCGCGAAGCGCTTGTCGAAGCGGGCCGCCGCGCCGGCGCGCCGCTGACGCTTGCGGCTTTGGCGACGGCGGCTGGTTTTTTTTCCTTCCTGCCGACGGTCTACAAGGGCGTTTCCGAGCTCGGTCTCATCGCCGGCGTCGGCATGCTGATCGCGTTTGCCACCAGCATCACGCTCTTGCCCGCGCTTCTTAGCCTGCTCAAGCCACCGAGCGAACCGGCTCCGCTCGGCTACAAGGCGCTTGCGCCGGTCGACGAGTTCCTGGCGCGGCATCGCATGCCGATCCTGATCGTCACGCTTGCCGTCGTCGCGGCCGGGCTGCCGCTGCTCTATTGGCTGCGGTTCGATTTCAATCCGATCAATTTGCGCAGTCCGAAGACCGAGGCGGTCGCGACCTATCTTGCGCTCAAGGACGATCCGCAAAGCGGCGCCAACGATATCCAGATACTGGAACCATCGCTCGCGGTCGCGGATCAAGTCGCGGCCAAGCTTCGGCAGTTGCCGCAAGTCGCGCGCGTCGTGACGCTGACAAGCTTCATTCCGACCGACCAGCAGCAAAAACTGCCGCTGATACAGAATGCGGCAAAGACGCTGGTCCCGGTGCTCAATCCGACCGCCTCGAGCCCGCCGCCGACCGACGCGCAGAATGTCAGCATGATGAATTCGACGATCGACGCGCTGAACCGGCTGGCCGGCAACGGCACCGGGACCGGCGCGGTCGAGGCGCGCCGCTTGGCTGCGGCCATGACCGCACTTGCCAAAGCCGATGCGTCGGTGCGGCAGCGGGCCGAGACCGTGTTCGTTCAGCCGTTGCGCACCGCGCTCGACGATCTGCGCAACTTGTTCAAGGCGCATGAGGTGACGCTCGCCAATCTGCCGCCCTACATCAAGAACCAGTGGGTGACGCCGGACGGACAGGCCCGCATCGACGTCGCACCGAGCGGAGATTCGAACGACAATACGGTGCTGCGGAATTTCGCGCGCGCCGTCCAGTCCGTAGCGCCCACCGCGACCGAGGGACCGATTTCGATCCTGGAAGCGCGGCGCGCCGTGGTCGGCGCCTTTATCGAGGCGGGCGCTTGCGCGCTTATCTCCATCGGCATCCTGCTCTGGATCACGCTGCGCCGGTTGGGCGACGTATTGTTGACGCTGGTGCCGCTGTTATTGGCCTGCCTGGTCACGCTCGAAATTTGCGTGTTGATCGATCTGCCGCTCAATTTCGCCAACATCATCGCCTTGCCGCTGCTGCTGGGCGTCGGCGTGGCGTTCAAGATTTACTACATCATGGCGTGGCGCGAAGGGCAGACCAATCTTTTGCAGTCGGTGCTCACCCGCGCGGTGACGTTTTCCGCCTGCACGACGGCCACCGCCTTCGGCAGCCTGTATTTTTCCAGCCATCCCGGCACGTCCAGCATGGGGAAACTCCTGGCGATCTCGCTGCTCACGACGATGGCCGCGGCGGCTTTCTTCCAGCCGGTGCTGATGGGCAAGCCGCGCACGCAGCAGCCGAGCGCCTAGAACGGGATGACTTTTCTTCGAATCGCCATCCCGTTCCAGCTTGTTGTGTAGAGCACGATCTTTCCCGAAAACCGGTTCCCACTTTTCGGGATCATGCTTTAGCGCGATCGTGTCAACGCCGCGCGGAATTCTCCGGCGGAGTCATGAGTTGCGATCGATGCGCCGGCGGCGGATGCTTCGGCACCGCGAGGTTTGGATTGACCGCCGGATTAGGATTGATCGACGGATCGAGCATGCTGTAGGCGGCGTCCGGCAGCCGCGTCCAATATTGATTTTCGCCCAACAATTCGATGCCGATATAGCCGCGCACCACTAGCGTCTGGCTGTCCGGCGTCAGCGTCATGATCGCGTGATAGATCTTGCCGTCGCGCGGATCGAGAATCGTGCCGCCGCCGTATTTTGCCTCGCTTTCCTGCTTCATGCCGCGGATGATTTCGAGCCCGAGCCAGCGCTGGTCATGGCGATCGTCTTTGCACTGATCGCACACTACGTTCGGGTCCTCGCCCGGCTTAAGAAACATCTTCGCGATAATGCCGGCATAGACGCCGTCGTGATCGGTGATCAGGAACCAGCCGGTGGGTTGCTTGGTGTCCTTATCGACCGCTTGCCAAAGCCCGGCTGGCGTCGAGGCGGCCGCCATCGGGTCCGCGCTTACGGCGTGCCCTGCAGCGACGAGCAGCAACAGCGCCGCGGTGATCATGACAAGCCTTGCGCTCATCACAAGCTTTGCACGCACCACAAGACTTGCACGCATCGTCCGAACTCCTGGCAGGTTCCCGGCGCCCTCCGCCATCGGGCGCAATGGCGATTGCGGCTACCTCCGCGGCAATCGCGGAAAGTCAATTATGCTGATCATCGATCTCCTGCAATGGCGCTCCCGCGCCCGGGATTTAGACGATAGCCATGCGGCGTAATGACACCAGAACGCAATTTGTTTGACACAGATCGATAGAGCGGTGGAGACTTACCCCAATACCAATCAAGAATCAGCGCCTGCTGCGGCAGCCACAACGCCGAAAAGCAGCGCAAAACATCCCAAAATGGGACGCCGGGGGGCGACGCCGTGGATTATCGCTGGGTGGATTGCGACCGCAACACGGTCGGGCGACGCTATGACCGTATTGCCGGCTATATTCCTTTGCTCGACCGCCTGTTCTTTCTGCCGCGCGATCTACGTCGGCGGGCCGTAGGTTGTATCGGCTTGAGCCGCGGCGACAGCGTGCTCGAAATCGGTTGCGGCACCGGTAACAGTCTGCCGTTCCTTCGCGAGGCGGTTGGGCCGCAAGGGCATATCTACGCCGTGGACATATCCAAAGGGATGCTGCGCCGGGCGGGCGAGCGTCGCAACGCCAATCGGTGGCACAATGTCGATCTGACCGAATGCGATGCCGGCGATTATACCGCGCCGAAAGCCCTCGACGGCGTGTTGTTCAGCCTCTCTTACAATACCATGCCGCATCACCGTAGCGTGCTGCGTCGAGCATGGCAGCAGCTTCGTCCGGGCGGCCGGCTCGTCATCATGGACGCCAAGCTGCCGTCGGGACCGGCGGCAAAGCTGCTGTTGCCATTCAGTCTCTGGCTGATGAAGCATACGATGCTCGGCAATCCGCTCATTGCGCCGTGGCAGGAGCTCGCCGCGGTCGCCGGCGGTATCGAGATGACCGAGTTCCTCTTCGGCTCCTATTACATTTGTCGCGGCACCAAGCCCTTGATTGACGCCGATTGCGCCGATCATTCTATCGCGGCAAACGACGATGCGGACATCGACATGGCGCATCGCATCGCCGCGGAATAATCGCAAGTCCAGCTTCCCGTTCGCGGCTTGTGGCGACGCGTCCGGTGCCGTTAGAATTCTTCGATCGGCCGCCCTCGCACGCGGCGGCTCCTACAGCGCGATCGAGGCGTGGCGTGAAGATCAAGACCATCGAGCCTATTGCGGTCAGTCTGCCGATGAAGAAGCCGGTGCAAATGTCCGGCGAGACCGTCGCGCGTGCGGACAATGTCTTGGTCCGCATCCAGTCCGAGGACGGCGTCGTCGGTTGGGGCGAAGCCGCGTCGGCTCCGACCATGACCGGGGAGACCGTCGCCAGCATGATGGCGGCGGTGGCGCATATGGCGCCGGTCCTGCTCAACCGGCCGGCCGACGATTTTGCCGGCGCGGCCGCGGTTATGGACGCGCGCATCTACGGCAACAGCGGTGCCAAGGCGGCGATCGAGATCGCTTTGCACGATCTGGTCGGCCGCGCCACCAACCGCCCGGTTCATGCGCTCCTCGGCGCCAAGCTGCGCAGCCGCATGCCGGTCTTGGCCGTTGTCGGCTCGCCGGACATTGCGGCCGATATCCGTGAAGCAGAGGAACGTTTTGCCGCGGGCTACCGCGCCTTCAAGATCAAGGTGGGGCTGGGTTCGGCGCTTGCCGATGCCGAACGCACGCGAAGCATCTGCATGGCGCTCAAAAGCGCGGGCGAGGGGTGCCTGGTCTCTGCCGACGCCAATCAGGGCTTTGCCGTCGCGGATGCGCTGCAATACCTGCGCGCGCTCGACACAAAAGCAATCGGCGAATGCGGGCTCGATTTTTTCGAGCAGCCGGTCGACGCGCACGATGTTGCCGGCATGGCGCGCGTCGCCGCTGAAAACCGCGTGGCGATCGGCGCCGATGAGGGTATTCATTGCCGCGACGACATTGCCCGCCATCACGACGCCAAGGCGGCGCAAGGCGCGAGCCTCAAAGCGATAAAGCTCGGCGGGCTACGCGCGGTGCTTGAGGCCAGCCGGCTGTGCGAGCGGCTTGGCATGAAGGTCAACATTTCGTGCAAGACCGGCGAATCGAGCATCGCCTCGGCGGCCGCCGCGCACGTCGCCGCCGTGGTGCCGGCACTCGGCTGGGGACTGACCGTGACGAATCCCGGCCTTGCCGAGGATGTCGCCGTCGAGCCGCTTGCCGTCGCGCGCGGCCATGTCGAGGTATCGGATCGCCCGGGGCTCGGTATCGCGGTCGACGAGCGCCGCGTGCGGCGCTGGCAGGGCGAATTTGCCGCGAGGAAGGTGGCGTAGCCGGTTAAACGCCCTTCGCGTCCTTCTCCGCCTCGTCTTCCTGATCGTCGATCGCGCGCGCATCGTCGTCTTCGATGAGATTGCCCGGGTGCTTTTCGTGGGAGCGATCCGCGCGGCGGTTGCGGGCCTCTTCGATCTCGCCGGCAATGAAGGCGGCAAGATCATCGAAGGCTTCATCGATCTCGGACCTGCCGATGCCGTTTCTCTGTGCGTCTTGCACGCATTGAGCGGCCATCGTCTTCGCCTCTTTGTTACCCCCCGCGGCGGAAAAATCCTTCGCCTCGATCTTCTCCGAAACCCAATTCTCGACGAATTCGAGCGCGCGCGCACTCATGATAACCTCCTGCTTTCCGCGGGCGGCGAGAGTAGCATAATGGTAGGGGCGAAACGCGTACAGGCAAGGGACCTCGGTATCGCCGTTATCGGCTCCGGCCGGATCGGCACATTGCGGGCGCGGCTGGCCGCGAAGCATCCGGCCGTGCGTTTTCTCGCCGTTTCCGACAAAGATCCGGCGCGTGCGCAGGCACTCGCCGAGCTCGCCGGCGCCGATTTTTATTCTGCGGATAATGACGAGGCGATCGCGCGGCCCGAAGTGACCGCCGTGTTCGTCTCGACGCCCGAGGGCGAGCACGCCGCGCCGGTGTGCAAGGCGCTGGAATTGGGCAAGCCGGTGCTGGTGGAAAAACCGCTGGCGCTGTCGCTCAACGACGCCGAGGCTATTCTCAAGACGCTGAAGGCGACTTCCGGCACGCTACGCGTGGGCTACAGCCGCCGCTTCAAGGAATGTTTTTTGCGCGCCAAGGAGCAGATGCGCCTGGGCCGGCTCGGCACGGTGAGCGGCGGCCTCGCCCGCGTTTACAATTCGCGCGCGCAAACCTTTGCCATTCTCAAGCGCGATCCGCATGCCACGCCGGTGCTCGACGTGCTGACCTATTACGTCGACCTGATGTGCTGGC
>Ga0070731_10003064_pt1 | contig 15284 bp, 6 predicted proteins | sample Coa_R1_2_FD_66448 | JGI IMG/M metagenome (GOLD analysis project Ga0070731, IMG submission 66448) | Surface soil microbial communities from Centralia Pennsylvania, which are recovering from an underground coalmine fire - Coalmine... | ecosystem: Environmental > Terrestrial > Soil > Unclassified ...
CGCGCGCGTGCGGATTGTTGAATGCCAAAACCTCGGTCCATACCGGTGCTTATTGCCGGGCGCGCGAACGGCTGCCGGAAGGCGCGCTGCATGATGTGGCGGCGAAGTTGGGCGCGGAACTGATGAACGCCGAACGCAACGAGGATCGCTGGCATGGCCGGCGTGTCTTGGTGGCGGATGGCAGTTCGGCGTCGTTGCCCGACACGCCGAAAAATCAGGCCTGCTATCCGCAGCCGAGCGCTCAAGCAGCCGGATGCGGATTTCCGGTGATGTACCTGTGCATGCTGATGAGCCTGGCGTCGGGTGCGTTGCTGGATTTCGCCACGGGCGGCGGAGCCGGCAACGAGCTGGCCTTGTGGCGGCAACTGTGGCCGTTGATGCGGCCGGGAGACATCGCCATGGGAGACAGCCTGTATTGCGGCTATGCCGACGTGGCGCTTCTGCTTGCGCGTGGCGTGGATTGTGTGACGCGTTTGAAACGGCGCAAGACCGATTTTCGAAAGGGCCTTATTTTCGGCGTGCTGGATCATCTCACGGTGTGGAGTTGCCCAAAAGTGCTTCCAGCCTGGCTGGAAGGGCAGGTGCTGCCAGCGGAGTTGTCCGTGCGCGAACTTCGCTTTCGGGTTGAAGTGCCCGGCTTTCGAACGGAGACGATCACGCTTGTCACAACTCTGACGGATGCGGAATTGTACAGCAAAGAAGACTTGGCCGACTTGTTTTTCGAACGCTGGCAAGTGGAATTGCGGCTGCGGGACATCAAGGCCATGTTGGGGATGGACAAGTTGCGCACGACCACGCCGCAACGAGTGCACAAAGAATTGTGGCTGTGCCAGGCCGGCTACAATATACTTCGCACATTGATGTACGAGGCGGCGCAAAAAGCGGGAGTCCCCGTGGCGCGGATGAGTTTCCAAGGTTGCCGGCAGCGCCTGATGGCCGCCGCAGCCCGCCCTTGCAGCGCACGACGATTTCCAAGCCAATACCGGCGCTTGATTCGGGACATCTCCAAGGATCAAAACCCCGATAGGCCCAACCGCATCGAACCGCGCGCCGTAAAACGACGGCCCAAGCAATACGATCTACTCAACCAACCCCGCGCCATTCTTCGGGAACGTCTATTGAAGGCGGCTTAAGTATGTGCCATTCGGGACGGAGAGCGGGATGAAATCCGCGAGGCTTTCGGGCGAGCCCCATGGCGGCGCTTCGACGATCAGCGTGCGACCGGGGTCAATGGCGCGGATGGCTTTGGCGGCGCGCTCGGCGAGGTCGTGCCAGTCGTCGCAATCTTCACCGACCTGCTCCTCGACGGGTTCGTTTGCGAGATCGAAGCCCCAGATCGCGCGGGAATTCTTGTAGCGCGCGGCAAGCTTTTTCCAGATTTCGACGAACTTGTCCTGCGCGGCGCGGTCGGTGAAGAGGCAGCCATCCGAGCCTGCGTATCCGCCCGAAGTCATTTTGCCGCCGGGCGGGGAGTGCAGATCGAGCGCGACATACGGCCCGTACTTCTCGCACAGCGGCAGCGCGGCGTCGAGGCGCTTGAGTTCCGCTTCAAGCCACGCGTCGTAGTCGGCGCTCTTACTGTTGCGGATCAATTGCCAGCGGATCAAGTTGGCATTCCAGTCGCGGCCCAGCCTGCGCAGGCCGTCTTCGTCGATGTTCGGCGAAATCATCGTGCCGCGCAGGCGCGGGAGATCGTGCCCGCGGAACATCGGCCCCGCGGCCGGCGGCGGCTTCGGCCCCGGCGGGATTTTGGCGACGGTCAGCTTCAGATTGTCGAACCAGACTTTGCCGGTGACCTGCTCAAGTCCGAGCACAAGACTCAGCGCGCTGGCGTCCGACGGAATTTTTGCGGTGAACGAGACGCGCGTCCAATCGAAAGTGCCCGTTTCAACCGGTGCTTGAGGCCAGAGCTTGCGATCGGGCGTTTCGATCGGCAGCATGACTTTGATGCCGTTCCACGCGTTGGGCTTGGCGCTGACGTTCTCGGCTTTGACCATCACCGTTCCGCGCAAGACGCAGCCGCGCAGATTCTCAACGGGGATCGGAAGACGCAGCGAGCCGCTGCCGCTTGCGGCACCCGCCATGCGTTCGACACGCAGAGCCTTGCCGCCATTCATGCCGCTGTCGAGGTGCTTGTCGCCCTGCCATGCAGCGAGCTCGGCGTCCGTGTCGAAGCTGGATGAGACGACGACCTGGCCTTTGACAGGAGGCTCCGCGCCTGAAGTATTCCGTGCAAGGATAGAGGACGCGAAGATAGAGATGAGCAAACAATGGGCGTATGATGATAGTTTCACGGTAGACCTCACAGTCTATTTTTGGGCGGGCACATTGGAGTCGGGAAGAGCTTCATCCAATGGATTCTACACCAGCGTGATCGATGCTTGATGCAAGCACTTCAGGTAATCCGCCACCAAATTTAAGCGACTCGACGAAGATGCCTGGGTGCTCGGGAGGCTCGCAGAAGTGGCACCTCTGCCGAGCGACTTTGAAGTTCGAAATTACGAATCAGCATTGATCGTTGGCTGGGAAGCCTGGAGGTATTGGACGGCATCAAGGAAAACGCCGCATGGTGTCAACTTTGCCAGCCACGACATTTGCTCGAACTTTTCATCAAAAAGCTGAACAAAGTGTATACGACTTCGCTGGCAAAGCGAGGGGCAGAGAATGGACTATCTCATGCTACGATGGACCATAGTGAATTCGATCTGCGTGTTGGCGCTGAATATAAATTGCCCGGCTATTGGTGCAGAACAGGACCGCGGCACGTTGATTATAAATGAATCCGCGTATTGCCGGTCGTTTTACCAACTCGATGTTCAGAGGATCGGCCCCAAGGCGCTCAAAGCCGAGGGCGAGAAGATTCTGGGCGCAACGTTGATGAACAGGCTTGAAAAGCAAGTCAAAAAGCGCCTCGCGTCTAAGAATTACGACTGGCAGAAGGAAGACTGGCGCGAGCACGTGACGTCACCCGTGGAGTACAACAGTTTCGCGCGGAAAAATAAAGTGTTTCTAACGGTTGAGAGCATCACGCAGCCGCCGGCGGACGCGTGGCGCGGGCTTGAGTTTGACGATTCGACTTGGCCCCGGCAAAAAAAGCCGGACGGAGTGGGGTCGCCGGCGGAATATACCTACGACACGCTCGAAAGAAACGGCTGGCTGCGCGGGATTTTTTTGCGCTTCCGCTTCGAGATTCCCGATCCCGCCACGGCCGGCAGTGTGACGCTGAGCGCCGATTTTATCGGCGGTTTACGAGCGTTCGTGAACGGTACGGAAATCGTGCGCGAGCATCTTCCCGCAGGCGAATTTGACGCCGAGACGATGGCGGACGAGTACCCGCAGGAGGCGTACGGTTTTACCTTCGCTGAATTACCTGAAAAAGATAAAGCGCCATTCAAGGGAAAAGAACCTCCACCAACAGAGATTGTGAAAAGTGCCGATGAACTGACCCCGATTGGCTCGCGGCTCTACAAGGCGCGCAGCCGCACTATCAACGCTCTGACCATTCCCCGGAAACTGCTTCATAAAGGGACGAACGTTCTGGCGATTGAATTGCGCGCAGCGCCACTGCATCCCTATGCGCTGAAAAACTGGTTTGGCTATCGCGGCGAGGATCGGCAGTGGGAACACGCGCACTTGTCGCGCCTGGAATTGCGTTGCGCGTCCAAGGAGATGCCGTCGTCCTTAAGCCGTCCCAAAGGCGTGCAGATGTGGACCGAATATCTGAATCGCCGGATGTTCTTGCAGGAATATCTTGAAGCGGGCGCGGCACCGGGAGTCGTGCGGTTGGTTGGAGCGCGAAATGGCACTTACTCGGCGCAGGTTGTCGTCGGAACGGATAAAGAGTTGGCGAATGTAAAAGTCAGCGTTTCGGAGTTGAAAGACGCCTCCGGGAAATTGTTGCCCGTCACAGTTTTCGGAATGGTCCCTCAACCCATGAGCGATATCAGTACATTAGGCGAAGGGCGCATCAACAGCGGGGAGAGTTTTGAATTTGGCGGGGGCAACAATAAACATGGGGACTGGAGCGCGCCCAAAACGCGCGCGCTGAACCGTTTCGCGCCAGAAACGTTGGAGAATAAGGACGCCGCCACCGCCGCTTTGGGACGGATTCAATACTTCGATTGGATTTCCATCGCGCAGCCGGCGCGAATTCCAGCCAATTCAACCCGGCCGTATTGGTTGTCCGTGAAGATTCCGGCCGACGCCGCGCCGGGAAAATACCACGGCAGCGTGCGTGTTGAAGGCCCGAGTTTCGCGGCGGCGACGCTGCCAGTCGAAGTGGAAGTGCTGGAGTGGAAGATTCCCGATCCGCGCGATTTTCAGACGGTTGTTGCCATCGAGCAATCGCCGTATGGCGTGGCCAAGCAGTATAAGACGCCGTTGTGGTCCGAAAAGCACTGGGAATTGGTCGAAGCCAGCCTGCGCCAGTTAGCGCGCGTGGGCAATCGCTGCTGGATCGTGCCGGTGCTGCTGGAGACGGAATTCGGCAACAAAGACGACTCGACGATCAAATGGATTCGGAAGAAGGATGGAACGCTTTCTTTTGACTACGCAACGCTGGACCGTTACCTCGATTTGATCGTCAAGAATTGCGGCACGCCGCGCGTGATTTCGTTTGTGGTCATGCACGGGTTTCAGGGCGCAATGGAGGTCAAAGTTTTGGATGAAGCCACCGGCAAGGAAGAGCGCTTGAACTTGGGGCCGGCGGTGAAAGACAGGGAGAAATACTGGCAGCCGTTTGCGACTTCTCTTTACAGCCACATGACGGCGAAAGGCTTGAATCAAGCCATGTATTGGGGCTATCCGTGGGACTCGGACGGCGACCCGGCGCTCAAACCCATGCTGCGCAAATTTGCGCCGGAGGTGTTCTGGACGTGCGGATCGCATGACGCCAATGTGTCGGTGTCGAATGGCATGCCGGATATCAGTTCGCCGTTTTACGTCGGTTCGCCTTTTGGGTCGCGGGCGTGGGACGGCAAGGTGGACACGAGCGCGGCGAACTTCTACAAAGTCGTCGAGAATATTCAGAGTTTCCTGATCGAGGGAGAATCGAAGAAAGGCTGGAAAATCCGCGACCAAATTTTGCTTTGCACGCCGCGCGTGGATTGCGGCGCGATTGTCGTGAACGGCACAGCCGCGCCGTGGGCGTTCCGGATTTTTCCTGAGCGGTCGATCTTTACGGGGTATCAAGGGACCGGGCGCGCGGGCGGCGACTATTGGGCCAAGTCCTATCACGACGGCTGCAAACATTACGGCGGCGCGCCGGGATTCTCGATCATGAAGGCGCTTTGGCCTGGCCCCGACGGCGCCGAACCGAGCGCACGCTTCGAAGCCATGATCGAAGGTTTGCAGGAACTTGAAGCGCGCACGTTTGTCGAGCAGGCGCTGGAGCGCGGAATTTTGTCCGCGGAACAGACGCGACACGTCACGGAGCAGTTGGACCGCCACTACAAGGGCACGTTCGCCGGCGGGTTGGATTGGCAAGCGCGGTCGAAGGCGATGTATCAATTGGCGGCTGAAGTGGCGGCGATCATTGGCCCGAATAAGAAGTGAGAAGGGAACAAAGTGTTGAACAGTCAATGTCGCGCAAGGCCTATCAAAGGCCGCTTCGTGTTGATTGCCATAGCCGCGCTGGGCGTGTTTTGTATTGGCCGGACAGTGTTGGGCGTCATCAACCCCAATTTTACGCCGGTGGATTTGGTGCATGACGCCGACACGATCGTTTCGGGCACGATTGAAAAGAGTGCCAGCGCGGATGAGTGGAAGTTGACGGGGGCGAAAGTCTGGAAAGGCGCTGCCGCCGCTGAAGTAGTATTTCATTTAAAAAATGTCAAAGCCGACGAACAGGAAGAAGTGAAAAAAGTCTTTGCCGGCGCCGATCACTTCGAATGCATTCTTTTCGCGGGAACTTTCAAGAATGAGCAAAAAGCCTTTCTCTGCATCGCGGGCTCCTGGCTGAGCATCGAAGCGGGCGAGAAAGGGCGCTGGTCCGTGACGGGTTTTAACTCGCACATGGACGCCACTTACGCGGGCGGTTCGGACATGCTGGTTCGCATGACCCAAAACCTGCTGGCCCATCCGGATTCGTCGCTGTCGATTGTGCCGGTTTCAGCGGGCGTAAGCTGGCTTGAACACTGCAAGGTGGGCCACGTTCCCGGAAGAATCAGCGGCATGGCGGCGGTCGAATTCAATGGCGACAAAACAAATCCACCTTGCATCTTTGTCGGCTCGTCGGAGGGCGATAAACTCTTCAAGCCGGTGAAGGGCCAGGAAGAGTTCACCGACGTGGCGGCGGCCGCGAAACTGGACAGCAAATCGCAGCAATTTGTGTGGCTGGACGTGGATCGCGACGGCAGCGCCGATTTGGTTACATACGACGGCAATTCGATTCAGGTGCGGCTGGTGAAAGACGGCGGTTTTGCGCCCGCCGATCCGGCGATGAGTTTCAAGCTGGATGGTTGCCTTGGTTTGGCCGTGTGCAGCGTCGCCGCCGATGGCGCGCCGGGCCTGCTGGTCAGCACCAGCAAAGTTCCGCTGCTGCTTCAATTCGACGGTAAGAGCTGGAAAGAATCCAAGCTGCCTGCTTTGGACAGCGCGGGCGGCAAAGCTTCTGCCTGCATCGTGGCGGATTTCAATAACACGGGCTTCGTGGACATTATTCAGCCGCACGAGACCGATGGCGTGTTGTGGAAAGGCCAAGCCGGCGGATTCGCGGCGCCTGTGAAATGCGCGGTTTGCACCGGCGGCGGAATGGCCCGATTCACGGTGGGCGATTTCAATACGGATGGATCGCTGGATATTTTCCTGAGCGGCGAGCAAAAAAATGGACTGTGGGAAAACGACCGCAAAGGCGGCTTCAACGATGTAATGAAGTTCGGCGGGAGTTTGCGCAACAAAGTTCCGCCGGGCATGACCGCGTGCGCGACGCTGGACCTCAACCACGATGGCCGCCCCGATCTGTGCTTTCTCTACGCGGACAGCGTGTTCAAGTACCACTTCAACCGCGGCTTCCGCTGCATGGGCGAAGAGGGCGAAGTGAAATTGCCCGGTTCGGAGCTTAACGGCCGGAGCATGGGGCAAGTTGCGTGCGCGTCGGCCGATTTCAACGCCGACGGTTCGCAGGATTTGACCGTCGCGTTCGTCAACGGCGACGTGCGGTGCTATTACAACAACAGCTTCGACATCCTGGGCCTTCGTCTGCGGCTGACGAAAGGCGTCACCGGGCCGGTCACAGCCAGTATTTGGCAGGACGAGAAGGCGCCGGTTTGTCTGGGGACGCTGCCGGTCACGGGGAATTGCACGCCCACGTTCTTTGCTGTTCCGATGGCGGATGACGTGACGATCAAATGGAGCGCGCCGGGAAAACTGAATCAAGTCAAGAAGGTTCAGATTGAAAAAGGTACGCTGGATGTCGTTTTAGAATAAAGAAACTCGATGCAGACTGAAGTATCCATGATATCCGATTTGCCCGGCAACTTGGCCGTGATCCCCGTTCTGGTTGGGCCGCTGCAAACGTTGATTGCGCTCCTGCCCGCTCTGGCGGCGGCATTCGGAGCGGTGCTTGTAGCGCTCTTCAAACCCGGCACCGCGGTCAAGCTGGCCAAATTGCTTTGGGTCCAAAAGGTGCCGGTGACCTGTGCGGCCGCGCTTGTGTGGCTGCTGATTTGGGGCATTCCAAAACTGTGGCCCAGGACCGGCAAGACGGTGGCACTGGGCGGAACGAATTCGCTGCTGTTTCGTGGCGGTCCGGATCGGCGCGGCTGGATTGGATCTGACCCGAGCGCGGACGATCCCACCAGCGGCGGCAGGATTTGGGCTCAGCGTGATGTCGCGCAAACTTTCTATTCTTCACCGGCGGTCACCGGCGATCACGTCTTTATCGCTTCGGTTTACTTGTCACCCTATACGGATCGCGGCTCGATTCTGTGCCTCGACGCCAAAACCGGCGAAGTGAATTGGCAGGACTCGTGCGGCGACTTGCGCGCCACGTATTCCTCGCCCGCGGTCAGCGACGATTGCGTCGTGTGCGGCGAAGGCACGCATGAAACGGATAACGCGCGCATCGTTTGTCTGGACCGCAGGAATGGCAAGAAACTTTGGACGCAGCGCGTCATGAATCATCATGGCGTCGAAGCCACGCCGTGTATCGCCAATGGCAAAGTCTACGCGGGCGGCGGGTATGATGGAATCTATTGCTTGAATTTGAAGCCAGACGAAAAGGGCGAGCCGGTTGTCCTCTGGCATAAAGACGGCAACGAATATCCCGATACTGAATCGTCGCCTGTTGTGGTCGATGGCAATTTGTATTTTGGGCTGGGCATTACGGGGAATGCGCTGTGTTGCTTGGACGCGGAGAGTGGCGACGAGAAATGGAGGATCGCAACGCCATACCCTGTCTTCACGGCGCCGTGCATCGCCGGCGGGAAAATTTTCATCGGCATGGGCAACGGCAATCTGATCAAATCCGCCACGGAGCTTGGACTACCGGAGATTGGCGAAGTGTGGTGCATCGATTTGGCGACACACACCAAGCCTGATTGGACGTTCAAGACCGGCAAGACTGTGTTGGGCGGCTGCGCAGCGGGGAAGGACTGCGTTTATTTCGGCTCGCAAGACGGCTTTTTCTACCGCGTGCCTTTTGACTGCGATCCCACGAAAGTCAAGAAGTGGAACGCGCAAGCGCCCATCTCGTCGTCGCCTGCGTTGGCCAGGGACACGGTTTATTTTGTCAGCACTAAAGGAATGCTGTACGGCCTTGACGCCAATGACCTGAAACCCAAGTGGGAGGCCTGCCTGTGGACCCAGCCGCCGGCAGACAAGGATTATTTCCTAAGCTCACCCACCGTCGCCAACGGCCACGTCTATGTCGGCACCGCGAAAGATGGTTTGTTGTGCGTCGGCGTTCCAGGCAAGCGGCCCGACCCGGTCTGGGAAGGCTATCTCGGCGGGCCCGGCAAATCGGGCCGCGCGGACAACGTGCCGCTGGCGGCTCACATGGAAAACCGCGAAGCGTGGGCCTATCCCAAAGATGCCGCCGCGAGAAAGTTTCAGATCACATCGCCTCTCGCGTATCTGAATGGCGACGTGCATGCCGGCATCAAAGAGGGCGACACGTTCGGTTTGGCCAAGTTTGAACTCAACAAGGACCCAGCGCAACTTCCGACGCATGCGTTGCTCGCGAAGACGAAGAACGCGATTGTGCTTTCGCCGGCCGTTAAAGACAGTGTGGTCTATTTCGTGGATGGAAAACGCGGCGACACCGGGCGCGCGCTTTATTGCGTCAACGGCAATCTGGAGCATGGCTCTCAAATCGCGCTCTCGCCCGTGGAGGGGATGGCCACGGGCGACTTCACTTTAATCGGCGATCAACTGGTGATCGCCAATCGTATCCATGGCATTTCAGCGCCGCTGTTGAACACGAAAGAAAACGCGTGGACGTACTCCTGCGGCGAAAGTGCCGGCCCGCCCTGCGGCAGCGAAGGGCGAATCGCCGCCGCATTTAAGAACCCCAACAAGCTGGTGCTGTTGGACAGCGCCACCGGCGGCGAATTGTGGAGCGTGGCGCTCGACAGCGCGCCCACGACCGGCCCCATCATGGTCGAGCAGGCGATTTGCCTCGGGACCGAGCATGGCGTGATCGCGTATCAGTTGCTCGATGGCAAGCCAATCTGGTGTCAGGAATCAGTGAAGGTGGCCACGCCGCTGATTGCCGCGGAAGGCAAATTGGCCTGCGTCGGCACGAACAAAACGCTTGCGCTGCTGGACGCGACGGACGGCAAAGTTGTCAAGAGTTTCCCTGGGCTCGCGAACGACTTACCACCGCTACTCACACGCGACGGTCTCTGTTTCGCCGTCGAACAAGGCTTCAAACTTGCGCCGCTGAATTCCGCCAAACAACCGGATACGTGGTTCCGGACGAGAGGCTTCAAACAGGAAACGCCGCTGCTGGTCGTCAACAGTTACGTGTACTTCGGCAGTGACAAAGGGCTGATGTGCTTTAAGCCGAAAGTTGGAGAGTAGCAGGAACGAAGGAACAGATGGCCGATTCCGGATTTACGCACATTTATTTTTTCGGATTGCAAGACGCCAGTCCTGAGCTACCCAGCCTCGCGGATGCGGGCGGCAAGGGGATCAATCTCTGCAAACTGACACACGCCAAATTCCCGGTGCCGCCGGGCTTCGTCATTGGCACGGAAGCTTACGTTGAATTTGTCGCGGCCAGCGAGTTGGGCGAACTGATCCGAGCGCTGGCCGAATCAATCCCCGCGAGCGATGCGGATGCGTTGGAAATCACGTCCGCCAAAATTCGCGACTTGTTTGCCGGACATCCGATGCGGAGCCTGCTGGCCGCGAAAATCAAAGCGGCCTATCGCTATTTGAAAGAAGCGGGCGGCGAGCATGTCGCCGTCCGCTCGTCGGCCACCGCCGAAGATTTGCCGGACGCCAGCTTTGCGGGCCAACAGGACACGTACTTGAACATCAGCGGCGACGACGCGCTGCTCGGCGCGGTCAAGTCCTGTTGGGGCAGTTTGTGGACCAGCCGCGCAGTCGCCTATCGTGCCAAACAAAAGACTGCGCTCGAAGGCCTCGCCATGGCCGTCGTTGTGCAGCAGATGGCCGCAGCAGAAGCCGCGGGGGTCATGTTCACCGCCAATCCTGTCACTGGCTCGAGCGGCGAGATCGTGATAAATGCGACATGGGGCTTGGGCGAATCGCTCGTCAGCGGGCACGTCACGCCCGACACGATTGTGGTGGACAAATCGGCCCATCGAATCAAAGCCGTCACCGTCGCGGACAAAGCGCTGATGACGTCAACAACATCCGATGGGACGGCGGAAATGGAAGTCGGCGCTGAGCGTCGCCATGCGCGCGTGCTCGACGATGCCGCCGCGCTGAGTCTTGCCGAGCTCGGCCGCAAAATCGAAGACCACTACGGCGCGCCGCAGGACATCGAATGGGCGCTGGCTCAGGAACGCTTCGTGATTCTTCAAGCGCGCCCGATTCAAGGGCTGGAGATTGCGCGGGACATGGAGGCGAGCCGCGCTGAAGAAATCGCGCGGCTGCGCACCATCGCCGGCAAGACCCGCCGCGTATGGGTGGCTCACAATCTGGGCGAAACGCTGGCCACGCCCACGCCGATGACGTGGGACATCGTGCGCGGATTCATGAGCGGCGACGGCGGCTTCGGCGCCATGTACAAGGATTTCGGCTACCGCCCCAGCGCGCGCGTGTGCAATGAAGGCTTTCTCGAATTGATCTGCGGCCGAATTTACGCCGACCCCGACCGCGCCGCCGGATTGTTCTGGGAAGGAATGCCGCTGGAGTACGATCTCGATCTGATTTTAAAAGACAAGAACGCCTTGGAGGCGCCGCCAACGCGCTTCAACGCCGAAAAAGCGGATGGCCACTTTCTGTTGAGACTGCCGGGCACGCTGGCGGCCATGTTGCGAAGCGCGCGGCGCGTCGGCAAGCTGCGCAATGCAGCATTGGAGAATTTCGAAAACAAAATCCTGCCGCCGTATCTCGACTATGTGAAGCAAAAGCGCGCGCAGGATATGACAACGCTCGCGACGCCAGCGGTGATCGCCGAGTTGCACGAGCGCTGCCGGAAAGTCATGCACGATTTCGGCAAGGAATCGTTAAAGCCTGGCTTCTTTGGCGGTATGGCGCGCGCGGCGATGGACGCCACGCTCGTGCAGTTGCTCGGCGAGCAAGAAGGCAAGCGACTGGCCATGAATCTGACTATGGGCCTGTCCGGCGACATCACCGTCGAACAGAGCGTCATGCTCTACAAGGCAGCGCAGGGTCAAGCCACGTTGAGCGATTTTCTGGCGCGATTCGGCCATCGCTGCACGGGCGAGATGGAATTGGCTGAGGCGCGTTGGCGCGAGGATCCGACATATCTTGAAAAAATGCTTATTACATACAAAGCTGCCACCGATTCGCCCGAAGCGCTCCACGAGAAAAATGTCCTAAAACGCCTGGAAGCTGAAGCGGCCTTGCCCAAAACGCTGGAAGAATGGGGCGGCAGTTCGCTGCGTGAAGATATTGAACTCGACATGCGCGACGCTCAGAAAATGCTTCCGTATCGCGAGAACGGCAAGTACTACTTGATGATGGGCTATGAAACCATTCGCCTGGCAATGTTGGAATTGGCTCGGCGCTGGGGAATTGGCAGCGATGTATTTTTTCTCCAGTTGGATGAATTGTCCGGCTTCGAACAACAGCGCGAGGCATTGCTGAAAACCGTCGCCAAGCGCAAGATTCGCTGGCAAGCGGCCAAGCGGCTGGAAATTTCCGAAGTCATCAACTCCGACGAACTGGACAAACTGGGCCAGCCGGCGGTCTACGAAGCCGCCAGCGAATTCAAAGGCGAGCCCGTCGCGGCGGGCGTTTTCACCGGTACGGCGCGGATCGTCATCGATCCCAAGGAAGCGCGCAACTTCGGCGTCAACTACATCCTGGTCTGTCCGTCCACCGACCCCGGTTGGACGGCGCTGTTCGTGAACGCCAAGGGCCTCGTGATTGAGCGCGGCGGCGTGTTGTCACACGGCGCGATCGTGGCGCGCGACTTCGGCATTCCCGCCGTCGTTTTTCCGGCCGCGACGCGCCGCATCAAAAACGGGTCCACCGTGCGCGTGGACGGCAACCGCGGTGTTGTCACGGTGGTGAGCGAAACGTGAACGCAGCGCTTCTTTTTTTGATTGTGGACGTCATTCTGGGCGTGGCGCTGGGCGTGTTCCCGCCTTTCTACGCCGCAACCTTATCGACAGGCGATGCCGTCTTCGGCTGGCTGCTGTCTTTTTCCAGCGACGCGACGCTCATCCTAATCGCGGTGCTGACCTCGTTGACGTTTGTCGTCGTGCGAAAATTTACGGTCAATCAAAATCTGGCCAGGCGCTGCCGATTGGATAAATTGCGGCTTAAGCAACTGATCAAGCAGGCGAAAATGGCGCAGAACAAAGAAGCTCTCGCTCGCTATCGCGCGACCGTCGCGCAAATCGGCATGAAGCTGATGAAACTGGAAATTCTGCCGGCGCTGGCGGCGCTGCTGCCCGTCGGCTTCCTCGCGATCTGGGCGTATGAGCGTCTCAATTACCTCCCGCCGCAAGCAAATCAGCCGGTGGAAGTGGCCTTCTATCTGCCCGTCTCGGCCTGCGGACGGCTGATCCATATCAGTCCCATTCCCGGGGTGAGCGCGGCGGACGGCTGGCTCAGGCCTGTCACGGCCGATCAAGACAAGCAAGGCAAAACCACCAATGGAATCGCGCGATGGACGCTGCAAGCGGAAAAGCCGGGCGACTACCATTTGCGCTTCCACTTCGACGACAAAGTCTACGATCACCGCATCGCGATCGGCGCTCGAAATTATTCGCCCACTTTAAAATCGCAAGACGACAAGGACGCGCGCTTCGTCAGTCAAGTCCGCTTGCAGCAACGCAAATTATTCGGCGTCGTGCCCGGCACGGAAGCCATCGGCCTGCCAGGCCTCCTCGATCCCTGGCTGGCGGGTTATCTAATTCTCGTGATTCCTTTGTGCTTCGTGAACAAACGGTTGTTCCGCGTGGAATGAGCGGTGTCGCGGCGGGTCCCATCCTCGACGAAAATCCTCCGTTGCAAACAATGTCTTCGGTGCATGGCCGATCATTTCTCCTTCTTTTTCTGCGCGCAATATGCATCGGAGACGCCTTCCCCAGGATACCACCGCCCGCCCTTCGTGTACGCATCGCCATGTGCGATGATCGTGGACGCTAATACTATCCGTTGGACGCTTTTTCTCGATGCAGAAAATAGCGAACGGTCTTTCGCCACCGACGCAAATGACGGGGCTGCGCTGCTGGTAATTTAGCTGCCGGGACTGCCGTAGCACGAGTCGTGGCGAGTTGCACGCCGCCATTTGGCGCGAAATAAAGACGACCACGGCGGTGTAGATACATAGAGTGCGGGACACAACGTCAATCTGAGTGCATCAGCACTCTGCTAGGCTAGACATGCCGCGAGCACGTTCAGCGTTTGTCCATAGGAGAATCTAACCCGTGCGCAGCTCAATTCGATGTCTCCTCGCCGTGCTGATAATGGCGGGAGCCGTGCTTGCGGAGGAGGCAAAGTTTACGGCGCTGCCGTCGGCTGCAAGGGCCGGGGACGGACAGACGATCGCCTTTGCGGTTGCCGGGAAAACCGATGTGGAAGTTGCGGTGCTCGACGCCACGGGCGCTGTCGTGCGGCGGCTTGCGGCGGGCGTGCTCGGCGGGGAAAAGGCTCCGCCCGAACCGCTCAAGCCGGGGTTCTCGCAATCGCTCACTTGGGACGGCAAGGACGATTTCGGCAAGACCGCGCAAGGCGGCCCGTTCAAAATCCGCGTACGCGCGGGGCTGGGGGTGAAGTTTGGGCGGCTCATCGGCGGCGAGGCTTGCGTCTTCGGCACGCTGACGTCCATGGCCGCCGATGAAAACGGCAACCTCTACGTGATGGGCCACGGCGCCAACCGCAACCAGGATTTCCGCGTGCTTCGCGTCTTCGATTCCGAAGGGCGTTATGTCCGCGAACTCATGCCCTTCCCAGCGAACATCGTGCCCGGCGCGATGAAGGACGTGGCCGCGTGGGACGAGGAGCGCAAGACGTTTGTCCCGCGCAACCTGAGCAGTCTGAATCCGGAATTTTACGCGCCGGGCCATCTCACGCTTGTATCGGCGTCGTCCAAGGACGGCGTGATCCTCACCGACGGCACGACGATTTTCAAACTCGATGCGCAAGGCGGCGTGCCGAGCGCTTCTTTCGCCACGCAGGAACTTTGGCCGAAGAAAGGCGCGATTCACAACACGGGCGGCGGACCTGTATTTCTGGCTGCATCGCCGGATGGAAAGTATGTGTATCTCAGCGGGCCTTTTTCAGCCAAAACGCAATATGGGCACACGTACGATCCCAATTTTGCGCCGGGGCGCATCTATCGTATGAAGCTGGGCACGGGCGAAACGCTCCAGACATTCGCCACGATTCCCGTCAGCAACCCGGAGGTCGGCGCGTTTGAAGTGAAAGGAAACGTGCTGGGCGGCGCGTGGATGAAAGTGATTCGCAACCATCAAGTCGCCGAAGGGCCGGTGCATGGCGTGGCGGTCGATGGCAAGGGTAACGTATACATCGCCGACCGGGAGCGTCAGTGCGTTGCCGTTTTCGATGAGAGCGGCAAGGAAATCGGGAAGTTCGATGTGTCTCAGCCACACCAAATCGCGATCCATCCGAAGACTGGCGAGATCTATGTGCTCTCCCGCAACTGCCTCGGCTAT